>Ga0164241_10000464_pt1 | contig 74996 bp, 64 predicted proteins | sample OricomyardsoilBY_FD_108780 | JGI IMG/M metagenome (GOLD analysis project Ga0164241, IMG submission 108780) | Backyard soil microbial communities from Emeryville, California, USA - Original compost - Back yard soil (BY) | ecosystem: Environmental > Terrestrial > Soil > Unclassified | place: USA... | reverse complement strand
GTCCACTGCATCGGCGTGCGCACGCCGTCGCGGTCGCCGAGGAAGATGTTGTCGCCCATGCCGATCTCGTCGCCGTAGTACAGCACCGGCGTGCCCGGCATCGACAGCAGCAGGCTGTTCATCAGCTCGATGCGCGCGCGGTCGTTTTCCAGCAGCGGCGCCAGGCGGCGCCGGATGCCCAGGTTGATGCGCGCGCGCTGGTCGGCGGCGTAGGCCCGGTAGAGGTAGTCGCGCTCCTTGCTCGTCACCATCTCGAGCGTCAGCTCGTCGTGGTTGCGCAGGAAGATCGCCCACTGGCAGTTCGGCGGGATGTCGGGTGTCTGCTGCAGGATCTCGACCACCGGGTGGCGGTCTTCCTGCGCGATGGCCATGTACATGCGCGGCATGAGCGGGAAGTGGTACGCCATGTGGCATTCGTCGTCGTCGCCGAAGTATTCGCGCACGTCCTCGGGCCACATGTTGGCCTCGGCCAGCAGCAGCTTGCCGGGGTACTTCTCGTCGATGCGCCGCCTGATCTGCTTGATGACGGCGTGTGTCTCGCGCAGGTTCTCGTTGCTGGTGCCGTCGCGCTCGATGAGGTAGGGAATGGCGTCGAGGCGGAAGCCGTCGACGCCCATCTCGAGCCAGAACTCCATCGCCTGCAGCACCGCGTCGACGACGGCCGGGTTGTCGAAGTTCAGATCGGGCTGGTGGCTGAAGAAGCGGTGCCAGAAGTACTGGCCCGCCACTTCGTCGAAGGTCCAGTTCGACTTCTCGGTGTCGGTGAAGATGATGCGCGTGCCGCTGTACAGCTTGGGGTCGTCGCTCCAGACGTAGAAGTCGCGCTCGGGAGAGCCTTTGGAGGCGCGGCGCGCGGCCTGGAACCACGGGTGCTGGTCGGACGTGTGGTTGACGACGAGCTCGGTGATGACGCGCAGGTCGCGCCGGTGCGCTTCGGCGACGAAGGCGCGGAAGTCGTCGAGCACGCCGTACGACGGGTGCACGCCGTTGTAGTCGGCGACGTCGTAGCCGTCGTCACGCAGCGGCGACGGATAAAAGGGCAGCAGCCAGATCGTATTGACGCCGAGCTGCTGCACGTGGTCCAGGCGTTGCGCCAGGCCGGCGAAGTCGCCGATGCCGTCGCCGTTGGCGTCGGCGTAGGCCTTCACGTGCAGCTCGTAGATGACGGCGTCCTTGTACCACTGGGGGTTGCCCTCGTCGATGGCGTGGCGCAGTGCGGCGGCTTCGATGGCGGTGTCGGCTTTCAAGCGCAAGGCCTCACAGGAAGTAGTCGAAATCGTTCTCGCGCCGCATCGTGCGCCGCATCTGCATCACGTGCACCGGCGCGCGCTGCGGGTCCAGGCTGACGAAGTTGCGCGTGCCATGCCACAGATAGTGTGCGCCGCTGATGGCGTCGAACATCTGGAAGCTCTGCTGCGCCCGCAGGCCCAGCGTCGCGGGGTCGAGTTCGAGCCAGCCGCTCTGCGTGTGGTGGGGGTCGAGGTTGACGATGCAGACGACGATGTTCGACAGGTCGGGCGTGGCCTTGCAGTAGGCGATCATCTGTTCGTTGTCGATGCTCAGGAAGCGCAGGCCGGCATCGCTTTGCAGCGCCGGGTTGTCGCGCCGCAGCCGGTTGAGCACGCCGATGAAACCGGCCAGCGAGTCGGGCCGTTCGCGGTCCCAGGCGCGAAGCTGGAATTTTTCGGAGTCCAGATATTCCTCGCCGCCTTCGCGCAGCGCGCGGCCGTCCAGCAGTTCGTAGGCCGGGCCGTAGACGCCGTAGTTGGCGCCCAGCGTGGCGGCCAGCGCAACGCGCGCCATGAACGCGGCGCGGCCACCGTACTGCAGCGCCGCCGGCAGGATGTCGGGCGTGTTCGGCCACACGTTGGGGCGGAAATAGTCGCGCCCGGCGCCGGCGCTCAGCTCGCTGAAGTAGGCCGTGAGTTCCTGCTTCGTATTGCGCCACGTGAAGTAGGTGTAGCTCTGGCTGAAACCGAGCTTGGCCAGGCGGTGCATCACACGCGGCCGCGTGAACGCTTCGGAGAGAAAAATGGCGTCGGGAAAGCGCTCGCGCACCCGTGCGATCGCCCATTCCCAGAACGCGAAGGCCTTGGTGTGCGGGTTGTCGACGCGGAAGATGCGCACACCCTGCTCGGCCCAGTATTCGAAGACGCCGGCCAGCGCCAGCCACAGTGCGCGCCAGTCGGCCGACTCGAAGTTCAGCGGGTAGATGTCCTGGTACTTCTTCGGCGGATTTTCGGCGTACTGGATGCTGCCGTCGGCGCGCTGGCTGAACCAGCCCGGGTGCGCCTTGACCCAGGGGTGGTCGGGCGCGCACTGGAACGCGATGTCCAGCGCAATCTCCAGCCCGTGGTCGGCGGCGGCGTTCAACAGCCGCTTGAAGTCCTGCAGCGTGCCCAGCTCGCCGAGGATCGCGTCGTGCCCGCCTTCGGCCGCGCCCACGGCCCACGGGCTGCCGACATCGCCGGCGCTCGTCTGCAGCGTGTTGTTCCGGCCTTTGCGGCGTTCGCGCCCGATCGGGTGGATGGGCGGGAAGTACAGCACGTCGAAGCCCATCTGCTGCACATAGGGCAGCCAGGCCTCGCAGTCGGCGAACGTGCCGTGGCGCTGGCCGTCGCCGGCGGCCGAGCGCGGGAAGAATTCGTACCAGGAAGAGAAGCGCGCACGTTCGCGTTCGACGAGCAGCGGGTACGCCGGCTCGTGCGTCTGCGCGTGGCGCTGGTCGGGATGGGCCTGGGCGATGAGCGCGCGGCCCGGGTCCAGGCCGAGCGCCTTGATGGCTTCGAGCGCCGCGTTCGCCTGCACCGCGGCGCGCAGCTCGCGTGACCACGCCAGCAGCAGCTCGCGTGCGCCGGCCGCTTCGGCGCGCTGCGCCGCCTCTTCGATCAGCATCGAGCCGCCGAGCGCGGCCACGCGCACGTCGTCGAGCTCGACGCGGCGCGCAAAGTCGTGGTGCCACGACAGGAAGGGGTCGACCCAGGCGCGCACCGTGTAGCACCAGCGGCCGATGCTCTGGACCGTGAACTCGGCGCGCCAGCGGTCGTTGCCGAGCGGCTTCATCGTGCACGTCGACCACTGGCCGGCGCCGGCCGCGCGCCACAGCAGTTCGCAGGCGACGACGTCGTGGCCGTCGGCGAAGCAGTCGGCCTCGACGACGACGCTGTCGCCGACGATGCGCTTGGCCGCGAAGCGTGCGCCGTCGACCGCGGGCTGGATGTTTTCGATGACGACGCGGATGCGGCCGTCGGCTACGGCGAGCGGATGCACGGCCTTGTCGTCGTTCATCACTGCACCTTCTCGTGTTCGAGGATCAGCACACCGAGCGGCGGCACACGCAGGTTCAGGGCCTGGAACTTGCCGTGCGCGGCCACCGGCACGCTGCGCGTCAGGCTCAGGTTGCCGATGCCGCTGCCACCATACAGGGTGGCGTCGCTGTTGAGAAGCTCGCGCCAGCGCCCCGGCCACGGCACGCCGACGAGGTAGTTGTCGCGCGGCATCGGCGTGAAGTTGGCCACCACCAGCAGCGCCGAGCCGTCGCGTGCCTTGCGCAGATAGGCGAGCACGCTCTGGTCGGCGTCGCCCCCCTCCAGCCATTCGAAGCCGGCGGCGTCGAAGTCAAGTTCGTACAGCGCGGGCTGGTTGCGGTACAGCCGGTTCAGGTCTTCGACCCAGCGCTGCAGCCCGCGATGGCGGTCGTTCTCGAGCGCGTGCCAGGCCAGCGACGCTTCGTGCGACCACTCGGCGCGCTGGCCGAATTCGCCGCCCATGAAGAGCAGCTTCTTGCCCGGGTGCGCCCACATGTGGCCGTACAGCAGGCGCAGGTTGGCGAACTGCTGCCATTCGTCGCCCGGCATCTTGTTGATCAGCGAGCCCTTGCCGTAGACCACTTCGTCGTGCGAAAGCGGCAGCATGAAGTTCTCGTTGAAGGCGTAGACCATCGAGAACGTCAGCTTGTCGTGATGCCAGCGCCGATGCACCGGGTCTTCGCGCATGTACTGCAGCGTGTCGTGCATCCAGCCCATGTTCCACTTCATGCCGAAGCCCAGGCCGCCCATCTCGACCGGGCGCGAGACGCGCGGCCACGCGGTGGACTCCTCGGCGATCATCTGCACGCCAGGGTGGTCGCGGTAGGCGCTGGTGTTCAGAAGCTGCAGGAAGCTGATGGCCTCGAGGTTCTCGCGCCCGCCGTGGCGGTTCGGGATCCACTCGCCCTCCTTGCGCGAATAGTCCAGGTACAGCATCGACGCCACGGCGTCGACGCGCAAGGCGTCGATGTGGTATTCGTCGAGCCAGAACATCGCGCTCGACAGCAGGAAGGCGCGCACCTCGTTGCGGCCGTAGTTGAAGATGGCCGAGTTCCATTCCGGGTGGAAGCCCTGGCGCGGGTCGGCGTGTTCGTACAGATGCGTGCCGTCGAACAGCGCCAGCCCATGGGCGTCGGTCGGAAAGTGCGATGGCACCCAGTCCAGGATCACGCCCAGCCCCACCTGGTGCAGCGTGTCGACGAGGAACTTGAAGTCCTGCGGCGTGCCGTAGCGCGAGGTGGGCGCGAAGTAGCCTGTGGTCTGGTAGCCCCACGAGCCGTAGAACGGGTGTTCGGTGACGGGCATCAGCTCCACGTGCGTGAAGTTCATGCCGGTGACGTAGGCGGCAAGCTGGGTGGCGGCGCTGCGGTAGTCCAGCAGCGTGCCGTCGGCATGGCGCCGCCACGAGCCCAGATGCAGTTCGTACACCGACATCGGCGCATTCAGCGCGTTGCGCGACGCGCGCTGCGCCATCCACGGCGCGTCGTTCCAGGCGTGGCCTTCGGTGCTCCAGACGATGGACGCGGTGGCCGGCGGCAGTTCGGCATAACGTGCAAAAGGATCGGCCTTTTCGAGCCGCTCGCCGCGCTGTGTCGTGATCGCGTACTTGTAGCGCTGGCCCGCATGCACGCCGGGCACGTCGATCTGCCACAGCCCCGAGCCGTCTTCGCGCGAGCGCGCCACGTGCACGCCGTCGCGCCAGTCGTTGAAGTCGCCGATGACGCTGACGCCGGCCGCCGCCGGCGCCCAGACCACGAAGCGGGCGCCGGCGGCGCCGAGCTGGCAACCGAGCTTGCGGTACAGCCGCGCGTGGGTGCCTTCGCGCAGGAAATGGATGTCGCTCTCGCCCAGCGCTTCGGGCCACTGTTCGCGGTGCGCCGCGGGCTTGCGGGCGGCAGCGGGGTTCGCTTTCATGTCATCTCCTTGTCGCCGTTGCGCGCAGGCTCCGCTGGCGCTTGATGTGGCCCGTGACGGTGGCGTTCGACAGCGCGGCGGTCCATCCTACATTGAGACAAATATAAGAAACAGCACGCGCCTGCAATCCCGGCCGCGCCCGTGGGCGATGGCGGGCCGGGTTGACGCGCCGCGCCGCGGCGCCGAGGATGCCGGGCGCGCGGCGTGGCGCAGCGCCGCACAGGCCCATGTTATATTCAGACAAATATACATTCACTTCCGACGCGCCCGAAACTTCCGAAAGCTCCCGCCTGGTCCTGACGAACCGCCACCCCGCGCCGCCCTGGCGCCCCACCGGCCGGCACGGCGCCGGAGCACAAGGCTGACCCGTGGCATTCAAGACTCTGCGTCTGCAACTTCGTTTCCTGCTGCCGCTGGCGGCCACGCTGATCGCGGCCGCCTACCTGGCGGTGCCACTGATGGACCAGATGACGCTGCGCTGGTTCAGTCGCGATCTCAACAGCCGCGACGTGCTGGTGGCCAACGCGCTATCGGATTCGGTGGTCGACGCCCTCGTCAGCGGCCATCTGGGCCGGCTGCAGCCGCTGTTCGACCGCGCGGCGCAGGACGAGCGGCTGGTCGCCATCGGTCTGTGCGGCCCGGCCGGCCGGCTGCTGCAGAGCACGGCGCGTTTTCCGCACAGCCTGGACTGCGCGCAAGCGGTGGAGCTGTCGCGCCAGCCCGAGCCGCACCTGGTGCTGGCCGGCGGCACCGTGCATGTGGGCGTGCAGGACATGATGGGCCACCGGCCGGTGGCGGCGATGGCGTCGAATCCGGCGCCCGAGGTGCTGCCCGATGTGGCGCTGCCAGCGCTGCAGGCGGCGTCGGTGGCGGCGGCCGCCGCCGCGCCGCCCGAATTGCTGGGCCGTCTGGTGCTGCTGCACGACCTGAGCTTCATCGAGCGCCGCAGCCTGGACACGCGGCGTTACCTCATCGTGCTGATCGCCGGCCTCGGCCTCGTGATCGCGCTCATCACCGTGATCGTCGCGCAGTTGAGCTGGCGCGGCTGGGTCAACGGCGTGCGCGCCATCATGCGCGGCGAGGGCCTGCTGAGCCCGCTGTTGCCGTCGCCCGAGCTGGAGCCATTCGCCGCCGACCTGCGCGCGCGGCTGCGTGACCTGGAAGACGAGTACCGGCGCTCGCAGGGGCCCGAGCGCGAATGGAACGCCGAGCGGCTGCGCACGCTGCTGCGCACGCAGTTGAGCGGCGACCAGATCATCGTCGTCTCCAACCGCGAGCCCTACATCCACGAGCGCGGGCCCGACGGCGTGTTCGTCAAGCGGCCCGCCAGCGGCCTCGTGACGGCCGTCGAGCCGGTGATGCGCGCCTGCTCGGGCACGTGGATTGCCCATGGCAGCGGCAGCGCCGACCGCGAGGTCGTCGACGCCGACGACCGCGTGCTGGTGCCGCCGGGCGACGACGACTACTGGCTGCGCCGCATCTGGCTCACGCCCGAAGAAGACCAGGGCTACTACTACGGCTTCGCCAACGAAGGCATGTGGCCGCTGTGCCACGTGGCGCACGTGCGGCCGGTGTTCCGCGAGTCCGACTGGGAGGCCTACAAGACCGTCAACCAGCGTTTCGCCGACGCCGTGGTCGCCGAAGCGCGCAGCGAAGACCCGGTGGTGCTGGTGCAGGACTACCACTTCGCGCTGCTGCCGGCGATGGTGCGCGAGAAGCTGCCGCAGGCCACCATCCTGACCTTCTGGCACATCCCGTGGCCGAACCCGGAATCCTTCGGCATCTGCCCGTGGCGGCGCGAAATCCTGCAGGGCATGCTGGGCAGCACGATCCTGGGTTTCCACACGCGCTACCACTGCAAGAACTTCATCGAGACGGTGGACCGCTATCTCGAGGCGCGCATCGAACACGAACATTCGACCATCGCCTACGGCGAGAAGGAAACGCTGGTCGAGAGCTACCCGATCTCCATCGAATGGCCGCGCGAGCGCGAGGTGGCAAGCTGGGCGCCGGTGGCCGAATGCCGGCACCGTGTTCTCGAACGGCTGCAACTGCCGGCCGACATCTGCCTGGCCGTGGGCGTCGACCGCTACGACTACACGAAGGGCATCCTGGAACGCCTGAACGCGGTCGAGCGGCTGCTCGAAAAGTGGCCGGCGTGGATAGGGCGCTTCGTCTTCGTGCAGGTGGCGGCGCCGACACGCTCGTCGCTCGACGAATACCGCAGCTTCCAGGAGCGCGTGGAGCGCGTGACCGAGCGCATCAACCAGCGTTTCGGCCGCCCCGGCTACCAGCCGGTGCACCTGCTGGCGCAGCACCACGAGCGCGATGCGGTGATGGAACTCTTCCGCGCCGCCGACATCTGCCTCGTCACCAGCCTGCACGACGGCATGAACCTCGTCTGCAAGGAGTTCGTCGCCGCGCGCGACGACCTGCAGGGCGTGCTGATCCTGAGCCGCTTCGCCGGCGCCGCGCGTGAACTCGCCGAGGCCTTGATCGTCAACCCGTACCACGTGGAAGAAACCGCCGACGCGCTGAACCGCGCGGCGTTGATGCCGGTGGCCGAGCAGCGCGAGCGCATGGCCAGCCTGCGCAGCACGGTGCACGAATTCAACGTCTTCCGCTGGGCCGGCCGCATGCTGTCCGACGCCGGGCGCTGGCGGCTGCGCGCCCGCATCGAGGCGCGTGTGCGCCGGCACCAGCACAACTAGGAAGGCGCGCCTCGCACGATGCAGCATCTGTTCTGTCCCGACGGTGAGCTGGCGCTGGCGGCATTGATGCGGCTGCGGCCGCTGCTGGCCTTCGACTTCGACGGCACCTTGACGCCCATCGTCACGCGGCCCGCCGATGCGCGCATTCCGCGCCCGGTGGTGTCGCGGCTGCAGGCGCTGGCAGCGCGGCTGCCGGTGGCCATCGTCACCGGGCGCGCGCTGGCCGATGTGCGCGACCGGCTCGGTTTCGTGCCGCAGTTCGTCGTCGGCAGCCACGGCGCCGAAGACGACTCCGACCCGGCGGGCACCGCCGCGCGCATCGCCGGCCTTGACAGCTTGCGCGCGCTGCTGCGGGCGCAGGCCGGGCCGCTGGCCGCCGCCGGCGTGGCGGTGGAGGACAAGGGTGCGTCGCTGGCGCTGCACTACCGGCTGTCGCGCAAGCGCGAACAGGCGCGCGCGCTCATCGACGAACTGCTGGCGCCGCTGGCGTCGTCGCTGCAGATCTTCGGCGGCAAGATGGTCGTCAACGCGATGGTCGCCGGCGCCCCCGACAAGGCCGACTCGGTGCTGGCGCTGGTGGCGCGCTGCGGCGCCGCGGCGGCGTTTTTCGCCGGCGACGATCTCAACGACGAGCCGGTGTTTGCCGCCGCGCCGCCGCACTGGCTGACGGTGCGCATCGGCCGCGACGACCCCACCTCGCGCGCCCACTTCGGCCTGGACGGGCCGCGCGACATGGCGCTGCTGCTGGACCGCATGCTGGCGCTGCTGGAGCCGCAGCCGGTGCGTTGAAGGGCCGCGACGTGCGCGCGTCCGCGAGCGACTACTTCGAGGACAGCCGCCGCGCAGCGCAGATCCAGCCGGCTTTGCGGGCGGCTGGCTCGCGAACCGCGCTTCAGCGCGCCGGCGCCGCGCCGTCGGCCCCCGGGCACAGCATGCCTTCGATGGCCGGCCGGGCATACAGCGCGGCGACGTTGGCCTCGTTGGCGCCCGGCACCCAGCGCTGCAGTTCGGCAGCGGCGTTGATGGCGGCGATGACGATCTGCGCCGCGATCGCCGAGTCGAGCGCGCGGATCGAGCCGTCCATCATGCCGTCGACCACCACGTTGGCCAGGCGTTCGGCCAGGCGGTTGATCGTGACGCGCACGCGTTCGCGGTGTTCGCTGTCGGGCAGCGCGCTGGTGGCGGTGGCGCGCAGCAGCGGGCCGCTGGCCGAGAGCTGGTAGCGCACCAGCGCGCGCGTGGCCGCGCAGGCGCGTGCCCAGCCGCTGTCGCTGCCGTCTTCGGCCAGCCGCAAGGCCTGGCGGATGACGGCGAAGCTGCGCTCGAAGCACTGCGAGATGAGGTCGTGCTTGTTGTCGTTGTGGTGGTAGAACGAGCCCTTGGTGACGTTCAGCCGCGCCGAGATCTTGTCGACCGACGCGCCGCGATAACCCTGTTCGTTGACGAGCGTGGTGGCGGCGCGCAGAAACGATTCCGACGCGCCGCCGGCGTCTTCGCTCAGCCGCCACTGGCGTTCGGCCTCGGTGGTCGACCACTGTGAACCGGCGCCGGCCATGCCGCCGAGCAGCACTTCGCTGACGCGGTCGGCGACGCGGTGGTATTCGTCGTTTTCGTAGCGCTCGCTCCACTGGCGCAGCCACAGCGCGGTGGACAGCACGATGTGGCTGCGCGCGTTCAGGTCGTCGCGCGACAGCGCCGCGGTCTCGGGCCCGGTGAGCACGCTGCGCACGCGGCGGAACATGTTGGTGTAGGCCGTGAACACGGCGTCGACCTGCGGGCTGGGGAGGGCGCGGATGTCGTTGAACATCACGACCGTCGGCTCGCGCCCGGCCTCGATGTCGGCCAGCCACTGTGCATGGCCACGCAGAAAGGCCTGCAGCCGCGCCGGCACGCTGTGGTGGGCGTTGCATGCGGCGGCGGCCAGGCCGTCGTAGACGGCGATCGCGCGCAGCAGGCAGGCGGTGGCGAGGTCTTCCTTCTTGCGGTAGTAGTAGGTGACGCTGTTCGTCACGAGGCCGACGCTGGCGGCAATGTCGGACAGCGTCGCGCCGCGCATGCCGTGTTCGTTGAACAGCCGTGCCGCGGCGTCGAGGATGGCTTCGCGCTTTTCCTGGTAGCGCGGCGTCGGGCCGGGCAGCGCGGTCGCGGGCGGGGCAGGCGGCTTCGGCATGGGAGCGCGGATCATGCCGGCCAGGCGCTGAGCAGCGCGCGCAGCGCGGCCACCAGCGCCAGCGGCTGGTCGACCATCACATGATGGCGCGCGCCGGGAATGGCCAGCGTCGGCGTCGCCGGCGGGCACAGGCTGGCGCCATAGGCGGCAACGTCGGGCGTCACCAGCGCCGAGTCTTCGCCCCAGGCCAGCGCGACCGGGGAGTTCGCGGCCTGCAGCCGCGCCGCCGCGTCGCCCGGATGGATCGCCGCCACGCGCGGGTCGAAGCGCCACGTCCAGCCCGCGCCATCGGGCAGCGTCACCGGCTTGATCGACGTGCGCGCGATGTGGTCGGCGATGAACAGGTTGTCGCACGGCTGCGGCGGCGCAAATCGGAAGCGCGCCAGCGCCGCCGCCGGCGTCGTGTACACGCGTGTGGGGCGGCTCGCGAAAGCGCCGACACGCAGCGCCGGTTCGTCACGCAGCCGGCGTTGCACGCGCGACAGCAACGGCATGTCCAGCAGCACCACGCCGCCCAACCGCGCGCCGGCCTTGGCGATGCAGGCCAGACTGGCAAAGCCGCCGAATGAATGACCCACCACCAGCGGCTTCAGCGGCGCGTCGAACAGCGCTTCGGCCTGCGCCACCGCCAGCGCTTCGTCGGCCATGGTGTCGATGTCGTAGCTGGCACGCCAGTCCGAGCCACCCATGCCGGCAAACGAGATCGCCACGACGCGGTGGGTGGCGGCGAAAAACGGCGCGATGAAGCTCCACCAGTCGGCGTGCGCCATCTTGCCGTGCAGCAGCAGCAGGCCCGGGCGGCCGGCGTCGCCCCAGCACAGTGTCTCGATCGCCGCGCCCTGAACCGTGTGCCGCCGGCGCTCGGGTGCGTGCGCCAGGGCCTGCGCGAACCAGGCCGGGCGCGGCGGTTCGCGGCCTTCGAAGGGGGCCAGCAGCGGCGGCGGTTCTGCGGTGTTCATCTGCGAAGCATTGTCGCTGAATAGAAATAAGGGTATGCACTAATGAGGCGGTGCTTCCTACGGGGAGAAGGGGTGGCAGTTCCGGCGTCTTGGAAGAATCAGTTTGCCAGACTTGCAGCGCCTCTGCTAATGTCACGGGCCGCCGACCCGATCGAAAGAGCGCAACAAATGGATTTCACGCTGTCCGACAAACAGGTGCATTGGCGCGACCGTGTCGTCGCCTTCATGAACGAGCACGTCTATCCCGCGGTGCCGCTGTACCAGCAGCAGATGAGCGACTTCGGCGCCAACCGCTGGCAGGTGGTGCCCATCGTCGAGGCGTTGAAGGTCAAGGCGCGCGCCGCCGGCCTGTGGAACCTGTTCCTGCCGCTCGATTCGGTGCCCGAAGGCAGCCCCTACCGTGGTGCCGGGCTCACGAATCTGGAATATGCCGTGTGTGCCGAAGAGATGGGCCGCGTGGGCTTTGCGTCCGAGGTCTTCAACTGCTCGGCGCCCGACACCGGCAACATGGAAGTGCTGATCCGCTACGGCAGCGACGAGCACAAGGCGCGCTGGTTGCAGCCGCTGCTGGCCGGCGAGATCCGCTCGGCCTTTCTGATGACGGAGCCCGAGGTCGCGTCGTCCGACGCCACCAACATCCAGATGAGCATGCGCCGTGACGGCGATCACTACGTCATCAACGGCCGCAAGTGGTGGAGTTCGGGTGTCGGCGACCCGCGCTGCAAGATTGCCGTCGTGATGGGCAAGACCGACGCCGACGCACCGAAACATGCGCAGCAGTCGCAGATCCTGGTGCCGCTGGACACACCCGGTATCGAGGTCGTGCGCATGCTGCCGGTGTTCGGTTTCGACGACGCGCCGCACGGCCACGCCGAGGTCGTGTTCCGCGACGTGCGCGTGCCGGCCAGCAACCTGCTGCTCGGCGAAGGGCGCGGCTTCGAGATCGCGCAGGGGCGGCTGGGCCCCGGGCGCATCCACCACTGCATGCGCAGCATAGGCAGCGCCGAGGTGGCGCTGGAGAAGATGGTCAGGCGGCTGCAGTCGCGCGTTGCGTTCGGCAAGCGCATCTCGGAGCAGTCGGTGTGGGAGCAACGCGTGGCCGAAGCGCGCATCGACATCGAGATGACGCGCCTGCTGTGCCTGAAGGCGGCCGACATGATGGACCGCGCCGGCAACAAGGCCGCGAAGCTGGAGATCGCGATGATCAAGGTGGCCGCGCCGCGCATGGCGCTGCGCATCATCGACGACGCCATCCAGGCCCACGGCGCCGGCGGCGTGACCACCGACTTCGGCCTTGCCAGGCAGTACGCCAGCATGCGCACGATGCGTCTGGCCGACGGCCCCGACGAAGTGCACAACCGTTCCATCGCGCGCATGGAATACGGCCGCTACAAGTCCGCGAACTGAACAATCGAAGGAGTCCGCGATGTCGCTTTTTTCGCTGGCCGGCAAGGTCGCCGTCGTCACCGGCTCGTCACGCGGCATCGGCCGCGCCATCGCCGAACGCCTGGCCGAGGCCGGCGCGCGTGTCGTGATCTCGTCGCGCAAGGCCGAGTCGTGCGCCGCGGTGGCCGCAGCCATCAATGCAAGACACGGTGCCGGCCGCGCCATCGTCATCGCCGCCAACATCTCGTCGAAAGACGCGTTGCAGCATCTGGTCGACGAGAGCACACGCCAGCTCGGCGGGATCGACGTGCTGGTGTGCAACGCGGCGTCGAACCCGTACTACGGGCCGCTCGCGGGCATCAGCGACGAACAGTTCCGCAAGATCCTCGACAACAACGTCGTCGCCAACCACTGGCTGATCAACTTCACGGTGCCGCAGATGATTGCGCGCCAGGACGGCGCCATCATCATCGTCTCGTCGATCGGCGGCCTGCGCGGCTCGGGCGTCATCGGCGCCTACAACATCAGCAAGGCGGCCGACTTCCAGCTCGCGCGCAACCTCGCGGTGGAATACGGCCCGCACAACGTGCGCGTGAACTGCATCGCGCCGGGCCTCATCAGGACCGACTTCGCGCGCGCGCTGTGGGAAGACCCCGAGCGACTGGCGAAGATCAATACGATGGTGCCGCTGCGCCGCATCGGCGAGCCCGACGAGATTGCCGGCGCGGCGGTGTTCCTGGCGTCGCAGGCGGGCTCGTTCGTCACCGGCCAGAGCATCGTCGTCGACGGCGGCGCCACCATCTGACGGGGCACGCAGCATGGCCCAGACGATTGCCGAGTTCCGCGCCGAGGCACGCGCGTGGCTGCAGGCGAACTGCCCGCCGAAAATGCGCCAGCCGATGAGCAGCGAAGACGACGTCTGCTGGGGCGGCCGGCACATCGTCTTTTCATCCGACGCCCAACGCCAGTGGCTGCAGCGCATGGCCGAACGCGGCTGGACCGTGCCCGCCTGGCCGCGTGAATACGGCGGCGCGGGCCTGAGCGGCGAAGAAGCGAAGGTGCTGGCGCAGGAGATGCGCGCTCTGGGCTGCCGGCCGCCGCTGCAGAGCTTCGGCATCTGGATGCTGGGGCCGGCGCTGCTGAAGTTCGGCAGCGAAGCGCAGAAGCTCGAGCACCTGCCGAAGATCGCGCGCGGCGAGATCCGCTGGTGCCAGGGTTATTCGGAGCCGAATGCCGGCAGCGACCTCGCGGCACTGGCCACGCGCGCCGACGACCACGGCGACCACTTCATCGTCAACGGCCAGAAGATCTGGACCAGTTATGCCGACAAGGCCGACTGGATCTTCTGCCTCGTTCGCACCGACACGGCGGTGAAAAAACACACCGGCATCAGCTTCGTGTTGTTCGACATGGCCACGCCCGGCGTCAGCACGAAGCCGATCTTGCTGATCTCGGGCAAGTCGCCGTTCTGCGAGACCTTCTTCGACAACGTGCGCGTCGAGAAGCACAACCTCGTCGGCAGCGCCGGCGGCGGCTGGGACGTGGCCAAGTATCTGCTCACGCACGAGCGCGAAATGATCGGCAGCATTGGCGACCGCGCTGTTGCCAAGCCGCTGGGCCAGCAGGCCGCGGCGCTGGTCGGGCTGGATGCACAAGGCCGCCTGGCCGATGCGCTTCTGCGCGCGAAGATCGCCGAGTTCGAGGTTGACGAAGCAGCGTTTCGCCTGACGCTCGAACGTTTTGCCGACCAGGCCAAGGCCGGCCAGGCCGAGCCGGCGTTTTCATCGGCGCTGAAGTACTACGGCGCGGAGCTGAACAAGCGCCGCCACGAACTGTTGATGGCCGCCGGCGGCAGCGACGCGCTGGAATGGGACAGCGAAGGTTCGCGCCACGGTTTTGCCGCACGCACGTGGCTGCGCACGAAAGGCAATTCGATCGAAGGCGGCACGAGCGAGGTGCAGTTGAACGTCATCGCCAAGCGCATTCTCGAACTGCCCGGAGCCTGAGCGATGGCCTTGCTTCTGACCGAAGAACAGACGCTGCTGCGCGACAGCGCGCACAGTTTCCTGGCCGCAAACGCGCCGGTCTCGGCACTGCGCAAGCTGCGCGACACACACGACGACACCGGCTTTTCGCGCCCGCTGTGGCGCGACTTCGCCGAGATGGGCTTTCCCGCGATGCTGGTGCCCGAAGCGCACGGCGGCCTGGGCCTGGGCCACGTCGAGGCCGGGCTGGTGATGCAGGAAATCGGCCGCCATCTGTGCGCGTCGCCGCTGTGGGCGTCGGCCATCGTCGCTGCGAGCGCGTTGCGTCACGGCAGCGCGGCGCTGCAGGCGGCATGGCTGCCGGCGCTGGCGCGCGGCGAACGCTTGTTGACGCTGGCGGTCGACGAACGCAGCAAGCACGCGCCGCAGCACATCACGCTGCGAGCCACGGCGCACGGCGACGGCTGGTTGCTGCAGGGCGCGAAGTGCTTCGTCGTCGACGGTCATGCGGCCGATGCGCTGATCGTCGCCGCACGCAGCTCGGGCCCGGTCGATGACGCCGACGGCATCACGCTGTTCGTCGTCGCGCGCGATGCGCCGGGCGTGCAGATCGAGCGTGTGGCGATGCTCGACGCGCGGCCCACCGCGCGCATCAGCTTCACGCACACCGCGGTGGCCGCCGATGCGCTGCTGGGCAGCGTGGGCGGCGGTGCCCCGGTGCTGCAGGCCGCGCTCGACGCCGGCCGCGCCGCCGCTGCGGCCGAGCTGCTGGGCCTGGCCGACGAGGTCTTCGCGCGCACCGTGGCCTACCTGAAGGAGCGCAGGCAGTTCGGCCGCCTGATCGGCGAATTCCAGGGTCTGCAGCATCGCGCCGCGGCGCTGTACGTCGACATCGAACTCGCGCGCGCCGCGCTGCTGAAGGCGCAGCAAAGCCTGGACGCCAACGACGCCGGCGCGTCGAACGCGGTTTCGGTGGCGAAGGCGCGCGCCGGCACGAGCGCGACGCTGGCGGTGCAGGAAGGCGTGCAGATGCACGGCGGCATGGGCATGACCGACGAGTTCGACATCGGCCTGTTCATGAAACGCGCACGTGTGCTGCAGGAACTCTTCGGCGACAGCGCCTTCCATGCCGACGCACTCGCGCGTGCCCGGGGTTATTGAGTGAACGGGCCCGTGATGTCGCTGCAGGCCGCGCACGCGCTGATGACGGCGCCCGGCACCGCGTTCGAAATGCAGGAGCGCGTGGTGCATGGCGTGTTGATGCGGGTCTGGAAAAACGCGCCCGCCACGCTGCGCGAGGTGTTCATCGCCGGCCGCACGCACGGCGACAAGACCTTCCTGGTGCACGAGGACGAGCGTGTCAGCTTCGAGGCCTTTGCGCGCGCGACGCTGGCGCTGGCCGCGGCGCTGCAGGCCGACGGCGTGCACAAGGGCGACCGCGTCGTCGTCGCGATGCGCAACCTGCCCGAATGGCCGGTGGCCTTTTTCGCCACGCTGCTGCTCGGCGCGATTGCGGTGCCGCTGAATGCGTGGTGGACGACGCCCGAACTCGAATACGCGCTGCTCGATTCGGGTGCGCGCGCGGCCGTGGTCGACGCCGAGCGGCTGCAGCGCCTGCTCGACGTGCTGCCGCGCTGCGACGCGCTGCAACGCATCTACGTGTCGCGCATCGCGGCCTTGCCGGCCGATGCGCGTGTGCGCCGGCTCGAAGCCGTGCTGGGCGAAGTGGCCGACTGGCCGGCGCTGGCCGACCGGCCGCTGCCCACGGTGGCGCTGGACGCCGACGACGACGCGACGATCTTCTACACCTCGGGCACCACCGGCCGCTCCAAGGGCGCCTTGGGCACGCACCGCAATTCGGTGACCTGCGTCGTTGCGTCGGGCTTTTCGACGCAGCGCGCGCTGGTGCGCAGCGGGTTGCCGGTGCCGCGGCCGGAAGACCGCAAGACGCAGCGCGCGAGCATCGTCGGCATTCCGTTTTTCCACGTCACCGGCTGCCACGCGCTGCTGTGCCCGGCGCTGTACCACGGCTCGAAGATCGTCACGATGCACCGCTGGGACACCGAGCGTGCAATGGCGCTGATCGAGCGTGAGCGCTGCACGCAGGCCGGTGGCGTGCCGACGCTGGCGTGGCAGATCATCGAACACCCGGCGCGTGCGAAGTACGACCTGTCGAGCCTGGAGACGGTGTCGTACGGCGGCGCGCCGGCGGCCGCCGAACTGGTGCGCCGCGTCAGGCAGGCGTTGCCGGCTTCGACGCCCGGCACCGGCTGGGGCATGACGGAAACCTCGGCCACCTTCACCCACCATGCCGGCAACGACTATCTGCAGCACCCCGAAAGCTGCGGCCCGGCGCTGCCGGTGTGCGAGATGAAGATCGTCGACGACACCGGGCGCGAACTGCCGCGCGGCGCGATCGGCGAGCTCTGGGCCAAGGGCCCGAACGTCGTGCGCGCGTACTGGCGCAAGCCCGAAGCCAGCGCAGAAACCTTCGTCGACGGCTGGGTGCGCAGCGGCGATCTCGGCCGCATGGACGACGAAGGTTTCCTCACCATCGTCGACCGCAAGAAGGACATGCTGATCCGCGGCGGCGAGAACATCTACTGCGCCGAGGTCGAAGACGCGCTGTATGCGCACCCGGCGGTGATGGACGCTGGTGTCATCGGCCGGCCGCATCGCACGCTCGGCGAGGAGCCGGTGGCGGCGGTGACGCTCAAGCCCGGCATGCAGGCGAGCGAAGACGAACTGCGCGCCTTCGTGCGCGCGCGGCTCGCGGCATTCAAGGTGCCGGTGCACATCGTGATGCAGCGCGAGACGCTGCCGCGCAATGCCAACGGCAAGATCATGAAAAAACAATTGCGGCCCTTGTTCGGCCTGCAATCGCAACCGGAGTGACGACGATGAAAAACGACTACGTGAGCGTGGCGCTGGATGGCGAGGTCGCCGTGGTGACGATGAACAAGCCGCCGGTCAACGGCCTCGGCGCCGCGCTGCGCGCGGGCATCGCCGAAGCGCTGGACGAGACGAATGCCGACGCCGCCGTCAAGGCGGTGGTGCTGACCGGCACCGGCAAGGCGTTTTCTGGCGGCGCCGACGTCACCGAGTTCGGCACCCCGAAATCGCTGCAGGAACCGAACCTGCGCGTCGTGATCTCGCTGCTGGAAAACAACCCGAAGCCGGTGATCGCGGCGATTGCCGGCGTCTGCCTGGGCGGCGGGCTGGAACTCGCGCTCGGTGCGCATTTCCGCGTCGCGCTGCCCGACGCGTCGCTCGGCCTGCCCGAGGTCAAGCTCGGCCTGTTGCCCGGTGCCGGTGGCACGCAGCGCCTGCCGCGCCTGCTGGGGCTGGAAGCCGCGCTGAACATCATCGTCTACGGCAACCCGGTGCCGGCGTCCCGGCTGCAGGGCACGCCGCTGCTCGACGAGGTGGTCGACGGTGATCTGCTCGGCGCCGCGAAGGCGTTCGCGCGCAAGGTGCTGGCCGAACAGCGGCCGCTCAAGCGTGTGCGCGATCTGAAAGTGAGCGATCCGCAGGCCGAGGCTTTCCTGCAGTTCGCGCGCAACACGGTGGCCGCCGCAGCGAAGAATTTCCCGGCGCCGCTGAAATGCGTGGAGGCGGTGGCGAATTCGGTCAGCAAACCGTTCGACGAAGCCCTGCGGCTGGAACGCGAGGCCTTCGTCGCGCTGATGAACACACCCGAGTCGCGCGCCTTGCGCCACGTGTTCGCTGCCGAACGCGCGGCGGCGAAGATCCCGGGCATCGCCGACGACACGCCGCTGCGCCAGATCAACAAGGTGGGTGTCATCGGCGCCGGCACCATGGGCGGCGGCATCACGATGAACTTCCTCAACGCCGGCATTCCGGTGGTGCTGCTGGAAACGAAGCAGGAGGCGCTGGACAAGGGCGTGGCGACGATACGCCGCAACTACGAAAACTCGATGAAAAAGGGCAAGCTGACGCCGGCCCAGGTCGAAGAGCGCGTGGGCAACATCACGCCGACGCTGGGCTACGAAGGATTCGCCGATGTCGACCTCGTGATCGAGGCGGTGTTCGAGAACATGGACGTCAAGGAGACGGTGTTCCGCAGGCTCGACGAAGTGTGCAAGCCCGGCGCCATCCTGGCGTCGAACACCTCGTACCTGAACCTCGACCGCATCGCCGGTTTCACAACGCGCCCGGGCGACGTCATCGGGCTGCACTTCTTCAGCCCCGCCAACGTGATGCGGCTGCTGGAGATCGTGCGCGGCGCCAACACCGCGCCCGACGTGCTGGCCACCTGCATGGCGCTGGCGAAGACGATCAGGAAGATCGCGGTGGTTTCGGGTGTCTGCGACGGCTTCATCGGCAACCGCATGCTGGCGCGTTACGGCGCGGCGGCCAACGGCCTCATCAACGCCGGCGCGCTGCCGCAGCAGATCGACGCCGCGCTGCAGAAGTTCGGCCTCGCGATGGGGCCGTTCCGCATGGGCGACCTCGCGGGCCTGGACATCGGCTGGGCCACACGCAAGCGCAAGGCCGCCGAGGCCGGCGTCGAGATGAAGCCGGTGGTGGCCGACAAGCTGTGCGAAGCGGGCCGTTTCGGGCAGAAGACCGGCGCCGGCTGGTACCGCTACGAAGCCGGCAGGCGCGACCCGATTCCCGACCCCGCGGTGCAGGCGCTGATCACGCAGTACCGCGCCGACAACCACATCACGCCGCGCCCGGTGGCCGACGACGAAGTGGTGCAGCGCTGCATCTTCGCGCTCGTCAACGAAGGCGCGCGCATCTTGGAGGAGGGCATTGCCGCGCGCGCGTCGGACCTCGACATCGTCTATCTCAACGGCTACGGCTTCCCGTTGCACCGCGGCGGGCCGATGTTGTATGCCGACACCGTCGGCCTGCCCAACGTCGTGCGTGCGTTGCGCCGCTTCGCTGCCGAGCCCGGCGCCGACGCGTCGTGGCAGCCGGCGCCGCTGCTCGTGAAGCTGGCCGAAGAAGGCCGCAACTTCAATTGATGTTCAGGAAATACAAATGACTGAAGCCGTCATCGTCTCCACCGCGCGCACCGGCCTGGCCAAGAGCTGGAAGGGTGCTTTCAACATGACCTACGGGCCGACGCTGGCCGCACATTCGATAGCGCATGCCGTCAAGCGCGCCGGCATCGACGCGGCCGAGGTCGAGGACGTGATCCTCGGCGCCGCGGCGCTGGAAGGCACCACCGGCGGCAACGTCGCGCGCGTCGCTGCATTGCGCGCCGGGCTGCCCATCACCAGCGGCGGTGTCTCGATCAACCGCTTCTGCTCCAGCGGCCTGAACGCGATTGCGATGGCGGCGCACCGCATCATCGTCGACGGTGCGCCGGTGATGGTCGGCGGCGGCGTCGAAAGCATCTCGTGCGTGCAGAACGAGGCCAACCGCCACATGCGCGCCGACCCGGCGATGCTGGAGATCAAGCCCGAGATCTACTGGAGCATGCTGCAGACGGCAGAGACGGTGGCCAAGCGCTACGGCATCAGCAAGGAGCGCCAGGACGCATACGGCGTGCGCAGCCAGCAGCGCGCCGCCGCCGCGCAGGCCGCGGGCCTGTTCGACGCCGAGATCGTGCCGATGCGCACCGTGATGGGCGTGGTCGACAAGGCCACGGGCGCACTCGGCCGCAAGGAAGTGACGATTGCCGCCGACGAAGGCATCCGCCCCGACACCACGCTCGAAGGCGTGGCGAAGATTCGCAGCGCGCTGCCGGGCGGCGTCATCACCGCCGGCAACGCAAGCCAGTTCAGCGACGGCTCGTCGGTGTGCGTGCTGATGAACGGCAAGCTGGCCGAGAAGCGCGGGCTGCAGCCGCTGGGCATCTTCCGCGGCTTTGCGGTGGCCGGCTGCGAGCCCGACGAAATGGGCATCGGCCCGGTGTTCGCGGTGCCGCGGCTGCTGCAGCGCGCAGGGCTGAAGGTCAGCGACATCGGCCTGTGGGAACTCAACGAAGCGTTTGCGGTGCAGGTGCTGTACTGCCAGGACCAACTCGGCATTCCCGACGAGCTGCTGAACGTCAACGGCGGCGCCATCGCGGTGGGCCACCCGTACGGCGTGAGCGGCGCGCGCCTCACCGGCCACGCGCTGATCGAAGGCAAACGCCGCGGCGCGAAGTACGTGGTGGTGACGATGTGCGTGGGCGGCGGCCAGGGCGCGGCCGGCCTGTTCGAAGTCTGCTGAAGGCACACCGATGAATGACGTCGCCGTTTTCGAACGTTCTGCCAGCGTCAGCCCCGGCCTGCCGCGCGAGCTGAGCGCGCGCATCCAGTCGGGCCCGTGGTTCGCCGACCTGTCCGATTCGCTGCGGCGCACGATCCTCGAGCGTGCGCGCATGCGCCAGGTGGCCGCCGGCACCCGCATCGCGCGCCGCGGCGACGACGCGGCGTTCTGGTACGGCGTGGCCAGCGGCGCGGTGCGGCTGAGCACGTCGATGAGCGACGGCCGCAACGTCACGCTCGACTTCGTCGGCCCGAGCCAGTGGTTCGGCGACATCGCGCTCGTCGACGAACGCCCGCTCGACCTTGACGCCGTGGCGCATGTGGCGACGACGTTGCTCGTCGTCAGCCGCGCCGACCTGCGCGGCCTGGTGCAGCAGCACGACGAGCTGCGCTGTGCATTGCTGCAACTGAACTGCCAGCGCCTGCGCCACATGCTGCGCCGCTTCGAGGAACAGCACACGCTGTCGCTGGCACAGCGGCTGGCGCGCCAGATCCAGCGCTTGGCCGCGCAGTTCGGCCGCCATTCGGGCGACGACGACGTGACGATCGCGATCGGCATCTCGCAGGGCGACCTGGCGGCGCTGGTCGGTGGCAGCCGCCAGCGCGTGAACCGCGCATGGCGCCAGATGGACCAGCAAGGCATCGTGCGGCTGGAACGCGCGCGGCTCGTGGTGTGCGACGAAGCGCGGCTGGCGGCGGTGGCGGAAGGGCGGTAGACGCTCGCGGCGGCGGCGGCCCGTCAACGCCGCGGCGTGAGCCGATACAGCCCGCCCGGCTGCGCATCCTCCAGCAGCCACAGCGCGCCGTCGGGGCCTTGCTCCACGTCGCGCACGCGAAAGCCCATGTCCCAGCGCTGCGCCGGCTTGGCGCTGGCGCCCTGCACGACGATGCGGCTCAGTGACTGGCTGGACAGGCCGCCGGTGAACGCCGAACCCTTCCACTGCGGGAACATGGCGCCGCTGTAGAACATCAGGTTGCCCGGCGCAATGACCGGCGTCCAATAGATCACCGGCTTCACGAGGTCGGGCCGCGTGTCGGGGCTGGGGATCGGCGTGCCGTCGTAGTTCTTCGCATACGACACCAGCGGCCAGCCGTAGTTCTTGCCCGGCTCGATGAGGTTGAGTTCGTCGCCGCCGCGCGGGCCATGCTCGATCTCCCAAAGCCGCCCATCGGGTGCGAAGGCCAGGCCGTAGGGCGTGCGATGGCCCGAGCTCCAGATCTCGGCCGGCGTCAGGTTCGGGCCCGCGAATTCGTGGCGCCGCACGACCGCGGCCGTTTTCGCGGCCTCGGTGTTGCGCGGCGGATCGATGACGTCGACCGAGCGCGCGCCGCTGCGGCCCGCGCCCGGGTTGCCCGGTGCCGGCCTGCCCTGCAAAGTGAGGCGCAGGATCTTGCCGGCCGGCTGGTTCGGGTCTTGCGCGGGCGTGAAGCGCTGCCGGTCACCGGCGCTCAGGAACAGGAACTGGCCGTCCGGCGAAAACGCCACCGCCGCACCCACCTGTCCGCCCCTGCCCTTGACGGGATCGCGCCAGATCACCTTGAGGTCGTCCAGCGCGGCCGCATCGTCCTTGTCGATGCGCAGCGTCGCGCGCGCCAGCGCCAGGCTGGACAGGGCCGGGTCGTCGCCCGGTTCGGAATACGTCAGGTAGACACCGCGGTCATGCGCAAAACCGGGCGCGAGATAAACGCCGAGCAAGCCGTTCTGGCCGCCGAACTGCACTGGCGGCACACCGGCCACCGGCGTCTTCTGGCCGGCGCGCGTCGCGAGGAAAAGCCTGCCGCCTTTTTCAGTGACCAGCATGCGGCCGTCGGGCAGGAAGGCCAGCCGCCAGGGCAGATTGAATTCGGCGAGCTTGGTGACGATGAAAGGCGGGTCGGGCGTGGCCGGCAGAGGACCGGCGTTGACTTGGGCCAGGGCGGTGGCGGTGGCGAACAGCAGCAGGAGGGGGGAAGGGTGCATCGGGCGTTCTCCGGCGGCGGTTGGCTGCGGCCCCAACGATGGATGGCAACGATGAATTCTGGGGGACACGAAGCTCAGGTGGAGCGTGTCCGGCGGTTCGCCATGCAGCGTTTGCGGTCCTTCGAGCGCAACTGTCGAATTCACGGTGTCGACCAGAAGCCGCCATTCGCCTGCAGGGGTCAAAGTGGACCGTGCATCGCGCCGTCGAATTGACGGCGATGCTGCCGTCAGGCGCGCCGGTCAGGTCGTCGCTGGGCTCCAGCGTGCGGCGGGCCACCGGCGCAGACTGAACATTTGAGGATTGCGGGCGCGTCCGGGTCGTGCCTATGCTTCGGGCCCGAAGCGCCGATCGGCGCCGTACCGAGGTCGACGAGGCGTTCGTCGGATTTGCTTGCCCCTGCTCGAGCGCGACACCCACCTTGCCCAGTTGGAGCAGGCCCGAGTGCGCACGCACGACGGCCGACAGGGCCGCTGTGTTCTGATCTCCGGCGATGCCGGCATCGGCAAGACATCGCTGGTGCAGGCCTTCGTCGCCAACCTCGGGACGAAGGCCGTGCCGCTCGTCGTCGGCTGCGAGGCGCTCTTCACGCCGAGACCGCTGGGTCCGCTGGTGGATCTGGCAGACTGCTTCCCACCCTCGGTGGCACACGCATTGCACGAAGGCCGGCTCTACAACGGCCTGTTTCCTGCACTTCTCGGCTTCTTCGACCAAGCGCCCGGGCTTCACGTCCTGGTGATCGAGGACATCCACTGGGCCGATGCCGGCACGCTCGACTTCGTCCGGTACGCCGCGCGGCGCCTGGATCGTACGCACCTGTTGATGGTGCTGACCTATCGCAACGAGGAACTGGGGCCGGACCATCCAATGCGATTGGCACTGGCGGATTTGCCGCCGGCCACGACCGTGCGGATCGCGCTGCCGCCGCTGACCCGGCAGGCCGTGGGCGCGCTGGTCCAAGGCACAACCCGGGAGCGGGACCGGCTCTTCGAAGCCACCGGTGGAAACCCGTTCTTCGTCACCGAGGCGCTGGCGAGCCCGGAAGGGGTGGTGCCACCCTCGGTCAGCGATGCCGTACTCGGCCGGCTGGCGCGCCTGCCAGCCGCCGCCCGTGCCGTTGCCGAATGGGTGAGCCTGTGTCCCACCCGCGCCGAGGTTGCGCTGCTCCAGGCGGTCGCGCAGCCACGTCCCGAGGACCTCGACGCCTGCCTTGCTGCCGGCCTGCTCACGGCCTCGGGCGGCACACTCGCGTTCCGCCACGAACTGGCACGTACTGCCGTCTACGAGAGCCTTCGGCTGCATCGGCGCGAGGCCCTGCATGCGCAGATCCTCACGGCATTGAAGGCCGCGACGGATGAGTCGACTTCGCTTGCGCGGCTCGTCCACCACGCTGAGGCCGCCGGCCTGGACGCGGAGGTCGCCTCGCTCGCGCCGCAGGCGGCACGGGAGGCCGCTGCCACCGGAGCGCACCGCGAGGCTGCCCGCCTTTACGGCCTGGCGCTACGGCACGGTTCGCAGACCGACCCGCCGGTGCGCGCCGAACTGCTCGAGGCCCGCGCCCACGAATGCATGCTGACGAACCTGCACGACCGTGCAGTGCGGGCGCGGCTCGAGGCCGTCGCGCTGCGCCGCGCCATGGGCGATCCGCTCGCGGTCGGCGGCAACCTGCGCTGGCTCGCGCGATTGCACTGGCTCCTCGGCGGCGCGGGCCCGGCCGCCTTCCAGCATGCCGAACAGGCGATCGCCACGCTGCGGCCGTTGCCGCCGAACCGTGAACTGGCAGCGGCCTATGCCACGCTGGCGCACCTGCATCTCGTGGCCGACAACATCCAGAGCGCGCTCGACTGGGGACGGCGTGCGGTCGAACTCGCCGAGTCGCTGCACGACGCCGAGGCACTGGGTCACGCACTCAACACCACCGGCTCGGCGCTGCTGCGGCGCGGCTCCGATGCGGCAGGCTGGCAGATGCTCGAACGCAGTCTTGCGCTGGCGCACGAGCAGGGTCTCGAGGCCGACGTCGCGCGCGCCTGGAACAACATGTTCATCGTCTGCGTGATGCAGCACGATTACGCGCGCGGCCTCGAGTACGCGGAGCGCGGCATCGTGTACAGCGAGGCTCGCGGCATCGACATCTTCACGGTGCGCATGCGCATTCGTCGCGCCTTTGCGTACCTGCAGCTCGGCCGTTGGACATCGGCCGATGAGGACCTTGCCGCGCTGGTGCAGCAGCATGCGCCTGCACCGATGGAGATCGCCACGCTGCGCTTCGTCGCCGGCCTGCTGGCGTTGCGCCGTGGCGCTCCCGAGGGCGCCCGGCATCTGCTCGATGCGATCGCCGCCATGGAGCGCCTGCGCGTCGAGATCTGGTTCACCTCGACCGCGGCGGCGCGCGCCGAGGAGGCTTGGCTGCGCGGCGATCACGACACCATGGCCCGGGCGGTGTTGCCAGCGCTGGAGGGCGCCATGGACATGTCAGACCCGTGGCGCACGGCCGAACTCGCGACCTGGCTGCGCCGCGCAGGTCGTGAGGTTCCCGAGCGTGCGCAGGGGGCACACGATACCGGGCACGCATCGGAAGCCGCGGGCGACTGGCGTGGCGCGGCCGACACCTGGGCGCGGCTGGGCTGTCCCTACGACCGTGCGCTGGCGCTCGCACAGGGGGACGAGCCGGCGCAGCGCGAAGCCCTGCGCATCCTGGAGGAACTGGGCGCCGCCGCCGCCGCGGGTGCCGTGCGCCGGCTGCTGCGCGAGCACGGTGCCAAGGGCGTCCCGCGCGGCCCGCGCGAACACACCCGAGGCGATCCGCTGGGACTGACGGCGCGCGAACGCGAGGTCTTCGTGCTGCTGCTGCGGGGCCTGTCTAACGCGGCGATCGCGGCGCGGCTGCACCGCTCCGAGCGCACCGTCGAGAACCACGTCGCGCGCGTCCTGCGCAAGGCCGCCGTCTCGAACCGCGCGCAGCTGATCGCCCTCTCCGTCGGCGACGCCCCACAAGATTGGGTACCCGACCGGCGCAATTGAGGTACTGCTGAGGTCGTCTCGGCGCAACCCAGTTCCTATCGTGACTTCGGCGCGCGGCCGGCATGACGCCCGACGCCGACGCCACCCGCTTTCCGGAAAGGAACTGTCATGCGCACGAGACCGTTCGGCGAGATCCACGAAGGCCTGGTCGTGGAAGGCCGGCCCGTCACGGCCGGCGTGTTCGACGAACGCCAGGTGCGGGCTGCCGCGGGCATCACGCTGATGCTGGGCAGCGCCGCCCTCGCACTTGCCTTCCTCTCGAAGGAATACCGGCCGATCGAGACCGCCACGGCCTTCTTCTTCGTCGACTTCGCGCTGCGGGTGGGCATCGGGCTGGGCTACAGCCCGGTGGGGCGGCTGGCCCGTTGGCTCGTGCCGCGCGGCGCACCGCAGTGGGTATCGGCCCGGCCCAAGCGCTTCGCGTGGTCACTCGGACTGGTGATGTCCCTGGCGATGACCGTCATCACCAACAGCCACGTGCGCGGCGCACTTCCGTTGTCCATCTGCCTCGTCTGCCTGGCGCTGATGTGGATGGAAGCCGTGCTCGGCATCTGTCTTGGCTGCGAGATTCATTCGTGGATGGTGCGGCGCGGCTGGGCCGAACACGACGCGGCCTTCGAGATCTGCAGCGGCGACGTCTGTGCACCGCGTGGGAAGCACTGACATGGCCTGGGCGGACAGCGTCCTCGGCACCGACGAAATGGTGCCGGTGCTCGACGGCCAGCGTCGCTACCTCGCATTGGACAACGCGGCAAGCACACCGCCGCTGAAGGCGGTGATGGCGGCGGTCGACCGCTTCATGCCCTGGTACTCCTCCGTCCACCGCGGTGCCGGCCTCAAGAGCCAGCGGGCGACGCAGGCTTACGAGGAGGCGCGCGAGACGGTGGCCCGCTTCGTCGGCGCCAACCCGAACGAGCACACGGTGATCTTCGGGAAGAACTGCACCGAGGCGATCAACAAGCTCTCGTATCGGCTCGCGCTCGCGCCGGACGACGTTGTGCTCGTCTCGATGCTCGAGCACCACAGCAATGACCTGCCCTGGCGCGCGTGCAGCCGCGTCGTGCGCGTCGCCGCCGACGCCAGCGGCCGGCTCGAGCTGGCGCACGCGGCGCACCTGTTGCGTGTCCACGCGGGCCGCGTGCGGCTCGTCAGTGTGACCGGCGGCTCGAACGTCACCGGCCACGTGCCCGACATCCATGCGCTGGCCGAACTCGCGCATGCGGCGGGTGCCCGGATCCTGGTCGACGCCGCACAGCTGGCACCCCACCGCGCGATCGACATGCGGCCTCTCGACGACCCCCGGCACCTCGACTACGTCGCACTGTCCGCGCACAAGCTGTATGCCCCGTTCGGCACTGGCGCGCTGATCGGCCGGCGCGACACCTTCGAGCGCGGCGAGCCGGAGCAACGCGGCGGCGGCACGATCGACTTCGCCTCGACCGACGAGGTGACCTGGGCCTCGGGGCCGGACCGCGACGAGGCGGGTAGCCCGAATGTCGTCGGCGCCGTCGCCTTGGCTGCCGCCGTGCGTGCGCTGCGGGACATCGGCATGGCGGCCATCGCGCGCCACGAAACCGAGCTCACGGCGCACGCGCTGCAGCGCCTGGCCGGCATCGACGGCATCCAGGTCTACGGCGACGGTTGCCCCGGACGCGCGGGCTCGCGGCTGGGCGTGATTCCGTTCAACCTCGCGTCGCGCTCGCACTTCCACGTGGCCGCCGTGCTCAGTGCCGAACACGGCATCGGCGTGCGCAACGGCTGCTTCTGCGCTCATCCCTACCTGATGCACCTGCTGCAGATCACGCCAGCCGAAGCGCGCCAGATCCGCGACCGCATGGCGCAAGGCGATCGCGGCACGATGCCCGGCATGGTGCGCGTCAGCTTCGGCCTGTTCAACACCGTGGACGATGTCGACCGGCTGGCCGACGCGCTGCAGGAGATCGCCGCAGGTCGCGTGCGCGGCCGGTACGTGCAGGACCGGGCCAGCGGCGAGTTCCGGCTCGACGCGGCATGGCAATGCTCTCGGCCGCGGCCGAATCCAGTTGGGGTGGCCAGCGACCTCAAACCGGGTACTGCCGCTGTCTCGTCGCGGCAGCCCAGGCCGTACCGTGAGCCCTGGCGAACGAGCGGCATATCGCCCCACGAACGACGCCGCTTCCGGTAAAGGACCGACATGCGAAGACCCCTGTTCAACGCCTCCATCGCGCTCTTCGTGAGCCTGTGCACGGCCGCCTGCGGCGGCGGCTCCGACACCAGCCCGAGCGCCGGCGGCAGCGTAGCGCCGACCGCGCTGCTCATCTCCGCGATGGCTCCCGCCCAAGGCCCGGCCGGCATCGTGGTGACGCTCGCTGGCGTCGGTTTCAGCACCGTCCCGGGCGAGAACGCCGTGACGCTGAACGGCATGCCGTGCACCGTCGATGCGGCGAGCGCGACGCAGCTCAGGGTGATCATCCCGCCGCGCGCCGGCAGCGGAACCCTTCACGTCACGGTATCGAGCCAGTCCGCCGACAGCACGACCTTCACCTACCAGCCGAGCTCGGTCGTCGTGAGCACGCTGGCCGGCAGCGAGCTGGGCTATTTCGATGATGTGGGAACCGCGGCCCGCTTCGACGGGCCGACGGGTCTCGCGCTGGACGCAGCCGGCTTCCTCTATGTCGGTGACAGCGCCAACAACCGCATCCGGCTCGTGAGTCCGACCGCCAGCGTGACGACATTCGCGGGCAGCACGAATACCGCCGGCGACAGCGACGGCGCCGGCCTGACCCAGGCGCGCTTCCACAACCCGGACGGGCTGGCGATCGATGCCTCCGGCACGCTGTACGTGGCCGACTTCAACAACAACTCGATCCGCCGCATCGACTCGAGCGGCGTCGTCACCACGTTCGTGACGGCTGGGGCCTCGGGCCTCAGCGGACCGACCGGGCTCGCGTTCGACAAGTCGGGCGACCTGTACGTGGCCGACAAGGGCAACCACCGGATCTTGAAGATCACCCCGAGCGGCGCGATCACGACCTTTGCCGGCGGCTCGCCGGGCCACGCCGACGGCGTCGGAGCGGCGGCGCAGTTCCAGTTTCCGAACGGACTCGCGTTCTGCGGTGACGGTGACCTGTTCGTCGCCGACCAGAACAACAACCTGATCCGCAGGGTCAAGCCCGACGGTACGGTGTCGACGTACGCCGGCGGAATCGGTGGCCTGGCGTTCGTCGACGGGCCATCGTCGACGGCGCGATTCCTCGCGCCGCGCGATCTGGCGTGCGACCCGCAGGGCAAGCTGTTCGTGGTCGATACCGGCAACGAGAGGATCCGGATGATCACGCCGTCGGGCATCGTCAGCACGCTGGCTGGAAGCACGGTCGGCTTCGCCGACGGAGACGGAGCGGCGGCGCGCTTCAGCCTGCCTCAGCGCATCGTCATCGACGCGGCCGGTAGCCTGCTGATCAGCGACGCGGGCAACGAGCGAATTCGCAAGCTCATCTGGCAGTGAGCAGTCGCGGGCTCGGCCATGAACCTGTCAGTCCCGCCGGCAGAGGATCTTCTCGGCTACGCGGCGTCCGCACTGGTGCTGCTTGCGTTTTCGATGCACTCGCTGATTCCGCTGCGCATCGTCGCGATCGCGAGCAATCTGACCTTCATCGCCTATGCCGCGACGGCTCACCTGCAACCGGTTCTCGTTCTGCACGTCACGCTACTTCCGATCAACCTGTGGCGGCTTCGGCAATGCATCACCGCAAGAGGAGACTGCCTTGACCTACGTACTTGGTTCAGATGATCCGGAGATCGAGCGGCTCGACCGGCAGGCGGCCTGGCTCGAACGACCGACCCGGCTGCTGCTCCGCGCGGCCGGCATCGAACCCGGCATGCGCGTGCTCGACCTCGGCACCGGGCTGGGCCATGTGGCCTTCGCGCTGGCAGACATGGTGGGATCAAGCGGCCACGTGACGGGCATCGACAGCGCCGATCGAATGCTCGCCGCGGCATCGAAGCGCGCTCAGGGCTGCACGCAGATCCGCTTCACGACCGGCGACGTGCGCCACTGGACGAGCGATGAACCCTTCGATGCGGTTGTCGGACGCCTGATCCTGTTCCACCTGCCCAATGCGGTGGACGTGGTGCGGCACCACCTCACTCACCTGCGTCGCGGCGGAAAGTTCATCGCGCTCGACTACGACATGGGGTCGTGCCGCACCGAGCCACCCTGCCCGACGGCCACGCTGAACATCCGGCGCGTGACGGATGCCTTCGGCAACGCACACGCCGACCCGATGATTGGCGCGCGTTTGGGGTTGTTGCTGGTCGATGCCGGCCTGGTCGGGACGCAGTCGTTCGGCATCCAGGGATACATCGGCCCTGACGATCCAGCCGGGCCGGCAATGCTGGCCGGCATCGTGGGCACGCTCGCCGCGCAGATGGTTGCCACCGGCATTGCGACGGCCGAGGAGATCGGCATGGAAACGCTGCAAGCACGGCTGAAGGCCGAGTTGCAAGCGGCACGTTCGGTGATCGTGCCACCGACGCTGGCAGGCGCCTGGGGTCGCAACGGACCGGCGTGAAAGGAGCGAGCGTCGTCGTTGAATGACCGCTGGCCGTCGACGCTTCCGCTCGGGCCGTACAGCACGAGTGTCTCGGCCCGAACGGCGACATGTGCCATACCGCCGGGGTCCACTGACCCAGTCGGCGCTAGCTGCACAGCGCATCTCGGGAACCAGCCGTCCGTGACCGCCGTCTCGCCACCCCCCGGATGCGAGGGCAACGGTGAGGGCAGCGCCAGCGCGGCATCACGGGTGCACCACCCGGAAGCGACCGGTCACAATATTTCCGGCGCTCATTCGTCTACCTGGCATGGACGCCCTCGCCGGCCCGCTCTCGCCAGCCCACCTCATCACCATGCCCGCCAACGCCTCGCGCTTCACCGAAGTCGTGGCGCGCGAGCGCTCGCGGCTGGGCAACTTCATCCGCGGCCAGGTGCGCGACGCGAGCGAGGCCGAGGACATCCTGCAGGACGTGTGGCTGGAGTTCTACGCCGCCACCGATGCCATCGAGCAAGCCGGCGCGTGGCTGTTTCGCGTGGCCCGGAACCGCATCGTTGACCGGGCGCGCAAGAAGAGGGAAGAGCCGCTGCCGGCGGTCGAGCACGAAGACGGCCGCAGCTGGCTCGAAGACAACCTGCCCGATCCTGCCGCGGGCCCGGATGCGGCGTATGCCCGCTCGGTGCTGCTCGACTCCATACACGCCGCGGTGCAGGCGCTCTCGCCCGAGCAGCGCGACGTCTTCGTGGCGCACGAGATCGAAGGCCTCTCGTTCGCCGACATGTCCGCGCGATGGCGCGTGCCGCAGAACACCTTGCTCGCGCGCAAGCGCTATGCCGTGCTGGCCCTGCGGGCGCGGCTGCAAGCCGAGTACGGCGACCTCATCGTCTAGCGCGCACGCGCCGGCGCCCACCTCCTGGAGAACCCATGCGAATCTTTCCGCTTGCCCTGATCGCCATCGGCGTGTTCGCGCTGCTCAGACACTATGGCCTGATCGATCCCGCGTGGTTGCAGTTGTTCTGGCCCTTGCTGCTCATCGGCATCGGCGTGGCGATGCTGGTACGCGGACCACGTTGGCGCGCGCACATGCGTGAGCGCATGCCAGACCGCTGGGAGCGGCGCATGCACCGCCACTTTGGCCCGGGCTGGGCCAAGCTGAGCGAAGAAGAGCGCGAGCGCTTTCGCGCGGGCATGCGGCAATGGCGCTCTCACTGCCATGGTGGCGGGGGCGCAGATTCGTTGGCGCCGCGGCCTGCAAGTGATGGCTCGTCCTCGACGCCGCCTGTTCAACCGTCCGTACCCGGCGAACCGCGCTGACACGCGCTGACACGCGCTGACACGCGCTGATTTCATCCGCTTTCTGCCAACCCCTCAACTCGATTCGGAGCACCTCATGAGAATCTTCCCCATCGCACTCATCGTCATGGGCTCGCTCGGGCTCGCCATGTACTTCGGCCTCATCCCCACTGGCATGTTGCACGTCATCGGCCCGCTCCTGTTGATCGCACTCGGTGTTGCGCTGCTCGCCCGGCGCCCGCGCCGTTGCGGCGGCCACTGGCATGCACGCCATGGTGGCGCTGGCAGCACCGGCGCGCCGCAGCCGCCGTCCGCAGAACGGGTTTGACGCGTCATGGGCGCACCTGCGGCTCGTGCGCGGGCCCCTCTGCGACTTCAGCGCGCCACAACCTCCAGCGTTGGAGAGCCACCCCCGGCGGCATCCCGCCGTCAGCCGCCGAAATGCCTCCAGCTCCCTTCCGACACCACTTCAACACGGCCATCCACCACCTTGATTGCCGTCTCGTCATCGATCGCATAGGCTGGGCAGCCCAGCCCGGCGGCCCAGTTTTCGGCGGCAGCCATCGTGTTTTCGGTCAGTTCCGGGTGGTCCAGGTGCGGGAAGATCGAGAAATCGACGACGCCCAGCGCGCGGTCGATGCCGGTGATCGGCGGCTTGTTTTCGATGAAGTCATCGCCGACGCGCGGTGTCATCACCATGCTGCCTGCGCTCAGGCCCACCCACACCATCTGGGGCAGCGCCTGCAGCAGGTCGATCAGCCCCGACTGTCGCATCCAGTGGCTCAGGTACAGCGCATCGCCGCCGTTGACCAGCAGCACGTCGGCCTCGCGCACCCATGACTGCCAGCGCTGTTTGTCGATGCTGGGCAGCGCGGTGAGTTCGAGCACGCCCACCGACTTCCAGCCCAGCTCGCACATCGGCGTGCGCGGCTCCTGACCGGCGATGAAGCGCCGTGCGCCAACCGGGCTGACGTGCGGATGGCCGTAGCTGGCGGTGGGAATGCAAAGCGCATGGCAGTCGGCAATGGGTTTGCCCAGCAGCCCGAGCAGCGCGTTGTGGATGCTCCCGTTCTTGACGCCGGCGGAAGTGAGCAGCAGTTTCATGGTGACTCCTTGGGTTCTGGCCCACCGGGCCGGTCAGGCGAACGACGAAAGGGGACGGCGGAAATCGACATCGTGCTGGATATTTGTCTGGCGAACGAGCGGCACGGTGAACGCCGCGCAAAGCAGCACCGGCGCCAGCCCGGTGCGACGCGCAGAGAGCGCCAATACACAGCCTGCATGCGAACGCAGCACAATGCATTCGCCTCGTCACCCTCCACCGCACAGCGCCCGGCACCAGCAGCATGAAGATCGTCGATATCCGCGAGAAGACCCTGCCCATCGGCTCGTCGATCCGCAACGCCTACATCGACTTCAGCAAGATGACGCTCAGCCTGGTGGCCGTCGTCACCGACGTGATGCGCGATGGCAGGCCCGTCGTCGGCTACGGCTTCAACTCGAACGGGCGCTACGGGCAGGGCGCGCTGATGCGCGAGCGTTTCATTCCGCGCCTGCTGCAGGCCGCCCCCGAATCGCTGCTGGCGGACGACGGCAACAACCTCGACCCGAACAAGATCTGGGCCACGATGTTCACGAACGAAAAGCCCGGCGGCCACGGTGAACGTTCGGTGGCCATCGGCACCATCGACATGGCGGTGTGGGATGCGGTGGCGAAGATCGAGCGCAAGCCGCTGTTCCAGCTTCTGGCCGAGCGCTACGGCAGCGGCCAGCCGAACCGCAAGGTCTTCGTCTACGCCGCCGGCGGCTACTACTACCCCGGGCAGGACCACGGCAAGCTGAAAGACGAGATGCGCAGTTATCTCGACCGCGGCTATACGGTGGTGAAGCAGAAGATCGGCGGCGCCTCGCTCGACGAAGACCTGCGCCGCATCGACTCGGTCCTCAGCGTGCTGGGCGACGGGCAGAAGCTGTGTGTCGACGCCAACGGCCGCTTCGACCTCGACACGGCCATCGCCTACGCGAAGGCCTTGTCGCGCTACGACCTGTTCTGGTACGAGGAAGCGGGCGACCCGCTCGACTTCGAACTCCAGGCCACGCTGCGCCACTACTACGCGAACCCGATGGCCACCGGCGAGAACCTGTTTTCGATGCAGGACGCGCGCAACCTCGTGCGCTACGGCGGCATGCGGGCCGACCGCGACTGGCTGCAGTTCGACTGCGCGCTGAGCTATGGCCTGGTGGAGTATCTGCGCACGCTGCAGATGCTGAAGCAGCACGGCTGGTCGGCCAGCCGCTGCATTCCGCACGGCGGGCACCAGATGTCACTGAACATCGCCGCCGGCCTGGGCCTGGGCGGCAACGAGTCCTACCCCGACCTGTTCCAGCCGTTCGGCGGCTTTCCCGACGGCGTGCGCGTGAGCAACGGTTTGGTCACGCTGCCCGACCTGCCGGGCATCGGCTTCGAGGGCAAGGCCGAGCTCTATGCACAGATGAAGGACTTGGCCGCGTGAGCATTCAATGAGCCTGGGCCGGTGTCTCGGTGTGCAACACGCAGAGCCAGCCGTCGCCGCTGCGCACCCAGGTCGACGTGTCGTGCATGAGCTGCTCGCTGGTCTGGCCCTGCGCGCGTGAACCGACGCGCTGCTTGGCGCGATAGCTCAGCACCGCGGTCGCATCGTTCGGGAACACGACCTGCATGTCGCTGAACTCGAACGACTCCAGCACCATCGTGCCGTGCTCGGCCATCTGGCGGTAGGCCGCATGGTCGAACTTCATCGCGCCATGCGCGCTGACCATCAGCGCCGGCTCGCACAACAGGCTCAGCGCCACGTCCGTCTCGTGGTCCACCAGCGACTGCCAGAACTTCTTCTCGAGCGCGACCACGGTGGTGTCAAGGTTCTGCATCGTGCGCTCCTGAAAGGATGAAGGACTTGCCATCGTGCCGCTTTGACGCGCGCCGTCTGTCAGACGCGGCCGATATCGATGTAGGGCGTGCCGACGCGCGGTGCTCAGCAGCGCTGCGCCAGCGCCCAGCCGGCTTCGGCCACCGCCAGCAGGCGTTCACGAAACGTCAGCCCGCGCGGGTCGGCCGCATTGCCGTCGAGCGCGCGCTTGTAGACGCCGGCCAGGATGGCGCCCAGGCGGAACATCGAAAACACGACGAAGACATCCAGCGCTGCCGGCACGTCGCGGCCCGCATGTTCGCAGTAGCGGCGCACGAACTCGGCCTGGCTCGGAATGCCGTGCGCCGCGAGGTCGAGGTCGGCGCAGCCGCCTTCGCTGGCCGGCAGCCCGTACATCAGGCAGACGTAGCCCAGGTCGGCCAGCGGGTGGCCGAGCGTCGCCAGCTCCCAGTCGAGCACGGCGGCGATGCGCGGCGCGTGCGGCGCCACCAGCACGTTGCCGAGGCGGTAGTCGCCGTGCACGAGCGTGGCCTCATCGTCGTCGGGCAAGTGCGCGGCCAGCCATTCGCGCAGGTGTTCCATCGCCGGCAACGGCTCGGTGCGTGACGCCTGCCATTGCGCCGACCAGCGTGTGAGCTGGCGTTCGAGAAAACGCTCGGGGCGGCCAAACCCGTCGAGCCCGCGCGCCCGCCAGTCCAGCGTGTGCAGCGCCGCCAGCACACGCGCCAGTTCGTCGTACAGCGCCGCGCGTTCGCCGAGCTTGCCGTGTTCGGCGATGCGCGCGCCCATCAGCCGGCCCGGCACATGGCGCATCACGAAAAACGGCGTGCCGATCACGCTCGCGTCTTCGCACAGGCACAGCATCTGCGGCACCGGCACGGCGCTGTCGGCGAGTGCCTTCATCACGCGGTATTCACGCTCTACCGCGTGCGCGCTGGGCAGCAGATGGCCGGGCGGCTTCTTGCGCAGCACCCAGTCGCCGGCGCTTGTTGCCAGGTGGTAGGTCGGGTTGGACTGCCCGCCCTGGAACTGGCGCACGTGCAGGCTGCCGTCGAACGACGGCGGCAGCAAGGGCTTGAGGTAGGCCGCCACCGCGGCGCTGTCGATGCGGTGCTGCGGCAGCACCGCGATCAGTTCGGGTTGCATGGGCATCGCTCGATCTGCACCGCGGGCCGGTGTTTCAGTAGCCCGCGCGGCGGCCCACCGCCAGCGCCTGTGGCTGGCCCTGGCGTGCGCGCTGCAGCGCGTCCAGCGCCTGCCGCGCCACCACCGCACGCGTCACTTCGCCGGCGATGTGCGGCGTCGCCAGCAACTTCGGGTGTTGCCAGACCCAGTTGTCGGGCGGCGGCGGCTCGCGCTCGAAGACATCGAGCGCGGCGCCGGCGAGATGGCCGTCATCGAGCAGCGCCTTCAAATCGGCCTCGACCATCTGTTCACCGCGGCCGACGTTGATGACGTAGGCGCCTGCGGGCAGCAGCGCCAGGGTGCGCCGGCTCAGCAGGCCTTTTGTCTCGGCGGTGAGCGGCAGCGCGCACACCAGCACGTCGCTTTGCGCCAGCAGCGGCGGCAGTTCGTCGTCGCCGGCGAACACCTGCACGCCGGGAAGTTCACGCCGGCTGCGTGCCCAGCCCGCGCGCGCATAACCCAGCGGCTCGAACGCGCGCAGGATCGCGCGGCCCACGTGGCCCAGGCCGAGCACGCCGATGCGGCAGCGGTCGAACGGCCGCACCTCGTGGCGTTGCCACGTCGCCGCCGCTTGCTGTTGTGCATAACGCGGCAGCTCGCGCGTGAACTGCAGCGTGCAGGCCAGCACGTATTGCGCCATCAACAAGGTCTGCGCGGGGTCGGCGCTGCGCGTGACGATCACCTGCGGCGGCAGGTCGGGCACGGCCAGCAGCTGGTCGACACCGGCGCCCACCGCCTGCAGCACGCGCAGCTTCGGGTAGCGCGGCAGCACGCCGGCTTTCATGCGCCACGCGATGATGAGTTCGACCGCCGCGGCGTCGTGTGTTTCGTCGGCGCTCCACACCGGCACATCGGGCGCCTGTTCGCGCAGCGCCTGCACGAAGGGCGCGCTCGGAATCGGGGACGTCATCACCAGGATCGCCATCGTTGTCTTCTGCTTGGCTGTGCGCGGAACGCCCATGATCCTCGCGCGCCGGCACGCACGGCAAGCGGGACAGCCCGCAGGCGCGGTCGCATGAGTGACTGCCGTGGCGTGCCGCACGCGGCGAACACGTCCTGCGGCCACCGCCGCGCACAATGGCATCATCAGCTTCGGGCCTGAACACGGAAGGGACGGCATGCTGGACGTGTTGGTGATCGGCGGCGGCAACGCGGCCTTGTGCGCGGCGCTGATGGCGCGCGAGGCCGGCGCCAGCGTCCTGCTGCTGGAAGCGTCGCCGCGCGCCTGGCGCGGCGGCAATTCGCAGCACACGCGCAACCTGCGCTGCATGCACGACGCGCCGCAGGACGTGCTTGTCGACGCCTACCCCGAAGAAGAGTTCTGGCAAGACCTGTACAAGGTGACCGGCGGCATCACCGACGAAGCGCTGGCGCGGCTGGTGATACGCGCGTCGTCGAGCTGCCGGCCGTGGATGCGCTCGCACGGCGTGCGTTTCCAGCCGTCGCTGTCGGGTGCGCTGCACACCGCGCGCACGAACGCGTTTTTCATGGGCGGCGGCAAGGCGCTCGTCAACGCCTACTACCGCAGCGCCCAGGCGCTGGGCGTGCAGGTGCGCTACGACGCGCCGGTGGCGCGCATCGAGCTGCAGGGCGGCCGCTTCGTCGCCGCGTTCGTCGGCGAGCAGCGCATCGAAGCACGCGCCTGCGTGCTGGCCGCCGGTGGCTTCGAGTCCAACATTGCGTGGCTGCGCGAAGCCTGGGGCCGCAACGAACGCGGTGAATGGCCGGCCGACAACTTCATCATCCGCGGCACCCGCTTCAACCAGGGCACGCTGCTGAAATTCATGCTCGACGCCGGCGCCGATGCCATCGGCGGTGCGACGCAGGCGCACATGGTGGCCATCGACGCGCGCGCGCCGCTGTACGACGGCGGCATCTGCACGCGCATCGACTGCGTCTCGCTGGGCGTGGTGGTGAACCGCGAGGCGCGCCGTTTCTACGACGAAGGCGAGGACTTCTGGCCCAAGCGCTACGCGATCTGGGGCCGGCTGGTGGCGCAGCAGCCGGCGCAGACGGCGTATTCGGTGATCGATGCCAAGGCCGCGGGCCGTTTCATGCCGCCGGTGTTTCCCGGCGTCAGCGCGCACACGCTGCCCGAACTGGCGCGCGCGCTCGAACTCGACGAGGCCACGTTCATGCAGACGCTCCACGCCTACAACGCGGCCTGCCGGGTCGGCCACTTCGACCACACCACGCTCGACGACTGCCACACCGAAGGTCTGGCGCCGGCGAAGACGCACTGGGCGCGGCCCATCGACACGCCCCCGTTCGTGGCCTATGCGCTCAAGCCCGGCATCACCTTCACCTACCTCGGGCTGAAGGTGAACAAAAACGCCGCGGTGCACTTCGGCGGCCGCCCCAGCGACAACCTCTTCGTCGCCGGCGAGATGATGGCCGGCAACGTGCTGGGCAAGGGCTACACGGCGGGTGTGGGCATGTCGATCGGCACCGCGTTCGGCCGCATCGCCGGCGCGCAGGCGGCGCGGGCTTCCCAGGCGGCCTCGCAGGAGCGCGCCCATGCAACAGTCTGACACCACGCCGCGCACGATCCCGCTCATCGCGCTCACGGCCGAGCGCGCCGAGGTAGCGCGTGTGCTGCAGATCTGCAACGCCTGCCGCTACTGCGAAGGCTTCTGTGCGGTCTTCCCGGCGATGACGCGGCGCCTCGAATTCGGCCACGCCGACATCGACTACCTGGCCAACCTGTGCCACAACTGCGGCGCCTGCCTGCATGCGTGCCAGTACGCGCCGCCGCATGAATTTGCCGTCAACGTGCCGCAGGCCATGGCCAAGGTGCGCGTCAAGACCTATGCCGAGTACGCGTGGCCACCGGGCCTTGGCGCGCTGTACCGGCGCAACGGGCTGACGCTGGCTCTGGCGCTGGCCGCCGGGCTGGCGCTGTTCTTGATGCTCGCGCTGCTGCTGCGCGGCACGCTGTTCGCGATGCCCGCGGGCGGCAACTTCTACGATGTGTTTCCGCACAACCTGATGGTCGTGCTGTTCGCCCCGGTGTTCGCGTTTGCGGTGTTCGCGCTGGCGATGGCCGCGCGCAGCTTCTGGCGCGAGGAGCCACCGGGTGCGGCCAGCGGCGCCGCGCTGGCCGAGGCCGCACACGATGTGCTGAAGCTGAAGTACCTGGGCGGTGGCCACGGCGACGGCTGCAACAACGACGACGATGCGTTCACGCTGGCGCGCCGGCGTTTCCATCACGCGGTGTTCTACGGCTTCCTGTTGTGTTTTGCCGCCACCAGCACGGGCACGCTGTACCACTACCTGTTGCACTGGGAAGCGCCGTATGGCATCAACAGTCTGCCGAAATGGTTCGGCCTCAGCGGCGGTGTGCTGCTCGTGATCGGCAGCGCCGGCCTGTTCTGGCTCAACCTGCGCCGCGATCCGCAGCAGGGCGACGTGGCGCAGCGGCCGATGGACCGCGGCTTCATCGCGCTGCTGTTCGTCACCGCGGCCAGCGGCCTGCTGCTGGCTGCGGTGCACGGCAGCCCTGCACTGCCGGCGGTGCTGGCGCTGCATCTGGGGGCCGTGATGGGGCTGTTCCTGACCCTGCCGTACAGCAAGTTCGCGCACAGTGTGCTGCGCGGCGCGGCGCTGCTGAAGTGGGCGATCGAAAAGCGCCGGCCGAGCCGGCTCACGCTGGCCGACGACTGACCGCGATGCACACGGCGCGCGCTGCGGCTATGCTCGCGCAGCGCCGCCCGGCCGATCGCCATCATCCGCACAGGAGCCCAGTCATGCGCCCGTCGTCCCTGACCTCTGTTGCCGCCCCGATTGCCACCGCGCTGCTGCTGAGCACGGCGTTGCCGGCGCTCGCCATCGAGGCCAGCACGGTGAGCTTCGACCACGGCCGTGAAGGCTGGACGGCGCCGCGCGGTTCGGGTGGCCGCAGCGGCATCGTGCCCGGCCAGGGCAACGACGCACCGGCGCTGCGCACGCACTTCGACGACTTCGGCATCACGTTCGCGAACCGCAGCAACGGCGCCTTCGTCGGCGACTACACCAGCGTGCCGGCATTGCAGATCAGCCTCGACGTCAAGACGCTGGCGCTCGACTTCTTCGGCTCGCCGGTGACGCGCGAGCTGATCGTCGAACTGCGCGACCACGACGGCGCGCCCGACGGCTACCCGTACGTCAGCGTCTGGGCCACGCTGGGCACGCTGGACGCCGGCGTCGGCGGCTGGCAGACCTGGTCGGTCACCATCGCCGACACGTCGGCCACGGCGCTGCCGGCCGGCTGGGGCGGCTATGGCGCCGAAGACCCGGTGACGGCCGAGCCGATGCTGCCGCCCGGGCGCAGCTTCGCGAACGTGCTCGCGGGTGTCGACGAGATCGCGTTCACGACGCTGGTGCCGGGCTACTTCTATGGCGATACGCTGTTCGATGTCGCGGTCGACAACATCCGCATGCAGCCGCTGGCGGCCGTGCCCGAGGCACCGGGCGCGGCGCTGATGGCGGCCGGGCTGCTGGGGCTGGCGGGTGCGGCGCGGCTGGCCCGGCGACGCCGCGCGCGCATCGCTTGATCGAGTACCGCTGATCGCGCACCGCATTCGCGTCGTGTGGTCGAAAGCGCGGTGGGCCGTTCGTCGTGGCGATGGAAACCTTCCGCAACCTCAGGACAGGAGACGACGATGCGATTCATGGTCATGGTCAAGGCCACCGCCGACAGCGAAGCCGGCGTGATGCCGACCCACGAACAGTTGGCCGAGATGGGCCGCTTCAACGAGCAGCTCGTGAAGGCTGGCGTGATGGAGGCCGGCGACGGCCTGCAGCCCAGCCGCAAAGGTGCGCGCGTGCGCTTCTCGGGCGCATCGCGCACGGTGCTCGACGGCCCGTTTGCCGAGACCAAGGAACTGGTGGCGGGCTTCTGGATCTGGAAGACCGGCTCGCTGGCCGAGGCCGTCGAATGGGTCAGGCGCTGCCCGAACCCGATGCCGGGCGATTCCGAGATCGAGATCCGCCCGATCTTCAGCGCCGAGGACTTCGGCGCCGAGTTCACGCCCGAATTGCGAGCGCAGGAAGAGCGGCTGCGTGCGCGCGCCGGCGTGAGCCCGGTGCCGGCGCCCAGCGGCGCCACGCCCTACCTCGTGATCAAGGGCGCGGCCGACGCCATCGCCTACTACGAACGCGTGTTCGGCGCGCGCCTGGTGGCGCGCCTGGACGCGCCCGACGGCTGTGTGATGCATGCCGAGATGAAGGTCGGCGACGCCCGCTTCATGCTCACCGAGGAACGTGCGCAGTACAACGCGCTCGGCCCGCTCACACGTGGCGGCAGCAGTTCCAGCGCGGCGCTCTACGTGCCGGATGTGGATGCGGTGGTGCAGCGCGCGGTGGACGCCGGCGCCCGCATCACGATGCCGGTGGGCGACCAGTTCTGGGGCGACCGCAGCGGCCACCTCGTCGACCCCTTCGGCCACCAGTGGTTCATCAACACGCACATCGAGGATGTGACGCCAGAACTGCTGCAGCAGCGCCTGAAGGCGATGTCGGCGCCCGACGCCGGCGCGGACTGCGCACCTGCCGGCACCTGAAGGCATGGGCACGAACGACCCCCGCATCGACGCCTATATCGAGCGCGCCGCGCCGTTTGCGCGGCCCATCCTCAGCGCGCTGCGCCGCGCGCTGCACCAGGCCTGCCCCGATGCCCAGGAGACCATCAAGTGGGGCATGCCGTTCTTCGAGCACGCAGGCCGGCCGCTGGCCCACATGGCGGCGTTCAAGCAGCACTGCGGCTTCGGCATCTGGCGCGGCCGCGAACTGGCCGATCAAGGCAAGAACGGCGAGGCGATGGGGCAGTTCGGCCGCATCACGTCGCTGGCCGAGCTGCCGCCGCCGCGTGAGTTCAAGGCCGTGATCCGGGCCGCGATGCAGCGCATCGATGACGCAGACGACACGGCGGCGCCGAAAACGGCCACCAGCGCGAGGTCCGCCCGGCCCGCCAAAACCGCCAGGCCGGCGCTCGCGATGCCCGACGATCTGCGGGCCGCGCTCGCCGCGGCGTCGGCAGCGCGCAAGACCTACGACGCCTTTGCGCCCGGCAAGCAGCGCGACTATCTGGAGTGGGTGCTCGAAGCCAAACGTGCCGAGACACGCGCCCAGCGCATCGCCCAGGCCGTCGAATGGCTGGCCGAAGGCAAGGCGCGGCACTGGAAGTACGAGAAGCCCTGACAGGCGCTACTCCGGAATCTGCGGTTCGACCAGCATGGCGAGCTGCATCAGCGATTCCTGCCAGCCGAGATAACACATCTCGACCGGAATCACCTCGGGCACGCCTTCCTGCACGATGCTTACATCGGTGCCGCACGACACCGCCTTCAGCGTCACCGTGGTCTGCATCAGGCCCGGCAGGTTGGGGTCGTCGAAACGGTCGGTGTAGCGGATGCGTTCGTTGGCGACCAGCTCGAGGTATTCACCGCCGAACGAATGGCCGTTGCCGCTGCCGAAGTTGGTGAACGACATCCTGAAGCTGCCGCCGACCTTGGCGTCCATGTGGTGGACCTTGCAGGTGAAGCCGTAGGGCGGCAGCCACTTGGCCATCGCGTCGGCATCGAGGAAGGCCTTGTAGATGCGCTCGGGGCGGGCGCGAAGAACACGGTGCAGGGTGACGGTGCTGGTGGTCATGGGGTGACGCCTTTTGTGCAGGTGGATGGGAAGCGGGCCGCGTATCGTGCATGCCCCTTGCACGACGAGCAAGGGGCGGCCCAATCGACCGCACGCCGACAATAATCGCTCGATGAAAATCTTCTACTGGGTCATGGGTGTGCTGATCGCGGGCACCTTCGCGCCGTCGGTGCTGTACCTGCTGCTCTATGCGGTGACGGGCGAGGACGCCTGCATGCGGCGCGCGCGCGCGCTCTGGAACGTCTCGCGCGTGCTGGTGCTGGTGGGCTTCAACCTGCTGATCTGGGGCCACGTCGTCGTGGGCTTGTGGCAGATCTGGTTTCACTGATGCCGGCGCCGCTGCGCCGAAGCTGCATGCCGCCGCTGTGAAACAGCTACGCCGCCCGTCAAGGCGATGCAGGGTGCGCCACGACGCGGGCGAAAAAGTCGTAGATGCCGCGGTCGCCCATGTGCCGCGCGTCGGCCAGTTCGCCGCCGCGCGTGGCAAACAGCAGCTTGCCCTGCGGCGACAGCAGCACCACCGCCGGAATGCCCTTGTCGAGCGACACGCCGTACGACTGCGCGATCTCGACGTTGCGGTCGAACCTGCCGACGTTGACCTTCACGACACGGAAATTCTTGTGCACCAGCGGTGCGCTGGCGCCCGAGGTGAACGACATGTCGAGCACCTTGCAGTCGCCGCACCAGTTGGCGCCGAAGACCACCAGCACCGGCAGCTTCGCCGCCTGCGCGCCGGCCAGTGCGCTGCGGATGTCGGCGCGTGCGTCGGCGTGTTCGTCGTAGACCGGGGCGCCGGCCGCGCGCGCGCAGCAGACGAGGGTGAACAGGGCGAAGGCGAGCAGGGTGCGCATGGCGCGATGCTAGCCGAGCAGGGCGCGCGCCGCGGGGGGCGGCTTCAGAACTGCTTCGGGTCGAAGGGCTGGCGCCACCACGCGGCCTGCGTGTCGGTCAGGAAGACGAGGAAGCGCCGGCTCAGCGCCGGCTCGTCGCGGCGCGGCTGCAGGCGCAGCCCGCCGCCGTCGTCAAGCAGCAGGCACTGCGCCTCGATCGTCGCCGTCACCAGCGGGTGGCGCACGCGGCTGTGGATGTAGGCGCGCCACGCCTGCCATTGGGCGCTGGGCCACAGGCGCGGGCGGTCGAGCGCGGCGTGGATTTCCTCGAAAAGATTGAGGTAGAAATAAGTGAAGGCCTTCGCGCGGTAGTAGTCGTCGCAGCGCGCACTCACGTTGCCGAACGCGGCGTCGTCCCAGCCCTGGGCGTGCATGAAGACGCCGAAGCTCTTCGGGTGGGCGAGGATCAGCTTGTCGAGCTCGAACAGCCGGTCCATGAATTTCGCCGTCAGCGAGCGCCGGTTCACGGAAAACGCGAACCACGCCGCGCAGGCCGAGAGGGCGGAGAACAGGGCGCTTGCCCAGGGTGCTTGCAGCTCAGGCATGGGCGTTCGGCTCCGGCTTGGCGGCCGGCCGAAGTGCCGTGCACCGCGCGGCGAAGAATACGCCCGCGCGCTCGGCGGCTCAGCCGCTCAATGCGCCGCGGCGCGTTTCAGTGCGGCCTTCGCGCTCACCTCGGCGTCGGCCGCGGCGTCCAGCGGCGAGCGGCACAGGCCGGCGTAGGCGTACTGGATGTTCTCGTACAGCTCGGCGGTGGCCGGCGCCACGGCCAGCAGCGCGTCGAGCGCGGCGCCGGGCTCGGCCTCGCCGAGCAAGGTGTTGATCTGCTGCACGACGCCGCGGTACTGCTCGGCGCTGACCGTCGACGGTTGACGGTCCAGCCGTTCCAGCAACGAAGCCATCGCGGCCAGCGCGTGCAGCTCTGAGGGAAGGCGAAGAGGGGTGTCGGCTTGCATGATGAAACTGACTTGAGGCCGCCGAACCCGATTTCAAGAACGGCCGAAACCTCCCACGAACGCCCCGCGAAGGGCCGGGTTCTCGGGCGGCATCGCCATGCCGGCGGCGCAGCACTCAGGATGCATTGCGGCGTGCCGCATGGAAACGGTCGATCTCTGCTTCGAGGCGGGCGCGGTCGATTTCGCCGCCGGGGTGGCCGCGCCGCGCGAGGCAGGCCACAAAAGGCACGTAGCGCTCCTGGCTCTTCGCATGCAGGCGCTGCAGTTCGGCCAAGGGATCGGCGTGGTCGTCGACGCGCAGGTCGAGCTCGGCGTAGTCCTCCAGGCCGTGCACACGCAGCGCGGCCGACTGGCGGCCGCGTTTGTCGCCGCCGGCGGCCTCGCCGGCCTGCATCGCGGTGATCAGGCGCTGCGCCAGCGGCAGCCCGGGGTGGGCGACGAAGGCCTCTGCGGTGGCCTCGATCACGCGCGCGCCGGCCAGCATGTTGCCGGCGACGCTGAAGTCGCCATGCAACGCATGGCCGCACCAGCCCGTGCAGTCGGCGCCGGTGTGCGCGGCGCCGGCGCCGCGCAAGGGCAGCACATGAATCTGGCGCTGGCTGCGGCCGGGGTCGGCGGCACTCAGCGTCGCCACCGTCTCGGCCGCGCTGCGCCCGGCGGCCAGCAGCGCCAGCCCTTGCGGGCCGTACAGCGGGTTCATCAGCGCCTGCGTCGCCAGCGCGCCGATGCCGCCGCGCGTGTGCACGCACAGCGAGCCCACCGCGAAGAAGCGGCTCGCGATGGCCACGCCGAGGCGGCCGTCGGCGTCACGCGCGATCAGCGACCACGTCATCGTGCAAGGCCCCGCGCGTTGCATGCGCGGGGCGGGGTCGCGGGGCCGGGTGCAGCAGCGGTAGCGCGCATCGATCTCCTCCTCTGCCCAAATGCTACCATTCAAGACCATGGACGCCGCGGCCGAACTGAGGGACACGATCCTCGAAAAACTTCGCTCGCGCGCCTGGCGCGCCGGCCACCGCATTCCGACCGAACGCGCGCTGGGCGAGCAGTTCGGCCTCAGTCGCTCGACCGTGCGCCGCGTGTTGCTGGAGTTCAAGCGCAAGCGCCTGATCACGCAGACGGTGGGCAGCGGCACCTATGTCGCCGAGCAGGTGCACGAGGCGCTGGCCGCGCTGGCACCGGTGGGTGCGGCGCAGCAGGTGAGCCCGGCCGAGCTGATGAGCGCGCGCCTCGTGCTCGAGCCGGCGTTGATCGAGATGGTCATCGGCAACGCCACGCCGGCCGATTTTGCGCGCATGGACGAGTGCAACCACCACGCCGAAGCGGCCGCCACGCCGGAGGAATTCGAGCGCTGGGATGGTGCGCTGCACGAGGCGATCGCACGCGCCGCGCACAACAACTTCATTGCCGGCGTGTTCCGCTTCATGAACGAGGTGCGCGCCAACAACGAATGGGGTGTGCTGAAGCGCCGCAGCGCGACACCTGAGCGCCGCCTCGAATACCAGCACGAACATCGGGCGCTGGTGCAGGCGCTGAAGCAGCGCGATGCCGAGCAGGCGCGGGCCTTGTGCGTGGCCCATCTGCGCCATGTGCGCACCAACATGCTCGGTCTGTGAGGGCCGGGCCGAAACCAGCCAATCAGGACCATCGACGCCGGCCAAGGCAGGCCGAGGCCGGCGCGTGATCGCTTCGCGGGTCTGCTCGAACGCCTTGTCCTGCGCTGCAGTCTCCGTTAGCGTGCGTGCATCCTGGCCTGCGTGACCGTGGCTTGAAGTTTTCGATAGGGATTCGTTTGTTCCTGACGCTGCTGCTGTCGATGGCGGTGGTGGCGGGCGCCGGTCTGGCTCTCGTGCGCTGGTCGCTGCAGGGTGGCGGCTCGGCGCCGCTGATCAACGAAGAGCGTGCCCGGCTGCTGAGAACCGCCGGCACGCTGGCCGATGCCTATCGCGCGCGGGCGGGCTGGTCGTTCCTGCCGGCGGATGCCGATGCGCGCCGCCGCTCGATCGCCGCGCTGCCGACGCCGGCGGTCGACCCCGCATCGACATGGAGCGCACGACTCGTGCTGCTCGACGACGCAGGGCGCGTCCTGGCCGGCACCCCGGTGCACCCGCTGCTGGTGGCGCTGGCGTCCATCGACCGCGTGCGCCAGGACGTGCGCGTCGACGGGCATCGCGTCGGCGCCCTCGTGCTGGCGATGCCGCGCGATGCAGACGATGCCCTGGTGGTGGCCTTCCTGATCTCGCGCCAGCGTGAGCTGGCGTGGCTGGCGGCGATCTGTCTGCTGCTCAGCGCATCGGCGGCGGCGCTGGTGGCGCTGGGTTTCCGGCGCCCGATCGCGGCGCTGGCGCGCGCCGCGCAGGCCCTGGGCGACACGCACTTCGATGCGCGCGTGGCCGACCATCGAAGCGACGAACTGGGCGAGCTGGCGCGCAGCTTCAATCGCCTGGCCGAGCGCCTGCAGCAGGCCGAGCAGGCGCGGCGCCACTGGGTGGCCGACACGTCGCACGAATTGCGCACACCGCTGGCCGTGATGGGTGCCCAGCTCGAAGCGCTGGAAGACGGTGTGCGGCCGCTCACGCCGCACAGCCTGGCGCTGCTGCGTCGCCATCTGCATGGCTTGACGCGGCTGGTGGACGACCTGGATGCGCTTGCGCAGTCTGACGTGGGCACGCTGTCGGTGGCGCCGCAATCGCTGGACGCCTGGGCACTGGCCGTCGAGGTCTGGGCCGGCTTCGCCGAGCGCTGGCATGACGCCGGCCTGAGCGCTGCGCTGGGCCAGGCGCCGGCGCGCTCGCGCGTGCTCGCCGATGCGTTGCGGCTGCGCCAGGTGCTGTTCAACCTGCTGAGCAACAGCGCGCGCTACACCACCGCCGGTGGGCGCGTGCTGCTGTCGGCCACGGTGGTGGACGCGACGCTGAACCTGAGCCTGGACGACAGCGCGCCCGGCGTCGACGCGGCCGTGCTCGGCCGTCTGGGGGAGCGTTTTTTCCGCGTCGAGCCGTCGCGCAGCCGCCTGCACGGCGGCAGCGGCCTCGGCCTGGCGCTGAGCCGCCGGCTGCTCGCGGCGCAGGGCGGGCACATCACGTTTGCCGCCTCAGCGCTCGGCGGGCTGCGCGTCACCGTGTCGCTGCCGCTTCAATCATGAGCGCAGCGCTGCTGGTCGTGGAAGACGAGCGCGACCTTGCCGAGGTGGCGGCAGACTATCTGCGCGCCGCCGGTTATCGCGTCGAGGTCTGCGGCGATGGTGCGCAGGCCTTGGCCCGGGTGCAGCGCGCGCCGCCCGATCTGATGGTGCTGGACCTGATGCTGCCGTCGCTGGATGGCCTGGCGCTGTGCCGCGCCGTGCGCGCCTTCTCGTCGCTGCCCATCGTGATGACGACGGCCAGGGTGCAGGAAATCGACCGCCTGCTCGGCCTGGAGACGGGCGCCGACGACTACCTGTGCAAGCCCTACAGCCCGCGCGAACTGGTGGCGCGTGTGAAGGCGGTGCTGCGGCGCAGCGGCACCGAGGGTGTATCGCCGTGGGTCTTCGACGACGTGGCGCGGCGCGCCAGCGTGCACGGGCGGCCGCTGGCGCTGACCTCGACCGAATACACGATGCTGGCCGCGATAGCGCGCCGGCCGGGCGTGATCTTCACGCGCGCGCAACTTCTCGAGCTGGTGGGCAGCGACAACCTGGAAAGTTCCGACCGCGCCGTCGACAGCCATGTGAAGAACCTGCGCCGCAAACTGGCGGCCGTGCAGCCCGGCGTCGAGGCCATCCATTCGGTCTACGGGCTCGGCTATCGCTTCGAGATCTGAGGCGCCCACAGTCTCTCCACAATCGCGGCTCACCCTGCGCACGTCGAATCCCGACGCAGCAAGGAGTGATGATGAAGATGTTGAAAGCGCCAGGTCGTGGCTGGCGCATCGGCCTGATGTGCGGCGCTTTTGGCGTTGCCGGCGTGCTGGTGTTTGCGCTCGCCCGGCCCGCCTTTTCCGGCCCCGTGCAGCCGGACATGACGATAGACGCCGCCGCCCGCGCGGCCGTGATCGGTGCGATGGTGTCGAAGCTGGACAAGGATTACGTCTTCCCCGAGATGGCCGCCAAATTGCACCAGCAACTGCAGGCGCGCCTGAGCGGCGGCGAGTTCGACCGCGTGAGCAGTGCCGAGCAGTTTGCGCAGCGGCTGACCGAGACGCTGCACGACATCAGCCACGACCGGCACCTGGAGGTGCGCTACATGGCCCAAGCGCAGCCCGAGCAGGCGCCCGGAGCGCCCCCTGACGCGCAGGCCCAGCAGCACGAACACCTGGAGCAGGTGCGCTTCAACTACGGACTCGCCGCGGTGCGCCGGCTGCAGGGCAACCTCGGTTACATCGACCTGCACCAGATCGGCCGTCCCGACGGCGCCGGCATTCGCATCGCGGCGGCAATGAGCCAGTTGCGCCAGACCCAGGCGCTGGTGCTGGACCTGCGCCATTGCGAAGGCGGGGATCCGGACACCGTGATGGTGCTGGCGAGCTATCTGTTCGACCACGCCACCCACCTCAACGACATCTACTGGCGCGACGAAAACCGCACCGAGGTTCGCTGGACGCGGCCGGTGGCCGATGGCCTGGCGTATGGCGAGCAGCGCGCGGTCTACGTGCTGACCAGCGCCGACACGTTCTCCGGCTGCGAGGATCTGGCCTACGCGCTGAAGAACGCGCACCGCGCGACGCTGGTCGGCGAGACGACCGGCGGCGGCGCCCACGCCGGCAGTCCGCAACGGCTGAGCGCGCATTTCATGATGTTCGTGCCGTCGGGCCGGCCCATCAATCCAGTGACGCACACCGACTGGGAAGGCACCGGCGTGCTGCCCGACGTGGCGACATCCGCCAGCAAGGCGCTGGACGCGGCGCAGGCGCTGGCGCTGCGTGGCCTGATCGCCAAGGAGCCCGATGCCGACTGGAAGCGCCGGCTGCAGGAGCGGCTTGATGAACTGACGTGATGCGCGGCGCCGCCATCGGCGCTGCCTCATGCCGGCGCGGCGTGCCGCGGCGCGATCAGCCCCGTCGCGAGCGCGGTGCCGAGCAGGATCACCGCGCAGCCCAGCAGCATCGCCGGCGTCAGCGTTTCGCCCAGGAAGAGGGCGCCCCACAGCACCGCGAAGGCCGGCACCAGGAAGGTCACCGAGATCGCGTTTGCGGCGCCGGCGCTGTTGATGAGCCTGAAGTACAGCAGGTAGGCGGCGCCGGTGCAGACGAAGGCCAGCACCGCGGCACCGCCCCAGGCCGCGGCACCGGGGTTGTGCGCGGGCCGGAACCACAGCGCCGGCACGAGCGTCGCCACCGCCGCCGCGAGCTGGCTGCCGGCGGCCACCGCGACTGACGGCACGCCGGCAAGGCGGTGCTTTGTGTAGTTCGCCGCGAAGCCGTAGAAAGCGGTGGCGAACACGCAGGCGGCAACGCCCAGCGCCGGGCTCACGCCGTGCGTGCCGGGTTTGAAGCTGGCGTTGTGCAGCCCCAGCCCGACGACACCGGCAAAGCCGATCGCCAGGCCGAGCAATCGGCTCGGCGGCGGCCGGTCGGCGAGCCACGCCCACGCGATCAATGCGCCCCACAGCGGCGCCGTCGCGTTGAAGATGGCCGACAGGCCGGCGCTGAACACGAGCGCGCTGACGGCGAAAAAAAGAAAGGGCAGCGCCGAGTTGAAGAGGCCGACGACGGCGATGGCACGCCAGTGTCTGCGCAGCGCCCGTCCTTCGCCGCGCCATGCCACCAGCGGCAGCAGCAGCAGCGCGGCACCGGCAACACGCAGGAAGACGAGCATCGCGGGGCCGAAGTCGGCCGCGCAGATGCGCGTGAAGAGGAACGAGCCGCCCCACATCGCGGCCAGCAGCACGAGCTGCGCCGTGTCCGCGCGGCTCATCTTCATGCGGGCGTCCCGTGGCGTGCTGGCGGTCGCGCGCGGCTCATGCGGCCAGCAGCCCGGTGGTGGCGCCTTCCAGCGCCAGCAGCGCCTGCTTGCGATGCAGGCCACCGGCATAACCGGTGAGGCTGCCGTCGCGGCCGATCACGCGGTGGCAGGGCACGACGATGCCGATCGGGTTGCGGCCCACCGCCGCGCCGACGGCGCGCACCGCCGCCGCCCGGCCGATGCGCTGCGCGATCTCGCCATAGGTGCTGAGGCCGCCGCTGGGAATGTCGAGCAGCGCCTGCCACACGGCCTGCTGGAACGGCGTGCCGGCGGCGTCCAGCGCCACCGTGAAGACGGTCGAGCCATCACGCCAGTAGGCCGCAAATTCACGCGCCGCCTGCGCCAGATGCGGCTGCCCGGGCTGCACCGGCACATCGAGCAGTCCCGGGTGATGTTTCTGGGCGTCGAACCACGCGCCGGCCAGGCCGGCGTCGGTGGCCACCAGCAACAGCGGGCCGAGCGGGGTTTCGATCTGCGTCTTGGCGCTGATGCGCGGGTTCACGGTGTTCATCATGGTGTCGTGCTTTCCAGGTGGTGCCACAGCCGCATCACGGCATAGGCGCGCCAGGGCCGCCAGGCCTCGGCAAGGGTCGTGATGTGCCTGATGTCGCGCGAGCCGAGCGCGTTCATCAGGCCGATGTCGCTCGCCGGCCAGGCATCGGGCCAGGCGAGTGCGCGCATCGCGATGACCTGCGCCGTCCACTCGCCGATGCCGGGCAGCGCACGCAGCGCGTCCATCGTCGCCAGCAGCGGCGCGCCGCGATGCAGTTCGATGCGCCCCGCGGCCACCTCGGTGGCGAGGGCCTGCAAGGCCTTCACGCGCTGGCGCACGATGCCGAGCTTGCCGACCACCTCGGGGTCGGCCGCGGCGATGACGCCCGCGTCGGGGAACACATGCGTCAGGCCCGGGAACGGGGTTTCGATCGGCGTGCCCAGACAGTCCATGAGGCGCTGCACGAGCGTGCGCGCGGCCTTCACCGTGACCTGCTGGCCGAGGATCACACGCACCGCGATCTCGAAGCCGTCGAGCCCGCTGGGCAGGCGCACGCCGGGGCGCGGCGGCAGCGGCAGCAGCGCCATCGTCGGCTCGATGCGCGCCGGGTCGGCGTCGAGGTCCAGTCCCTGGCGCACACGCTGCATCACGGCGCCGAGCACCGGCGACAGGCTGCTGGATGCGCTGACATGGACCTCGTGGCGCTCGGGAACGAAGCGCGCTGCGAGCCAGCCGTTGACCGCTTCGCCACGGTGTAACCAGCCGAGTGTGCGGCGTATCGTCATGCCGTCCACCTCTTCGATGCCGCGCACCTGGCGACGCTCGAAGAAGCCGAGCACCGCTTCCACGTCATATGGCGGCCGATAGGCCAGGCGCAGGCTCAGCAGCGGCGCCGGCGCGGCGCTGGCGGTGTTCGCACCGCGTTCGGCGCGCTGACGCCGAAGCTGCGTCGGGTTCAGCCGGTAGCGCTCAAGAAACGCGGCGTTGAAGCGGCGCAGGCTGTCGAAGCCGCTCGCCAGCGCAACCTGCGTCACCGGCTGCGCGGTGTCGGTCAGAAGCTGCTTGGCCAGCAGCAGGCGCTGCGTTGTCAGGTAGTCGCGCGGCGCCACGCCATGCGCGGCCTGGAAGATGCGGCGCAGGTGGCGGTCGGTGACGCCCAGCCGCGCTGCGATCGCCGGCAACTGCGTTGCCTGGCCGCTGTGCACGGCGTGCTCGATGAGGCGCGCCGCACTGTCGGCCAGCGTCTGCGATGAATCGGTGTGCGACAGCCCGGGCGCGATCTCCGGCCGGCACTTCAGGCACGGCCGGAACGCGGCCGCCTCGGCCTGTGCGCGGGTGTCGAAGAAGCGGCAGTTCTTCTGCTGCGGCAGCCGCACGCGGCACACCGGCCGGCAGTAGACACCGGTGCTGGTGACACCGACGAAGAGCCGGCCGTCGAAGCGCGCATCGTGCGCCTGCAGCACGCGGTAGGCGGCGTCGTGATCAAGGTCCATGGCGCGATGATAGGCGCCGGCCGCCGCCTTACTCGCCGTTTTCGGACCTGTTCCTGAAGCGCTTTTGCCGACCCACATCGCCTTCGCCGGTGGAGGCAGCGCGACGCCTGCCGCCAGCACTGCGGCGACGGGTCGGCAGCGCGCGCGACGAACGGCAAGTGCGCGCGGATGCGCTGCCTACAATCCCGCGTTTGATCCGGGCAGCCCATGCAAGTCAACTCGACCGTCTTCAAGGCCTATGACATCCGCGGCGTTGTCGGGCAGTCCATCGACGAGGCCTTTGCCGAACATCTGGGGCGCGCGTTCGGCTCCGAGGCCGTTGCCGCCGGCGAGCGCGCGGTGGCGGTCGGGCGCGATGGCCGGGTGTCGGGCCCGGCCCTCGTGCGCGCGCTGGTGCGCGGTCTGGTGTCGACCGGCCTGGATGTCGTCGATCTCGGCGCCGTGACGACACCCATGCTTTATTACGTGGCCGCGACGCGCGCCGATGTCGGCTGCCGCAGCGGCATCCAGGTCACCGGCAGCCACAATCCGAAGGACTACAACGGCTTCAAGATGGTGTTGGCCGGCCGCGCGATCTACGGCGACGACATTCAACGCCTGCGCCAGCGCATGCAGGCCGAAGCGTATGTGCGCAGGCGCGGCCGCCGCGCCGCGATGGACATCACGCCCGAATACACGCAGCGCATCGTCGGCGACTGCCGTCTCGCGCGGCCGATGAAGATCGTCGTCGATTCCGGCAACGGCATTCCCGGCGCCAGCGCGCCGGCCATCCTGCGCGCGCTGGGCAACGATGTGATCGACCTGTATTCGAAGGTCGATGGCGATTTCCCGAACCACCATCCCGACCCCAGCAAGCCAGAGAACCTGGCCGACCTGATCAAGGTCGTGCGCGCCACCGGCGCCGAGATCGGCCTCGCGTTCGACGGCGACGGCGACCGCCTGGGCGTCGTCACCCAAGATGGCCACATCATCTATCCCGACCGCCAGATCATGCTGTTCGCGCGCGACATCCTGCAGCGCCACAAGGGCGCGCAGATCATCTTCGATGTCAAGTGCTCGCAACGCCTGCCGGTGGCGATTCGCCGCGCCGGCGGGCGGCCGCTGATGTGGAAGACCGGGCACTCGCTGATCAAGGCCAAGCTGAAGGAAACCGGCGCCCCGTTCGCCGGCGAAATGAGCGGCCATTTGTTCTTCGGCGAGCGCTGGTATGGCTTCGACGATGCGATGTACACCGCCGCCCGGCTGCTCGAGATTCTTTCGCGCCATGCCGAGCCGAGCCGCTTTCTCGACGCGCTGCCCACCAGCTTCAGCACGCCCGAACTCAATGTGCCGTGCGCCGAAGGCGAGCACCATGCGGTGGTGGCTGAACTGCTGGCGCGCGTGGCCGATGGCCGGCTGCGTTTTGCCGGCGGCGACGTCGGCACCATCGACGGCCTGCGGGTGGACTTCGCCGACGGCTTCGGCCTCATCCGCGCATCGAACACCACCCCGGTGCTGGTGCTGCGCTTCGAGGGCCACACCGAGCAGGCGCTCAAGCGCATCGAAGACGATCTCATGGCCGCGCTGCGCGGCGTGAAGCCCGATGCCACGGTCGCCAGCGCGGCCCATTGAGACCGCCCGCGGGCCGATGAAGGAGACCCTGGCGCGCGCCGCGTACAGCACGCTGCTGCGCCTGGCCACGCCGCTGTACTTCGCGCGCCTGTGGTGGCGCGGGCGGCGCGAGCCGGCGTACCGCCGCGCCTGGCGCGAGCGGCTCGGCGGCTTTGCTGGCGCGCGCGCTGAGCCCGGCGAGCCGCGGCCGGGCCGCCTGTGGCTGCATGCGGTGTCGCTCGGCGAGACGCGCGCGGCGGCAGCGCTGGTCGACGCGCTGCGCCGCGAGCGGCCGGGGCTGCGCCTGCTGCTGACGCATGGCACGGCCACGGGGCGCGAGGCCGGCGCGGCGCTGCTGCGCGACGGTGACCTGCAGGTCTGGCTGCCTTACGACACACCGGGCGCGACACGCCGTTTCCTGCGCCACCACCGGCCGCTGGCCGGCGTGCTGATGGAGACCGAGATCTGGCCTAACCTGCTATACGAGGCGCAGGCTGCCGCCGTGCCGATGGTGCTGGCGAATGCCCGCCTGTCGGCAAGAAGCCTGGCCCGCGGAACGCGCGCGGCGTTGCTGCTGCGGCCGGCGGTGGCATCACTGGCGCGCGTGCTGGCGCAGACCGAGGCCGATGCGCAGCGCCTGCGCGTCGCCGGCGCCCCCGCGGTGCAGGTGGTCGGCAACCTGAAGTTCGATGTCGCGCCCAACCCGCGCCTGCTGGCGCGCGGACTCGAATGGCGGCAGGCGCTGAACCGCCCGGTGATGCTGGCCGCCAGCACGCGCGAAGGTGAAGAAGAACCGCTGCTGCAGGCGTGGGCGCAACTGCCGCGGCCGCGGCCCCTGCTGCTGCTGGTGCCGCGCCACCCGCAGCGCTTCGACCGTGTGGCCGATCTCGTGCCGGGCTTCGGCCTCGCCGTCGTGCGTCGCAGCGAATGGGCCGCGCATCCGCCGCAACAGGCCGCGCAGGCCGACGTGTGGCTTGGCGACTCGCTCGGCGAGATGCCGCTGTACTACGGCCTTGCCGACGCCGCGCTGCTGGGTGGCAGCTTCGCGCCGCTGGGCGGCCACAACCTCATCGAGGCGGCGGCCTGCGGCTGTCCGCTTGTGATGGGGCCGTACACCTTCAACTTCGCGCGCGCCGCCGAGCTCTCGCTCGCCGCGCGCGCCTCGCTGCGTGCGGCTGACATGGCCGATGGCGTGCGCCAGGCGGCTGCGCTGGCGCTCGACCCGCAGCGCAACGAGTGGGTGCAGCGTGCGTTCGACTTCGCGGCCCAGCACCGCGGCGCGGCCGCGCGCATGGCCCACGAGATCAATCGGCTGCTGCCGGCGCCGGGCGGCTGAAGGGCTTGCTTGACAGCGCGCAGCGCGGCATCTAATATGACGAACATCATATTTGATTGACGACTCGTGAAGACACCGCCCAGCCGCAAAGAGGCCACGCACGAACGCATCGTCGAGACGGCCGCGCGTGCGATTCGCCGCGGCGGTTATGCCGGCGTCGGCGTGGCCGAGGTCATGAAGGAAGCCGGCCTGACGCATGGCGGCTTCTACGCCCACTTTGCGTCGCGCGAGGCGATGCTGGCCGAGGGGGTGCTGCATGCCGGGCGCGAGAGCGCCGAACGCCTGCTGCAGCGCGTCGGCCACAGCCGCGAGCGCGGCGTCAGCGCCTTGCGCGCCCTGCTCGAGTCGTATCTGTCGGACGCCCATCTGGCGGCGCCGGAAAGCGGCTGTGTCGTTGCTGCGCTGGCGGCCGAGATGCCGCGCCAGGCGCCGGCGCTGCGCATGGCGTCGCGGGCGCGTGTGCTGGCGTTGCTGGACAGCGTGCAGCAGACGCTGCCGGTGTCGGCGCAGGCGGCAGCGCAGGCGGCGGCGATCACGTCCGCGATGGTCGGCGCCCTGCAGCTCGCGCGCGTGCTGGACAGGGCGCAGGGCCGGGTGCTGCTGGCCGACACGCGGCAGGCGCTGCTGGCCCAGTACGACGGCGGCGACGCCCGCGCTGGCGCGGTGTCGTCACCGAAACCGCGCGCTGAGCACTAGCCCCCGACACTGATGCCCGATCTGCGCAGCTCGGCATGGGTTCGTTCATAAATATGATAAACATCATATAACCGGAGAAATTGATGCACATTCAAAACGCCGTTGTACTGATCACGGGAGCCAATCGCGGCGTCGGACTGGCCTTCGCGCGTGAGGCCTTGAAGCGCGGCGCGCACAAGGTCTACGCCGGCGCGCGCGACCCCGACAGCGTCACGCTGCCCGGCGTCGAGGCGCTGAGGCTGGACGTGACGCGGCCCGACCAGGTGGCCGCGGCGGCGGCGCGCCTGCGTGATGTGACGCTGGTCATCAACAACGCCGGCATTGCGCGCGTGGGCAGCATGCTGAAGGACGACGCCATCGAGGCCCTGCGTGCGCACCTGGAAACGAATGCGCTGGGCACGCTGCGTATCGCGCAGGCCTTTGCGCCCGTGCTGGCGCGCAACGGTGGCGGCGCACTGCTGAACGTGCTGTCGGTGCTGGCGTGGGTCAGCTCGCCGATGCTTGGCACTTATGCCGCCAGCAAGTCCGCCGCGTGGTCGCTGACAAACGCCCTGCGCATCGAATTGAAGGCCCAGCAGACGCAGGTGCTGGCGTTGCACATGGGCTTCGTCGACACGGACCTCACGCGTGACTTCGCGCTGCCCAAGGTGAGCCCCGAATCGGTGGTCGCGCGTGCCTTCGACGCGCTCGAAGCCGGCCACGAAGAGGTGCTGGCCGATGACATCACGCGCCAGGTGAGGCAGGGCTTGACGGCCGAGCCCGCGATCTATCTGGGCGAACGACGCCAGGCGCGCGACTGATCGGGGCGATGACGATGAACTCCTCCCCTGCTTCATCCGCGGCAGCGAAACTGGCGGTCACGCCGGTCACGCCTGTCGGGCCACCGGCTGCCGAATCGGCTGCCGTGACCACGGCCTCACCGTGGCCGGTGTTCTGGGTCGCCAGTGTCGCGGTGTTCCTGGTCTCGATGGACGGCACCATGCTGTTCGCCGCCTTTCCGGCGCTGCGCCGGGCCTTTGCCGGCGCCAGCGCGGCCGATCTGTCGTGGGTGCTCAACGCGTACACGGTGGTCTACGCGGCGATGCTGATTCCGGCCGGCGGCCTGGCCGACGCGCATGGCCGCAAGCGCGTCTTCATGCTCGGCGTGACGCTTTTCCTGGCCGCTTCGGCCGCCTGTGGTCTGTCGGCCAACGTCGCGATGCTGGTCGCCGCGCGCGCGCTGCAGGCCGTGGGTGCGGCGCTGTTGACGCCGGCATCGCTGTCGCTCGTCCTGGCCGCATTTCCGCCGTCGCGGCGCGCGCTGGCGGTCAGCAGCTGGGGCGCGGTAGGGGGTCTGGCCGCCGCCGTCGGCCCCAGCCTCGGATCGTTCGTCGTCGACAGCATGGGTTGGCCCTGGGCCTTTTTCCTCAACCTGCCGCTGGGCGCGCTGTCGCTGTGGCGCGGCGCCCAGGTGTTGCAGGAGTCGGCGCGCGACGCCCGGCCACGGCGCGTCGACGCCGTCGGCATGGCCTTGATGATCGTCGCCGTCGGCGCCATCGCGCTGGCCATCGTGCAGGGCCAGTCGCCGCACTGGACGCGCAGCGAACTCGGTGTCGTCGCCGCGACCGGCGTCACGGCGCTGATCGCATTCGTGCTGTGGTCGCGCAGCGCCAACGCGCCGCTGGTCGACCCGGCGCTGTTTCGCCACCGCAGCTACCGTTACGTCAACGGCGCCACCTTCGTGTTCGGCATCGCCTTCGCGATGATGTTTTTCGGCTTCTTCTTTTTCATGAACGCCATCTGGCACTACAGCCTGCCGCGCGCCGGCCTGGCCATCACGCCCGGGCCGCTGGCGGTGATCCCGGTGGCGGTGATCAGCGGCCGCCTGGCGGGGCGCCATGGTCACCGCCCGTTCCTGGTGGGCGGCGCGTTGATCTATGCCAGCGCCAGCCTCTGGTTTCTTCTGCTGCCGGGCACCGAGCCGGCCTATGTCACGCACTGGTTGCCGGGCTTGCTGCTCAGCGGCATCGGCGTCGGCATGGTGCTGCCGTCGCTGTCGGGCGCGGCGGTGGCCAAACTGCCGGCGTCGCACTACGCGGTGGGCAGTGCCGTCAATCAGGCCACGCGCCAGATCGGCGCCGTGCTGGGTGTCGCATTGACGGTGATGCTGATCGGCCACACGCCGCTGGCGCTGGCCGACTTCAGGCCCTTCTACGGCATGCACATCCTGCTGGCGCTGCTGACCGCGGCGCTGTGCCTGGCGGTGCAGACGCGGCCGGGCCAGGGCGCGCGCTGACGACGCTTCAGGCGCGCAGCAAGTCCACGCGCGGCAGCTTCGCGCTGCCCGGGAACACGATGTCGTCGAGCTGCGCGCGTGGCACGTCCAGATGCTCTTCGAGCAGCGTGCGCTGCAGCGCACGCAGATCGGTCGTGATGCGCAGGTCGCGGCCTTCGAAGCGCTGCGCCGGCGCCAGCCCCGGCCAGTCGGCGATGACACAGCCGCCGTTGACGGCACCACCGGCGACGAAGGCGGCGCCGCCGCTGCCGTGGTCGGTGCCGCGGGTGCCGTTCATCGCCACCTCGCGCCCGAACTCGGTGGCCACCAGCACGACGGTCTGGCGCCATGCGCCGCCGGGCTGCAGGCCATCGCGCAGCGCCGCCAGCATCGCGTCCAGCGTCTTCAGGTTGTACGACAGCGCGCCCTGCGGCAGGGCCTGGTTGACGTGGGTGTCCCAGCCCGGCACGTCGAGCACCGCCACCTGCGAGCCGCGCTGCAGGAATTCGGCCGCCTTGTTGGCCAGCGCAACGGCTGCGCCGCGGCCGTAGCCGGGTGCCGTGTCGTCGGCCATCGCCGGGTCGTCGCGCAGACCGCGGGCGCGGCCCAGCGCGTTGAGCAGCGCGGGGTCGGCGCGGTACATCGCCTGCAGTCGCGTGACGAGGTCGGGCGACGGCTCGGGCAGCACCGACGGCGCCCAGGTGTCGACCGCGGCGTCGCCGCGCAGCACCAGCGGCACGGCGGTTTCCAGCGCCACCGCACGGCGGCCGTGCAGCGCGCGGCCGAGCCAGCCGGTGGCCAGTTCGTAGGGCCGGGTGCCGCCCGATTCCAGCACCTGCTGGGCGTCGAAGTGCGAGCGTTCGCGGTAAGGCAGGCCGGTGGCGTGCACGAGCACGAGTTCACCCTGGCCGTACATCGCATGCATCTGCGGCAGCAGCGGGTTCAGCGCAAACGGGCCGTGCAGCGGCAGCGCCGGCGCGCCGAAATCGGCCAGCGGGCCGCGTGCGGCCGCGAAGGCCGGGTCGCCCGGCACCGGCGCTGCGCTCAGGCCGTCCATGCCGCCGCGCAGGATGACGAAGACGAAACGCCGCGCGCCGGCTGCCGGCAGCGCGGCCACGCTGAGCCGGGGCAGGGCGCTCAGCGCACCCAGCGTGCCGAGTGCGCCGAACGTGCCGAACGTGCGGGCCAGGAGTTGACGGCGCTGCATCATGGCCGGCCTTTCATCGACGCTGGAATTCGGGCGCCAGCAGCAGCAGCGCCACGGCCTGCGGGCCGTCGGCGGCACGCTCGATCTGGCGTATCGTGTTCGCGCTCAGCCCCGGGCCCAGGCTCGCCTGCGCGAGCTGGCGCGCATCGATCAGGCGGGCGCTGCGCGCGGCCACGCGTGTGGCCCATTCGACGCGCTTCCACACGGCGTCGGGGCCCAGCCATTCTTCGGCGCGGTCGGGCCAGCCGGCCGGCGACGGTGCGCCCTGCACACGCTGGCCGAGCGCGCCGATGCCGCCGTCGGCCACGCGCGCGAACGCGCTCGCTCCCAGGCCCAGCAGGCGCGCGCTGCTGACGACGAATTCTTCCGGCGTCTTCAGTTTCGGCGGCTTCTCGGCCCAGGCTTCGGGCGTGGTGACCAGCGTGCGGTACAGCGTAGGCAGGTCGCCGGCGCTGCGTGTGTAGGCGTCGGCCAGCCGGTTGACGACGGCCGGTGGCGGTTCGTCGGCCACGAAGTGACGTGCCAGCTTGGTGGCGATGAAATGCGCCGTCGCCGGGTGCTGCGCCAGGTCGTGCAGCACCGCGTCCAGCGCCTGCGGGCCGGCGTCATAACGGCGGCCGAGAACGGTCTTCACGCCGGGTTCGTGCCACGCGGGGTCGAAGTGCACCGTTGGCGGCGCCGCGCCGCCTTCCAGCGCCGCCAGCCCGGGCGTGCGCCAGCCGGTGAGCACACGTGCGAATTCGGTGACATCGGCCTGCGTATACCCGCTGTCGGCGCCCAGCGTGTGCAGCTCCAGCACCTCGCGCGCCAGGTTCTCGTTCAGGCCGGTGATGCGCGGCCGATCCGCGCCCATTGCACCCATCACGCCGGCGCGCGCCAGGCGGCGTTGCACAACGCGCGAGCCGGGGCCGGCGGACTGGTCGTTGTCGAGGTAACGCAGCATCGCCGCATGTTTGACGGCCGCGCGCAGCAGGGTTTCGAACGAGCCGGCGACGTGCGGCCGCACCGCCTCGCGCTCGAAGGCACCGACGAAGCCGCGCGCGCTGGCCTTGGCCATCGACACCGTGAAGTGGTTGCTCCAGAACAGCGCCAGCCGTTCGGCGAAGGCACGCTGTGTGGTGGCGGCGGTGAGCAGCCGCGCGCGCGTGTCGGCACGCACGAGTTCGCGGAAGTGGGCGACGAACTGCAGCTCGCCCGCGCGCTTGTCGTCAGCCTTGGCCTGGCGGCGCTGGCGCACGAAGTCGGCGTGGGCGCGCAGTGCCGTCAGCGTGTCGGGCAGGTCGTCGCCGCGCTGCGGGTCGGCGGGGCCGATCTGCGCCAGCAGCCACGCCGCGGCGTCGTCACCGACCTGCGCCAGCGTGGGCTCGGCCAGGCCGAAGCGGTGGGCCGCGATCAGGCGGCGGGCGGGTGTGTCCATGAGCGGCGCGACGTGCAAGCCAGCGAGCCTGCAGTGTCGCGCCGATCGACGCGCCCGAACATGGCAGCGCGGTGAAGTATCTTTGCTGCGCTTCGGGGCGCCAGGCTCAGGGCGCGAGCAGCCGGTTCAGCGCCTGCACGTCGTTGTCGCTCAGGTCACCCGCGGCCTGATGCAGGCGCAGCGTGGCCAGCAGCACGTCGTAGCGCGCCCGCGCCAGGTCGCGCTGCGTCGTGTAGAGCTGGGTCTGCGAATTCAGCACGTCGAGGTTCACGCGCACGCCCACCTTGTAGCCGAGCTCGGTGGACTCGAGCGCGAGCTTGCTCGACGACTCGGCCGCTTCCAGCGCCTTCACCTGCGACAGCCCGGACAGCAGCCCGAAGTAGGCCGTGCGCACGCCCTGCGCGACGCCGCGCCGCGCGGCCTGCAGGTCTTCGCGCGCCTTTTCCTCGAGCGACAGCGTTTCCTTGATGCGGTTCTGCACCGAGCCGCCGCTGTACAGCGTCCAGTTCAACTGCACGCCGATGCTGGCGTTGGTGGTGCTGCCGGGCGTCACCGCGAGCGAACTGCCGTTTGCGCGCGACGCGCCCACCGAGGCGATGGCGTCCACCGTCGGCAGCCGGCCGGCGCGTGCCTTTTCGGTTTCCAGCGTCGCCACTTCCAGCCCCACCGCGGCCTTGCGCACCGCCGGGTGGCGGGTGTCGCCGATGGTGACCCATTCCTCGGCGTTCGCCGGCACCGGTGCCGGCAGCAGCACCGGCACCTTCAGCGGTTCGGGCGTGACGTTGCTGCGGCCGACGAAGGTGTCGAGCGCGATCTGCTTCGTATGCAAGTCGTTCTCGGCCTGGATTTCCTGCGCCGCGGCGAGGTCGTAGCGCGCCTGCGCCTCGCGCGTGTCGGTGATGGTGGCAGTGCCGACCTCGAAGTTGCGCTTGGCCGACGCGAGCTGCTCGGTGATGCCGGCCTTGCTGGCGCGCGTGGTGTTCAGCGTGTCCTTGGCCGCCAGCACGTCGAAGTAGGCCTGCGCCAGACGCACGATCAGGTCCTGCGCCGCGGTGTCCAGGTCAGCCTGCGCGGTGAGCAGCGACTTGCGCGCCTGGGCGATGCTGGCGTCGTTGCCGCGGTTGAACAGCGGGTAGCGCCCGTTGACGGTGCCGCCGACGCTGTTGCTGGTGCCGCTGCCGATGATCGGCGGGTTGATCTCCGACGCCGTCGCGGTGCCCACCAGCGCTGCCGAAGGCCGGTTCAGCGCTTCGACCTGTTCGGCGCGGTACTGCGCCGAATCGGCCAGCGCCTTGGCCGACAGGTAGGCCGCGTCGTAGCCACGCGCCGCCTCGTACAGACTCTGCAGGCTCTGGGCATGCACGGCCAGCGGCGCCAGCAGCGAGGCCGCGAGCGCGACCGCGGAAAGGCGCAGACGCATCAGACGCTTCAGACGCATGAGGGAATTCCTTGTTTCGACGAGTTGTGGTGATGAACGCGCGCCGTTATAGGGCCGGGCGACGACAAAAGCAGCCGCGATGCGACGACCTGCGTGCTGGCGGCGACAGAATGCGGCCGGCGCGGCGCCTGCAGCCCTGCGCGGCGCGTGGGCCGCGGCCGCCTGGCGGGAACGACGCCGTCATGTCCGGCCGGATGCTCAGAAGACAAAACGCGATTGTTCGGCAAAACCGTCCAGCCGCGGCGCCACGGTGTCGAACAGATCGAGATCGGACCACGCGTGCTCGCCGGCGCGCGTGAACAGGCGCGCGCGCATCACCGGCTCGTCGCCCATCACCAGCGCCAGCCGGCCGCCGGGCCTGAGCTGTTCGAGCAGCGCCTGCGGCCGCTCGGCCACCGAGCCCGACAGCAGGATGACGTCGAACGGGCCTTCGGCGGCGAGGCCGCGCGCGCCCTCGGCGGCGCTGAGCTCGACGACGCTGGCGTTGGCGACGCCGTTGCGGCGCAGGTTCTCGCGCGCCATCTGCACCAGCGCCGGCCGGCATTCGAGCGTGAACACCTGCTGCGCCCGGTGCGCCAGCAGCGCCGCCATGAAACCCGAGCCGGCGCCGATCTCGAGCACCTTCTCGTGGCGCTGCACCTGCAGTTCCTGCAGCAGCCGCGCCTCGACCTTGGGTTCGAGCATGCACGGTCCCGACGGGTCGCCGTCGAGCAGCGGCACCTGGGTGTCGACGAAGGCCAGCGCGCGCATGGCCGGCGGCACGAAGTCCTCGCGCTTGAGCGTGGCCAGCAGCGCCAGCACGTTCGGGTCGAGCACCTCCCACGGGCGGATCTGCTGCTCGATCATGTTGAAGCGGGCGAGTTCGGTGTTCATGGTGTCGTGGCGTGGCAGGCTTTGCGGGGAGCGCGAATTTTAGGTGGCCGTGGTGCGCCCGCGCCGTCAGCGCCGGACTGATTTCTTTCGCGCCGGCGCCAGCAGGCCGCGCAGCGTGATGTCGAGCTGCGTCCTGAGCAAGGCGCCGGGGTCGACATCGAGCCGGTTCGCCACCGGACAGGCGCCGAACGAATGGCGCTGCAGCGCCTGGAAGATCATCGGCGCCATCAGCGCATGCGCCACCTCGTGCACCGGCAGCGCGCGGAACTCGCCGCGCGTGATGCCGCGCTGCACGACACCGGAGAACAGCTCGTCGGCCGGCGTGATGACCTCGTCGGTGTAGAACTGCGCCAGCTCGGGGAAGTTGCGCACCTCGGCCAGCACCACCTTGTGGATGCCGGCCGCCGGTGAATCGCCGATGCGTTCCCACCACGTGTTCATCAGGTCGACCAGCAGATCGGCGGTGCTGCCCTTGCACGCCGCGACCATCTCGATGCCTTCGGCGATCAGGCTCGACAGGTTCTGCCGTACCACCGCCTTGAACAGCTCTTCCTTGCTCGGGTAGTACAGGTACAAGGTGCCCTTGGAAACACCGGCGGCGTGCGCCACCTCTTCGGAGCGTGTGGCGGCGAAGCCCTTCTCGACGAACAGCGTCAGCGCGGCGTCCAGCAGTTCCTGCGGCCGCGTTTGCTTGCGGCGCTGGCGCGGCGATGGCGTGGCGGAGGCGGGCGCGCTGGGCGCGGGCTGCGAGGGGGGCGACGGCTTCATGAATTACTGACTAACTGGTCAGTAATGTAGTCGCTCCCGCCTCGCCGGTCAAACGGCGCGGCCTGCGGGCGCCGCTATGATGCGCCGCTTTGCGCCCGCTGCAGGGCGTGATGCGCCGGAGGCACGCGTGGATCTGATTCTGCTCATCAAGGCCGCCGTGATGGGCGTCGTCGAGGGCCTGACCGAGTTCCTGCCCGTGTCTTCCACCGGCCACCTCATCCTGGCCGGCTCGCTGCTGCACTTCGACGGCGCGGGCCTGACGCCGGAGAAGGTCAAGGCGTTCGAGATCTCGATCCAGACCGGCGCCATCCTGGCCATCGTGCTGCTGTACCGGCAGCGCCTGATGCATGTGGTGAAAGACCTCGGCAGCGACCGCGGCGCGCAGCGTTTTGTCATCAACGTGCTGGTCGGTTTCGTGCCGGCGGTGGTTGTCGGGCTGGCCTTCGGCAAGGCGCTGCAGACGTGGTTGTTCACGCCCGTGGTCGTGGCGTCGACCTTCATCCTCGGCGGCGTGATCATTCTCTGGGCCGAGCGGCGCCGCAACGTCGTCGTGCGCGTTGCCGAGGTCGACGCGATGACGTGGCGCGATGCGCTGAAGATCGGCCTCGTGCAATGCCTGGCCTTCGTGCCCGGCACCAGCCGCTCGGGTGCGACCATCATCGGCGGCATGCTGTTCGGACTGTCGCGCAAGGCGGCCACCGAGTACACCTTCTTGCTCGCCATTCCGACGCTCATCGGCGCCGGCGCCTACAGCCTGCTGAAGGTGCGCCACAGCCTGGTGGCGGCCGACCTGCCGCTGTTCGCCGCCGGCTTCGTGTTTTCCTTCATCGCCGCCTGGGCCTGCGTGCGCTGGCTGCTGCGCTATGTGGCCACGCACAGCTTCGTCGCCTTCGCCTGGTACCGCATCGCCTTCGGCCTGCTGATCCTGGCCACGGCCTATTCCGGCGTCGTCAACTGGGCCGACTGAAGAGCAGATCCCACACGCCGTGGCCGAGCTTCAGGCCGCGCGCCTCGAATTTGGTCAGCGGGCGCCAGGCTGGGCGCGGCGCATAGCCGCTGCCGGCTGCGTTGACGAGGCCCGGCTCGGCCGCCAGCACGTCCAGCATCTGCTCGGCATAGGGCTGCCAGTCGGTGGCGCAGTGCAGATAACCACGGGGCGCCAGCCGCGAGCACACGAGTTCGACGAACGCCGGCTGGATGAGGCGCCGCTTGTGGTGGCGCTTCTTGTGCCAGGGGTCGGGGAACCAGACGTGAACACCGGCCAGCGACGCCGGCGCGAGCATCTGCTGCAGCACCTGCACCGCGTCGTGGCGCACGATGCGGATGTTGTCCAGGCCGCCGTCGCCGATGCGCCTGAGCAGCGCGCCGATGCCGGGCTGGTGCACTTCGACGCCGATGATGTCCTGCGCCGGCGTTGCCGCCGCGAACTGCGCGGTGGCGTCGCCCATGCCGAAGCCGATCTCCAGGATGACCGGCGCCACGCGGCCGAAGATGGCCGCAACGTCCAGCGGCGCGGGCTGGAACGGCAGCACGAAGCGTGGCCCCAGTTCGGCGAGCGCGCGTTGCTGCCCCGGCCCCAGACGGCCGGCGCGCAGCACATAACTGCGAATGTGTTGCTCGTGAGCGGGCGGCTCCATGCGACTTCTGTGGCGCTGCGCGCGCAAGACGAAAGGGCCGGCAGTGTAGCGAGTGCCGCTGCTGCTGCGAAAACAGGGCGCTTCGCGGCGGTGCATCAGGCTGCGCGCTAAAATGCGCGCCGCGGCTGCGGGTGTAGTTCAATGGTAGAACGGCAGCTTCCCAAGCTTCATACGAGGGTTCGATTCCCTTCACCCGCTCCAGATGAGCCCCTTGCGCGTGCTGTGTGTGCCGGCCGACCGGCCCGATCTGGCGCATTCGGGCTACGGCCCTTTTGAGGTGTTGCGCTGCGCATCACTGGCCGACGCCGCCGACCGCCTGCGCGCCGAGGCGCACGATGCGCTGCTGATCGAAACCGGCGACGCCGCGGCGCTGCTGAACTGGCCCGCGCTGTCGCACGCGGTGCTGGACGCAGCGGTCGTCGTCGTCGCGCCGCGGGCATCGGCCGAACTCGCGGTGCGGTTGCTGCAGCTCGGCGTGCAGGACGTGCTGGACGCACCGCAGGCCGCCGCGCGTGAACTGCGGCTGGGCATCGAGCGCAAGCGCATCGAACAGGCGGCGCGCAAGGCCTATGCGACCGATCTTTCAACCGGCCTGCCCAACCACGCACAGTTGCGCGAACACATGAGCCATCTACTGGCGCTGCGCGAACGTGAACCGGCGCCGATGGCGCTGATCGTGCTGCGTGTCGAAGGCCTGCTGCGTGTCAGCGACGCGCTGGGCACCGAGGCTGCCAACGTGCTGCGGCGCAAGGCCGCAGTGCGCCTGCGCTCGGCGCTGCGCGCCAGCGACGTGGTGGCGTCGGTGGGCGGCGATGCGTTTGCGGTGCTGCTGGCGTGGATCGACTCGACCGGCGACGGCGAGCGCGTGACGAGCAAGCTGGCGCAGTCGCTGGCGCTGCCGTTCCAGGTGGCCGGCCGCACGCAGACGCTGGCCGTCAGCGCCGGGCTGGCGTCGTATCCCGAGCACGGCAAGGACGCCGACGCGCTGCTGCGGCGTGCGCTCGGCCAGGCGGCATCGACGGCCACGGTGGGCGCGGCCGGGCTGGCGAATCGCAGCGACCGCGGGCCAGGCGCGGCGGCGAACGACGACGAAGCCTGACGGCGACGCTTCGTCGTTGCGCCGGTGTCCGCTGGCTCTGTGTCTAACGGCGCTCCGGCACCACCGGCGATCCCAGCACCTCGGGGCTCAGCGCGGGAACCACCCGGGGGCGACTCGGCAAGCGCATCGGCGGGCGGCAATGGCTGCGCATCCGGGGGCGGGGCCGGCTGTGCGACCTGTGATGCCGCGGGCGGCGCCACGGGCAGCGCTGCAGGCGCGGCAGCAGGCGGTGCAACAGGCGCCGGAATAGGCGCCGGAATAAGCGCCGAAATAGGCGCCGAAATAGGCGCCGGAACAGGCGCCCGCTGCACCAGCGTGTCGGTCTGCGTCTGCGACGGTTGCGGCGCCTGCGGAGCCCGCACATCGCCCTGCCACGCCACCGTCAGCAGCGGCGGCAGCGCGGGGGGTTCGTCGACCAGCTCCAGCGCGTCATCGATCTGCGGCAGCACCAGAATCGGTGGCGGCGGTGGTGACGGGAAGTGTTCGTTCGTCGCGATGATGCCGGCGTGGCCGGCGCTGTGCATGAAGTCGCCGACGATGCGCAGTGCGTTGTGCCCGCCCTGGCCGAAGGCGGCGCCGCGCAGCGTCACGCGCTGGTCGTTGAAACCGACCCAGGCGCCCGCCACCACGCTGGGTCGCATCGCGATGAACCAGCCGTCGGCGCCGTTCTGCGTCGTGCCGGTCTTGCCGGCGACGTCGCCACGCACGCCGAAGCGCGTGCGCAGCATCGTGCCCGTGCCCTTGTCGACGGCGTCGCGCATCATGTCGACGAGCACGATCGCCGGCTTCTCGTCGATCACGCGTTGCGGCTGGCCGTCGAAGCGCGCGAGCTCCTGGCCGTCGCGGTCGGTGATGTGGCTGATCATCAGCGGCTCCCGCCGGACGCCCAGAGACGCGATGGTGGCGTAGGCGCGCACCATCTCCAGCAGGCTCACCGGGCTGGTGCCCAGCGCCAGCGAAGGCACCGGGTCCAGGCGCGCGTGTGCAACGCCCATCTCGCGCGCGAAGCGGATCACCTTGTGCACGCCCACCTCGTGCATCACCTGCGCCGTGATGGTGTTCTTCGAATACGTCAGCCCGGCGCGCATCGTCATCGGCTCGCCGCTGCTGCCGCTGCCGTCGCGCGGCTGCCAGACCGAACCGTCGGGTTGCGGATATTCCAGCGGCTCGTCGATGAATTCCTGGTTCTCCGGAATGCCGTCGAGCAGCGCCGCGCCATAGACGAAGGCCTTGAAGGTGGAACCCGGCTGGCGTTGCGCGAGGCCGGCGTGGTCGTATTGGTCGAGCGCGTAGTCGCGGCTGCCGACGTAGGCCAGCACCGCGCCGCTGCGCGGATCGAGCGCGACAAAGCCCGCCTCCAGCCGCGTCTTGGCCTGCTTCAGTGCCTGCAGTGCATCGCTGTCGGCCAGGCCTGCGCGCAGCGCCACCGGCGGCGCCTTGCCGGCCGCCACGGCATCGCGGTAGGCCGGCGTCTGGCGCGCCAGCTCGGCCAGCAGCGCGGGCTCGCGCCGCCAGAGTTCGGGGAACGAGCTGTCGCCGGCGTGGCGTGTCCACATGCGCGCGGCGGCCTTCTGCAGCACGTCGCCCTCGCGTGCCACCGCCTGCTCGGCCATCGTCTGCAGGCGCGAATCCAGCGTCGTGTGAACGGTCAGGCCCGCCGTCGAAAGATCGATGTGGCGCGGCGCCGCCCAGGCCGCGAGTTCGCGCCTGACCTGCTGCACGAAGTGCGGTGCCAGCGTCGGCTGCAGATCGCGCCGCCGCACGTGCAGATCGAGCGCGCTGGCCTGCTCGGCCGCAAGGTCCAGCGACACCCGTTCGCGACCCGCGCTGACCGGGTGGTGCGCCATCAGCGCCAGCACGACGTTGCGCCGTTCGCGCGCACGCCGCGGCCAGCGCTGCGGGTCGTAGTAGGCCGGGCCCTTGACGATGGCCACCAGCAGCGCGGCTTGATGCGCGTCGAGTGCCGCGGCGCTGACGCCGAAGTAGGTCTGCGCCGCCATCTCGATGCCGCTCACGTCGTAGAGATAGGGCACGTGGTTCAGGTACATCAGCAGAATCTGGCGCTTGCTGTAGGCGTGTTCGATCTTCAGCGCCACCACCATCTCGCGCAGCTTGCGCAGCACCGAGGCCTCGTTGCCGATGCGCTGCGGGAACAGGTTGCGCGCAAGCTGCTGCGTCAGCGTGGAGCCGCCCTGGCGCGTGCCGCAGACCGTGTGCCACAGCGCGGCGGCGGTGCGGCGCAGGTCGATGCCGCCGTGTTCGAAGAAACGCCGGTCCTCGGTGGCCAGCAGCGCCTGCACCACGAACGGCGAGATCTGGTCCAGGCTCACGGGCTGCTGCACGTGTTCGCCTATCGTCGCCAGCACCCTGCCATCGGCCGATACGATGCGGCTGGGCATCGCGGTGGCGCGTTCGGCCACCTGGCGCGGATCTGGCGTGCTCGCCCACAACCACCAGAAGCCGGCGCCCGCCACCCCCAGCGCCAGCACGGCGCCGAGGGCGGCGCGCAGCGCGAGCACGCGCCAGGCAAAACCTGGAGAACGTGCGGAACGTGCCGGGCGCTGCGGCGCAGCGGCGGGCGAATCGTCGGGGGTGGCATCCACCTGGGCAGGCTCCGGGCATCGGGGTGATGCGCTGCATGATGGATCGCCGGCCGCGTGCTGTCGTTCAGGCAGTGCCGCGCCCGCCTGTCGGTCCCGGCCTACAGGCGATGCAGCCGGTTCAGCCGCTGCAGGCGTCTACTTCTGGATGTCACCCAGGCACAGGTACTTCGTCTCGACATAGTCGGCGATGCCTTCGCGCCCGCCTTCGCGCCCGAGGCCGCTTTGTTTGACGCCGCCGAACGGCACCTCGGCGGTGGAGATGATGCCGGTGTTGATGCCGACCATGCCGTATTCGAGTGCCTCGCCGACGCGGAAGATGCGCCCGACATCGCGGCTGTAGAAGTAGCTCGCCAGGCCGAACTCGGTGGCATTGGCCATCGCGATGGCCTCGTCCTCGGTCTCGAACCGGAACACCGGCGCCACCGGGCCGAAGGTTTCTTCCTTCGCGCACAGCATCTCCGACGTGGCGCCCGAGATCACCGTCGGCGCGTAGAAGCGGGCGCCGATCTTGTGGCCGCCGGTGAGTATGCTGGCGCCCTTGGCGAGCGCGTCGGCGACGTGGATCTCCACCTTCGCAATGGCGGCGTCGTCGATCAGCGGCCCCTGCACGACACCGGGCTCGAAGCCGTTGCCCACCGTGATCGCCTGCGCCGCGGCTGCGAGCCTGGCGACAAAACGGTCATGGATGCCGGCCTGTACATAAAGGCGGTTGGCGCAGACGCAGGTCTGGCCGGCGTTGCGGTACTTGCTGGCCAGCGCGCCTTCGACGGCGCTGTCGAGGTCGGCGTCATCGAAGACGATGAAGGGCGCGTTGCCGCCCAGTTCGAGACTCAGCTTCTTGATGCCCGGCGCACACTGGCGCGCGAGGATGCGGCCGACCTCGGTCGAGCCGGTGAACGACAGGTGACGCACGATGTCGCTGCTGCACAGCACGTCGCCGATGGCGACGCTGTTGTCGGCGTCGGCGCTCAGCACGTTCAGCACGCCGGCGGGCAGACCGGCGCGCTGCGCCAGTTCGGCCAGCGCCAGCGCCGACAGCGGCGTCTGCTCGGCCGGCTTGATGATCACCGGGCAGCCGGCGGCCAGCGCCGGCGCCACCTTGCGCGTGATCATCGCGATCGGAAAATTCCACGGCGTGATCGCCGCGCAGACGCCGACCGGCTGCTTCACGACGAGGTAGCGCTTGTTGTTGTCGGTGGTGGGAATGGTTTCGCCGTAGACACGCCGCGCCTCTTCGGCGAACCACTCGATGAAGCTGGCGCCGTAGGCCACCTCGCCGCGCGCTTCGGCCAGCGGCTTGCCCTGCTCGGCAGTCATGATGCGCGCCAGGTCATCGGCATGCTGCTGCAGCAGATGGAACCAGCGCATCAGCACCGTTGCGCGTTCCTTCGCGGTCTTCGCGCGCCACAGCGGCCAGGCCTTGTGCGCGGCCGAGATGGCGGCCGCGCAGTCCACCGCGCCGAGGTTGGCCACCTTCGTCAGTTCCAGCCCGGTGGCGGGGTCGAGCACGGCAAAACGGGCGTTGCCGGCGACCCATTCGCCGTTGACCAGACCGTCGGTCTTCAGCAGGCCGGCGTCGTTCAGGCTGGCCAGCGGTGAGGTCTTCGTGTTCATGGTGTGTGCCCGGGCGACTGCAGGCCTTTCATCATAGGCGAGCAGGCCCTGTGGCGCAGGGGGCGCCACCTATAATCGCCGGCCCTGCCGACCCCTGTGTTGCCGCTGCTCCGAAAGCCCGCCGGATGAAAGCCTCCGAGATCCGTTCCACCTTCTTGAAGTTCTTCGAGGCCAAGGGCCACACGATCGTGCCATCGTCGCCGGTGGTGCCCGGCGACGACCCGACGCTGCTGTTCACCAACGCCGGCATGAACCAGTTCAAGGACGTGTTCCTGGGCTTCGACAAGCGCTCGTACACGCGCGCGGCGACGAGTCAGAAATGCATCCGCGCCGGCGGCAAGCACAACGACCTCGAGAACGTGGGCTACACCGCGCGCCACCACACCTTCTTCGAGATGCTGGGCAACTTCAGCTTCGGCGACTACTTCAAGCACGACGCGATCCAGTTCGCGTGGGAGTTGCTGACCGAGAAGTTCAAGCTGCCGAAAGACAGGCTCTGGGTCACCGTCTACGCCGAAGACGACGAGGCCTACGACATCTGGCACAACGTCGTGGGCGTGCCGGCCGAGCGCATCGTGCGCATCGGCGACAACAAGGGCGCGCGTTATGCGTCCGACAACTTCTGGATGATGGGCGACACCGGCCCCTGCGGCCCGTGCACCGAGATCTTCTACGACCACGGGCCCGAGATCGCCGGCGGCCCGCCGGGCAGTGCCGACGAAGACGGCGACCGCTACATCGAGATCTGGAACAACGTCTTCATGCAGTTCAACCGCAGCGAAGACGGCGTGATGCACAAGCTGCCCAAGCCCAGTGTCGACACCGGCATGGGGCTGGAGCGGCTGACCGCAGTGCTGCAGCATGTGCACAGCAACTACGAGATCGACACCTTCGTCAACCTGCTGGCGGCGGCCAAACACGCTGTGGATGCGGCCGGCGCCAAGGATTGCGACAAGAGCAGCCCGAGCCTGAAGGTCATCGCAGACCACATCCGCGCCTGCAGCTTCACCATCACCGACGGCGTCATTCCCGGCAACGAAGGCCGCGGCTACGTGCTGCGCCGCATTGCGCGGCGCGCCATCCGCCACGGCTACAAGCTCGGCGCGCGCAAGCCGTTTTTCCACACGCTGGTGGCGGCACTCGCCGCCGAGATGGGCGACGCCTACCCCGAACTGCGGCGCGACCAGGCGCGCGTGACGGATGTGCTGAAGCAGGAGGAAGAGCGCTTTTTCCAGACCATCGCCAACGGCATGGAAATCCTGGAAGCGGAACTCGCCGGCGGCGCCACGGTGATTGCCGGCGATGTGGCGTTCAAGCTGCACGACACCTTCGGCTTCCCGCTCGACCTCACGGCCGATGTCTGCCGCGAGCGCGGTGTCACGGTCGATGAGGCGGGCTTCAACGCCGCGATGGCGCGCCAGCGCGAACAGGCGCGCAGCAAGGCCAGGTTCAAGATGGCGCAGGGCCTGGAGTACACCGGCGGTGCGTCATCGTTCGAAGGTTATGAGCACCTGAGCATCGACGACGCGAAGGTGGTGGCGATCTACATCGACGGCACGCCGGTGAACGTGGCGCGTGCCGGCGACGACGCCGTCATCGTGCTCGACCACACGCCGTTCTATGCTGAAAGCGGCGGCCAGGTGGGCGACACCGGCGAGCTGCGCAACGCCCGTGCCCGTGTGCTGGTGGAAGACACCATCAAGGTTCAGGCCAGTGTGCACGGCCACCAGGGCCGCATCGTCGAAGGCGAGATCAAGCTCGGCGACGCGGTGGCGGCGCGCGTCGATGGCGAGCAGCGTGCGCGCACGGTGCGCAACCACAGCGTGACGCACCTGATGCACAAGGCGTTGCGCGAGGTGCTGGGCGCGCATGTGCAGCAGAAGGGCTCGCTGGTGAACGCCGAGCGCACACGCTTCGACTTCACGCACAACGCGCCGGTGACTGATGCGCAGATCACGACGATCGAGAAGATCGTCAACGCCGAGATCCTGGCCAACGTCGCGACGCAGGCGCGCGTGATGGCGATCGACGACGCGCACAAGACCGGCGCCGTGATGTTGTTCGGCGAGAAGTACGGCGATAGCGTGCGCGTGCTCGACATCGGCAGCAGTCGCGAACTCTGCGGCGGCACGCACGTGCAGCGCACGGGCGACATCGGCTTGTTCAAGATCGTCGCCGAAAGCGGCATCGCGGCCGGCATCCGGCGCGTCGAGGCCGTCACCGGCGACAACGCGCTGGCCTATCTGCAGCAGCTCGAACACACGGTCGGCGGGCTCGCCGGCGCATTGAAGGTGACGCCGGCCGAAGTGCCGCAGCGTGTGGCCTCGGTGCTCGAGCAGGTGCGTGCGCTCGACAAGGAGATCACGGCGCTGAAGGGCCGGCTGGCGTCGGCGCAGGGTGACGAGCTGATGGCGCAGGCGGTCGACGTCAAGGGGCTGAAGGTGCTGGCCGCGCGCCTCGAAGGCGCCGACGCGAAGACCTTGCGCGACACGATGGACAAGCTCAAGGACAAGCTGAAGAGCGCGGCCATCGTGCTGGCCGCCGTGGACGGCACGAAGGTGCAGCTCGCCGCCGGCGTCACGCACGACAACACGGCGCGCGTGAAGGCGGGTGAACTGGTGAACTTCGTCGCCCAGCAGGTGGGCGGTAAGGGCGGCGGCAAGGCCGACCTCGCGATGGCCGGCGGCAGCGACGCCGCGGCGCTGCCGGCCGCGCTGGCGTCGGTGGCCGCGTGGGTGGGCGAACGGCTGTGAGCGAGCTGGCGCCGTTGAAGCTGCGCCGCGCCACGCTGCAGGACGCGGCGGCGATCTCCCGCATCATGGGCGACCCCGAAGTGCTGCCCAACCTGATGCAGATGCCGTACACGAGCGAGGAGATCTGGCGCCAGCGGCTGCAGGACAACCTGGGCCCCGGCAAGACCGACGTGTCGCTGGTGGCCGAGATCGACGGCGTCGTCGTCGGCAGCGCCGTCCTGCACCCGGCGCCGGCGATACGGCGCCGCCACGCCGCGCTGCTGGGCATTTCGGTTGCGCGCGACGCGCAGGGCCGCGGCGTCGGCAAGGCGCTGATGCAGGCGCTGTGCGACTACGCCGACAACTGGGCCCACCTGCTGCGGCTGGAGCTCAATGTGTTCGCCGACAACGAGCGTGCGATCGCGCTCTACCGCCGTTTCGGCTTCGAGCACGAAGGCACGTTCCGCGCCTACGCGCTGCGCGACGGTGTCTATGTCGACAGCCTGGCGATGGCGCGGTTGCATCCGCGACCGCCGCAACTGCCGCCGCCGCGGACGGTCGCCCCGTGAGGCTGGCGCGCCAGAGCAGCGAAGCCGAGATCGAGGCCTTCGCGGCGGTGTGCGAACGGCTCGGCGGCTTCGACGACAAGCTGTCCACCGAATGGGTCGACGGCTATCTCACGGCACTCGCCGCCGGCCCGCTGGTGTCGCCCATCGAGCACTGGCTGCCGCGCCTGGCCGGCGACGCCTACGACCGTGCCTTCGCCGACCCCGCAGACCGCCAGCAGGCCGAACGGGCGTTGCACGCGCGCATGGCGGTGCTGCGCGACCAGCTCGACGCCGAGGTGCTGTTCGACGACCCCGATGCACTGCGTTTGTCGCCGCTGATGCTGCCGTGGGACGACACGCTGCGCGCCGAGGCGGTGGCGCAGGGCGAGGTCGAAGCCGGGCTGGCCGGCGAACTGGCGACGGGCGCTGAATGGGCCGACGGATTTTTTGAGGCGCTGGCCGAATACAGCGAAGAGTGGCCGTCCGATCCCGACGATGAGCAGGCGGCGCTGTTCGGCGATCTGCTGCACCAGGTGCATGCGCTGCGCCTGGCCGAAGGCAGCGACGAACTGCGTGAACACATCCAGCAGGTCTACGCCGACGACGGCGCCGACCGCGAACGCCTGGTCGACGAAGCCTGCTTCGCCGTGCAGGACCTGCGTGTCTGGTGGGTCGACCAGGCTCCGGTGCCCGAGACGCGGCGCGTCGAAAAGGCGCCGGGCCGCAACGACCCGTGCCCGTGCGGCAGCGGCAAGAAGTTCAAGAAGTGCCACGGCGCGGCATAGCGCGCAGCCAGGGCTCGGCCCAAGCCTCGACCAGCAAGGCGCCCTGATACATTGCGCGCCATGTCGATGCCAACCCCGCCCCGGCTGGACCTTCAGGGCCGCCACATCGTGCTCGGCCTGTCGGGCGGCATCGCCTGCTACAAGGCCGCCGAACTGACGCGCGAGTTGATGCGCGCCGGTGCCAGCGTGCAGGTGGTGATGACGGCCGCCGCCGCCGAGTTCATCACACCGGTGACGATGCAGGCGTTGTCGGACCGGCCCGTGTTCACGAGCCAGTGGGACGCGCGGCCGGCGAACAACATGGCGCACATCGAACTCTCGCGCGAGGCCGATGCCATCGTCATTGCGCCGGCCAGCGCCGACTTCATTGCCCAGCTCGTGCAGGGCCGCGCCGACGAACTGCTGGCGCTGCTGTGCCTGGCGCGGCCGATCGCGAGCTGCCCGCTG
>Ga0164241_10000463_pt1 | contig 75053 bp, 70 predicted proteins | sample OricomyardsoilBY_FD_108780 | JGI IMG/M metagenome (GOLD analysis project Ga0164241, IMG submission 108780) | Backyard soil microbial communities from Emeryville, California, USA - Original compost - Back yard soil (BY) | ecosystem: Environmental > Terrestrial > Soil > Unclassified | place: USA... | reverse complement strand
TTGCAGCGACCCGGCCTATCCTCGCGTCAACCCGTCGTACTTCTCGCCCGGCTATTACAAGGTCTTCGCACACTACTTCAGCGCGCAGGCCTCTTCTTGGCTCGCGCTGAGCGACTCGTCTTACCAGCTGTACGCCGTCTACCAGGCGCGCATGGGCAACTTGGTTCCGGATTGGAGCGGGCCAAACGGCTCCGACAACGGCAGCCAATATTGGTACGACGCCTGCCGTACACCCTGGCGAGTCGCCGTCGACTACGCGTGGACGGGCGATACGCGCGCCAAGAATTTCATGCAGAACATCTCCGGTTGGGTCGACCAGCACGGCGGGTTGCCAAAGGCCGCGCAGCAGCAAAACAGCGCATTCGTGGGCGCGTTCGCGCTCGCCGGAGCCTACGACCAAACCAAGTTCGACAGCTACGTCAGCGGCTGGCTCGGTGCCGAGCTGGACGACGCGCCGTATTACCAAGGCACGCTGCGCGTGCTTTACCTGCTGACCGCCGCCGGTAAGTTCTCGTCGACGCTCTAGCGTCACTTGACGATCGTCTGACAACCAACGGCGATCTCGACGGCTGCGTTTCCGGCCGACTCGAAGGTGGCACAAGTCGTCGGACAGACCACGATCCGACTCGGGTCCTCGAGCTCGGGATCGGTATCATAGTACCAGCCGCCGCTCAACGGATCGCACTCGGTTTCGCTTCCGACATAGAGCAGGGGGCTCGACTTCTTGCCGTTCTTGAAATTCACGTTGACCAACGAGTAGTCGGCTCGTTCACTGTCGTCAGGCGCGGGGACCTCGAACTCGCAGGCGAGCTGCGTGGCACGAACTGCGTCCAACGCGGCCCTGAACTCCACCGTCAAATCGTGGCTGGTATCGATCACGAACGCCTTCTGGGAGCCGCCCGCGCTAGCGATGGTGTCGAGCACGAACTGACCCTTCGCCAACGCTGCGGTTGGAAAGACGCCGATGGTAAACGTACTAATGCTCGGCTTGCCGTTCAACGCGGCTTCGGCAAGCCGCCCCAAATCGGCAGTGTCGACGGGCGAGCATTCGTTCGCCACGCCATCTGTCGCCAACACGGCAACGACGCGATGACTCGGGTGTGCTTTGGCCCAAGCCTTTGCGGCCGTGAGCGCGCCGGTCAGCGCTGGCCCAGTGGGTGTCGGATTCACTGGATCGATCACTTGCGCCTCGAGCGACGCAAGCAACGCGGGGCCTGCGCCGGGCAAAGGCGCAATTGGTTCGGCGGCCTCGGCATAGGCGGATGGGGCGCATTGGGCGATGTGCTGACAAGTGCTGGTCGCGAGCTTAGTGCACGCGACCGGCCCGCTATCGAGCGCGCACGTCGAGCCTGCCTCACATAGAAAGCCGCCGCATTCACCCGCGACGACGCACGGATTGAGCACGCTCCCGCCGCAATCGGCGTTTTTCGTGCACGACAGGCCGCTTGACGCGCAATAGTGGAATTGACAAGGCGCGCTATCCCCGCAGTCTGCGTCGCTCGCGCAAGAGCTCGGCACGTCCGCTTTGATCACCGGAAAGTATTGGAGCCCCACGCCGATGCTTTGCGAGCTCTCGTCCTCGATGAACGATTGAAGCGCGGTCTTGATGCCGACCCACTTCGAAATGGGCGAACCTGTCTTGTCGTACGAAGATGTCGCCTCGAGCATCGAGCCCGACACATCGAGCATGATGTACATGTCGAGCGGCACTGCTTCCGCCCTCGACACTCTCGCCGCGCAGGATTCGTCAGGCGCGCCGCCGGCACCGCTCGGGTCGGTGATTAGGGTCGTCATCCCACCCGAACCGGCGCTTGCTGTTTTCGGGGCGCCGGCTTGCTCTTCATCCGAACCGGCATTCTCTGAGCCGCCGCTCGGTTGCCCGGCCATTCCTCCCGCCGCGGGGCGCGGACGATCACTCGTACTGCCTTTTGCCGCACAGCCAACCGAGCAAAGGCATTCGACCAAGACGATGCAGGCGACGGTGGCTCGAACGGCGCAGCGAAACATCGCGCCAATAGGCCGCGCAAGCGCGATCCATTGGGCTGCGGCAATGTTTCGACGTCGTATCTGTGAGGCGGTGTTGATTGCCGAGAGCGTTCTCGGTACGGCTCTCTAGTTCTTGGCGAGCTCGGCCTCGATCGCGCGCACGAGTTCCGGATCGTCGGGAGTCACGTCTGGCGCCAGGCGATCGACGACGTGTCCGTGGCGATCGACCAAGAACTTCTCGAAGTTCCAAAGCACGTCACTCGGGTGCTTGGGAGATTGCCCGTACTCGGCCAACTTGGCGGCGAAGTTACTGCCCGCCTTCGCACGAGCTTGGGGGCGTGCCGCGATCAACTCACGATACAGAGGATGCTGCGTTTCGCCTTTCACGGCGATCTTTTCGAACATCGGAAAGTCGACGGCAAAGCGCGTCTGGCAAAATTCGACGATCTCTCGATTGCTACCCGGTTCTTGCGCCCCAAAATCGTTTGCAGGGAAACCCAAAACGACCAGCCCCTGAGCGCGGTACTTGGCGTACAACGCCTCCAGCCCCTCGTATTGCGGAGTGAGACCGCACTTCGAGGCGACATTCACGACCAGCAGCACGCTGCCGGAGAAATCACGGAGCGTCGCGGGGCTGCCGTCGATCCGGCGGAGCGGAATGTCTTGAAGTAGCTCTGCCATATTGGGCCTCGAATTCAGGGGCAAGCGAGCGGCACTCGCCGTTTTCAGGAGGACGACTTGAGGTGCTGCGCGAGATAGTGCTCGCGTCCGATGTCTTTGACGATGCTCGCCTGTGTCTCGAGCCAATCCACCGAGTCTTCTTCTTCGACCAAGATCTTCTCGAGCAGTTCGCGCGTGCCGTGGTCGTTCTTGCTGAACGTGAGATTGATGCCGCGGTGTAGGCGAGCAACTGCTTCGACTTCCAGCGCGAGGTCGAGGCTGTTCATCTCGATCGGTTCCTCGCCGACGCGAACGGGGCTGAGGCGCTGCATGTTGGGGATGCCGTCGAGGAATAGAATGCGCTCGATCACGGCGTCCGCGTGCTTCATCTCTTCGATCGACTCGGAGCGCTTCTTGTGCGCCAAAGCTTGATAGCCCTGGTTTTTGCACATCTTGTAGTGAATGAAGTACTGGTTGATCGCCGTCAGCTCGGACGTCAAAAGTTCGTTCAGGAAATCGAGGACTTCGGGCTCGCCACGCATGTGAATTCGATACCATCGACCGTCACGCTGGCGAACCCCAAACCGCCCCCGGTTGTGTCGGTGAGCGCCAATTGGGCCGTTCGGCCTAGGTTGCAATATGCCGCTCCCGCAGAAGCGCGATCACGGGCGTACGGGCTTCATGTGTCGATTTTTATTGGCATTTGTGGATTCACGCGAGCTCGCTCTTATTGAACTTGATTTTCACTATCAGCCAGCTATGGTTTACGAACTTCTTCGATGCTCGTCTGTCACTGCCACGCCGTCACCGATCGAGATATCCGTCGCACGATTCGCGCCACCGGCGCTTGCAACGTGGCTGAGGTCGGAGATCACTGCGGTGCGGCCACTGGCTGCGGCGGCTGCTATGAGGCGGTGGAAGAGATCGTGACCTGCGAGAAGCGCCGCCTGGTGATGTACCAAGCCGAAGCGCACGAACCGAACAAGCCGGGTCTCGAGCAAGCCATCCCAGCGCTCGCCCTTGCGCTCACCGGTTGAGCGCCGTGCGCTGAGCACCGCACCCCGGGTGAGGTCACTTTTGACCCACCTGTGCCACACGACTTTAGTCGTAGCGGGCTTGCGTTCTCGTCCAATCGGGGGGAAGCCGTGCCCCGTTGGAAGATTCGCGCACCTATTTCACTCGGCGCCTGCTGATCAAAACGGTCATTGCCGGAGCCGTCGAGGCATCGGCCATTGGCTGCAAGCACGCTGAACGAGCGGCGCCCGCGCAAAAGCGCCCAGCGCCTCCGCTGCGCGATGCATCACCGGCACTGAGCGCGCTCGTGCACGGCGAGACCTTCACTCAGGGCCACAAGAAGCGCGATGGGGAAGTGTTCCCGCGTGGTGAGGTGTCGGAATCGTGTGACGTCGCGATCGTGGGCGGTGGACCGAGTGGCCTTGCGGCGGCTCATCTGCTCGAAGGGCGCGAGCTAATCCTGCTCGAAAAGGAGTCCCATCCGGGGGGCAACTGCTCCACCGGTGAATGGCAGGGCGTTCGCTTCTCGACTGGCGCCGCGTTCTACACCGAGGGCGACACCGAACTCGTCGAGTTGATGAAGTCGCTTGGGGCCCCGGGGCAGCCGGTTCAAGGTGGCGATTCACTCATTGTCGACGGAAAGCCGTACTTCGACTTCTTCGGCGCGGGTGCGGACAAATTGCCGTTCAGCGCCGCGGTGCGTCGCGACTTCGCGGCCTCTGCGGAGCAAGCGGCGGAGCTACGACACAAACACACCGCAGCGGAGCTGGACGAACGCTCGTTTCACGACTTCCTGAGCAAGTTCCAACCGGAAGTGAGAAAGTTTTGGGATCGCTTCGGTGAATCGAACTGGGGAGGCGCTGCTCAACACACTTCGGCTCGGCTGGGGTTGAGCGCCTACGGCTGGTTGAGCGGCGAAGAAAAACGTCTGACCTATCCCGGAGGCCTGGGTGTGGCTGCCGAAGCGCTCGCGCGCCACGTTTCCGCCCGTAATTCAGGGCAGATCCGCAGCTCTTCGTTCGTGCACCAGATTGAGCTCGAAGGCGGTAAGTCGAAGCGGGTCCTCATACACACGCTGCGCGGTGGGGAGCCACACACGATCTCTGCGCGCGCCGTGATTGTCGCGGTGCCCAAGTTCTTCGCGTGGCGCATCGTCGATGCGCTCTCGCCCGCGCAGCGTGACGCCATGCGCGCGTTTCGTTACGCGCCATATCCGGTCTTCAACGTTTGTTTGAAGCAAGGTGGCCCACAGCCCGCGTACGACAATTGGCTCTTGGATGCGCCGTTTGCCGACTTCATCACCGCGGATTGGGTGACCCACGCGGGCAAGCGCCCGAACGACGCGCCCAGCGCGCTCACCGTGTATCACCCATTGCCCGAAGCTCGTCGCATCGAACTACTCGACGATGCTCGCTTGGTGGAGCTTGCCGAAGAGGTCGTCACGCACTTGAACCGCCACTTTCCGGGACTCGAAGACCAAGTCGCCGAAGTGCGCGTCTATCGCCGCGGGCACGCGTTGGCGATTCCGGTGCCCGGGCAATTGCAGCGCGCGGAAATTGCGTCTCGTTCCGAAGGGCGAATCGTCTTCGCGCACAGCGACAGTCGCGGGGATGTCTCGTCGTTCCCGGGGGCGCTGCGCGCTGCACGGCAAGCGGTCGACGCCGTAAGGAAGCTCGGCTGAGGCGCGGTTCAGCCGGCGGCCACACGCCGAGCAGCACCCACTCGGCGCGCGTCACGGGCAAGCGTACGCCGCTGCAAGTCTTGCTCGAGCCAGCGCAAGCGATGTAGCTCCCGCCGCAGCCGACGCTCGTTACGCGAGCTGCGCAAGCTGCGCGAGCTGCGGAAAGTCGAACGCGTGGAGGCGCGTTCGTCGGCATGCACCGACGAGCGGAATTTGCCCACCAAATCGGCGACTGTGCGCACGCTCGAGAATTCCTCGCACGGCAGCTCGGTGGCGGCGCTCTGCTCCAAATCCAACAGCACGACGACTAGGGATAGCGGAGTCAGGCCCCAGTCGCGATAGAGGTCGTGCGTGAGCGCGATCTCACGCGGGCTCACGCCCAAATGTCGTGCCAGCGTTCGTACTACATTTTCCGTATATTGCGTGGGCATCGGTTTCCTTTCGTGCTGTCGTCGATGCATGCGATCGAATCGGGAACGCGCGCCCCGCAGCTCGGGATTCCGCGTGCAATACTCAGCAACGAGCGGCTCAAGAGCCGCGGATTGCGCGTTCTAGTTGATCGAGTTTGCGCTCGAGCACAGTGTCGGTGAGCGTTTGATTCGAGTCCGGAGGGGGCGGCCCCGGTGGGCGTTGCGGGACGCACACCAATTCGCCCTCGCCGTGTGGTGGCTTGCGACAAGTTCCAGTCATCGTGTGGCCGTTGAAGGTCACGCTGCACGTTGCGCCTTCGCTGAGTGACTTGCAGGCGTCGAACGCTTCTTGCGGGGGCTTGTGCCGTGGTGGTTCGTCGACGGGGTGCGACGGCGGCTGCGTGCCGTCCGCAGGACTCGCGGCCAGTGAGGCTCGTGTCGACGCCGTGGGGCCGTCGGCAGCAGACGCGACGGCGCAGCCAAAAACGCCCAAAAGAAACGGCGCGTAACCCAAAAGTTCTCGAATGCTTCGCATGTCTCGCTTCTTTGCAAGGAGCGGCGAACTGCCGCTCCGGACCTGAAGAAAGACTGATGCGCGGCAGTGTCGCGATTGCTGCGTCGTCGTTGCGCTTTGTTAAGCGCCGGCTGGCTGCATGTCCGGATCTCGGTTCGGTGACAGTGGGAGGCACGCGCGGAAGGTGCTCCCTTGCCCGACTACGCTTTCGACGCGGATGCTTCCACCGTGAGCTTCGACGATTCGCTTGGCGAGCGTGAGTCCGAGTCCCACGCCGCCTGTCCCGCGCGAGCGACTGCGTTCGCCGCGAAAGAATGCGCTGAAGATCCGCGGCAAGTCATCGTCGGAGATCCCCATGCCGCGATCGCGAATTTCGAAGCAAGCTTGCCCAGCCTGCTCGCTGAGCGACAGCGACACTTCGGCATCCGGTTCGGGTGAGTACTTGTGTGCGTTCTCGAGCAGGTTGTCGAGCACGCGTCTGAGCAATACCGGATCTGCCTGAATCGTCCCCGAACTGGCTGACAAATTGCTGGAAAATGGTCGACCTGGGTGACGTCCGCGAAATAGTTCGGCCGCGCGCTGAGCGACCGCGCTCGGCGCGAGCCGCTGCAAATGCAACGCGAATCCCGAACTCGGTTCGACCCCTTCCGCCAGCTCGAAGCGTGCGGCCGTGAGCACGTCGCTGATCAACGTTTCGAGTTCGGCCAAGTCGACCGCGATTTCCGCGAGTGATGCGCGGGCGGCTTCCGCGTCGCCTTCGCTGGCGATCTCGAGCGCGACGCGAATGCGGGCCAACGGAGTTCGGAGCTCGTGAGCGACATTGGCCAATAGCTCTTTCTCTGTTTGCAACAGGCGTTGAATGCGTTCGGCCATGTCGTCGAATGCGCGGGCGACGTCGCCAACTTCGTCGTTTCGCTTGAGGTCGCTGCGAACGTTGAGATCACCGCGTCCGAGCGAGGTAGCCATACGCGATAGATGCGTGAGCGGCTTGGCGATCCAGCGCGCGGTCAAGAACGCGCCGACACCGAGCACGATGAGGCCGGAAATCATCGTCAAAACTAGAGGCAGTCGACCAGGGCGTTGATGCTCGAAGCGCGCGATCAAGATGCACTCACGCCCGTCCATCTCGAACCGGCCGAAGGTATCCGGTGGATGAGGACCGCCCTCGGGGCGACCGAAGTGTCGTGGCGGCGTGCTGAACAACGGACCCTCCAACGCCCCGTGCGGAGCTGCTCTCGGGTCTGGAGCCGGCAGATCTCCACCAGGAGGCAGAAGCGGAAGCCGATCGCTCGGCATGTGCGGCGCCCGCAGCGCTGGCACGACGTTGCTCACGAGCAACTTGCCGCCCTCGTCGTACAAAGAAACCATCAAGTGTTCTCGCGCACGAAGCTCCTGGAGCTCGTGTGCGAGCCCGGCGCGATCATTGGCGAACGGCTTCAACCGCGCGCTCAACGTTTGCATATCCCAGTGCTGCGGGAGATGCGTGAGCAGGTAGCCGATGACTACCGCCGACAGCACGACTATTGAAAACTGCACCAAGCCGACGGCGTAGAGACGCCAAACGAGCCCCGTGCGTCGCGCTCGCGTCATCGCTCTTCGGGCGCCAGCATGTAGCCGACGCCGCGGATCGTTTTGAGATATTGCGGGTTTTTGGGGTCGCTCTCCAACTTGTGACGTAGCCGCGAGATGTGCACGTCGATCGAGCGATCGAAGGCATCCTCGGCGGAGCCGTGCAAGAGTTCGAGCAGCTGCTCGCGGGCGAGCACACGCCCGGCGCGCTCCGCCAATACTTTTAGGAGCGCAAACTCGTGGGTCGTGAGTGCGAGCCGAGTGCCGTGCAGGGTGGCGGTCATGGTGGCGCTGTCCACCACCAAGGCCCCAAGTTCGATGCGTGGTGTGGCAGGGCCGGTTTTACCCCGCGCGCGCCGTGCGTGTGCGCGAATACGTGCCAAGAGCTCGCGGGTGGAAAACGGCTTGCTCATGTAGTCGTCGGCGCCGCCCTCGAGACCCATGACGCGATCGGCTTCTTCACCGCGAGCGGTGAGCATGATGATCGGTACGCTCACGCGCTCTCGCAAGCGACGACAGACTTCGTGTCCGTCCGCGCCGGGCAACATTAGATCGAGCAACACCACGTCGGGGCGCGCGCGCAGCACCTCCGAAAGCGCTAAGTCACCGCGGTCGACGATCGTGACCTCGACGCGATGCGAACGCAGATACTGCGCGGTCAGCCTGGCCAAGCGCTCGTCGTCTTCGACGTAGACTACGCTTAGGTGTTCTTGGGGCTCGTCCGCGGGGCTCATGGCTGCTGAGGATTGCACTCCTTTGAGCCTGCGTCTGGCATGCTGTGCCGGTATTAACGGGGTATTTCTGATTGTTTCGCGACTTGCGCCGGAGCCCAGCGAAATACTGGCTGTTTTACGCCTCCGCAGCTCGTCGACGTGTGTGTGTGCCGTTCGGTGGATAGCGCACAACCGAACGCACCGCATCGCGGCGCGGGTTGGGGATCAGTCGATTCAGTGCGCGCGGCTCAGCGCGAAGCCAAGCGTGATCGCGAACACGAGCGCGATCAGGAACGGGACAATCAGCTTCTTCGCGCCTCGTTCCTCGGGAACGGTGGACGTGCGTCGAGCTGGGGCGTCGCGCGCGATGGCTTCGCGCGCGACCGGCGATTGCTTCGTAGCGCCGACGTCAGAGGCGGGTAGAGAGCGAGCAGTCTGTTCGCGACGGACGCGCTTCGGAGTTCGTTTGACGGGCGCGCTGCCTTCGGCAGACGACTCCGCGACCTTCGGTTGAGCGCGCTTGCGCGCCACGCCTTGACGTGCGCGTCGCTCGGCGAGAGCTTGCTGCTCCGTCACGCGTTGCTCGTTCGCACGCTGGGCTTCCGCCTGACGCTCGGCCTTGCGCTGCTTCTTGTTGGCTGCTTTTTGCTGCGTTTCATGTGCGCGCCGCCGCCGCTCGGCGTCGCGACGCTCTTGCTTGGTCGCGCGCACCGGCGGACTCGAGCTGGTGACCGGTGGGGTGACGGCGCGCGTCGGGCTCGGCCGCGCGGGGTTCGGCCGCGCCGCGTTCGGACGAGACTGACCCGAGCGCGATGGACTTGCCGCAGAAGCGGCTGCCTTGGGCGCGACGTCCCAATCTGCATCGAGCTCATCGAGGGCAGCGGGTAGGGGCGCTGAGTGAGGGGGTTCGGAGGGCTGCGCCTTCGCAGGCTCTTCGTCCCACCCTGCGTCGAGGCCGGCTGCGAGTTCGTCCAGCTGAGCAGGGTCGGGGATGATGGATTTCATGATGGAACTCGGCTAAGCGCGGCCGAGCTTAACTCGGCTCGCGCGCGTTGATGTGAAGTTATTGCCGAGATGGGGGCGATTTCATCGCGGAATTTTGCGAGCCGACTCGATTCTGTCGTCGTTCGCTCAGACCGCTTTCGGATTTCTTAGGTCCCGAAGTACACGACTAGCCCAGTCTGGAGCCCAACCGACAGTGCATTGAAATCGACCGAGGTCGTGGTGCCTTGAGCATTCGTCACGTGCTGCGAACCGGTGATACCGAGGTCGAGCGTGGGTCCTGCCCAAAACGCGACGTGTGGGATCAGCGTGAACGCAAACGGTGCTTCGAGCGTGAACGCGAAGTCGTGCCCGCCGGCGTCTTCGGCACTGAAGGAACGGTAGGTAAAGCCCGCGCGGGGCCAGAAGCCGATCTTGTCCGTAAAGGTGAGGAAGTACCCAGCGCGTGGAGCGAATGTGAACGAGTCACCAGTGGTGGTTGTCTCGTTGCCGCCAGGGCCGGGCAGTTGCACCGTTGCTGACCAATGCGCGTAGCCCAACGCCGCGCCGACAGAGAGTCGGTTGATCACGAAATAATCACCGGCCACGCGCGGTGAATTGAAGCCAGCCCACACGCCAGCACCGCTCCCGTTGCCGCCAATGCTGACCGGCGAGGAGAGCAGGCTGAAATGCGTGGCGCTCGCTTTGGAGTCCTGCCCATTTTGGGTGGCGCGCGCGCTGTCGTACGTGAAACCAAACAAACGCTCGGCGCTGATGGCGATCGTGCCTTTTTCGCCGAAGTCCTGTGCCCACGCGCTCGAACTGGCAAGCATCGCCGCGACGGCGAACGCACACTGAAGGGTTCGTTTCATGACCCGGACCAGTACCAGACTCGGTAGCACTCGCCAAGCGGGGCGTTTAGAACAGCGCCGGTCCGAACGGCAAATAGCAGTCGAGCTTTCCGAACGTGGCGCTCGTCAAGAAGTGAGACGCAGAGACCAGCCGCAGACCAAGCGCTGTGGCCGTGCGGATAGCCGTCTGATTCACGCCCAACGCGATTAGCTTCACGTCAGTGCCTCGCGTGCTCGCTTGCTGCAAGGCGTGGCTGAGGAGCGCTTCGCCGTGCGTCGAATCCAACCACGCGGCGGGGCCGATTGCGCCGTCTTTTAGGTAGAAATAGCCCCTCACCCGCTGCTCGATCTCGAGCTGAAATCCAGTCATGCCGCGCGCCCGAAAGAAGGCATGATCTTGCTCACGCGCAACGCCGCGCACGATGCGATCGACGGCGGTCGCGTGCTGCGGAGCCAGCTCGGCGAGTCGCGCTTCGTCGTGCGGTGGAGGTGCTGCGCGGAGCGGCCCTGCGAAGGTGAAAATCGGTCCCGCGGGCATCATGCCTAGCTTCAAGTAGCTGGCGATCGCCGTGAAATCGATCGACGACCACACGCAGCGCACGCGTGCGCCCCGTTCATCCCCCAGTTGCTGAACGCGCTCGAGCAGGGGGCGACCGATGCCTTGCAACTTGTACTGAGGCAGCACCCAGAACATGGCCAAGAACCAGATCGAATCGCGCACAATGGCGGCGGCAATGCCGACGATTTTACCGTCGAGCTCGGCGACTTCGAAAATTCCCGTCTCGAGGAGATGCTCATAAGCCGGGATCACCGATTCCCGGGTATAGCTGACGGGTGCGGGCAACCCGTTTGCGCGAACCAACTCTGCGAGGCTCACCAAGAATACGTCTGCTGCGAGCGGCACCTCTTCACGACGCAGGCGACGAAGGATCGGCTTCACCCGGGTTCGATATCACGAATCGTGATCGCGTACGAGCGTCAGGGCACGGCAGCAGAGTCGGGATCGAAATCGGGGCGGGTGGCGATTGAGCCCAAATCAACGGCTTCGAACTCAGTGCTCGAGACCGATTGAACCTGGCTGAACGTGTCATCTTCCCACGCCGCGCTCGGCTCGCCCTGGATGTACATGGAGCTGCCACCATCAGCCAAGTACATCCCGTAAGTCTTCAATGCTTGGATGATCGCGCGTGATTGCGTGTTGAACTTGCTGGGGACAACGTAGCTCGATTTGATGCGGAACGCTTGACCCATGGGCGGCAAACTCATCGAACTCGTCCCATTGCCGGTCAGGTGCCGCGCGGGCCACGTGTATTCGGTGCGGATCTTGTTACTCTCGATGGTGAAGCGCAGCGCATGTCGGATCGTGCCGCTGCTGGCCTCGTCGGCGCGCAGCAAGAGGGGCATGATCGGGAACCCGGCGGCGTCAGCGGAGGTCCAGCCCGCCGGGCGAAGAACGTTCGATTTCAAGTCGAAATAGGCGGAACCGAAGATGTCCCAGCCGCCCTTTGCATCCGGGTATACATGGTACAGCTCCCACAAGCTGCAGGTGTCCGCGTCCAACAACAAAAGGTGATGATCGCCGTACGGCTGCGCCGGATCGGTGACGATGCCGCCTTCTACGAGTGGCGTCATGGGGATCGGAAATTGAGCTTTGGTCGCGGCCGTGCCCGTGCAGGGCGAGGTCAGCTGATGATCGGCTCCGACGGCGCAGTCCGATTCTTCGGTCGGATCCCAATCCATGTCCTTATCGGCGGTCGTGTAGAGCGCGTTCTGCCAAGCGAGCGTCTTCGAATGCACGACGTTGTAGGGAATGCCGTAATACTCGTCTGATTTCGGATCGACCGTCGTGCCGAGATCGAGATGAATGTTGTGCGTTCCCACGGCTTTCATGAAGTCACTGCTGCTGCCGTGCGCCGGAAGCGCGTCGATCGGCGTGTTGAAGATGTGGTCCTTCGGTAAGATGTCGCAGCCAGCCACGCTGGGCGACTCCCCGTTCGTGCTTTCACCACCGGCGCTGCCGGCCGCGCTGGCACCGCCGTTTGCTGCAGGTGTTCCGCCGTTCGCCGTCGGCGCTCCGCCGTGGTTTCCCGAGCCACCATTGCTTTGATGCGCGCCGGCGTTGCCCGCGGGCGTACTTCCGCCGCTGCCCCCCGAGTTGGAAGAAGCGTCACTTTCGCCGCCGCATGCGCTGCTCAAGATCAAAAGCGACAATACCCCAAGACCGCGCCCGAACGCCGGAGAAGCCATTGGTTCAACGTGTCATGGTCCACTCGAGCTGCCAATCCTACCGTGTAGGATGCTCAGGAAATCATGCTAAAAAGGCCCGGCATGACGAGCACGAGTTGCAAAGAAGAATGCGAAGCCCTGATGAGCGCTGTGCTTCCCGCAGCGGAGCAGATGCTGAGCGAACATCAGCTGCTGCGTCCGTTTGGATGCACGCTCTCGGCGGACGATCGCATCGCGCAAGTGGGTGGACATACTCCTGCACCGACGCTGGATGACGCCTCGTTGATCGCGCAGTTTCGTGAGGCCTTTCGCGATGGCGCGCTGCGCGGCGAGCTCAAGGCGACCGCACTCGCGTATTCCGCCGAGAGCGCGGTGCCTGGCAAGGTGGCCTCGCAACCGGCGGTGTTCGTGCATCTGAACCACCGCGACAATTACTCGATCGTGGTTACCTTCCCGTACCACTTCAGCTCGCAGGGCGAGCTCGTGATCGAAGAACCGTTCGCCAATGATGGTGAGCATGACGTCTTTTCGGGCTGAGGCATTGGGTTTACTGCGAGCAGAGCGAGAAAATCCCATGAGTGTAGCCATCAGGCGTTTGGGTCCCGGTGACGAGGCGACTCTCGAACTCCTCAACCGGGAGGATGCGGACTTCGACCTCGAGGGGCGTAGTGATGCGCTGCCTCCGCTCAAGCCGATCATGGCGCAGCGGTATCTAGCCAATCCCGCCGTCTTGCACTGGGTCGCCTCGAAAGACGGAGAAGTGCTCGGGTTCTTGTATTGTGCGCATCTCTTGCTGCGCAACGAGCCGGGGCAGGAGCTATTGTTGTACGAGATCGGTGTGCGAAAGGCTCATCGCCGCACGGGTGTCGGTAGGGCGCTGCTCGACCACATGGCGCGTTGGATGCAAAGCAATGACATCTCCGTCGTTTGGGTGTGTGCCGACAACCAAGTGGCGGTCGAGTTTTATCGCGGCTGCGGTTTCGCCAGCGAAGATCCGCAGCCGGAGTACCTGACGCGCACGGTCGAGCAGGGAGCCGAGAGTGCGACGCGGACGCTGCTATCGCTTGGGTAGCTGTTCGTCGTAGCCGCGCCTGGCTGGCGCGAGGCGATCGAGCACCATCTGCACGAGTTCTGGGGCGGCGCGTTCGGGCACGCCGCTGTCGAAGGGCGGTTCCGGGTCGTATTCGAGTCCGAGCTGAATGCCTCGGGCCAACTGCTCGCCGCCGATTTCTGCCGCCAAGCGCAACGCGAAATCCAGGCCCGCGGTGACACCGCCTGCCGTAACGCGGTTGCGGTCGACGACGACACGTTGGCGTACTGGGATTGCGCCGCAGCGCGCGAGGAATTCATGATACGCCCAGTGCGTCGTCGCGCGGTAACCTTCGAGGAGCCCCGCGGCTCCGAGCAGCAATGAGCCGGTGCACACGGCAGTCACGTAGCGCGCGTTGCCTGCCTGTCGGCGCACGAACTCGAGCACCTCTGGATCGCGCAATAGCGGCACGAGGCCCGTGCCGCCCGGTACGAACAGCACGTCTGCCGGCGTAGCGTCCGCGAACGTCGTCGTGGGTGATAGACGAAGACCGGTGCCCGAAGTGATCGGTTCCCGCGACTTCCAGACCAAGGCTACCTCTGCTTCGGGCAGACGAGTGAGCACCTCATAAGGCGCAGTGAGATCGAGCTGGGCAAGCTCCGGGAAGAGCAGCATCGCGATACGTGTAGTCATGGGGTTGCCTCCGTTGGCTGAGTTTCATCGACAATATTGCGGTTTATCCTGGCAGGAATGCCAGAGATCATCCAAATTCTGCCAATGCGGATCATCTTGGTCGGATTCGACGGCGTTCAGGGTCTCGATGTCTTTGGTCCAGCAGAGGTGTTTGCTGCGGCTAACCGCAGTTTGGGGCGGAGCGAGTATCAGGTAGTGCTCGCAGCGATCGGCGGAGGGCGCATTCGCGCAACCTCGGGCATCGAAGTGCGATCGCGCGCGCTCGATCGCATCACGCCGCGGAGGCAAGATACCGTGCTGGTCGTTGGTGGAGAACGGGCCGCCATTCGCGCCGCGCTTGGTTCGGCGCCACTCCGCCGGTGGCTGACGCGAGCGGCGCCCGAAGTGCGGCGACTCGGTTCGGTCTGCTCCGGCGCATTCCTACTGGCCGGCGCTGGCTTGCTCGACGGTCGTCGCGCGGCAACGCATTGGTCGGTGTGTCGCGAGCTCTCGCTTTTTCGTCCGCTAGTCTCCGTCGATTCCGACGCCATCTTCGTGCGAGATGGCAAGTTGTGGACTTCGGCGGGCGTCACCACCGGCATCGACATGTCACTCGCGATGGTCGAAGAAGATTGGGGACGTCACATCGCCGACTCGGCTGCGGCGCGGCTCGTGGTCTACGCGCGGCGTCCGGGTTTTCAGGCGCAATTCAGCGAGACGTTGATCGCGCAGAATGAAGCGTCCGACACCCTGACCCGGGGCTTAGAGCTGATTCGTAACGCGCCTACGGCCAAGCTCTCCGTGATTGAATTGGCCCACGCGGTGGGAATGTCGGTGCGCTCCTTGCACCGACGTTGCCAAGAAGAGTTCGGTTCGACACCGGCCAAACTCATCGAGCGTCTACGCACGGAGAATGCACGGCTATTGCTGACCACGACCCCGCTCGAGGCCAAAGTGGTGGCCGCGCGTTCTGGTTTCGAAAATCCGGCGCGCATGGCCCGCGCATTTCAGCGCACGCTCGGCATGAGTCCACGCGCCTACCGCGCGTTGTTCGCCGACGCGCAGCGGGACGCGCCGCAAGCGGCTTCCAACGTCAAAAAGCGTCAAAAACGCGCAGTCGCGTGATAGTAAGACGGGAGATGCTTTCGCCGCGGCTTCGCCAAGGAATACAATCCTTAGCACTGGCTTTTTTGATGGCTGGCATCACCACGGCATCGGTCAAGATTTTTGGTTGGAAGTTCTGGCCGCGCGCTCGCACCGTAGCGCAGTCGGCTGAGAGGCCTCGCGCGCGTGCACTGGCGGGCGATCAACGGCTCGTAGCCGTTTCGGAGCCGCCGTTGAAAGAAACGCCACCGCCGACCAGCGCCTCGGCAACGATCATTCGTCGCAATCTTTCGGCAAATGAAATGTTTGTTGCGGCGAAGGGCGCACGCGAAGCTGGCGATACGGCAGAAGCGCTTCGGCTTTCGAAGCAGATCGAGGAGTTTTTCCCAAATTCGCCGGAAGGTATCAATACTCACGTCACGCTCGGGATGCTGTACCTCGCCCTCGATCAAGGTGAGCTTGCATTGCAGGAATTTGCTGCCTTCCGCCGCGTCGGAGATCCCGAGCTGAAAGCAGAGGCTTACTTTGGCCAGTCTCAGGCACTCAAGAAGCTGTCTCGATACGACGACGAGCGCACCGTGCTCGAAGAACTGATCACGAGCTATCCGCGCTCGGTCTACGTCGCGGCTGCGCGCGCGCGGCTAAACGAGTTGGCGCTGGACGCAGGAACGCACTGAGTGATGGAAGTGTTTGTCTACGCGCCCGAACAATTCGAGAACTTGTGCGTGCTCGCGCGGACACTCGAAGTATTCGGCTTTGCGCGTTGCTACGTGTTCGATCCACATCGCATCGTGCGTGACCGTTACGGCAAGTCATACGGTCAAAAGTTACGCACGGTCTCTGCAGGCGCGTTCTTCAAGATCGCCTGGGAGCGAGTCGAGCAGGAACCCATCGCGTTCTTGCGCGGCCATGCGGGCCGCCGAGTGGCGACCGTTCCGTTGCAAGACGCGATTTCTCTGCACCATTTTCGCTTTTGTGAATCCGATTTGCTCGTGGTTGGCGCGGAAAAGCGCGGCCTCCCACCCGAAGTGGTGAACGAGTGTGACGCACGAGTCACCATTCCCCAGGCCGGCGTCACCGAGAGCCTCAACGTCGCCGTTGCTTCGGGCATCGTCTTGGCCGAGTTCAAACGCCAACAAGCGCTCGATTTGCTAGCCAGCGAAGTGGTTCAGGGGGAGGCGAGGGAAAGCTGAGCGCGCTCGACCAAATAGGTCGCGATCTCTAGCACCAACGCTTCACTCGCTGCAGATGTGTCATTCGCGAGCACGGCGATGCCCACCGCTTGCTCGAGATGCACCGTCACCAGCACATTGCCGACCATGAAATCCCAAAAGACCAGGTCTGCGCCTCCGACGCGATCTCGAGCTTCTCCGCCAAAAGTGGTCTGCACGATGTCCGCGCACTTGCGCAAGCGGATGCGATCCCAAGCCTCACAAACCCACGCCTTCAGCCGACCATCGTGGCCGCGGTCCGCGCGTACGCTCGTCATTCGCCGCCCGCCAGGTTGCGTGAGAGGCTCATTTCTGCGGCAAAATCGAGGCGGCGATGATACGCCACTCGTCAGCTTCTTTCAGCCACACACGCATGAACTTCAACGAGTGCGACCCCATCGGTCCTTCGTACGCGCCGCGGCAGGTCACCACCACCGCGGGGCCGTGCTCCTGGAGCTGAAGGTCGCTCATCTCGACTTTGCTGAACTTTGCGCTCCCGCTCGGTTGATGCGCCGCGACGACCTTGGCTTTTTGGAGTTGACCGTCGAGCACCGCGTTGTCCGCCAAGTGGCGTTCGAAGAACGCAGGATCAGGACCGAGCTCCGCTAGGCGGAGCTGCTCCTCGAGTGCCAAGATCTCGTCGCGGCCACTCATGGTTCACTCAACCGTCGATCGCGGCGAACCAGGCCTCACCGATCGCGTACAAGTCGTCTTCACTGATCGCGTCACCTTCCGGGACACCATTGGCGGCACCGAACGAGTAAACGACGCGGCCGACTGGAATACCGGCGAGCAGCACGGTGTAGCTGTCATCAGCGAGCGCTTGGATGTTGTAGGTCTTGCCACCAAAGGTGACGGTCTTGTTCGAAGTGTCGGCAACGGCCGCCTGGATCGTCATGGCGCGCACTTAACATGGTGGCTGCCGATTCGCAGGCTGAAAATGCGTACGCGCAGCGCTGGGTGCCATTTGGTCTCGCTGCGCGAGCGATGCGCAACCAAGCTGTCACGGACGGTTCGCGGACCTGAAGGGAAATCCGTGCGTTTCTGGACGGCACGGCACGTGCACTCGGCGCGGAGTGGCGTCCTGCTTTGCACGCTTCGTGCGCCGTTCGTGTCCGCTGATCGCTGCGGTTGCGTGCGTGAGTCGCTCCGCACTGGCTGTGGATCCGTTGAACTCCAACAATCGTCCGGACGAGCGGCAGGCTCCGATCACTGCGCCCGGAGACCCTCGGTTGGAAGACGAACCGGCGCACAACGAGTTCAATCTAGTGCCGGTGCTCGGTGGCAGTACCGATCTCGGATTTGGCGGCGGCTACTTTGCGGGACTTGCCCGCGTGAAACAAGGAGTGGTTCCGTTTCTTTGGAACATCGATTCTTCGGGCTTGATCACGTTCAAGTACGACGCTCATTCTGGTTTCAGTAGTCCGTATCAGGATTTGTACGCGCGGCTGACGATTCCCCGGTTGTTCGGTGCCCCGCTGCGCCTCGAAATTCGGCCCTCTTACACCTGGGAGAATATCGACTACTTCGGGATGGGGAATGCCTCGTCACGCCAGAACGCTGACGACAATCCCAATCCGAACTACTCGAAGTACCAACGCGGACACCCGCAGTTCGACGTGGACGTACGCACGCGCATCGTCGACCATTTCTCCGGAAGAGTTGGTTTTCGCTACGTCTACAACGCAATCAACGTTCCCTCAGACTCACAGTTGGCAGAAGATCGCCGGAGCGGAAGCGCCGAGGTCAAGCATCTGATCGGCGAAACGGATTCGCACTCGGTCGGGCTCTTCAAATACGGGTTGCAGTTCGATACGCGCGACAACGAGACCACGACGCACAGCGGTACTTTCGACACCTTCGACCTCAAGTTGAGTCCGGGCGGTACGCGCGCATTCCCCTACCGCTACGGGGAGGCGACCGTTAACTTACGCGTGTTCGTTCCGATCGGTACGCGCCGCATCACGCTCGCCGCGCGCGCAGTCGGAGATTGGATGTTCGGCGACGTGCCGTTTTACGAACTTGCCCGCTTCGATGACACCTACGCGCTGGGTGGCACGCTCGGCGTGCGCGGTGTTCCGGCGCAGCGCTACTACGGCAAGCGAAAGGTACTCGGCAACCTCGAGCTGCGGTTGGAAGTCGCGACCTTTCGCGCGCTGGGAAAATGGCTTTCGCTCGGCGTCGCTCCGTTCTTCGACGCGGGTAGGGTCTGGGCGGACACTCACGAGCAACCGGAACTCGACGGGCAGGGGCTCGGACTCAAATATGGCTATGGAGGCGGCGTGCGCGTCCAGTCCGGCTCTTCATTCGTGATCCGGTTGGACGTCGCAGCGTCGCCCGACGCCAATCCGGTCAGCGGCTATTTCTCGGCGGGACAGATGTTTTGATCAGTAGCCGACGTCGACTTCGTCGTCATGCTTGCGCGGAACTGCGCCCTGCTTGGTTGGCGCGAGCGCGGCCGGTGGCGCTCGACGCAAACTGCCGCCGTTGCGTTGAGAGCGCGCCGAGGCCGTACCACTAGCAGAAGCGCCCGGTACGACCGCGGGCGTCAGCGCATCGAGATCGATCACTGCACCGACCTTGGCTGTGGAAGTCGTGGGCGCCTGTGCAGCGCGCGCGTCCGGCGTAGGCGCGAGCGCGGCGGGCCCACCCAACAGGTTGACGCCGCGATGCTGAATGAAAAGGAATGCCCCGACTGCGGCCGCAGCGATGACCACGAGCGCGCCTGCAATTTTATACTTCCTGCCAGGGCGAATCGTCGGGACATCTTCACGGCTGAGCGTCGCCGGGGAGCTAGTGCGGACGTCGGACGTCTTCAGGCCACGACCAGTCATCCCACGACCGGTCATTCCGCGACCGGTCACCCCCCCGCGAGTGAGCGTGCGGCTTCCGCTTACCGGTCCGATGCTTTCGCCGTTGCTTGGCGGGTACACGCTCTGGATTTCGACCTCGAACTCCGGGCATTCGAGGCCCGCATTCTTGAGCGCGTGATAGCAACGCTCGGCCGAAATACGCGAGCGACGCGGCGCAAACGGATAGAGCGCGATCGCCAGCTCGGCGATGTTGCTATAGCGATTGTTGACGTCCTTCTCCAGGCAGCGAAGGATCACGTCTTCGAGTTCCACTGGGGCGTCTTCGACGAATTCGCGGAGCGGGACCGGATCGTGCTCCAGAATCGCGGCGCTCAGCTGCATCAACGACGGCTCGTTGAAAGCGACCTGGCCGGTGAGCAGCTCGAATAGAACACAGCCGAGCGACCAAATGTCCGTGCGCGCGTCGACCTGGTCCGAGGAGCGGATCTGTTCCGGTGACATGTACACCGGTGAACCGAGCGGCATCATCGTACGCACGAACCCGCGTTTGCCCGGTGCGAGCGCCACCTTGGAGATCCCGAAATCCAGGATCTTGATGAAATCCAGACCTTGCGCGTGCTTGGTGAGAAACAGATTTTCGGGCTTGATGTCGCGGTGCACGACTCCGCTGGCGTGCGCTGCCGCGAGGGCTTCGCAAGCTTGCATCACGTATTCGACGGCGACTTTGATCGGTAGCGGTCCGCGCTCCTGAAGCACGTCGGCCAGATCTTGGCCTGCGAGGTGCTCCATGACGATGAACGGCACGCCATCGGGCAACACCCCGACGTCGAACACGCGCGCCACGTGCTCGCTTCGGATTTTCGCCGCAGCGCGCGCCTCGCGGGCAAAGCGTTCGACCAGTTCTTCGATCTGCAGCGCCTCGGGGCGCAGGAACTTGAGTGCAACGACCTCACCCAGTTCGACATGCATGGCCGACACGACGTAGCCCATGCCGCCAGAACCGATCTGCTCGATCACCTCGTACTTCCCGGCGATTAAGTCGCCGGGGGCGAAGGGCATCTCGATCGTCGACTCCGCGACTTGGAGTCCACTGGTCGGAGAGCTCAAATGCGTTGCGCGGTTCGTCCGTCTTGCCGGTGTTACCATCAGCCTCACTGGCGAAATACGCACATTTTCTCGCATTGTTTAGCTAGGGGGTACACGGAGTGTACGTGCCGCTCATGGTTTGGGTCCCGATGTCGAAGAGCAGCCCAGAGCTAGCGTAGGCGGGTTTCGCCGTCGTGCCCCCAATGCACCACATCTCCAGCGTGCCACCTACAACCGCACCGTTCGGGTCCCAGTCGAGCGCACCGAACGTGCCGATGGCCGTGATCTTTTCGCCAGCGACTAGTTTCTGGAACGCGGGAAGCACATTGGGTCCGGTCACCTTCAGTTTGGTCGCACCACCGGCGAGTTTGCGCAGACCCGCCGCCACGCTCGCCCCCGAGACCTCTTCGCCATTGGTCGCCGCGAGCGCCAGGCCGATCGCATACGCCGCGTCGTGTGCGGGACCCATGCCCGAGATCGTGGCTGAGGCTCCATTGTAGCGCACACCGTAGTCGACGAGGAACCCGTTGTAGGTGTCAGCAGAGTCCGAACCCATCGGCCCCGGGTTGATGCCAGTGCCGCGTACTCGTTTCGCCAAATCGTGACCATTGCTGGTCACGGCGGTGAGTAGCTCGGGCACCTTCGTGGAGTCGATCAACACGTAATAAGGCCGCGGCGTGAGATCTTGATCGCTGCCGTTCTTCGGCCATTGCGTTTCTAGGGGCACCATCACCTTGCTGATGGCCTCGGCAGTGCCTGCCAGCACGATGATATCCGGCAAGAACTCCAAGTACTTCGCGACCAACGCCTGCTGGTCCGCGTCGGCGCCGTTGTACGGACTGATCTGCACGTTCTCGTTGTTGGCGAGTGACTTGCCGTTGAACGTCAAGTCGTTGAGCGCGGTGCGCGTGCCAATGCCGAGTGCATCGTTTCGGAACACGATTCCGAGCTTCGCGCTCGACTTCGAGCGCTCGCTCTTGACCGTGCTTTCCAGCACGCCAATCTGATTGATCATCAGCGGCGCGCGCTGGACGTCGGACGGGACCATCAGCCAGGTCAGGTCGTTGTCCGACAGAGCTGCAATGCTGGAAGCAACGCCGGTCGGACTCATGACGACCGTGCCACCGGGTACCGTCACCTTGGTGGACACGTCCAGCGTGTCTTGGCTCGTATTCGGGCCGACGATCGCTGGCACGTGAAGGTCACCGACCAAGTGCGTAGCCGCGCGAGCTAGGTTTGTCGATTCGTCACAGGAGACCATGACGAGAGGACGCGCGTTGGCTGAAGTATTCCCCGCGGGCACGCCGCCCGCCATGTTGATCTGCTCGATACCCAGCGCAGCGGCTTGTTGGCGCGGCAGATTGGTAGCCGCAGTCGGACCTTTGGTCGAGAACAACGAGCCAACGAAGATGGCTCGATCGTTGGTGTAATCGCCGGTGATGCCGTCGCAGTCTTCGGTGAGCAGCTGCACGCAGTGAGGAATGGGCTGCTTGATGCAGGCGCCAGGAACAACCCCTTTGCCGCCAGCCTCACCCATGTCGTCCGTGCCCTCGCTGAAGCGATCCGTGCATTCTTGGTTGGTCGTGCAGTCGCCAGGTTCGACTGCTCCGCCCATCCCGCCCTCGCCTCCTGGCTCATCGATGGGGCGTGCCCCGGTGCCGCCCTCCGGATTTCCAGTCCCCGCTCGACCCGCACTGCCGCCGTCCTCGTTGTTGGGCCGACCGCCGCTATTCGACCCAGCCGAATCAGCCCGTTGGTTGGACACCTCTAACTTGTCCAGGCCGACGATCGCGTTGCAGCCCACGAGCATAAAAAGCGTCAGTCCCAGCGCGGTGCCGGTGTGATTGAGGACTCGAGATGAAGCCATGCCGTTATTCCTGTCTCAGCGCCGAAGGCCGGCGTGCCCCCGTGCAACGGCTTAAGCGCCCGGGTTGATAAGCCGTTGGTGTCTCCAAGTAAGACGGTCCCTTGTTCGTATCTGGGACATTTCCCCACTCGGTCGCCAAGGCGCGCCTCGGGAAATTCGGTTGAGAAAGGATTGCAATGACATCGCGTCGACAACATCCCTCGTGGTCTCGGGTCACTCTTGCGGCGCTTGGGACAGGCGTACTGCAGTTCAGCCTCATGGGCGTTGCCAGCGCCGAAGAAGACTCGGCGACAGAGATTGCCGCGGCGCGCACCCTCGCGGTCGACGGACTCAAGCTCGCACAGGCGGGAAAGTGCGATGAAGCGATCCCCAAGCTCGAGCGCTCCGAAAAACTGCATCACTCTGCGATCGTCTTGAGCCGCCTCGGTGAGTGCCAGGTGGGCGCTGGCAAATTGGTCGAGGGCACGGAGATGCTGCGCAAGGTGTTGCGTGAACCGCTGCCGGCGAACCCGAGCCCTGCGCTCAGCAAGGCCTACGAGCGCGCCCAGACTGTACTCGACGCCGCCAAGCCGAGAATTGCGGGGCTCACCGTGTCTGTCGCTGTCCCTCAGGGCGCGGAATTGCGGTTGACTGTCGACGGCTTGGTCGTCGCGAACACGCTCATCGACACGGAGTTGCCTGCGGATCCGGGCGACCACGTGATTGAGGCGAGTGCGCCGGGTTATTTGAAGGCCACTTCGCGTGTCACCTTGGGTTCCGCGGACAAAAAGACCGTCTCCCTCAAGCTCGAGGTCGATCCAAACGCGCCCGCGGCGACGCCGGTCGGCGCTGGGTCAGAATCGAACGTCGCGCCGGTTGCGCCGATCGCAGCGACTCAAGTCGCCGCACCGGCTGCCGCGCCGCCTGAACCGCAGCAAAAGTCAGGGAACAAAGTGCCTGCCTATATTTCTTGGGGTGTAGGCTTGGCCGGCGTGGGCGTGGGCACCGCTTTCGGTGTCATGGCCATGAAGGACAAACAAAACCTCGACGGACAATGTCCGAACAACTCTTGCCCCTCGAGCAGCGGAGACTCGGTCGACTCGGCCAAGCAAAAGGGCAATATCTCGACCATCGCCTTTGCCGTCGGCGGTGCTGGTTTGGTGCTGGGCACCGTATTCTACTTTACTCTCGGCAAGAGCTCTTCGGAGACCCACGCTGGTACGCCAGCGCGGGGCTTCGCTGGGTTGCAACGTGGTCGCGCCATGATTGGCCCAGGCAGTGTGCAGCTTGCCGCCGATTTCTGAGCACTTGAACAAACTCGCGGCCGTGAGTATCGCGGCCGCGCTGCTTTCCGTCGCTGGCTCCGCTCGAGCCGCCGGACGGCAAGGCGAGATCATTCAGACCGACACGCTCGGCATGTCGCTCGTCACGCACGATTTGGATCATCACACAACGCGCACCGTGAAAGACGTGGTGAATCTGTCCGAATTCGTGGGCCTGCATGGCTACGTGGTCGACCGAGTCCGCCTGGGAGCCAACTTTCAACTGACCGAACGGCTTTGGCCAGAGCCAGCGCCAGGCGCTCGAATCCAGCGCTTCGCGGTGCTGCCGCAAATCGGTTGGAACTTCTACGACCCGTTCTTCACTGCGTTGGTGTTCGGCTTCGCGCCGCGCACCGAAGGCAAGATGCACCTCAACCTATCGTTGCAGGCGGTGCTCGGCGTGAGCGTACCGATTTCGAAGCGCGTGCGCTGGAGCCTCGCGGGCGAGGTTCCTTGGACGTTCTACGACCGGCACTTGATCGGCGCAACGGCGTTGACCGGCATCGCGATTCGCCTGTAGCGGGAGCGCTAGGAAGCGCTTCCGCTACGAATCACTCTCTTCTTTCTTGAAGAAGTTCGTCTTCAACTGCGTGCCGGAGACCGTTCGTTTCGAACGCTCGAGGTCTGGCCTGCTGGGCGACGGCGCACGTGCCGCCAAGATTCGCGAAGCGCTGGTCGCTGGGGGCGGATAGTGAGTCGATTCGCGAGGCGCGAGCGACTGCGGCCACACGTCGAAAGTGGGTAGTGGCGCCGCGGCGATACTCTTGGTCGGCAGACTCGCGGCGAGGTGTCTCTGATCTTCGCGCCAGGCGCGGAACGTCAACCATGCGGTTATCGAAGTCGGCAAGAGCACGCTCAAAGAGCCGAAGAAGCGCGTCATGAAGCTACCCAATACGGCGCAGCCGATGAACGCGAAGAGTGCGCTCGAGGTGGGTAGCAGTCGCGAGCGAGGGCGGCGATCACGTTTGTGTGGCCGCGTGAGCTTGATGAACAAATGGTCGACCACGTCGATCACGACGTGGGTGAGGTTGCCCGTCATGACCGTGGTCGGACACGAGCCGGATAGCGACTCACGCATCAACGCATTCTGAAAGCCCATTGCAGCAACGGCGCAGCCGCCACCGAGCAGCATGTGCAAATGCCAACTCTCATGAAGGAGTCCGCTCAAGAAGTCGCTCGCCGCGAACGCGGCCAGCGCCAGCGTGACGAGGGCCAAAAGCCCGGTGAGCGCCCTACGCCCGGCGCGACGAAGCAGGCGAGCGACGAGCGTCGCCATCGTCACTGAACCCACGAACACGGGCAACATCCACAGCCGCGCGGCGTGAGCTCCCGCGTGCCCAGAGGACAACTCGATCGCATCGCCGACGATCTCGCCGGTTAGATGCGCCGGGAACAAACCAATCAACGAGGTGAAGCCCGCGGCATCGACATAGCCTGCGACTGCGCTGAGCAGCGCGGAGTGCAGGTAGATGTTCGTCCCTGGCATGATGCTGCCAATTGCATTGCTCGGGACAATGCTCGGACGAGTGGGCGGATTGAACCCGGGCTGCGAAGCGCGAGCCTCCGTCGGTTGTTCGATCGGCTGACCAGGTTCGATGTTGCGAATTGGAAGCACGCAGACTCGGTGAACGGCCAGCTCCAGACAGACTTGCGCTTTCCGCCACGCCCGCGCCCTGTCGGTATCCGCCATTGTGGCGCGTAGGCCAACAGAATCAAGGACGTGGGGGCGGCTCGGGTCGAAGAAAAAAAATCGTCAAGGTTCCGATCTCAACGCGAGATTTCAGAGAATCGAAGAAAACTATCGCGAGACGAAACCTGAGCCTACCCTCGAGGGTGAGCGTTCGGTCCCGCGTTCGGTGAGACCCTCTGGATTTGGCTCGCGGACCTGGCAATGACGAGCGACATGCGCGCGAGCGATCGTCGACTCACTCGACTCGATATCTGCGCACGAACACCAAGTGCCAGCGTCGAGCGTTTGCGAACAGCTGAGCCGTGCTCGCGCTGACCTCGTTCTCGGTCACGCGCCGTGCGCAAAGCAAGTGGAATTCGGCAAACGGGAAGCTTCGCGCGTGGAGCGCACGAAGCGCGGGTGCGGGAGCCTAATCCTCAATTCAGCTTGCTTGCGCGGGTGCCTTCCAATAGCAACGTGGCGATGAGCGGAGCGACGAACGCGGAGAGTGAATCCAAGGCAGCGACGGTAAGCGCGACGGCGGCACCGGCGCTGCCGACGGTTTGGGCAGCGGCGGGCGCACTACTCTGTGGCGTTTGCTATTTCTTGGCCTTCCCCGGAATCGACGTCTGGCCAATCGGTTTCGTCGCGTTGATTCCGTTGCGGCTCGCCTTAGTCGGTCAAACGCCGAGACGTGCCTTCTGGCTCGGCTGGCTGAGTGGGCTCACGATGATCTCGATCGGGTTCTACTGGATGGTCGGCATGATGCGACAGTTCAGTGGTTTTCCGACGCCCATCTGCATCGGCATGCTGCTGATCGTGAACGCTTTTCAAGCTGGCCGCATGGGGCTGTTCGCGTGGTTATTCGTGCGCGGCGAGCGCCGATTTCCTGCGGGCATCGTCTGGCTGTGCGCGCTCGTGACGAGTGAGCTGGTGTTTCCGGTGCTCTTCTTTTGGTCATTCGGAGCAGTCGTGCACGGTCAGCCTGCGCTCACTCAGCTCGCCGAGATCGGCGGGATCTACGCCGTGGCCTTGGTTATGGCTGCCGCAAACTTTGGTCTATCCGAGTTCGCGGTGGCTTGGTTGCTGAAGCGCCCGGCGAACGTCAAAGCCGCGCTGCCGTACCTGAGCGTCCCCGTGTTGGCTGCGCTGTACGGTGTCTTGCGCATCCATCAGGTCGATGCGCGCGTGGCGGCGGCACCAAAAGCCAAAATCGGGCTGGTGCAAGCCAACATGAGCCTCACCGGCAAACGCAGTCACCCGAATGAAGGCATGCGCCGTCACTTGGCAGCAACCCGCGCACTGACCGCCCAGCAACCGTTGGACTTGGTGGTGTGGAGCGAGACGTCGGTGATGGGGGCGATGCGCGAGGACGAAGCCGGCGCGATCATCCCGCGCTCTTTTGCGTCGCGCTTGCACATCCCGCTCTTGTTCGGCGCGGTGTTGGTCAAGAAGGTCAGCGACGCGCGTGAGTACGCCTATTTCAATTCCGCGCTGATCACCGATGAAGGCGGGCAGGTCAAAGGGCGCTACGACAAGCAGGAGCTGGTGCCGTTCAGCGAGCACATGCCGCTCGGCCGCGAGATCCCCAAGCTGTACGAAATTTCGCCGAACTCGGGCGCCTTCGAGCCGGGTGAGTCCGACGCACCGCTGCCACTCGGCGAGCATCGCATCGGGACCCTGATCTGCAATGACGACGCGGTGCCCGCGCTCGCCAATCGCGTGACTCAGGATACGAATACGGATCTCCTCGCCAATCTGACCAATGATGCCTGGTTCGGTGACACCACTGAACCTTGGATCCACCTGGCTCTGTCGAAGTTCAGAGCCATCGAGCATCGCCGCTTCTTCGTGCGCTCCACGAACAGTGGCGTGAGCGCCTTCGTCGACCCGGTTGGGCGTGTCTTGGCGACGACCCGCACCTTTCAAGAGGAGACGCTCGTCCACGAGATCGCCTGGCTTCGCGGTCGCACTGCTTACGAGTTGCTCGGCACCCGCCCGTATTGGCTAGCGATCCTGTTTGCGGTCTACGCTGCGTTCGCCAAGCGGAAGCGCGTGCCCGCGGCGCCTGTGGGCTGACGCACGCTTCAAACTTCTTTGGCGTCGAAGCGCGGTTTGATCTGCTTGTTCACGAATTCGCCGATGGACGGGGCTTGCAGGAGCAAACGATAAGCCGCAACCGGAACCTGCTGATAGCGATACGCGCGACCGTTGTGGAACTCGATTTCGAGCTCGAATGTTTCGGGATCGTAGCCGATTGTTCGCACGCTGCTCGACTCGACGCTCATGCGTTGCATGCCATTGCCGTGTAGCATGCAGCAATGTCGATGGTAGCTCCGCTCAGTCTGCTTTCTGCCGTGATCGTTTTGGATTCGACGCTCGACGACTGGTCACTGCTCGAACCTGCGGGAGGCTTGCGGCGCGATTTTCGGCAGCCGGTCGCGTTCGAACGCACGTTTTCTGCGCCGCCATTGGTGCACGTCGGGCTAGTGGGGATCGACGCGAGCAAAGAAGACAACCTGCGGCTGAGGGTGCGTGCCGAAAGCATCACCGAGCACGGCTTCGTCGTATGCGCGGAAACTTGGCTCAATACCAAGATCTGGTCGGTCGAAGTCTCGTGGCTGGCAATCGGTAGCTGAGGCGCTAAGCTCTCGGCAGCTGAGCCCCCCCTCTCGAGAGCTCGCTCACGCGGAGCGTTCAGCGCTTCTTGAGGGCGCGCAGCGCACCGGGGCGCACGGTGGGCGCTTCTGAATCCGATCGTGCGAAGCGCTGGCTATCGACTTCGTCGTCCTCGAGGGCGGCGTCGGCTTCCGCGTGGGTGCCGACACGCCAGGTGCCACTCGGATACGGGGTTCGCGGCGCGTCCAGACTGGGCACCGCGCTGGTCTCGCGATCCAGCCGGGGTAGGCCTGGAGGCGCGGGGAAGGTCGGTTCAAGGAGCCAATCAGTTGTTGGGTGGGCCATTGGGGATTTTGGTTGGGAGCCTTTAATCCTGCCGGTGTTCCGTTACGGCTGCGTGTCGGAGATTATTCGATTCCGCAAATTGCGGGGCTTGAAAGGGGCAAAAATGACAATTTTTTGGTTTGGGGAGCGTCGGAATCCGCCGGCTGAGCAGGGTTTCAGCTGATGAACGAGACTGGCAGAGCGCGTTTCGGTCGCACTCGCCCGCCTCGTCCGCCTCGTCGTCCGGATCGATTTCATTTAACCAAATGGTTGACTGTGTTCACGCGTCGGTCCACATTCAACTAAATGGTTGAATCAAGCGCGTACGACCTGAACCTGATTTTTCACGCGCTGAGCGACCCGACTCGGCGCGCGATCTTGAAAACGCTGACGCGTCACGAGCGACCAATCACCTCGCTCGCCAAGCCATTCGAGATGTCGCTCGCTGCGGTCTCCAAACACGTGAAGGTCTTGGAGCGCGCGCGCTTGGTGCACCGCACACGGCGCGGCAGCTACTCATACCTCAGCCTGAACGGCAAGGCGATGGGTACGGCTGGACAATGGCTCGATCACTATCGCGCAGTTTGGGAAGAGCGCCTCGAGAATTTGGCACAGCTATTGGAGAAGTGAATATGATGCGAGACGATGAGTTGTGCGTGAGCAAATGGATCCGCGCCAAGCGCGAGGCCGTATTTGCCGCGTTTACCGAGCCCGAACTGCTACGCAAGTGGTTTTGCCCGCGCGATCTGCAGGTGATCTCGGCGGAAGCCGACGTCCGCGTCGGCGGTGCGTTTCGCATTCGTATGAACAAAGGCAGTGAGGTGCATACCGTTTGCGGGAACTATCGTGAGGTCATTCCTGGTCAACGGTTGGTGTTCAGTCACCAGTGGCAGGAGCTCGACGCTGTGACGACCCGGGTTACGGTCGAATTTAGCGACTGTGATGGTGGCACCCTGGTGTCGATCACGCAGGAGGGCTTCGACACTCGGCAATCCAAACAGAGCCACGAGACGGGCTGGCTGAGCGTGCTCGAAAATCTGTGCGAAGTCATGAGTCCCGGAGGTGCACGGTGAGCGAGGCGTACAACGGCAGCTGCCACTGCGGGAAAGTGCGCTTTCATGTTCGATTCTCCGAGCAGCAAGGCAGCTTCAAATGCAACTGCAGCGTGTGCACGAAAACGCGCGCATGGCTGGCACCGGTCGGCAGTAGTGAGTTCAGCTTACTCAGCGGTAGCGAGGAGCTTACGGAGTACCAGTTCGCCGCTCGCACGATCCGGCACCGGTTCTGCCGGTGTTGCGGCGTAAAGGTGTTCGGTGAGGGAACGGACGTCCAGGGCCGGCCATTCGTCGCGGTCTCGTTGACCACGCTCGACGACATTCCAGCGGCTCGCCTGGCCGCGTTGCCAATTAGCTATTTCGACGGCCGAAATGACGACTACGCGAATCCGCCAGGTGACACTTCGCTGCTTTGAGTGGGGAGCGTCCGGATCGCTCGACTCGACGGGTTGGCCGAACCGTCACGGCCTGGTCGAGTCGCCTGGCGCACCGGACGCCGAATCTACCGGGCTCGTGCCACGAGCTCTCGACACCGGCGCGGCCCCTTGTTAAGCCCGGGGCCCATGAGCACCCAGCGAAAACTGTTCGTCGAAGACATCCAGACTGCCGGAAAGCGCGTGATCGTGCGCGTCGACTTCAACGTGCCGCTGAAAGACGGCAAGGTGGAGAGCGACAAGCGTTTGAAGGAGTCACTTCCGACGATCAAGTACCTCAAGGAAAAGGGCGCCAAGGTGATCTTGATGTCCCACTTGGGGCGTCCGGATGGCAAGCGAAGCCCCGAGTTTAGCCTGCGCCCGGTGGCGGACGCGCTGGCCGCGTTGCTCGGCTCGCCGGTCTCGTTCGCCGATGACTGCGTGGGCGCTCCGGCGGAAGCTGCCGTTGCTGCGCTCAAGGGCGGTGACGTGCTGCTGCTCGAGAACCTTCGCTTTCACGCCCAAGAAGAAGCCAACGACCCGGCGTTCGCCAAGCAGCTCGCCGCGCTCGCCGATGTGTACGTGAACGACGCGTTCGGTAGCGCGCACCGCGCGCACGCCTCGACCGAAGGCATCACCAAGTTCGTCCCGCAAGCAGCATCGGGCTACCTGATGAAGAAGGAGCTCGACTACTTGGGTGGCGCGTTGATCGACCCGAAGCGCCCGTTCGTGGCCATCATCGGCGGCTCCAAGGTGTCCGGTAAGATCGACGTGATCAAGAACCTCCTGCCGCAGGTCGACAAGCTCTTGATCGGCGGCGGCATGACCTACACCTTCTTGAAGGCGCAGGGCTTGGAGGTCGGCAAATCGATCGTCGAGAATGACAAGCTCGATCTGGCCAAGAGCCTGTTGGCTGAGGCGGGTGACAAGCTCGTGCTTGGCACCGACGTCGTCGTGACCGACAAGCTGGACTTCAAGGGACGCACCGTCGGAGCCACCAAGGTCGTGGGGACCAAGGAGATCCCGAGTGATTGGGAAGGCGTCGATGCCGGTCCCGAGACCGTCGCCGCATTCCGCAAGATCATCGTGGGCGCAAAGACCGTGATCTGGAACGGCCCGGTCGGTGTGTTCGAAATCGACGCTTCCGCCAAGGGGACGATTGCCGTCGCTGAGGCGCTCGCGGAAGCGACCGCAAACGGTGCGACTACCATCATTGGTGGCGGTGACTCGGCTTCTGCCGTGAAGAAAGCCGGCGTCGCGTCGAAGGTCTCGCACGTCTCCACCGGTGGCGGCGCTTCGCTCGAGTACCTCGAGGGCAAGGTACTTCCGGGCGTTGCCGCGCTGACCAACAAGTAGGCGTGTCAACGTAGCGCGGCACGCGCACGAAGCGTGTGCCGCGCCGATGGCCTAGCCGAACTCCGCGCGCCGAACTTGCATCAAGAGTGCGGGCCCGTCCGGAGTGACGATCTCTGCGACGCGACGGAACCCCGCTTTTTCGTAGGCGCGGATCGCCCGCCCATTGAGAGGTGACGGGTCCGTCTGAATGGCCGTCACCTCGGGATCCGCGAACAGACGAGAGACGAACTGGCGCACCATGCGCGAACCGAGTCCTCGTCCGAGCTGCTCGGCGTTGGCCAAGAACTGATCGATGCCACGAGCGCCCGGATCGGTTTCGTCCTGCCACCACTCGGGATCTGCGCCCATCACTCGGTACACTTGGATGTAGCCGATCGCCGCCTGGTCCAAGCAGACCAAGAACATGCGAATCACTGGGTTGTCCAGATCTGCTCCGAACGTGCGCAGAACCGACTCGAGATCTCGCTGATCGTCCCACCACTCGGCGACGTGCGGGCGGTTGATCCAAGCGTGGATGAGCGGGAGATCAGCTCGCGCGAGTGGTCGAAATTCGAATGCGGAATTCATGGTCGGACCAGCCTACGTGTGCCGTGCGCGCTGGCACGCGGGTTGGAAGGGAAAGTTCGCGAGAGGCCCGGTGCGCGCGTTTGCCGGGCGGGCGGGAATTGCCGCCATGGCAGCGGCGTTATAAGCTCGGTCGTGCAGCGGTGGTATAGGCGCGCCCTATTCTTGTTGGCTTTGCTGGGCATCGGTCTCGGCATTGATGCGTTCTTCGTCGAGCCCGCGCGGTTGGTGGTGAAAGAGCAAGAGCTCCAGCTACCCAACTGGCCGGCGGAGCTGTCGGGAATGCGTGTCGCGTTTCTCTCGGACTTACACGTGGGCTCGCCGCACTGGGGGCTCGCCCGCTTGCACGAGCTGGTGTTGAAGGTAAACGCCGAGCAACCCGATCTGATCTTGCTCGGCGGTGACTACCTCATCAACGACATCTGGTTCGGCACGCACGTCGACGCGGATCCGATCGGCGCCGAACTCGCGCAGTTGCGCGCGCCGCTCGGCGTGTACGCAGTGCTGGGCAATCATGATTGGTGGAACAACGGCCCGAAAGTGCGCGCCGCCTTCGAGGCTCATGGCGTCACTGTGTTGGACGACGAAGTGCGACGCATTCACTTCAACGGCAAGAGCCTGTGTTTGTTGGGAGTTCGAGATGAAACGGAGCGTCTGCGCTCCGGTCGGAAAGAGCTAGAACTCGCGCTCCCGGGCATGCCGTTGCTGGTGTTGATGCATGAACCCGATCTGTTCCCCGACCTGGATGAACGCGCGACGCTGACTTTGGCCGGTCACACACACGGCGGACAAGTCGACCTACCGTTGCTCGGTCGTCTCGTCGTGCCGTCGAGCTTCGGGGCACGCTACGCCGCGGGGCATATTGTCGAAAATGGACGCCATTTGTTCGTGACGACGGGAGTGGGTACCAGCATCATCCCTGTGCGCTTCCGCGTCCCGCCGGAAATCGCGCTGCTCACGTTACGCTGAGCGCGTTACTGCAGGCTGCGGGCCTCACGCCTAATCCAGCTACGAAACGCGGCGATTTCCGGGCGCTTGAAGTTCTCGCGCGGGCCGACCAAATAGTACGAAAGCCCAGTCTGCACGGGGGCGACTTTGGGGAAGGGGAGGACGAGCCGACCGGCAGCGAGCTCATCGAGTGAAAGCGAACGCCGCGCGAGCGCTACGCCCTGGCCGAGGATGGCCGCCTCGACGACCATGCTCGAATCCGTGAGTTGCGTGTATCGAGGGTATTGCGGCATGCGCTTGCGTTGAGACGCAAACCAACGTGGCCAGGCATCGAGGTGGCTGTCTTGAAGGAGACTATGGCGCTCGAGATCGGCGAGGCTCTTCAGCTTGTGGCGGCTCAAGAACGCTGGCGAGCACACGGCAAGCCAGCTGTCATCCGCCAGCTTCTCCTTGAATAGTTGGGGATAGCGCCCGCTGCCGAAGCGAATGCAGAGATCGATGGGCTCGAGCTCGAAGTCGACCAAGCTATCAGTGGTGGAGACCCGCACTTCGACCTCCGGATGCTGAGTCAAAAAGCGGCCCAAGCGCGGGACCAACCAGCGCGCACCGAAGGACGGCAAGGTGCTGAGCGCGACGATCGGGCGAAGCGAAAGAGCGCGCTTGCGCAAGCGCTGATTGGCCTGCTCCAGGCGCACGAAGATCTGGCGGAGCTCGCTTGCCCAAGCTTGACCCGCATCGGTGAGCGCGAGCTTGCGCGGCATGCGTCGAAACAGGGCCGTGCCGAGCTCGGCTTCCAAACTTCGGATTTGGTGGCTGACCGCCGTCTGCGTCACGTGCAAGTCGCGCGCGGCCGCGGTGAAACTGAGCCGTTGCGCGGCGGCATCGAAGACTTGCAGCGCGTGCAGCGAGGGCAAAGGTGGCGTCGAAGTCGGCGCGTCCGAATCATGCATGAGATTTTCTCATGTATCATGGAAAAGATGCGCTTTTACTAGGCCGCTGCTGCGGTTAGAGCAAAGGCCATGAAACTCTATCGATTCCGCTACAGCCCCTACGCCCGCAAAGTCCAAATGTTGCTCGACTTGCTGCACGAAAAATACGAGCTGATCGAGCAGTCGTACCTCGACCGCGCGGAGCTTGCGCAAGTGACCGGGGGCTACATCCAAGTGCCGGTGCTGGTCGCGGACGACGGCCGAGCGATCGTCGAGTCACGCGAGATCTGTGAACATCTGCTCGTGGACTCTGCGGCGAGCAAGCTCGTACCTGCGCCGCTCGAAGGACCGATCTGGGCCTACGCGGACTTCGCCGATGGTCCGCTGGAAGACGTGCTGTTTCGCATTGCCTCGCCCGAGATTCGCGACGCTTGGCCGACCGCCGCGGAACGGGGCCTGTACACCTACGTCAAGGAGCGCAAGTTCGGTCCGGGTTGCGTGGACGCTTGGCGGCGTGAGCGCGAAGGACTGGTGCGACGCGCCCAAAAGCTGCTCGCGCCCACGCTGAAAACGCTCGCCCAGCGCCCGTTTTTGTTCGGTGAAATGCCGACGCTCGCGGATGCCGCACTCTACGGAGGCTGCGCGATGCTCGAGGAAGCGGGGCCCGCGCTACTGGCACACATCAATGAAGGACTCGTGAGCTACGCTCGCCGACTCGAAGCGCATGTGCGGCGCCCGCTGTGAGGATCGAGGCAAGCTTTTAGCTCGGTGACACTTTCGGAGCTTCACTGCGCTGGGCGCGGCGCTTGGGCTTCGCATCCAGACCGAGCTCGCTCACGAGCGCGGGGGTTGCGGCGAACGCGGCATCGACCAACGAGCGAGCCTGACGTAAAGCGAGCTCGAGCCCTTGGGCGGCGACGCTCACTGCTTCGCGCAGCTCGAGCGCGCGCGGCTCTGGCACGGGGCGAGGGTTCTGCGCTTCGCGCAGCGAGCGTTCTGAGTTACGCGCGGCTTCGAGCAAGGGCGGTAAGAATGCGTACTCGGGATCGCTGCATAGTCGGCGGACATATCCGGATTCAGCGCGGCGCTCGAACTCGGCCCAAAAATTCTGGGCCGCGCTGCCCGGTTTGCGCAGCGTGTTGAAACGCTGATGTGGAAACAACGCCTCGACCAAGGGACCGTTGGCCGAAACATTGGCCACAATCGCGTCGAACACGCCCTCGAGGGCGTCCGCCCAAGCGTTGGACAGTGCTTCGCGGTTTACTTTGCGAGCGTTCGCGAATTCGGGCAATGGATCTGCATCTGCGAGCGAACCTCGTACACCTTCGAGGCCGGTCGTCACTCGTCGTGTCGCAACCTGCAGCCAGTTGAGTTCTTCGGCCGGTTCACCATTCGTGGAGTCGAAGCGTGCCTGGGCAGCTGCCAGCCGTTCGATGGTTTGCTGCGCGAACGTGCTGAGATCTTGTGCTTCTTGGATGCTGAAGGAACTCATTGACCGGGAGACCCTAAACACAGCCCAGCGCAAGCGGGAAGCCCAAGCGCTCGGCTGCCATCGAACGTGGCGTCCTTGCCACTACCGGCCACGAGCGGAGAGCCGCTCGGCCCAGGCGCCCACCAGCTGCTTGGTCGACTCGTCATGCTTGAGCAAGAGCTCAGTAAGTACCGAAGTCGCGCGCTCGGCTTTGGCCCACGCAGCACGATGCCCCAGCGTGTCCGGAGCAGTTCTCGCTAGTTCGAGCGCGTCAATCAACCAGGCGGTCACTTCGCGGATGCGATCGAGCTCGTTTGGAAAAGCGCCTTGGCTGTCGCGTACGACGTGTAGCGCTCGGGCGATGCCGAGCAGATCATTGACGGTGTCCTTGGGCAGCTGTTTCGGGCTCACCCGCGTCGGGTACTGGATTTGTGTTCAGTAGTAAATGGATTCCTTCGACCAGCGAAAACGCGGGTGCGGCCGCGGGGTTTGGGCTTTGCGCCGCTCAGCGCGTGCCGCGCCCGCTGACCCAAAAAAAGATCGGCGCGCCTGCCGTGATATTTGTCGGCAGTGATCGAGAAGTCCGATCCAGCGAGCACCACCGACGCGCGAGACACGGCTGGCGATGTATCGACCCCGGCCCACTTCGCGCTGATCTGGTTAACGGGTGCGCTCGCGGGCACTCCCTTGTCGCTGCCTTGGGAGCGGACGGATGAGCTGACGATCGGCAGAGACGCTGAATGCGCAGTTCATCTCGCCAATACCGACGTGTCTAGACAACACGCGACGCTGCAGCGAGAAGGCGCGCAACCGAGTTACTTCATCACGGACCAAGACAGTCGCAATGGCACGCGGGTCAACGGCCTGAGGGTGCAGCGCGCTCGCTTGCAGGAAAACGATGTGGTGCGCGTCGGTGGTTGCGTATTCGCGGTGAGCGAAAGCGCAGGCGATTCATGGGCAGAAGTTGCACCGGGGATGTTCGGTGGTGCGCTCTTGCGGCGCGCGCTCGCGCCGCTCTCGCGCGCCGCGCAGAGTGATTTGCCGATCGTGCTGGAAGGCGAGACGGGCACGGGCAAAGAACTGGTGGCTCGCGCGATCCACACCGCCAGCGGCCGCCGCGGAAAGCTCATCGCCGTCAACTGTGCCGCGTTGCCCGAAGGGCTGGCCGAGGCCGAGTTGTTCGGCTATCGGCGCGGCGCGTTTACCGGCGCCGAACGCGCGAGTCCTGGTTTTTTTCGCAGCGCCGATGGCGGAACGTTGCTGCTCGATGAAGTGTCGGATCTGCCGCTCGTGCTGCAAGCCAAGTTACTGCGTGCGCTCGAACAACGCGCGGTGCAGCCGCTCGGGGAAACTTTGCCGGTCCCGGTCGATGTTCGCATCGTCGTGGCTGGACAAAGCTCGCTGTTCGAGGCCGTCAAGCGGCAGCAATTTCGCGCTGATTTGTTGGCGCGCTTGAACGGCGTCACGCTGTATTTGCCGCCGCTCCGCGAGCGACGGAGTGACGTGGCGCTGTTGTTCTCGCACTTCTTGCACGAACTCCGTCGGGGCAGCATGCCCGAGCTCGAATCCGAGTTCGTCGAGCGTTTGGTGCTGCACGAATGGCCCTTCAATGTGCGCGAGGTGGTGCAGCTCGCGCGGCGCCTTTCGGTGTTGCAAGGTGCTGAGAGCGTGCTGCGTGTTCAACATCTGCCGCGTGAGATGCGGGCGGTGCGTGAATCGAGTCCTTCGCACCCGGCCGAGACGGCTCAGCCGTCGCCGATACCAGGGCCGCTCGAGCTCGCGAATCTGCTGTCCGCGCTGCAAGCGACGGGCGGCAACGTGACGCGCGCCGCGGCCCGACTCGGGGTCACTCGTCAGCGTGCGTACCGCTTGCTGGAAGAGCAGGCGGTCGACCTGGCTACACTGTCGGGACCGCGTCGCCCCAAGCGCTGAAGGCGCTGGACGTCCGCGGACGTCCAACACCTACGGGTGAGTGCCGTCGGCTCGGTCGGTTCGCGCGGCGTGAGCCTCTTTTGGCTGGAAGAGTCGCAGCGGCGTGCGTGGGCACGCGCGTTGCACTCGAGGCGAGCCACGTGACCGCGGAGCCGACGATTCGATGAATCGAGTCGGTTCCTCGACCAGCTGCCAATCGCCGCACTAGGCGAGGAGGAATACAATGCCCGCACCTCGGAGCGACGCGTTTTTGCGCGCGCTGATGCCCGCCGTTCTGCTCACTAGCTTTGCTCGTCACGCTCTATCTCAGGAGCCTGAGACGGAGTCGGTGCCCACTTCGACTCCGCCGAGCGAATCCGCACCCGAGCCCGCGCCCGCGGCGCCGCCGAAGCTCTCGCCAGTACCGGAAATTCCGGCGAAGCCGAGCGTGACGAACGTTTCCGGGCCGCCCGCGGTCGTCAAAGACGAGGGCTGGAAGTTCGAATTTCACGGCTATTTGCGGGCGCCCATGATGGTCGGCGTGGGTCATCGCGACAATCCCGGACCCGGTCAGAGTTCGACCACCTTTCACGCACCGGTCATTCCCGACGGTCAATACCTCAGCTGGCAGAGCACGCCGCACAACAAGTCTGATTGGGCCGAGCTCTATTTGTCCGTGGGCAACTCGTTTGCCAAGGGCACGGTCTCGCTGCAGGGCTACAACTTCTATCAAGGATCGTTCAGTGATTCGGTGAAGCAACTCGGCGTTTCCGACGGATACGTCGATATCACGCCTGATCTCGGGTACGAGAATCTGCGCCTTTCTCTACGCGCGGGCGCGTTCTCGAACAAGTACGGCTCTGCGGGGCGCTACGATGCAGGTGAGTACGACACGTACGTGTTCGGGCGCATTCACAACGCGGGCGGCGCGCTGCGGCTCGACTTCGATCTCGACGAGCGCAACGCGCTGTGGTTCGAGTACGGTTTGGGCGCGAAAAAGCCAGATCCGAGCCAGTTCAACAACACCCGCTTCACGATGCTGCAGCACGTGCATGCTGGCTTCGACCACGGCAAGGACATGCAATTCAGCGCGCACTACTTGCATTCGTGGACGCAGGAGGAAGAGCGAAACATGAGCAGCGACGGCACCTCGGTGACCGAGGTGCCAGACGGAAAAATGTGGGTCGCGGGTGTAGATGGGCGCTTCGAGTTGGGCGCGTTCGGCTACTTTTATGGCGCGTATTCGCACATCGGCTTGAAAGACGCACTCACCGTCGGTCGTGCGATCGAGGTCCTTCACGCTTCCGGTGGTGGTGAGTTCGGGCTGGGCGTGGTCGACAACTACTTGGGGCTCAGCTGCGTCGGTCCGGGCGCTGCCAGCGCGCCGTACTTCAAGATGGGACAGGCCTGCAGCAAAGGCAACGGCGCGGTCGACACGCTGCTCGCGCAATACGAGTTCAGTCTGACGAACTTTCTGCAGCAGTCCTCGGGCGGTCAGCGATTTTGGGGTGACGGTCCGGATCTCACGCTCAAGCTCTACGGGATGTACAACAAGGTGAAGAGCGATGTGGCCGCCAATGATGGCATTCACAAACTCAAGTTTGGCGCAGATCTCGCGTATGCTGCGCTGCCTTGGCTGACCGCGGGCTTGCGCTTCGACCGCTTGCAGCCGAACAGTCGAATCCCCGAGCAGTCATTCGCGATCTTGTCCCCGCGCTTGGTGTTCAAGTCGAAGTTCGTGACACGCGAGGCGATCACGCTCCAGTACTCGCGCTACATGTACAACCAGCGCTTGTGTCAGACCCACACCGCGGGCGGGATCGAAACGGGCAGCCCCGCCGACAACACGTACACGCCGGGCCAGGAGTATTGCGTGCAGCCGCCCTCCTCACCGGTGCCGCCGGACGGTTTTGGGGCGACCTACGAAACGCTCACCAACCAACGCGCTGCGCCGACCACGCGGCCCGATCTGAACGTATTCAAGATCGAAGCCACCATGTGGTGGTGAGAGGCGTCAGGAGTGGCTCAGACTCGTGTCGCGTTCGAGGCAAGCGACCACTGGTTCGAACGCGACGCGCCCGGCTTCACTCATTCGCATCAAAGCGCGATGAGCGTCGATCATCGTGCGTTGTAAGTCCGCGGGCGATGGCGATGGAGTGGCCACCGGATCGGCGCTCGCGCTGGCGGGCTTTTGCTCGGCGGGCAGGAGATCGAACGTTTGATCGAACCCCATGCTTCGCAGAACGACGTCGATGTCTTCATTGCAGGAGATGATGACGCTGTTCGGCGCGCCGGATTCACGCGCTTGCTCGTTCACGCGGGCCATCAAGCCCAGGTTCGTACTATCGAGTGATTCGGCAGCCGTGAGGTCGAAGACCAATCCGGAGACATGATCGTCGATCAGCAAATGCTGCAAGAACTGCTGCAGGCCGGGCGCCAACGTGTAGTTGACGGTTCCGAAATATCGCAGAACGTGGACGCCCTCTTGTGCGGCATGGGTCACGTGACCTAGCGTCATGGATTTTCCTCCCGTTGGATTAGCAGCAGCGCGATGTCATCACTGAGTGGAGTGCGTTCACTGAGGTTCAAAGCCCTCACCAACTGGCTCATGGAATAGGCTTCGGACAGCTGTTGTCCGAGCTGCTCACGCCGCTCGCGGTGCGTGCGCTTCGGTGGCAGCTCGAATACGCCGTCGGAGACGAGCAGCAGGCGACCACCGGGATTCAGGCGCGCTTCACCGCCGCCGAAGGGGGACTGGCCTGGCAGATTCAGCGGCCGACCGGAGCACTCGAGCTCGATGGTTTCATCGGTATTCGACAAGAACGGGAAGGGAAACGCGCCGGCATTGCCGTACACGATGTGCCCCAGTTCCACGTCTACGACCGCATAGAAGAACGTGACGTGCTTGGGGATCGACAGTGCCTTGAGGTCGGCATCCAGGCCCGACAGTAGCTGCTGCGGATGAAGGATGGTCTCGTCGCCGCGGGTGCGCAGGGCTTCTCGATACTTTCCGACCAGCGTCGTCAGAATGGCGGTCACGAACGCGGATGCCGCGCCGTGCCCGGCGACATCGGCCAGATAGAGGCCCGCGAAACGCTCGTTCAACCGGAAGTAGTCGAGGAAATCTCCGCTCAGCAGTTGCGAAGGGAAAAGCCTGCGTTCGCAGCGCAACGATGACAAACGCAAACCATCTTCCGGGAGGAGTTCGAACTGCAGCTGGCGCGCGCCTCGTTCGTCGCGACGCAGCTCGTCGAGCGCTTCCGACAGGCGCTCGTTCGCGCTGCGCAAGCTCTCGCTATAGGCGCGGTTTTGGCGAAGCAACGCCGAGCGCTCGACACCACGCCGGACCGCTTGCCGCAAGATTTCGTTGTCGGGCAATGGCTTAGAGACGAAATCCCAGGCGCCGCGGCGGAGTGCCTCCACTGCATCCGTCATCGTGCCTTGTCCGGAGACGACGATCACCGGCGTTTCGGGATACTCGGCGACCAAGGTGCTCAGCACGTCGAGGCCGTCCATCTCCGGCATGCGAAGATCGAGCAAGACGACACCGGGTTTTCGCTCACGGCACAGGGTCAGTCCAGTCGCTCCGCTCTCGGCTTCGAGAACCATAGAGCCCGCTCGCTCGAGTACACGCCTGAAAGCGCCGCGCACTCCCGCTTCGTCGTCGATGATCAGCACCGGAGCGTCGTCGTTCATGATCGACCTTGGTAGACGGAACGCCAGTCTACCAGTGATCGGCGGTTCGCGCCGCATGCGCGTCTGTCGGAAACCGTCGAAATTCCAAGCTCCGCGGACCGAGGCCCGCGCATTTGAGCCGCACTAGTCACTATTGCAGCACGACCGCCGCCACGGCTGACCCTTGATCAGTAGTGGACGGCGGTCGGACCAAGAGCAGCGGCTCAGTGCGCCGCGGAATACGTGACCTTGAACTCGTCGGCGACGACGCCGTTCAGGTCCTTGAAATAGCCGCTGGCCTTCTTGGGCGAGCCATTGACGTTGAAGCTCATGAATTGCACGCCATACGTGGCGCCTTGGTTCGAGGTGTAGATCGAGGCCCATTCACCCTTGCAGCCATAGGGGAAAGTGTACGGGAGGCAGAGCAGCTGCGGACGCACGCTGCTGCCGCCGAGGCCGGTGACCGTGACGAACGTGCGACCCGGGCCGACGCACAGATCCGTGGCCGAATTGCACGTAGGGTCGACGGTTTGCGTGCTGGTCTCGATCAGCGTGCGCGTGCGCTCGTAGCTGTGTTCGTGGCCGGTTTGGATGATGGCACCCGCTTGACGACAAGCTTCGTAGACGCCCCAACCCATCTCGTCGCTCTTACCGCCGACCTGCATGGTCTTCTGGTTTTGATGCCATTGGCAAATCTTCCACGCGTGGGGGTCGTCCTTGAGCAGCGAGCTGATCTTGTCGGCAGTATCACCCTTGCGGATGGCGACGATCGATAGACCTTGGAAGATGGTCTTGTAGTTCGCATCGTGGGCGCCCGCGACGCGCTCGGCTCCGCCCAAATGCGTGGCTGCACGGGGCAGGAACTGCGGCCAGCTGTCGTCGTCGTGGTTGCCACGCGCGATGAACACCGGGAAGTCGGCGCCGAGCACCGAGTCCGTCATGTCCCAGAAAGCGGTGGGGTTGCTGGAGTAGGTCATGTCGCCGTTGACGAGCAGAGCTTGCGCGCCGTCCGCCTTCACGAGCTCGAGCACCCGGTGGTAGTTCGAGCCGTGATCGGTATCGCCGACCATGGCAACCTTCAGGTTTTTCGCGGTCGTGACTTCCGAGCAGTTGACGGTAACTTTGCGCACGTCAGGACAAGTGTCCCCGTCCGAGAGACTGAGCGTGATCACCGCTGGACCGACGGCAGTGCAGGTGAAAGTGGCGTTGGGCGTACCCTCGTTGAGAAGGGTGCCCGAGGTCGCAGTCCAAGCGTAGCTCAGCGCTGAAGGTCCCTGATCGGCATCGCTGCCGATCGCGGTCAGCTCGATGCTGCTGCCCACGGCGACTTCGGCCGGATTGGCGTCGAGCGCCTCCACGACGGGGCACACGTTCACGACACCGTTGACCAAGATCGAACCCTTGCGGGGCGCGAGCTTGCACTGAAGCTTCACGCTCACGTTGGTCAGGCTGCCTGCGGTCACCGAGAAGTCCGCGTTGCCGGCGCAGCTCGATTGGCCATCAACGCCACTGGCGGTGAGAGAAATGTTGTAGCCAGCGCCCGCGGGAATGCCGTCGACGAACAGAGAGAGCGATTCGCTGTTCTTGACGTTGATGTTGCCGCTCTTGGTGTATGCGGCAGGTCCGGAGATGGTGTAGGCGACCGTATTGATGGTGATGTCGTCGGTCACCTCGAGTGCCAAACCGACGCTGCCGCTCGACTCGGCGTGTTCACCGTTCGAGGAGTCAGACGGGTCGGCCGAGCAGCCATACGTAGCCGCGCCTGCCAGTACGATGGCCGCGACGACGGCCCTTCCAAATGCAAGTTTCATGCGTTTTTCCTGGTTAATAGTGTGTTTCGAGAACATCGCAGTTCAGTGAAGCAAAGAGCGATAAGCCATGCGGTGAGTCCGCCGCCTGTTTTTGGGTTGTTAGTCTTCGAGCAGAGGGGTTTAGATTGTTAGTCTTCGTGCGGAAGACCGAAGAGCAGAGGCACGCCGAGCGCGGTCGCCAGGTCGTTCTTGACGACGACTTCCAACGTGTGGATGGCGCCCGCTGCCGCTCTTCGCGCAGACGCTGGGGCCAGCGCCGGCGCCACGTTTGCGGGTAGCGCGCGCAGCCCGGTGAGCGCGCGTTCGAAATCGGTCACGACTTGCATGTGAACGTCGGGCGCGGTCGCTTGCACGAGCGCGGCCAAGCAAGCACTCGACTTACCCGAGTAGAGTCGTTGCGCTGCAGTAATGCGGCTCTCGGTGATCGCGAACGCGAGCCCGCTGGCTCCGCCGCGCACGTCGCTAGGGGCGCTCTCGACTTCGGTGCGCAGGACCGCACCGGGATCGGTGATCACGCTGCTCACTGTGGAGCCGATGTTGTTCAGTACGAGCTTGATGCTTTCGTGGTCGCCGTCCAGCAAGCTGCGCCGGAACTCCGTGCCGTCACCGAGCGCCTGCTCGGTCGCGCGCGCGGCCTCGCTGACCAGCGCCGCGAGCCCGCAGAGCAACCAGCGGCTGCGCTCCCCTTCCGGAGAAATGAGCCGACTTTGCAAATCCCCCGCCTGAGCACCGTCCGGAAACAGCAGATGCTCGATGGCAAACAACCCCTTCTGATCGACTGGAAGTGTGCTCAGCTGGTCGAGCGCGGCGTGGCTTCGAATCAAGCCGTCGAGCGCGACGGTTTTGGTTGGCCAAAACATGACGCGCAGCAACGAGCCGGTCGAAAGGATCGGTCCCGACTTGAAGCACGCGGCTGACTCCCACGCGAGCAACGCGGAGCGAAATTCGGTTCTGCTCGAAAGCAACGTGCTCTCGCTCGGCTGACGGACGAACTCGGTCAGCGAGGTCTCGAGTTTTCGACTCTTCTGTGAGAGGGCGTGGGTATCGGGAACGATCAGCTCTTCGACTAACGCAGTCAGCACGCGATCGCGCTGCTCTTTGGGCGTGCGCTGACAGGCGGTCAGCAACAGTGTCAATGCACCGCCGGTCGCAAACTGTAACAGTTCGCGACGTGATCGCGCGTTGCTCGACCGCAGAATCGGATTTCTCAAAACGGGCGGAACATCTCAAGGAGAGATGACAGCGCTGTTAATCGGCTCGAACATTTCGAGGAAGTGTTAATGACGAGAAAACGCTCGCGACTTGCAACGGCTCGAAAGCAAATTGGTGACGACTAGGAAAAATCCGACGTTGGACGGATCGACATTGGTTTCGTTCATCGAGCAGACGTGCGACGCACGCGGCAATGCGCCCACCGTTTTCCAACGAGCGTTCTTGGTCGATGTGCCTAACTTGGTCGGTGCCGTTACTCGCGCTCGGTTTGAGTACCTGTGCTCGTCATACGGAGCAATCACTGGCGGACGTGCATGCCCCGTTCATCGCGCTCGAGCGCAGCTTCCAAGGCTTTCAGAATTGGGCTCGTGTCGATCTGCCCGATCGCCCTGAGCAAGGGAACACGCACGTCGCGGGCGAGACGCACGAGTACATCAACACGCCGACTGAGCCGGGGGCGAAGGAGTTCCCGGTCGGGACCATCTTCGTCAAGACGGTTGAGAGCACCAAGAAGTCGGACATTTTCGGGATGGTCAAGCGAGGCGCGGGCTACAACGCCTCGGGCGCTTCAGGCTGGGAGTGGTTCGGGCTGCGTGCGCGTCCGGATGGCTCGGTGGCCATCGTTTGGCGCGGAGTCAACGCTCCGGATGGTGAGACCTACGGCGGCGATCCGCTCGGTGGTTGCAATGGTTGTCACGGCGCTGCAGCCAAGAACGACCATGTGCACGCCTATTCATTGGCGCATCGGTGAGTGCGTGAGCCGTCGCGCAAGCCCCTCAGACGTGACCCTTCCTCACGGACCAGACGAAGCCGTCGTACCAAAAGTGCATCAATGACACGACGTTGCTGAGCGCGATCACCGGTACGAGCACCGCGGGGGTTCGCGCGAGCCAAAAGCCGTAGCCTAGCCCAAACGACAATAGCGCAGCGACAGCAAGCGGCGCCCAGCGAAACGTGCGCGTCAGGTTCCCGCGCTCGCTCCACCACACGATCGCGAAGTACTGCAGCGCGTGGAAAAAGTTCATGATCAAGAAGGCCTCCCCGAACGAACCAAAACCCCAACACGCGATCGATACCGTGCCCGTCGTGAGGTAGAGCGCCAGCTTTTGTACGGGAATGACGTACCCGTCGCGCGTCAGCGCTGCGTAGCTGAAGAGAAATAGCGCCAGCGAGACGAAGCCGATCGCCAATACTAGTGCCCGGAGCTCGTCGCTTTGCGCCAAAACTGCGTCTGCGATCTGCGAGAGCGAAGGAGCATCCAGCGAATCGAACTTCTTGAAGCTGACCAGGTGCGCCGACAAATTTACGCCCGCCAAAACCGGGCCGGCGTACAGAACGAGGTTGAACAAGTAGTCGAGGCGACGCCCCGCTTTGGGATTGTTGCCTGCGCGTTGATCGTAAATCCGCCCGAGACCGAAGGTTTGCAGGCTGGAATGGTAAACGTCCCACCACACACTGAGCACGCTCGCGAACACGAATACCCAGCGCGAAGCGATGGAAGCGAGAAAGAGCGCGATTGGGATGGTGGTAAAGCGGTGAGGATGCCTGCGAAACACCTCGCGATTGAGGTGTGTGCGGAAGACGACGATGATCAGGTGCGCATGCGTGAAGGCCGCGCTCGCCAGCGCGACGACCGCAATTTCGCGCACCACGCCCTGGCCGTCGGTGCTGGAGAGGCGATAGCGATCGAGACCGAAAGCGCTGACCAGCCAGCCGAGGAGCGCCGCTAAAACCGGCGATAGGATGAAAAAGAACCAATCATAAGCGCGCCCAGCGATGTAGCGGCCCTCTACTAGCAGCGGACGCGAATCACGCGCCGAGGGCAATCCTCGCGGCAAAGACGCGGCTCTTCTCATGGTTGCTTCCCGTCGGCTCCGTGCCGCAAGCGCTGTACGAGCGCCGTCGCCTCGTCGACCCTGCCGAGTTTTGCCTCCGCGCGCGCGCGAAGCATGATCGATGCAGGCATCGCGTCAGGCCGTTTCACTTCCGGCTCGAGCAACCTTGCGGCCTCTTCTGCGTTGCCCGCGACGAGCTCTGTCGTCGCCAAATTGTGGAGCAGATGCCGCGTGTCGAGCTCGTCGTTCGTCAAGTCGAGCGCGGCGCGGAACGCAACACGCGCCTGCTCGAGGTTCTTTTGCCCGAGTTGCACGGCTCCCAAATTTTCGAGCGCGGCAAGGCGGTCAACATAGCTCAGCACGCGCTCTTTCACCGCCAACGCGCGTTCGTAGTGCTGAACGGCTTCCGGCCAACGCTTCTCGATTCGAGCGACCTCGCCCAGATAGAAGTGCGCCTCACGACAGGCGGACATTTGGGCGACCTCGCGTGACCAGAAGGTTTGATCGTTGCGATAACTCAGGCCGTCGAATACGGAGATCCCCGCGAGTATGACCGCTGCGACGGCACCCGAACGAAAGGCCCACGGCCCCCAACGTTCCAAGGCTTCCGCGGCCAGCATCGTTGCAAGCGCAAGTCCGAGATAAAGGTAGTGCGGCGACCACCAACGCATGATCGGGACGAACTCGAGCGCGGGTAGCATTGCCAGCAACAGCAGAAGCGCGGGGCCGCGGCGGTGATACGCATAGTAGAGCAAGCCTGCGAGCAACGCGCCGCCGAGCAATGCTTGGGGCCGCGACCAGGATGTCACTGGGAATGCATCGCAAACGGTCAGGTCGAACGGCAGGACCAAGCGCGCGTTGCTCTTCGCGAGTGACGCGAGGCGCGTCCCCAGCGCGTCACCGAAAGAAAGCGGCACGAAGCTCGCTCGCCAACTCGGCGCGAACTGAAGACGAAGTCCCAGCGCAACCAAAAAGGCCGCGCACTCGGCGGCGAGCAAGCGAAAATTGCGCGGATGTTGGGGCGCTTCACCGAGTCCGGGAAAGAGCTCGAGCGCGATCACGAAGAGCGGACCAAGGACGAGTGCGGTTTCCTTGCTCAACGCGCCGAGCAGTATCGCCAATGCGGCCCCGAGTACGTTGCCGCGTCGATGCAGCACGACCAAGCTCAACAAGGCCACGGTGATCATGGCCTCGGAGCGAAATGCGATCGCGTTTGCGACCAGCGAAGTCGCTGGGTGCACGGCGAACAGCAATGCAGCCAAAATCGCCGCGCGCCGACTCAGACCCAAAGCTTGACCTGCGAGCAGAGTCAGCACCGCGGCTGCCGCGTGAAATGCCAAGCTCGTCGCGTGATAGAGCCAGGGGGCGCCACCGAGTGCAGCGTCGAGGGAGAGCGATGTTGCCATCAGCGGGCGATAAAAGCCGGTGCCCGCAAAGCCATGCGAGAAGAGCGAGAACCACTCGCCCGCCGGCGCCAAGGCCAACCCCTGTTCGATGTGAGCGTGATCGAGCCAAATGAAGCCTGCCCACAGCGCGGAAGCATGCGCTGCGGTGGCGGCGATCACGATCAACCAGACCGCAGTCCTATCCATTGCGGCGCGGACCCTAGCTTGGGTTCGGCGCAATTGGCCGCGGTTCACGCAGAGTTTGCACAATGGTCACGCATCGAGGCCCATCGCTGGATGCTCGCGAGACTGTGTGCAGGGATCGCGCTAGCGGTCTGGTCTCGTGGCTAGCTCCGCGAGCGAACTAGTCCCCGTAGATCAGCTTTCCGCCGTTCAGCCTCTTTCGAGGCTCTTTCGAAGTTGGGTCTTGGGGAGGCTTGTTGAAAGGCCCGATTTCGAGTGGGCGCGATACATCGGTCATTGGGTCCACGAGTCTCGTCGAGGCAGTCGTCGTGCCGGGAGCGCTTCGCGTCGATCGAGCCGCCGCAGGAACGGGCGCGCGAGTGCCCACGCCCGCCGTGAGTGCGGTGGAGCGCTGGCTGGGTACCTCTGCTGTGCTGGGTGAGTGCTGTTCCAGCGAGAGCTGCTCACCAACACTCTCGGGGGGATTAACGGGTATGGTCGGGGATAGCGTCGCCAACATCGAATTGGCGGGTACCGCCCCGACAGCTGCGGGCGCAATGTCTACGGGCGCACGCGCATCGCCGTTCTGTGGCGTATCGAGATATCGGAGTGTCACGAGGGTACCCAGCGCGATTGCGCAGATGCACAGGGCGATCAGCGCGTTCTTGAGCGAGGCAACAGACCGACTGTGCCGCGCGCTGCGCCGGGTGACGAAGCCTTCTTCGCGCGTTCCCTCGGAGCCGCTAGTCGCAGTCGTCGTATCCCCTTCACCCGCTAGCGGTATTGGAGTGACGGAACCCTCGCCGTCCCAAATCAGCCCGCGCCTGGGCGTCACGCGTTGCGAAGACGGCGGCTCGAGCGATTCTCCTTCCAAACGCTGCGAAAGGTCGCGACTCCCGCCCCGCCGAACCGTGATCGGGGCTTCCCCGCTGAAGGCTTCTTGACACGCGCGCAGCGCCGAGGAGAGCTCTCGCATCGTCGAGAAGCGGTCCTCTGGATTTTTGGAGATCGCACGGCATACGACCTGCGCGAGGTCGAGCGGGATGTTCGGATCGACATCCGACAGTAGCGGGGGCGAGCGATGCGCCTGAATCGGGGGAATGTCCGCCAGCGCCGCGCGTCGTGGGGGCTCGTTGCGCTCTCGCAACTCGCGCTCGAAAATGAGCAGGCTAGGGTGGTTGCCCAGCAACATCTCGAATATCATCAACCCGAGCGCGCAAACGTCGCTGCGCGGAGTGAGCTGCAGACCCTGCACCTGCTCTGGGCTCATGTAGAGGATCGAACCCATCACGATGTCCTTGTGCGTCGTGAAACCGATCTCGTTCAGCATCTTCGCGATCCCGAAATCCAACACTTTGACGCGATTGTTGCGGGTCAAGTAAACATTGTCGGGCGTCAGGTCGCGATGAATCAGCCCGATCTCGTGGGCTGCCTGCACGGCGTCCGCCACGGAAACGGCGAGCTTCAACACCTCTTCGATCGTGAAATGTCCGTGCGCCGAAAGCGCAGAACGCAAGGAGCGCCCGCGTAACAGCTCCATCACGATGTAAAACAGGCCGTCGTCGGTCACACCTGCGTCGTGCATGACGACGATATTCGGATGATCGAGCTTGCCCAACGCTCGCGCTTCGGCTTTGCCGCGCTCGAGCATCTCGTGAGTCATGCCGCGCGGCGAGTGGACGATCTTGATCGCCACTTCACGCCCGGTGAAAATGTGTTCGCCGTGATACACCCACGCTTGCCCGCCGCGACCAATCTGTTCGCGGATCTGGTACTTGTCTAGGAAGCGCGCGCCGATTCCCAGCGGGCCCGACTGATCTCCGCCGTCCGTCTCGACTCTTCGGACGGAGCGAATCCTCGAGCCGCTCGAATCTGGCCCGCGCTGTGACCCTTCCGGCAATCGGCGAACCTCGGAACCACGGAGTTGATCCATGATCCGCTCCAGCTCTTCACGTAGCTCGTCCGCGCTTTGGAAGCGTTCGGCGGGAGCCTTGCGCAGTGCCCGTAAAACGGCTTGATCGAGCTCCGGAGGGATGTGTGCCTTGGCGTAGTGGGACGGCGGCTCCGGCTCTTCGGCAACGTGCGCCGACAGCAGCAGTAACGCGCTTTGAATGTGATCGAACGGGCCGCGCCCGGCGAGGGCGAAGTAGAGAACCAGCGCCGCCGAGTACAAGTCAGCGCGATGATCGACCCGCCGTGCCAACGCGCCTTCGGGACTCACGTAGCGGAGCGAACCCACGACGGTGCCCGTGGCGGTGGGCACGGCCAAGGGATCGGGACCCGCCGCCTGCGCGTTCGGCGCGGCCCACGCCACGCCGAAGTCGAGCACCTTCAACAGGCGGTTGCCTCGCTCACCATCACACAGGAACAGATTGTCGGGCTTGATGTCGCGATGAACGATGCCGATGGCATGCGCCGCGGCGAGACCACGCAACAATTGACAGACGTAGCTCAGCGCTTCCAGTGGCGGGAGCTGGCCTCGCGCCGCGAACTCGTCTGCCATGGTTTGGCCGCGCAAGTACTCCATGACGATGTACGGCCGTTCGTCGAGGGTTTGCCCGGTCCCGAGGATCGACACGATGTTGGCGTGGTTTAGCCGTGACAGCGACTCGGCTTCCAAGCGAATGCGATCGGCGATGCTCGGATCGCGAGCGAGGCGCGCGTGCTGAATCTTCACTACGCACGGCGTTGCGAACCTGCGGTGCTCAGCGAGAAACACCTCACCCATTCCGCCCGCGCCGAGTAGTTGGATCGCGCGATAGGGTTGCCCCGCCAATGGATCGTTTTCGAACGAAATCGAGTCGGAAGCGCTTGTCGGAGAAAGCATGGGCTTGGTCGATCTCCCCGCGAGTGCGGTCGTGCAAAGTCTTTGGATAGCTGCCGAGCTCACCGGGCTCGTCAGCGCGTCCTCGGATCCCTTCCGCGTCAGTAATTCATGCCGCGACTCTGTCGCTTGTGCAACCTTCTCGTTCGAGTGCATGCAACGAGCGTTGCAAGCTACGCGTTTTACTCATGACAGTGATGCATTTTGGCGCGCTCTCAATAACAGACCAGTTGCTCAATCAGAGACGAGATTCATAATTTGAGATACGCATTCGCCTCAGACCGACATGTGGTGTGACGAGCGTCAGCGGGTGGGCTCTAGGCCACCCCTACCTACCCCGTCACGAAAGGTCGTTTGCCGCACAAATGCCGCAAATTCTGGCGCTTTAGGCGGCGGGAGCTTGGCGCGAACCGCGCTCTCCCGTGCGGTGTACTGGGCTCAAGCGGATGAATCCGCGGCGCGCGATGATGCGTATGAGCTCACATGCCGCGCGTTCTACCGCGGGTCGCTCGCTCGTGCTCGCGGAGAGTAGCTTGGGTGCAGCCGCGAGTAGATTGTCGACGTCGCGATAGCGATGGAGCGCGTTCACGAGTGGTGCGAGGCGGTCAGGGACGTCAGCGGCTTGAATCGCAAGCCGATGATAGAAGTCGCGCTGGCGCGTTACGACATCTCGATAGAGCCGCAAGCGCCCGTCACGCACGCCGTCCGTTCGGTAGTCAGTGCGAAGCGCTAGCTCGAGCGGCGCTCGTACCTCGAGTTCCATTCCCCTCGGATCCTCCGCCAGGCCGTCGTTTTGATACACGCTCTCGAGCGCACCCGTACGTCCTGCAATGCCGGACAAGAGCGGCGCGACGACGCGCCAGCCGAAGGCTTTGGGCAGGGGGAAGAAGTCGCAACTACTGAGCGTACACTCGGTCGGAATTTCCAGACGAAAGGGATCGAGCAAGCGGCGTCGCCAGAAGCGCGTATCGAGTGCGCGATTGTTGGCGTACATGAAGTGCGCCAGTTGTGACATCGCTCCGTACTCACCGCGCACGTACCAGGCGTATGCCTCCCAAAGGTGCTCTGGGGGTATATCTGGCCGGTTTTGCTGGGTCAGCCAGGTGTAGGCGGCTCGATGGCCACTCTGCATCGCGAAACCGACGCCCGAAGGGATGATCGGATCGACGAACATGGCTGCATCCCCGACCGCGGCCCAGTTCGGTCCGATCGGCGAATCGACGAACGAAGACCACTGTTGGCAGGTGCGGACGCGCGCACGATTCGGCAAGACATCGTCGCACAAGCGGGCATTCCTTACGACCTCGCTGAGTTCGGGAGCGGCGCGGAGCTCGGACAGCAACAGCTCCTCGAGCGCAGCTTGCTTGGGGCGTGCTTTGAGCTCGGCAGCGTCGGTGACCAGCCCGACGCTGATTAAATCGTCCGCGAGCGGGATGTACCAAATCCAACCGCGCGCGACACTGAGTACGAACACGGCGGCGCGTTCACCGCCGCGATAGCTCGCCTTCCAGCGCGCGCCGCGCAAGTACCCGACGATTGCACATTGCTTGAGAGCGGGATCGCGAAAGCGCTGACCGTGCGTGAGCGGTGAGCCGAGGCCGCAGGCATCGAGCACGAATTTGGCGCGTATTTCGCCCTGTTCTCCGCGGTCGCTAGCGAAAGAAACCGACTCGACTTTGCCGCTCGGGTCGCGATGGATGCGCGTCGCGCGTGTTCCTTCCAAAACTCGAGCGCCGAGTTCTCGAGCTCGCGTGAGCAGCAGCGTGTCGAACTCGGCGCGGCGGACGTTGAAGCTCGTGACGGGTTCATCGAGCGGCAACCCGGACCCAGCAAGCGGTCGATAGTCGAATCCGGGGATCTCGAGCGCGCGGGCATCCGCCGTGTGCATTTCGCCGAGAGTCAGAAAATCCGGACTCCATGGAGTGCGCGTCGGGCCCCACACCACGACGTTGCCGATCTTCTTCACGAACCCGGCTTGCAGCACGCGATCGAACAGCCCAAGCTCGCGCAGCTGAGCGTTGATCAACGGCACGACGGACTCACCGACTTGCCATCGTGGAAAGCGCGCTTGCTCCAGGATCGTGACTGTCGTACCGGGCGAATGGCGCAAGAGGGTTGCTGCGAACGTGCTGCCCGCAGGGCCACCGCCGAGCACGAGACAATCGGGAGCGAGCTCGGTCATCGGCAACTATTGGGCCAGAAAGCGCGCCAAGCGACCGCGATCGAATGGGCTCGAGGCCGCAGGTGAATGGAGTGGATTCTGCTCGAGCTCCGAAAGCGCGCTTGCATCTTCGACGCCTGTCTCGAGCGTGGCTTTTGCGAGCCAGGCGTCGAAGCCTGCAAAGTGAGGCAAGTCGAGCACTAAGTGCAAGCGCTCGGGGCCGCGGTTCAGGGCACCGTGCGGCAGGCTGTTGTTGAGCAGCCAAATACGGTCGGGCGCGAGGAACAAAAATCGACCGTCGACGCACAGCCAGGCTTGCGGGTTCGTGACCAGCGGTACGTGTACGCGATGATGTTCGTCCCAGTGCTGCGTATTGTCGACGTGAGTGAAGATGCGACCGCGCTCGGGGATGCGACCGAGCCAGGCGAGCGTCGGCTTGACCGGAAATGAGGTATCCAGGAACTCGAGCAGGCGCGGCAAGCGGTCCAAGTTCGGCTGATTGATGGAATGACCATTGGTCAGCTCGCTGCCTGGGTAGCCGGAACGCTCGCCTGCTCGCAGCAAGGAGAAGCGAGATTCGACATGCCACTTCCACTGGCTTTCCAGCCATTCGGGCTGCTGCTCGACGATTTCTTCGATCAGTGGCGCGAGGTCGACGCCGAGCGGCCACCAGGCGAAGCGATACGGCTTTTCGAGTGCGCGTTCACTGCGTTGATGTGGCCGCTGAAACACGAACCCAAGCGTAGCAAATCGGGTTCGACTGCGATAGCGTTGCCGCGTCCTATCGACGTGTCTGTCACGTTTGGCGTCAGTCGCTCGCGGATCTTCCCAGGGAGAATGAATGGACCAATTGCTGCGCCTTCGCATCGTGTTGCGCGAGACGAACATCGGTGAGTTCTACGAGTACGCGCAGAGCGCGTCGGATCCGAAGGGGGCGGGCTACGGTCAGTTCCTCTCGCGCGCCGCGCGCTCCGGTCCGCACTCGGATCTCAAGAGCCGCTATGACAAAGTCGCCGACGTTTTCAAAGACGCGGCCGCGATCGTGCCCGTGCGCGACTCGGCGCTCGATTCACCGTACTCGCCACTTTTGTACGTCGACGGCAGCAAGGACTACTTCGATTATTTCTTCGAGCGCCAAACGTTGGACCGGTTTCTGGCCGGGGTTTCTGGCGGTTCGCAGATTAACCCCTGGGAGTGGGAAGGTCCGCTGATCCCTCTCGAATCCGAGATTCGAAGCATTCATTTGGCACTCGCCAGCAGCTCGACCGAAGAGGGGATGCCCGAGCCGCGATCCATCCGTGCGCCGAGTCGGCCCGTGCGTGGAGGCTTTATTTCCGAACCGAACAAGAGCCCAGCGTGCAGCAGCGCTCGCTTCGACATCGCCCAGAGTGGCTCGCGGCTCGAAGACGGCATGACGCCGCAAATGATTCGTGAATATTATTCGTTCCCCGAGGGCTGCCAGGGAAAGGGACAGACGATCGCCATCATGTCGGTCGGAACGGCCGCATTCCGAGAGGAATTGCTGGCAGATCTGCGGCTGTTCTGGCGCGCCGTCGGAGCCGGTGAGCCGAGCATCGAATTCGTCCCCGTGGGTCCACAACCTGAAGACGGCACGTCGACCCCCATCCAACGTTTCGAAGCCAGCATGGGGCCTGCTTGGATCGGCGCGTTGGTCCCGGCCGCCAAGATCGTCGTCTATGAGCTCGATCCGGATCTACCCGATCCCTGGTTGGCCGTCGTCGAGATGGCAGTTAGCGATCCTCGCGCACCGAACGTCGTGTGCATGACCTGGACGTTGCCCGAGGAGAACTACTACCGCCAATTCAATCGCGGCTCGATTGCCTTGGCTTTGGCAAAGGCGGCCGCCTACGGCATCACCGTGGTTGCTGGCGCAGGTGACTGGGGAGTTTATGATGGTCGCCCCGGCGCGGTCTTGGGCAAGGGCGAAGAAGGCAAGGTTGCTCGCGCTGCTTGGCCGCACGCCACTTTCCCCTCCAGCGAGGATCTGGTGCTTTCGGTGGGAGGCACCCTCGTCGCGTCTTTGAATCCGCCGACTGAACTCGGCTGGAGCGGGCCGCTTCCCCCGGACCCTGCGCTCGCCAAAGAGCTGCCGTTCCTCTCGCTCGCGACCAGCGGTGGTTTCAGTGAGCGCGTTCCCGTGCCCCGTTGGCAGCAGCCGGTAGTGGTTGGGCTCGGTTCGCAGCGCAGTTACTCGCGTGGGACGAACCTGCCGGCGGTGTTGCCGTACGGGCGCGGGTTCCCGGACGTAGCGCTGATGGCTTCCGGGCCCTCATTATCCGTGGGCAGTGATGGAGCGATCGCGGCGATGGGCTATCGCCTCGTCATTGCCGGTCAATGGATCGGTTATGCAGGTGGAACCAGCATGGGCGCGCCGATTTGGGCCGCGATTATCGCCGTAGCGAACGAACGTCGGAGTCTGCAAGCGCAACCCCAGCTCGGCTTCGCCAATCCATTAATCTACTATTTGGGCCGCACCTCACCCGACAAAGGGCAATACGCAGTTCTGCGCGACATTGCCAGCGGTAACTCGGATATCCAGTTTCGCGTCGTCTCCGCGCAGGGGCGCTCGGAGCATCACACGCTTGCCGGATATTGCGCAAAGTCTCAGTGGGACCCCATCACCGGCCTAGGTGTGCCTCATGTGCAGAACCTGACGGACGCGCTGCTCCGCTACCCAGCGAGCTTTCAAGCGTGAGCTGCTGAAACAGCGGCGTCCGGCTCAAAACCCCGGATCGCCGCTTTGGGCGGCGCGCCCGAAATTGTCGATCTTGAGTGAGCCATCGTCTTCGGGTTTCGGCGGTAGGACCAGGTAGTGCTTGCCGTCGACGCCGTCTTCCAACGCCTGATAGATGACGCCGTCCGGAATGTTGATGTGGTACTCCGCCAGCACCTCGTTTGCATTGGCGAGCAACCGGGCCTTGAAGCCGGGCTCACTCCAAGCCCTGGTGATGATCTTGAGCCATGTTTCTTGCATTGGTCACCTAGTGGGTAAGCGTTGTCGTACGAGCGCTGTGTGGGGCTGAGGTCGCATTCGAAAGGGCGATATTGCTGCTTCGATTCCCGCCGAATGGAAGTCATCGTCGAGGGCGGGGTCGAAGTAGATGCAGGCGGTCAGGTAACAGGCCTTGACGACGTTTCGGCGCTCGTCGGCGCTCAGGCCTGACGTCGTAGCGACGTTTTCTTGCACGTGACGTCTGTCGCCGCCGAGCCCGCTGTGTACGCGCAGGCAGCGCGTGGCATTCACGTCCTTGGGCAGGCGCAGCTCAATTGCGCGTACTTCCGCTGACCCGCGCAGGAGTGCCAAGCGTTCCAGAGCATGAGCATAACCTACGCATCCGATCGGATCGTCGGCTGCGGCCAACCGTTCGAAAAATGCGACCCAAGCTTTTGCGCGCGGTGGAGTTAGGGCTTCGACGAGTTCGTGGGCTCGATAGCCGAGGTCGGTCAGATCGCGTAGCGCTAGCTCGTCATGCCCGGCTTCTTCGCCCGTTTTTTGTTCGGCCCAGCGAGCCAGTTGCTCGCGACCGTGAGCCGCGAAGCGACGCGCAACGGCAGGCAGAAGCCGGCGCGTGGCGTGCGTCGTGTGGTAGTACCCGGCGAGACGGTAAGCCCAATTGGACGCGCTCGATGCCTGCGAGGGCTCGAGCAGCGGAAATTCGCAGTCAGGGACGGCTTGCCGCGCGAACGCGCGAGCGGCCGCCATCATCGCGCCTTCGAGCAACCAATGGGTGGTGTCACTCGTGCCCTCGCCGCGCATGGGCGCTTCGAACGGGTTCGTGCCAAACGCGGGGGGCACATGCAGGTAGGCTCTCGTCGCCGTAGCGATCAGCGTCAGCTCAGGCGAGATTTCGAGCCATTCGAGCATTGAGTTGTGTCGGACTTCGAATTCGACTTGGATTCGATCTTTCCAAACGTAGATCGAGACCGCACGAGTAGAGCACAGGCCGACGAACCAGGGAAGAGCGAGGAAGCGCCGAGCAGCGATGCCCCAACGTGAGTACAAGGACTGCGTGGTGATTGGCGGAGGCCCCGCCGGCAGCGCATTTGCGGGAATTGCCGCAAAACATGCCCCCAATGCTTCGATACTCGTGCTGGAGAAGGCACGCTTCCCGCGCTGGCGCATTGGAGAATCTACTATTCCCGTCGCCAACACGGTGCTGCGTGAGCTCGGAGTCTACGATGAGCTATACAATGGTGCGGCGGTCAAGAAGGTCGGCATCACGTTCGTTTGGGGTGAGGATCGAGTCCCGTGGAACGCGGACTACCTGCAAATAGCGAGCGATCGTGACGCGCTCGGTGCGGAACGGACGATCGATGTGCTCGGCCAAGACCTGAGTACTTTCAGCGATCGCTTCAAGCCCAGCCGCATGCCGTTCGTCGGCTTCAACGTGGAGCGTTCGCGCTTCGATCAAATGCTGCTCGAACGCGCGCGAAAACTCGGTGCCGAATGTCGTGAGGGCGTTGGCGTTAGCGAGATCCTGCGGGAAAACGGGGCGGTGTGCGGGGTTCGCTATCGAGATGAACAGGGCTCGGAGGGCGTCATCGAGACGCCGTTCGTGCTGGACGCGAGCGGACTCTCGGCGCTGTTGACGCGCTCGCAGCGCATACGTGACCCCGAGATGAACAACTTTGCCGTGCACGGTTACTTTTCCGGGGCAGCCTGGAAAAGCACGCTCTCCGGCACGCGCGCGGCAACCACGGTCTTCATTGCTAGCGTGCCGCTCGGGTGGATTTGGTACTTCCCGATTGGCGCTGATGTGATGAGCGTCGGCTTCGTTACGCACCGCCGCCATTTTCGCGACGCGCTTGCAGGTCGTGACCCGGAGCTGCTCTATCGCGAGGCGCTCGAGAGCTGTCCGGAAATCAGAGAGCAGCTGCGGCACGCGACGCTGCGTGACGACATTCTGCCGCAACAGAAGCGGGTCGGTGTTACTCAAGACTGGTCTTCTTGGGCAGAGTCGCCGGTGGGCGATGGCTGGGCCGCAGCTGGTGACGCCGCGGTGTTCGTAGATCCGATCTTGTCATCTGGGGTCACTCTGGCGCTGCAGAGCGGACATCGGGCTGCGTACACCTGGCTCACTCAACGCGCGCGACCGGAGCTCGACGCGCGGCAGTTGTGGCAAGCCTATGCCGACTACTTGCGCGGTGAGGCGTTCTCGTTCCTGCAATTGGCGCGCTTCTTCTACGGCAACAACCGCTCCGCCGAGTCGTGGTGGTGGGAAGCGCAGCGACTCCTGAATGCGCGAGGTCGCCTCGAGCTTGCGCCGCTCCAGGCCTTCAGCTTGGCGACCGCCGGATTCTTTCCCATCCCGCGCGCAATCGGTTTGGAAGTGCTCGCACCGTTGCTCGGTAAATTGGCTGGGGGCGCAGATTTTAGCCGCATCCAGGAGAACCTCGGGCTCGAGCGGGACCAGATTGAGCCGGAGCTCACGCTCGTGCCGAGTGGCCTGTTCGAGCTGGTCATGCGTACCGAGCCAAAACCAGACGGGGAAGGGATGCTCGACATCTACTATGATCTGATTAGCCGCGCACCTGAGCTTTCCCACCGCATCGCCGCGCTGCCTAGTCGCATTCCACCGGAGCTCGAGCCGCTCGTGCGCGCGATGCAATCACCGATCGTCGTCTCCGAGCTCATCGAACGAGCCATCGCCGTGTTGGCAACGAACGAGCGCTCCCCGGTACAGATTCGCGAGGTGACTCTGGAGCTCGTGCGGCGCGCCGTAATCAAAGGTTTCGCGAGGCTCGAGCGCCGCGGATAGCTCGTGTTTCGCGCGCGCACGGCGTGCCGATTCTCGAAAGACGGGTTCGAGCTTTCGCAGCGAAAAGGGCTATGGTCTACTCGCCTGCCCCGATACCTTCAGATACTCGAAAGTGAGCGACGCGATGATCGATGAACAAGCACTCAGGCAGTTCGGCGGGTTGATCGTTCGATTGCAAGAACGCAAAGACCTAACGAGAGAAGAAGCGCGCGACGCTTACCTTCAGATCTGGCGCAATCAGCAGCCGGAGCTCCAGCAAGGAGCGTTCATTGCGGCGCTGCGCGCGAAAGGTGAAACGTTGCCGGAGATCCTCGGGGTGACCGAGAGCCATAACGTGGAATGGCTCGCGCAATGCGGCGGTGAGGTGGGCGCACCGGAGCCGCACTTGGGGTTGCTCGGCGTCGGCATGGATAGCCTGAAGTCGATTAATGTCACGAGTGGCGCGGCCATCGTTCTGGCAGCGGCGGGCGTCTATGTGCACAAAGTCGGCGCGCCGGGTATGACCGGTGTGACTGGCAGCCACGACGCTTTTGCCGTGCTGGGCGTCGACCCGGACGCCAGCGTTGCGAGCACGCTGCGCTCGGTCCGCGAGTGCCGGCTCGGCTTCACGTCGGGCGTTGGCCAAGCGGCGCGCGGCACGGGCATGTTCCGCGTGCTCAGCCAGATGCGCTGCGGCACCACCGTGCACCTAGCTGGTCCGCTCGGCTTTCACAGCAATGATGAGCGTCGCAAGCTGATCGGCGTACCACACCCTGCTCAGATTCCACTCGTCGCCGAGGTGATGCGACAGATGGGCTATCAGCGCGGTCTGGTTCCGTGTGGCGGATCGCAAGAATTTCCAGATCGCTTCATGGACGAGTTCAGCACCCTGGGCGTGACGCGCTACGCGGAGCTTCGTGACGGACAAATCCGTGAGTTGGAGTTCAAACCCGAGGACGCGGGGCTCGAGCGCGTGAGCTACGCGGATATCGCTGCGGCAGCGACGCCCGAGGAAAATGTGCTGCGCCTGCTCGCGGTGTTGTCCGGCAAAGGCACGCGGGCGCTTTCGGACTTGGTTTGTTTGAACGCCGGTTTCGGCCTGCTTTTCATGGAAAAGGTGAAGGACGTGCGCGAGGGGATCGAAGCTGCTCGCAAGGTGCTCCGCACAGGGGCGGCGGTGGAGCAATTGAAGGCCACGATCCGCACCCAGAACCCGGACCCCAGCGCAGGCTTGGGCCGGCTCGAGGGCTTGCTGGCCCGCGTTTGAACCCCGCTGCGTGGCTGCGCTATTCGCTCACTGCGGAACGCGCGGCCCACGCAATGTGCTTTGCAACTGCCGTCTCGCCAAACAAACGGACCGCCGCTTCGTGCTTGCTGGGGTCCAGCGCGACGCCCGTGCCGCACGCAAGCCGATTCATGAAGGCAAAGCACGAGGCGATCAGCACGATATCGAGCACCTCCGCTTCGCTATGGTCGGCTGCGCGCAGACGCTCGTAGCCTGCTTGGTCACTCGCTTCGGGAGCGAGGCTGAGCTGAGCAACGAATCTCAAGAGCTCAGCCTCATTCTTTTCGAGACCGGGTAGCAGCGCCAGCGCATCCCAGGCGCTCGCGTGATCGTCATGGAAGCGCTGAGCCAAGGTTGGCAGGGTGCGGACCAAAGCCAAATAGTCGGCTGCGTTTCCGGCCCAAAAAACCTCTAAATAGCGGGCGTGCGTTGCAAGGCAGAAAAAACAATCGTTGAGCGCTGAAACCCAGGTGGCGATTAGTTCTTCGCGACGGCGACCGAGACTCGAAGCACCGAAGGCCAAGGCGTAGTTCAGACCGAGCACGGCTTCGAAAGCGCGCGAGTTTCGCTTCAGCACTGCCATCACCGGTGGCACTTGCTCGCCGCGCCGGCGCCAGGGTTCCGTCACGCGCTCGAGCTCGGGGGTGGCGGTGTCGGCAGGGACCGTCAGCCAGGCCATGGCGCTCAGCCCTCGCTGTCCGTCAACGAATGAGCGAGTCGGAAACCGACGAAAAAGTAAACGTGGTTCGGCTCGAACCAAAAACGATCCGCGCAGCGAGCGCTCACTCGACCGCCGTACCAGTCGCCACCGCGCACCACGCGCAGCGGCGACGACGAACTGGCACCGACGGCGGACGGTGTTTCCGTCCAATCGCGCATGTTCCCGGCCATGCCACGGACGCCGTACACGGATTGGTCGTGGGGGAAAGACTCGACCGGGACGACTCGCGGGCCATCTTTGGTCGATTCGCGAATGTTGCATAGACTCGCGTCGAAGCGGTCGCCCCACGGGAACCAGCGGCCGTCGACACCGCGCGCCGCCTTCTCCCACTCACGCGCGCTGGGTAGCCGGTACGCGCGCTGATCTTTGGCTGAGCGCCATTGGGCGTACGCGACCGCGTCATACCAACTGACGCTCGAGACTGGCGCGTCGAGCTCTGCGACATTTTCCGGTAAATGGGGCTCGAATTCGAAGCCGCGCTCGACGTGATGCAGCGCGTAGCTCCCGCCGTCTGGTGCGCGACGGGGCGCACGCTGAAGCGCTAGCGCGAGGTCCGTCTGTGCCAGATCATTCAAGAACTCGAGATATTCTCGGACTGTTACGGGATGGCGCGCGATCGCGAAGCTTGGCACGCGTGGCTCGCTGCGCGGCAAGCTCCAGCCCTCACTGTCACCGCCTTCGATGAACGAGCCTGCTGGAACTTCGCAAAACCCGGGCGCGATTTCGGTTGGGCGATGCAGGCGGATCGTGCCGACCCAGTCGCGATTCCGCGAAATATGCACGGGGTAGATCAGCGGCGCATAGCCATCGAGTTCGACCTGTACGATGTAGCTGCCGGGACCCAGCGCCACCTCCTGCAGCGGAGTTGCGCCGGCAAATATTGGCGAGCCTGGGTGGAGCAGCAGGTTGCGCTCTTCGAGTCGGCAGACTCGCACGCGCGCGCCGGCGGGCTCGGTAATTAGCGAAAGGGTGCCATCGCCGGCCAGGCGCTTGCTGTACCTGCCGTCGTGATAGCGACGCACGAGCCGCGAGTAGAAGCCTACTTGGTCCGGTTGTGCCGAGTTTTCAGCCTCGATCAGTCGGTCCCAATAGTAGTCGGCGAGCAGTTGGCGGGCGGCGGTGTTTTCGCGCTCGAAGCCGAGCGCCTCGGTCAGCACGCCGACCACGTCCGTGCTCAAGTCGATCAACTGGCGCCGTCCGACGCGCGCCGCGTGGTCTGAATCGTACAGCGCACGTTTCTCGTCCACGCTCTGCCAGCTCTTGAAGCTGCCCTCGAGCTCTCGGCTTTTTTGCTCGAGTTCGGCGACCACTTTGCGCTGCAGCTGATAGACGCGGAGCAACTCACGCGCTTCGGCGACTTTCTCTTCCGCCAAGGTGTGGCGCCGAACTCGGTCCGTTTCGGTCTCGAGCCACGCCTGGACCGCGCGGTAGAGGTCACGGACTTGCGGTTGCCGTTGTTCCGGCAGTTTCGCCAACGCCTTCAAACAGGCTTCCTCGAGCTCCAGCGGAATGCTTCGGTCGGGGGCGACGGTGCGCAAGGGCGGTGGCGCCGCGGTCAGCACTTCTCGGCACAAAATCAGCGGGTTCGTGCCGTTGAACGGGCGCTGGAGCGTCAACATCTCGTACAAGATCACGCCCAGCGCGTAGATGTCGGCTCGCTCGTCGACGGGCGCTCCCGCCCACTGCTCGGGAGCCATGTACGACGGAGTGCCAACGATCTGGCCAGGCATGGTCAGTCCATCGCGCTGTGAGTCCGTGTGCACGCCGGATGCCGACCGAACTTTGGCGATCCCCCAATCCACGACCTGAACCTCGCCATGCTCTCCGAGCATCACGTTGGCCGGCTTCAAATCGCGATGAATGACGCCTTGATTGTGTGCGTAAGAAACGGCTTGGGTGATTTGCAGAAAGATCTGCATCAAGCGCGTGAGCGAGTACTCGGCGACGATCGCCGAATCACCCGTACTGAGGCAACGCAACACGTCGTGCAACGAGCTACCGCGGAGGTAGCGCATCGTGCTGTAAGTCGAGCCGTCGGGCCCGAACTCCAGCGTGTAGAGCGGCACGATGTTCGGGTGCTCCAGTTGCCCGAGCACCTGTGCTTCTTCCAAGAACCGCCCGCTTGCGCCATCCGGATCGGGGTGCTGGACCTTGAGCGCGACGCTGCGTAGTAGCGATTGATCACGCGCCAAGTAGACCGTGGCCATCCCCCCGGCGCCAATCTTGCCGAGGATGGAATAGTGCTTCGGGTCGATGACGTCGTTGAGGTGTCGTGCCTCGGAGCTGGAAATCGGTGCGGCGGAAATTCGCTCGGAAGTCACCGAGATCGGCGCCGGTGCTTCACCCTCGCGCAGCGTCCCCTCGGCGGCGAACGACCCCTGCGCAAACGACCCCTGCAGCGAGACCGTGCCGTCGACGGTCTGTCCTTCAGCCGGCGGAGACGAATCGATCGTTTTCGAGTCGATCGGGGGCGAACGAAAAGGGGTCATGCGCTGGCAAAAAACGTTGTCTGTAGGGTAACATAGCCCCCGCGTTCCAAACCAAGGTTCTACCCAAGGTTTTGTCCGCGTTCCACTCGCGCCGTTCGAACTTGCAGCGTTCTACTCGGCTTTTACTCGCTTTCACGGCGCGGTAGGGGCCAAGCATCAGGAAGCCATGCCACACATCGAAATTACCGCCGAGCTGCCGGGGATTCTGGGATTATTCGCCTTTCGGGCGGAAACGGCGCAGCCGCTTCGCGCGCTGAGCCAGACGTTACTGCGGGGGCCATCAACGCTCAGTGCCGCGGAACGCGAGCTCATCGCGGCACATGTCTCTCACCTGAATGACTGCGAGTTCTGCTTCAAGTCGCATGCTGCCGCTGCTGGCGCGCTGCTCGGCACGGGAGGAGAGATCATCGAACGACTTTCGAACCAAACGCTACACGAGGTGATTTCCGTGAAGCTTGCGGCGCTGCTCGCCGTGGCGGCCGAGGTCCAGCGAGGTGGTAAGGCGGTTTCCGTCGCTACGATCGAGAAGGCTCGCGCGGCTTCCGCAACGGACGTCGAGATTCACGACACTGTGCTGATCGCTGCGGCATTTTGCATGTTCAACCGCTACGTTGATGGGCTTGGTACGCGGGCTCCTACAAACATCGAGGCATACTTGCCGATGGGCAAGCGCCTCGCGGAGCATGGCTACGTCGAAGAACAGCGCTAGTGCGCTTGGGCTACGCGGCCCTCGTTGCACAAACGTGCATGTGCCAGGGTTACGAGCACGGCGTAGCCAAGAAACGTGAGCGTCACGATACGCCTTTTCGGCCTTGCCACACGGGCAGCAGGCGGCGGCGTTTTCCACCCGCCGCCCGCGAACTGCCGTCGAACGGCTACTTGCGCTTCGTCACGCTGGGCTCGGCGGCGAGCGAAGCGAAGTAGTCGACGAAACCTAGCTTTCCTGCCACGAAGTCGGCGCGTCGGGTTTCACCGAGGCACGCAACGGCGTTCGCGAAAGCGTAGGCGTTGACGTAGCCGCTGCTGCACAGCCCGACTTTCTCCTGCTCGCTCAGGTTCTTGGCCAGCTCATCCAAGCCGCTGAAAGTGAACAGTTGCGTGCCGGCGTCCGAAAGACTTCCGGAGGAATCGATCGGTAGCCCGACCTCCTGATCGCGATACCTCCCGGCTTCGTCGTAGTGCTCGAAGCCAAACCCGAGCGGATCGAACAGCTTGTGGCACGCGGAGCACGACGTGCCCGCAGACATGTGCTGCTGCTCATAGCGCTGGCGTGTGGTTTTGACACCGGGCGACGCAGCGACGAGCGTGGGCACGTTGGCCGGGACTTGCGGGCGCTGCCCGCACAACAGGCGCTCGAACACCAACAGGCCGCGCAGTGTCGGCGAGGAAGCCGCTTCGTGCGAGTGAGCGACGATTAGAGACCCCTGCGCGAGCACGCCGATGCCGTGACCATCTGGACGCTGCACCTTCGCGTAGTCGGCGCTCGGGGCGGGCAGATTGTAGTACGACGAAAGCGCTTGTGAGGGCGTCGTGTAGTTCGCGGTGAGCAGCTCCTTGGTGCCACCTCCGTCCGTTAGCACGACCTGTTGGATGAAAGCCTGCGTCTCTTTCACCATGTCCGGTGCGACGGCAGCGAAACCGGACACGTTCGGCAAGCTGCCGGGCAATTGATCGTAGCTCAGCCACGACTTGAAGAAGCGCTGCAGCATGTCCTGCCCGCTGGGCGTGGCCAACAGCTCGCCGGCGATCGCCGTGAGGTGTTCGGGGGTATCGAGCTCACCTGAATCCGCTTTGGCGAGCAGGTCCGCACTCGGCGTGGTGCCGGTGAACATATATGCGAGCTCGCCGGCGATCTCGTGTTGGGAGAGTTGGTATTCGCTGCCCGATAGCGTGCCCACTTCGCGCCGATAAATCGCGTTTGGCGACTGGATTAGGCCGATTGTCAGCCATTTGAGCGCGCTCTTGAAGTCAGACGCGGTGAGGCGCGCGTCGAAGAACGAGAGGTAGCGATCTTGATCGGCTTGGGTCAGCGGTCGTCGGAACAAGCGCTTGCCGAACTGATCGAGGAAGGTTTGAGCGCACGCATGATTGGGCGAGCTACTCGCGCACGGGAGCACTTGGGGCAGCGTGTCGTCTGCGGTCAAGGCGGTGGCCAGCGCGGTCGCCGTGTCCAGCAATTTGCCCGCGACCTGCCCGCCTACCGTGAGCACGGCCGGGTCGTTGTCGAAGCCCAGCGCCGATTCCGCTTCGGCGATCGATACCGTCCATTTGCCCTTCAATTGCGGGAAAATGTCGTCGAGTGAGCGCTGCAGTTCGCCGCGGGTCAGACGGCGCAATTGCGGTTGCCCGAGCGCGGAGCTTCCGCAGCTCTTGAGCAGCGTCGTAATTCCGATGCTGCTCTGGGTCCCGCCGCTGCTCGAGTTGCCGCTACCACCGGAGGCAGAGTTGCCGCTACCACCGGAGGTAGAGTTGCCGCTACCGCCGCTACCGTTTCCGCCGCGGGCTGCAGGCTCCGAGCCGCCGCCGGCGGAGCAAGCCACGACGCTGCCGAGCAGCGCTGCGCCCCCCGCGAACGCGAATGCGCGACGCAGTGAAATCATGCGCTTCACGCCAGCACCTCTTGGATGGTGCTGGTCGATTCACCAAATTTCATCAGCGGGGCACCCATGGCCTGCGCGAGGGTCAGGTACAGGTCAGTCGCTGGGCGATCGGCTGCGTTGCGAACGATGCGGCCGGTCTTCAACGCGCCGCCGCCGCCACCGATGGTTACGAGCGGAATGTACATCGAGGTGTAGGGCTGAGGCGCCGGGTGGTAAGCCGGGATCTCTTGCGTAACGAGGTTGTGGTACTGCCCGTCCGCGATTTCGCTGCAAATATAGAGGATCGTGTTGTCGATGACCTTGGTTCCAGGAGCGGCAGGGTCGTCGACCAGCAGCGGCTTGAGCAAGCCCTCTACGATTTGTTCGTGGAACCAGCGCTGCGCCTTGGCGTAGTCCGTCACCTGAGGGTTGGACGGCATCTCCGGGTTCATCTCTGGGCCTTGGTGAGAGATGTCGAGGTGATGCGCCTTGTTGATCTTGGCGAAGTTGAAGTTCATCTGCGACGTAGAGAACATCGCTTGCAGGGTGATGATGGGGGCTGCGTTGCAGACGATGGCCTGCGAGGCAACTTCCATTTGTGCCGCTAGGATCAGCGGGAAGTTCTCGTTGTTGCCCTGATAGTCACCCAAGTACCAGTTGGGCGTGCCTTCGGGCGTCACGTCCGGCTGCTTGAGCGCGCGGATCTTCTCCACGTTGGGGAGAGCCGGCGCGGTCGTGCAACTGAGCGTGCCGCCGCCGCTGCTGCCGCTGTGCAGCGCGAGCAACGCATCGAGGTGGGCCTGCAGCTTGGTCTTTTCGGTGGTGAGCGCCGACAGATCTTGTTGAAGACTTTGGACTTCACCCTCGGTCAGTTTGAGCAGCGCTTCACGGGCCTCGACATCGGGATTGACGCCAGTTGGCGCCTTCAGCCCGCTGAACACGGCGTCAGCGGCTTTGACGGGATTTTTCTCGGCTTCGATGAAGCCCGTGCCGTCCCAAAATACCTTGGGATAGAGCGTGACCGCACCGAGTGGGCGCGCCGATGCTCCGAGGTTGAGCGGCTTCACCCCGAGCTTTTGACCGATCGCGTAGTCGATGCTCAAGCGTGGCGCGTTGCCCTCGATGTCGTTCGAATCCGTCAGGAAGTTCACCGCGTCGAAGTGCGGGCCGCCAGCATTCGGATACTTGAAGCCCTGATAGACGTTGACGTACTGCTTGTACGGTTCGAGGGGCGCGAGAATGCTCTCGAAGCTCTGGTCGAGCGCGAACTGCGTTAGGTCGCTCCCCATCACCTTGGGGTTGTAGTGAATGTTGGGCACACCGTGCGGCATGTGAAAGATCAACAGCCGCTTGGGCGGCCCAACTGGCGCTGCAACGGCGAGGCGACTCAAATTGAACGCCGCAGGAGCGGCCAAGCCGAGCGCTGCGGCGCGCAGAAACATGCGCCGTTGAATCCCCCGAGAAGCTCGAGCCACACGCGTGCCTTCACGAAACTCAGTCAAGCTGCCTCCATCGGAACCGAAGCGAAACCGCCCCGCGAGGGGCGCTGGAAAACGTGCCACGTTCCACGTAGATACGCCGCTCATTTCGCGGAGTGACACGCGTTCTCGCGCGTCGGATCGCGCGCGGCCAATGGCCTTGAAAAAGCCGCATTTGAGCACTTCGCTGAGCTCATCGCCCGGCGCTCGTCGCTTTAATGCGAAATGTGTCTACCCTCACGCTGTCGCCGCAGCTCACGCGCCGAGCGAATCGCTCCCGCAGAGGCCCAAATCGGACGGGGTGTTGCCGTGGTCACGAGAAATTTGCGCTGTCACGAGCAATTCCAGCTCTGAATCTCCCGCGGCGACTTGAAGCCGGCTTTGCGCGGACACACGTACGATGCGGCGATCCAGCTATCCGCCTTTCGCGCACGGGCGCTCGCAAGTTGAGCAAGCTCCAGATCCACGCGAGCGTCACGGGTCTGCAGAAGTTCACCTGGGTGCTCGATCAAAGGCGTGCGACCGCTTGGACGTATGACCTCGTCTATCAAGTCGTGACTGCGCAGACCGCAGCAGCCGAGACTGGGTCGCGTCGCCCGCGCTCAGATTCGATTCTGCTATTGGTCGGTCTTACGCGATTGGCGCTCACGTCACCGGCCCGCGCGGGTCAGCTATTCGTACGGCGGCGCTGTCGTCCGGGCGGGTTTCACGACCGATGTGAGCGCCGCGCAATCGTCGGAGTCGACGCAGCAACCCTCCGTCGCGATCATCCCGTCGATCAGTAGTTACCGACCGTTCTGCGCTTCACCTCCGTGCTCGCCAGTACCACCATTGCTGCCGCGGGCGCCCATTGGGTCGCCGCGGCTAAACCGCGCTAGGCTCGGGCCTGCGATGCGCTGGCGACCGCTCACTGCTCTCTGTTCGTTCGTGCTTTGCTGCCGTGCGGAGCCCCAGAGCGCGGGCCGAGAACGCCTGCCTGCAACGGCGTTTCCGCCGACAATTGGGCTGAGCGCTGATTGGGATCTCAACGGTGTCATTGGCACCGGACAGAGCTTGGCCGTCGGTGCGATGGGAATGCCCGTCGGTGCCACCGCGGCGTCTTTCAACAACCTCAAACTCGATCTCGGATGGCGCGTTTTTCCGGCGACCGACGCGGACAGTCGCCGGCTTTCGCTGGTTTCACTGCGCGAGCCGATTCGACGCCCCACGCTTCACTATCCAGGTCCGTACCCGAACAATATCTACGGCGAAACGCCGCACACGGCCATGGCCAGCGAGATCACTCGCTCGGTGCGCGACGCCACTCAGCAGCGCGGCGACTACGTTACGGTTCACAGCGTGGTCGGGGAGTCGGGGCAAGCCTTGTCGGTGATCGCCAAGGAGCCACCGCGCGGTCGGGAGACCGGAGTGGCTTACGAACGCTCACTGTTCGAAGCGCGGGCCATCGCGCGCTTAGCCAAGGCCGCACGACGTAGCTACGGTGTGGCAGCGATCGTGTTGACACATGGCGAGACCGACGCCGAGAACCCCGACTACGAGCACGGCTTGCTCGCGCTGTGGCACGACTACAACGAAGACCTGCCCAAGATCACGGGCCAAACCAAGCCAATTCCGCTCTTTTTGACCCAGCAAAGCTCTTGCCCGACCGAGGCCGGAACCGTGGCTCGCTCCGCTTTTGCGGCCTTTCGCGCTAGTCGCGCAGCCGACTCTGGCATCGTCTGCGTCGGTCCGCGCTACCAGTACAGCTACGCCGCGGATGGCGTGCACCTCGATACGCTCGGCTACGACCGATTGGGCGAGAAATACGGGCAAGCCTACTTCGAAACGGTCGTGCGCGGTCGGCGCTGGCGGCCGCTTTCACCGCTTTCGGCAAGTCGCGACGGCAATACGATTCGCGTCGACTTCTACGTGCCGGTGGCGCCCTTGGTGTGGGACGAGGCTATGCCTCCAGCAGCGACTCGCGTGGAATGGGCAACGGCGCGCGGCTTCGAACTCTTGTCACAGGAACGACCGCTCGCGATCACGTCCGTCGAAATTAGCGGCGAAAGCGTGTTGATCCATGTCTCGCAAATGACGTCAGGACCGCTGATCTTGCGCTATGCGGCCGCGGCGGCCCCGAACTCGCGCCTTCACGGATCCTCCCGCTGGGGGCAACTCCGCGACTCGGATCCATTCGTCGGGTCGACTACGCAAACTGCGCAGCCGAACTACGCCGTTACTTTCGAACTCGAAGTCCCATAGCACCCGCTCAGATTCAACTCAGGGGCCGTGCATCAGGGGCAGGGATGCATCGAGGTACAGGGCAACACGTTGACCTGGCAGCGCCCATCCGTGCAACCAGCGCGGTAGTCGTCGAAGATCGGGGCGCACGCGGGGCAGCCGAGCGGCTCGGTCCCGCAGACGAGATCCGACAATGCCGCGCCCTGGTCGCCGTTGATCGAAACCACGCGATCACCGCAACCCGAACAGCAAGCGGTACCCGAGCGCAGGCTGCAGTCGCTATCAGTTTTGCAGGCGGTGATCTCGGTGGCTCGCAAGTCGACGATCGCGCAGTGCCCGCTCGAACCCAATGGCGCGTCCGCCGGTAGCTCGCAGGTGGGCACGAAGTAATAGAATGGATCATTGATGCCCGGCTGAACCCCGGGCGGACAGCCCGCACAATCGACCGCCGCGCACTGAGCGTCGAACTGCATTTCATAGGCGCCGTTGATCGCCGTGTAATTCGCGATTGGCCCCGTATTGCTACAAATGCAGCAGCTTTTCGGGACGATTCGACATTGGGCGTTCGACGTACACGCAGTTACATCGAGCCCGCCGCTACCACCGTTGCTCGCTCCGCCGCTGCTCGTGCCGCCGCTGCTCGTGCCGCCGACACCCGTCGTCGAGCCGGCTTCACCCGAGCGAGTTCCGGCGGTACCATGAACTGCGCCTGCGGAGTTTCCGGTCCCGGCCGTCGTCGACCCGGCGCCGGCGGAGCTCGCTCCCGCCAATCCATTCCCGCCGCCGATGCCGCCCCTGCTCTCGAAGGCATTGCCACCGCAAGCGGCTGCACTCACGAGTGCAATTGGCAACAAGCTAAGAAAGCCCAAGGTCGACGTGTGTGCCCTGCTCACGGAGCGAAATTTAGAGCAAGCGACATGCCAACGCTTTTGACTCAAGAACGCTTGTTTTTCGTGGGGTGTGCCAATCAACTGTGCCAATTCGAGGTCGGGTTTAGGACAGCGCAGCCAGGACGGCTGGTGGTATCGGCTCGGCGGTTGTGCGCCGAGCCGAACTCGAGACGAGCGACCTGACTAAGGGACGGCTGCGAAACCCGTCAGCGGATTCCCGTAGTAAGCGTCGGTCTTGTACGCGGTCTTGTTCCACTTGCCGTCTTGATCGCCAATGATTTGCACGGGAAAGATCGCGCGATCGCTGCCAAGTTTGTTCGCGCTCGCGAGCGAGCTCAGGTATTTCCCGTCCGGGCCAACCTTGAACTTGATCGAGCGCGCCAAGTGGTTGTTCCACAGCACTTTGAGCTCATAGTCGCCGGGGTTCTTGTCCATCGCGTAGATCTCGCCGAACATGCCCGGCTTTTCACCGGTCTTGTCCCACGCTCGCACGCTCGGAAAGTCGCACTTCACACGCGCCCACTTGGCCTTCTGGGGCGTGTTCTCCTCGACTTGCTGGGTGACCTCGGTCTCGATATCCGACTCGCAGCTCGCCTTTCCGACTTCGTCACCCTTGTAGAACATCTTGCCCACCTCTTTGCCTTGATAGAAGAGGTGCGGCTGAAAATTGTAGGCCTCGCCTCGCACCCAAAACGCGGCTTGGAACGTGGGCGCTTTCCACCCGGTGACATCTCCAGGCTTGAGGTAAACGTAGCCGATCGGTAGGTTCCAATCCTCGTCGACGTAGTACACGAACTTGAGCTTTGCCTTGGGCCCGACCTCGTTCGTATGGGCCTTGCCGATCGTCGCTTTGCCCGTGAAAATCGTTGCGTCTGTACCCGCCAGCTCGTTGCGGATGCCGATCTTGAAGCTGACCTTCCCCGTATAGGTCGTGCCCTTGTCTTCAGGGAGCGAGCTGCCGCCGTACTCGGTCTGGTAAGTACGCCCTGCAGCCGTTTCTTGCGTCGCGCAATCGAACTTGATCGAGCTGCCGCCGGGGACGCTGAAGTCAGCGTACAGCTGGCCGCCGCTCGGGATCGGGCCGTTCACGCGGAACGCCAAACGCGGCACCCAGCTCCATTTGTCGTAATCTTTTTTATATACGTTCAACGTGTGGGCGTTCACGAGCAGCGAGTCTTTCGCGATCGTGGGGGCGGGGTCGGCGGCTTGCGACGTCTGCGGCAGAAAGGGCAGGGAACAGATCGCGAGCGCGATCGAAAGGCTGAGCGTTTCGTTCTTCGTCACCAAACACCTCCTCAATGATTGTGAACTTGGCTTCGACCAAAAGATCACCATCATATCCGGGTGTTGGGTGCGCTCAATCCCACGGAAACCGGGGCTTTGTGGGTTCGTATCATCGCTGTTCGCGCCTGCCGAGGGGCGACGTGCCTGGGAGCTTTGCCGGCGAATGAGGTGCAGAACAACGAACGCGGTCGTGCCGCTGTTTGTCAGCACGACCGCGTCGCGAACAGGCCGAGTGAAATCACCCAACCGCTAACGAATCACGGACACGCGGTCTTGGTCTGGCAGTTCGTGAGCGTGCTCGAGCCGTTGCCGGTCGTGCTCGCCTGGCAAGTGTTGGTGCCAGCGTTGCCATTCAAGACGTTGTGATTCGTGCAATCGCTGAGCGCGTCGTCGCCGTCGCCGCCGTTCAGTTGGTCGTCACCAACGTCGCCATTCAACTTGTCGTTGCCTGCGTCGCCGAAGAGGCGATCTTGGCCTTGGCCGCCGGAGAGCGTATCGTCGCCGTCACCGCCGCGCAGTTGATCATCGCCGTCCTCACCGTTGATGGCGTCGTTGCCGGGGCCGCCTTGGAGGTTGTCTTGGCCGCCGCCGCCGTAGATCGAGTCGTTGCCGTCGCCGCCATTCACGACGTCGTCGCCTTCGCCGGCGAAAATGATGTCGTCACCGCCGCCGCCGTTGATCGTGTCCTGTCCTCCGAGTCCGACGATGCAGTCGGCATTCGCCGTGCCCGTGATCGAATCGTTATTTGCTGTGCCGATGATGACGTGAAGTCCCGAGGCTCTACAAAACGCTACTGGATCCGTGGGCGCGGTCAGCGCCTCACCGGTGCTCGACACGCCATCTTCACCGGCACTCGCACCACAGCCCGAGAGCCCCATTGCCAACGCGAAAGCCCCTACCAGAAAGCCCGCTGCCGCTTTAATCTTCATTTTCCCGCTCACTTTTCGCGCGAACTTACACCCTGGCGTTCGGCTCGGTGCCGCGCAACCGAGCCGAGTCCGTTCGACAGACCTCCATGGAACCCGCCATGGAAAGCGTCGCCCCAAACGATTCGTGACGCGGCAAGAGCTAGTCCTCTCAATCGCAATCGTCAATCCGATTTGCGCGCTGACATCGAATCTTCCTGCAGATGTCGAATTGCTTTCGTCAGCGACATGGCGAATCGGTGTTGCTTTCGCAGGCTACTGGGGTGGGCGCCTGTTTGCGGGCGGTGACCGCGCGGAGTCGACGTTATGCGCCCGGCGCCACGGTCCCGTGTTCAGGTTCTTTCACACCCCGAACCGCGGGCGCTTCGGGGCTACCAAATAGAGCGGGATACGTGAGCCCTGCAAGCACTGCGCCAAGGATAGGCGCCACCCAAAACAACCAAAGCTGACTGAGGGCCCAGCCGCCGACGAACACCGCGGGTCCGGTACTGCGCGCCGGATTGACGGAGAGGTTGGTGACGGGGATGCCGATCAAATGGACGAGCGTGAGAGCGAGACCGATGGGGATCGGCGCAAAGCCGGCGGGTGCGCGTCCATCGGTGGCTCCGAGAATGACGAACAAGAAGAAGAAGGTCAGCACGAGCTCAGCGACCAATGCAGAGACGATCGAGTAGTTGCCGGGTGAGTGCTCACCATAACCATTCGCCGCGAAGCCCCCCGCCAGACTGAAGCTCTCTGCGCCACTCGCAATCAAATACAACACTCCAGCGGCCGCGATTCCGCCCACCAATTGGGCGGCGATGTACGCTGGTAGCTCGCTGGCTGGAAAACGCTTTGCGGTGCAGAGTCCGACCGACACGGCTGGGTTGAGGTGACAGCCCGAAATATGGCCGATGGCGTACGCCATCGTGAGCACGGTGAGCCCGAATGCTAGCGATACTCCGAGTAGCCCGATTCCGACTTTGGGGAATGCCGCCGCGAGAACGGCGCTGCCGCAGCCGCCGAAGACGAGCCAAAAAGTACCGAATAGCTCGGCGAACATTCGTCGATTGAGGGACATGGCGATCCTTTGGTAGAGGGCAACTGAGCCCTTGGCTTGTCCGAGAGCGTAACGCCGCCCGTCGCCGGAGGGCAATGGAGGTGACAAGAGGTCTTCGAGCGCACATGCCTCGTGTATCGGACCGCGTCGGCTCGATTCGTCGGACGGCGTATTCCGTCACCGAGATGACGACGACCCGATGCCGCGTTGCTGCGCGAATCGCGGGCGCAATCAGAGGCCGTTTGCGAGGCACGCGAGGTGCGCTGTCGAACCAGAGATCGCCCAAAAAAAGAATCGCACCTCGCTGCGCGAGGCACGCGCTCAGCGCGCCCGAGATCGCACTCGCCGCGTTGTTTCTCGAGAAAATGCAGCAGCATCGCGGCGCGCATCGTCCTACCCCACCTGACATCGACGCAGTAGTTTCGCAATCGCCGATCACAATCGACGTCGGACGGGTTACGCTTCCTCGCATAACAATTCTTGCCGCGGCTGGGCGCGGCTCAACGGGAAGGCTTGAATGCGTCGAACTCAATCTGCGAAGCGTCGTGGTGCTCTCTATCCTTGGCTTGCAGGTTCGTGGGCTGTGCTCGCACTGTTGAGTAACAGCTGTGTTGATGACCCAAAGCGGGTGCGTGCGAGCGGAGGGGCAGCCGGCATGGCGGGCGCGACGCCAATGGCTGGCAAAGGCGGAGTGAGCGGTGAGCCCGGAACAGGAATGATGGATGAGGCCGGCGCGAGCGGCGCCTCCACGAGTGAGGGCGGTGAGGGCGGGGACGGCGGCATGGGCGTGCTGCCCGGAGCGGGCGGTGACGGAGGCGCGCACGACGACGCGGCGGGTGCGGGTGGTGACCATGCGAGCGCGCAAGCGGGCGCGGCCGGCGAGGTGGACACGTTCAACGAACCTTGCCCCGCCAGTTCGCTCGATGGCTGGGCGAGCGTCACCGGTCTCGATTTCGATCCGCAGGTCAACTTGCCTGTTTGGCAAGAGGTGACTGCTTCGACGACCGATGAGCTGGTCGCTTACGCGGCCGCAACGGAGCCGTATTACATTCACGTTTCTGGCACGATTGCCGTGCCGGTCTTGGACGTGAAGTCGAACAAGATGATCGAAGGCGTCGATAGCGACGCGACGATCCAGGGCGGAATTCGTATCGCCGGGACTTCAACGGCGACCACCGATATGGTGTCGAACGTCGTGATCCGAAACCTCCATATCGACGCGGTTAGCTCGCAAACGGCGACCGCGGACGTTGACATTGCTGGCATCAGCGTCATCTATGCGCACCACGTTTGGATCGACCACGTCGACGTTTGGGATGCGAAGGGTGACAACGTCGACATCACGCATGGCTCCGACTTCGTCACCGTTTCTTGGTCCAAGATTCGCTTCGTGACCGATCCGAGTCGTCGTGGCGTGCGTGTGGGTGACAGTGACACGAACGCAGCCGAGGACACGGGCCGCCTCAAGGTAACGTTCCACCACAATTGGTGGACGGCTTCGGTCAATCAGCGCATGCCCCGCGTGCGCTTCGGCGACGTGCACGTGTACGACAACTACTATGCGGGCAGTAGCGAGACGCCGAATGCTTATTGTGTGGCCGCGGCGATCAATTCTCGCCTACTGGTCGAGAACAACTATTTCGACGGTGTGCAGCTGCCGCACGTTTTCTTCAGCTTCGTCAATAGCGCGGCGGTGTACGCGGAACCCACGGCGCAAATGGTGGCGAACGGAAATACCTACGTCGGGGCCTCGGATCAGGAGAGCGGCAAACAATCAGGGCAAGGCAGCGCCTTTACGCCTCCGTATTCGGTAGTGCTCGAACCCGCCGACACGCGCCTCAAAGGCTTCGCTCGTCATTGCACCGGCCCCGTGAACCCGGTGCCCGCCACTTCGAATTGAGAGTGGGCGATCCCAATCCAGCAGCGCACCTCGCAGCGCGCCCGTGTTCCCACGCGGCGCGCTGCGGTATGCTTACTTCTGGCAAACGCGAACGTAGTCGACCTTGAGTTCTTGCGGGAACGTGGTCGTGCTGTCGGGGTTGCCGGGCCAGCCGCCGCCGACCGCGACGTTCATGATGATGAAAAATGGGTGCGCGTAGACCCAAGTTGCGCTGCTCGGGATATCGCTGTTCGTCTTCGTCGAATAGAGCATGTCGTCGACGTACCAGCGAATCGTGTTCATCTCCCATTCGACCGCAAAGACGTGGAACGCCGAGGCGACCGGCGCGGTCAACATGTATTGCTTGGTCGGTCCGTCGCCCGCGGAGTAACCAGGGCCGTGGATCGTGGCATGGATGATGTTCGGCTCTTTGCCGATATTTTCCATGATGTCGATCTCGCCGCACGCCG
>Ga0164241_10000462_pt1 | contig 75157 bp, 72 predicted proteins | sample OricomyardsoilBY_FD_108780 | JGI IMG/M metagenome (GOLD analysis project Ga0164241, IMG submission 108780) | Backyard soil microbial communities from Emeryville, California, USA - Original compost - Back yard soil (BY) | ecosystem: Environmental > Terrestrial > Soil > Unclassified | place: USA... | reverse complement strand
GGCGGAGCCGTAGTGACCCCAAAGGCTCTCCTCGTGCTCACGCAGCCCCAGGGGGCTGCGTAGTGCACGAGGAGGGACTTGAACCCCCACACCTTGCGGTACCGGAACCTAAATCCGGCGCGTAGTTCCTGAGCACGTCCGAACCACGCCAAAACACGCGATTTCTTGACGTGTCGGACCGCCGTTCGGTGCCGTTCAGAGCGTCTGCCGACGATTCGCCGACGATTGAACCGGGTCGCTCGGGCTCGCGTCGTCGACTTGTCGGAAGCCTTCGCACAGGACGGCGTCCGCCGCGTGCAGCAGGGCAGCGCGAGCGATACCAAGCATGACACCCGCATCGTCGGCGGTAGCAACAGGCCCCGGACTTCTATGCTCAGCCCCGTGCCTGAGACGTTTCACCGGATCGTAAACACCGGTGCGAAGGGCCGTCGAGATTCCTGAGAGAGCCAGCAATCCGGGATTCTGACCTTCCAGATTTGGGTGCCGGTCGACCTTTTCGGTTTCCGATTTGATGCCGAGACGCTTCCGCACGGACTTGCTTGGCGGCGCAAATGCTCGAGCAAATGAGCATTCCTCCTCCGCAAGGTCGAGCTTGAAGTGGGCGTTGACGATCCAGCCGACCTTCTCGAGCACGCTCCAGAATTGACGCACCGACGCGTAGATCGCGTGGTCGACCGAGCTTGGGGTTCGGGCTCCCCACCGCGGTAGCGAGACCGGCAAGGACGCCGCTCCCTTGAGCAGCGCGCGTCCTAGGGCGTACGTGCCAACCGCGTCCACGAAAAATTCGTGAACTGTGCCTGGCAGGTGATCCAGTAACATTGGGTCGTCTTCATCGCGGTAGGGACTGCGCGCAAGGAGCGTCAGGCCAAGCGGGACGCCGAGACGAGCTCCGACGCCAAGGCGGCTGGTGCCCATCTCGCTGAGCGCGTCTTCGGCGTCGAGGCCCAACACGATTCCAATGACGTCCGCGAGATGTTCTGCCGAACTCGCCGTAGACTCGGCGAAAACAGGCTCGTCGCGTGCAACGAATAGGCGATTGGCTTCGCGCAGGTGCCATAGCGCAGCTACGAAAAGTGATTTCGGCGCGCCATCGCGCGCTCGGCAGACCATTCCGACAGCCCAGAGCATTTCTCCGAGCTTCAGGTGCGCGTTGGGATGGTCCGGATGTTGGGAGAGGACGAAGTCCAACAGGTCGATGGCTTCGTAGAGGCGCCCTTGTACGCGCAACGTGCTGGCGCAGTTGATCGTGAATTCCGGCGTGCCGGCGCGAAGACGATCCGACCCCTCGTAGTAGAGGCGAACTACCTCTTCCTCGTCGCCCCAAGCTCTCATCCTGTAGTCAGGCGCAGCAGAACGCCTGGACTTCATGTGGATCAGCGACGATTTGGCATTTGCTAGATTGTAGAGGAGGTCATCCCCGAGTTGCTGTCGAGCGCCAGGGTCGGCATGCAGCGTCTCAAAGATGTCCCGCGCCTTGCGCACCGCTGGCTCGTCATCGAGACGTTCGGCGGCGTCGACCATAATGGCCGCGCAGTTGAACGCGACGCCCGGCGATCGAACTTCATCGTGGAGGGCTCTGGCTAGGGCCAGCGCGTTGGCGCAATCGCCGACGCTGACCATCCGGAAACCTTCATTGATGCGCCGTTGAACTTCGTCGTGATCCATTCGACCCGTCTTTTCTAGGAGGGGCGCTGTCTCCGCCCGGTTGTCGGTCGCGACTGCACCCGTAAACGCCGCGCCGGCTCGGCAAGACGCTCAGAGACCAGCCAGGCTTCTTCCCAATCGCGGTGCCACAGGTGAGGCAGAAGGAAATGAGACTCCTCGTCGCCGACGACGCAGGCCCCTCCGGCCAAGGCCAGAGCTCCTTGGAACCCAGCCGTGAATGCGCCAATCGCTTCGTGCTTCTCGGCGTTGGTCGCCAGACCGTCGATTCTGGCGGCCTCGGTGAATACAGTCGCGTCTAGCTCGATCGATGGCTCAAGCAGAGGCATCAGACGCTCGCGTTTGCTCCCTAGAGCCAGCGGATCAGTCTGCCCCGTTTGCGTGAAGATCTGGGAGAAGAGCCAGTTGTCTATCTGCTTGAAGAACCCGCTGCGAGGCCGGGCGACCGCTAGAAGACTCCGCGAGCACAGGAGTGTCAACGTGAGCTTAGGAATCACCTCCATGGTCCCATGCAACGGCAGAGCGACCTCCTCAGCCGCGGTAACGGAGACGTAGGGGAAACCGATTGACTCGAGCTGCGCGAGGATTGCCATCCCGCGCCGATACAGCGGCCACCCTTGCGCGGGCACCCGAATCGAAGAGGGTTGAGGCCCCCGCTTAGAATTGTTGAATGCCCCACGCGAGAACCGGCGGTCCGGCAGTCGCCCTAGAGCGGGCATTGTCGTGTGATCGGTGGACGTCACCGGTGCATCGATGGTTACGAGCCGAACACGCTCATCTGCGAGTGGGCCTTCACGCCGCTCAATTAGTTTGTCCAGTTCAGTCGAACTCAAGACCTTGGTTTCGTGCGCCAGTGCTATGCGCGTCGACTCGATCGTTTTTTGAACCAGAAACGCCGCGACAGCGGATGTTTTTCCGACCGGCGCGAACCCAACATCAATGCCGCAAGCGACCTCGCCGGCGGAGGCTAACTTTGTTGTTGGCGTCATCGCAGGTACTCTAGGACATGTGAGACGGTCCCGTTGCCCGACGTCTGTTTGAGCGAAGGAGCTCCAGCGCTACCTGCAGATATAGGCGCCCGTCTCGTCACCAACTAAGACCTTGACGAACGGCTCGATCGAAGCCGACACCAAGCGCTGGTACTGCTCGACGTGGCGGAAGTACTCGCGGAGTTGCATCGGCCCTTGCCCTCCGTTGACCGCCAAAATGAGTCGACCTCGAAGCTCGGGTTCGCCCTGCTGCCATCGCAACGCTTTGGACCGCTTCCCATCGATCTCTCTGCCAATGACAGCGGCAAATTGTTCGGCTTCTACGTGATACGGCTCCGAGTTTGGCCGACTTCGACGTTTGGCCAGATTCATGTTCCCGCTCGACGAGATGGCATCCGGGACTGCATCCACGATCTCAACGAAGAGGCTGCCCTCGGTCGCGGTGACTTCGAAGTCAGGCGACTCGCGTTTCAGAACCCGAAGCGGCGGGACGCTCAGGATTCCTGGGAGGAGCATCCCGAGGACACGCAGCTCGTAAGCTTCCTTCGATTTTGGGGAAGCGATAGAAGGGCCAACGTACAGGCCGCACAGATCCCACGGGCTGAATCGAGCGAATGGACGCCAGCGCGGTGAGGCATTCACGTCCATTGCCAACCCCCATGGTCCCATCGCCCCGAGAAGCCTCGCAGCAGTGGGTTCAGGAATTGCTCGGCAGCTTCGCGGACCGCAGGAAGTGTCCTCCATACAAGGTCATCCTCGGTAGCCATACGCTCGTACGCCCGCGTCCACTCCGACGGCGGTGCTGGGAGAGCGGGCGGGATGGCGTGCGTGTTGCGAAAGGAAAACGTTGCTTCAATTGCGCCGCGCAGCTCGGCCGCATCGAGCGGACCGATGCTGGCTAGAAGCGCGAGGTCCGGAAGGTCTTTTACTCGAGTGTTGGGACGGTCGCGCGGCAGTGTGTAGGCGTGCAGCTTCTCGGCGATGTGTGCGGCCCTCGGGTACAGCCGAAACGACGATGGCTGCACGCCGGCGAATTCTAGGAAGCGGCTTCCTTGAGCCACGTCGGGTTCTACCGTGAGGACGTCTGCAAAACCAACGTCAACACCGAACGCACCGCCATAAGGTTTGCCTCCAAGCTTCGCTTCCACGCGAAACCTGTAGCCGTCGTAGACCATGCCCTCGCCCTTGATGCGGGGCATGTCGGCGTCGGGCTGGATAGAGAACGACAGCCAGTCGCCCAGAGCCAACGCACCAGCCTTGCGAATCGCTCCTAGGATGTCGTCGCTATCACCCGTCAGGCGCAGGTCGACGTCTTTGGTCGTCCTGGCTCGTTGAAGTCGCAGCTCGAGCACTAGGCCGCCCTTGAGGATGGCGTTCTCGCCGAAATGCGCGAAAACCCGAGCAAGAAAGCGATCGAATATAAGCAGCTGTCGAAAGCGGTTCATCTCGGCGCTCGACACGGCGGCACGGATGCGCTGTTCGAGCGCCGTCCTAAACGCTTCAGGCGACCGGTACTCACGGATGGCCATTGTTGCTCCGCGCTGTTAGCCGCTCTTTGATGGCTTGCTTCACGGCCTGCCGCCTGAAGAGCCCCCGACGGACGCCTTGTCGAGTCGCTTGCTCGACCAGATCGGGCGCGACAGCGGCCAGCGCGCAGTCCACGATGGTGCGCAGCGGCGTCGTTAGCTGCACCGGTCCCCGCCATTCTCGGTCTTGGTCGACGATGTCAGAATAGTGGAGGACCATTCCCCTCGGAATTTTGATACGTCGTGCGTCCCAGGCGCTTGGTACTGTAAGATGCAGCTTGGCGGGCAGCGCATCCGATAGCTCGTGCGCGGCGAGCGCAGTCTCGTGACTGAAGACACCTTCACGTCGAGACCAGAGCCACGCAGGGACCAGAGCCTCTTCGTCACTAGGCGGGTAGTTCGTGAGACGGAAGATGCCTCGTTGCGATCGCTCGATCCGTCCTGCGGTGAGGTAGTGCTGCAGTAGGGGCAGTGAGAAGCCGGCCTCACTGGCGTCTTTGGCCGTGAAGTACCCAGCCTGCGTGCCAGCCATGGCCGATAGCTGATTCCAGCTCGGATGAGTTCCAGATGAAGCAACCCTGGGCACGCAGAAACATTAAATACTATTATATGTTACCGCAACAACATCGCGAATTAGTCGCCATATTTGCACTATGTTGCCCTGGCAACATTCCTGGCAACGCCGGAATCCTTGCCCGTTGCCCAGCGGTACTTCAACCTATCCCGCATGCTGGACAACACAGCAATCGCCACGACCCCTGAGACCCCCCCGAAGGTAGTTCGGATCGGGCGAAAAATCCAGGCTGTGCTCGACGAGCTCGACCAAACTCCCGCCTGGCTAGCGGAGATGGTTGGCGTTTCCCGTTCCACGATCACGCGCATTCTCAAAGGCGAGCGCAACCCGACGCCCGAAACGATTCAGGAGATTGCCCCGGTGCTTGGGCTCACCGTTGCTCAACTTGTGAACGGAACCGACGCTGCTGAGCGCGTCAAGGAGGCGAAGGACCTAGTCGCACGCAGTGACTTCGAAGACGCCATTCGCCACTGCCTAGAGTACGAGAGAAGTGCCCGCGATGCGGGAGTTCAGCTACGCGACACGCGCGCTGAGCTCGAAACTCAGCTCGAGGCCACCCGGCGCGCGAACGCCGAAGCACGAGAAGCATCCGAACGACTTGCAAGGATGGAGGCCGAACGTGACGACGCAATCCGCGCCGCACGCCATCACGAAGAAGACGCACGCCGCTACCAAGACGCATTGAAGAAAGCGGTCACCGACGTGGCGCGACTCCACGCGCAGGTCCGCGAACTTGGGAAAGCTGTTGACGACGGTCGAAAAACAGGCCGCATCGGTGCAATCCTTGCCGGAGTAGCGGCCGCGGTCTCGGTTGCCACCTACCTCAATTCCGACTCCCAGCCCAAGACGGCCACTTCTCCATCGCCACCGCCAGCCCAAAAGAAAGCCAAAAAATGAAAAAGACCGCATCTTGGTGCACTCGAGGTGCACGCCCCGAGCGAAACGCTCGAGCCGCGCTGCTCGGAGGCACACAGGCCCTCGTTGAGGCGGTCGTCCAGGGAAAGCCGCGCCCGTGGCTCTACGCGATGGCAAGAGCTACATTCGCCGCGACGGCGATGAACGAGCATCGCCTGGTCGCCCGCGCAAGCGCCAACGCTCGCAGCAGTGAGTACGCAGATCTCACAGCCGACATCCTCAACCAGCTATTCGACCTGCCGTCGACACCAGCGCTGCCGCCGGCTAGGTCGCCCCTGCTGGACGCGAGGCAAGCTGCCTCGAAACCCCGGACCAACAATGGCTAGCAGAGTCGAGTCAGTTGCCTCAAACCGACAGACTCGTGGCTCTGGCTGCAGCCTCTGCACCCCTCTATAGTCAATTCTCCAGAGGTAATCGTCTTGCCACCGCTACGATTGCTCTTCCTGCAAAGACGCGGTGTGCTCTCAAACTCCTGGACCGAATACCTCTGAACGCGAGCAAGCAATGACCAAAGACGCATTGTCGAACGTCCTCGGATGGGTCGTTGGCATCAACGACGGCGAGGCTGCTGACGACGTAAAGCGCCTTCGCGCCCGAAACCCAGCGGCAACCAACGGGGACCTAGCGCGCCAAATATTTGTGAAGGCGCGAACAAAGGCGACAGGTGTCGGAGTACTAACGGGTCTGCCCGCAAACCCGTGGGTGATGGTCCCTGCAGCCATCGCCGATCTTGCGACTGTTCTACGCATTGAGACAGAGGCCGTTGCCCGAGTAGCCCTGCTCTACGATCCTTCATTCTTCGAGCAACCCGACGCGGCCTGGGAGCTCCTAGTACCCGTCTTTGGTATTGACGCACTGAGCCAGTTCTTGCGTGACCTGGGCGTGCTTGGATCCATGGGGGTGACGCGACAGCTCGTTCGACAATACCTCTCGAAGGAGACTCTGCGATCCTTTCAGAAAGTAATGCTCAAGTACTTCGGCATGAAGGTGACGCAGAAAGGGGTTCTGTCGAAGTCGCTACCGCTCGTTGGAGCTGTCATCGGCGGAGGCTGGAACTTTGCGGAAGTGACGATTCTCACGAAGAGAACGATCGCCTACTTTGAGAACCGCCCAATCTCAACGCCCATCGACGTGCAACCGGTTAACCCCGCATAGCTCACCTTCCCGCCATGCAAGATGCCCAGCCATGTCAGCCGTCGTGGTGCGCGGTCTGGCGCCGCGTAGCCACCGTTTTGGCTCTTGTGAATGACGGCGTGCCGTCCGCAACGGAACGTAGCGCAAGCGTTGTCGAACGGGGCGCCAGCCGGCGGTGACTGTTCGAACTATGACAGGTCGCCCGCCGCTACGTGAGCGCTTCGTGTTTCCGAACGAGTTCGTTCACTCCCCGGCAACGCTGGCTCTTCAATCGCGGCTGGTCGACGTCGTCGAGGTCCGCAGCGGCCTTGAGCGAACATTGCGACTTTGGCGAAAGACCGGTACGCCAGCGGATCAGGATTTGCGGGCGCTGTGGCGCCACGAAGTTCGACACGTGCAGCGGGTGATGTCGTACGCCCAAGCACGCGACGTCATCGTCGAAGCTGTCGAGGTGGTCGAGGATGACGACTACTTCGGCCTAGTCCTCGTGCGTGCGGGTCAGCCACTTCCGCAAGTTCTTGCAACTGCCTCGCCTCGCTACTGGATGCGTCGGCTGAAGGAACCCGGCGCGAGAAACCTCTTCTGGGCAAACATTCGGCGCGTTGTTGCCGCGCTCGGCATACTTCACGCTCAGGGGCTCGTACACGGACATGTCGGGCCTGAAGTTCTAATGACCGAGGGGTATGAAGAGCCAGATTTTCGCCTGACGGGGTTCGAATGGAGTCTGTGGCTCGCCGGCGATGTCAACGGCAGGGAACCTGGAGGTGGACAGGGAGCAGATGGCATCTATTCGTTCGAAGGCGACTGGCGCTCTCTGGGGCAGTTTGTTGCCTGGTCGTTCGGGGTCACGCTCACACAATCGGGCGATATTCTTCAGGATGAAGATCCGGACGCCCTCTCGTTACTTGGGCATGGCGAGCGCCAACTGGTCCGTCGCCTCGTGGCTCCTACGACGACGGAATCTCTCGATGCAGCTTCCCTGACGCGGACGATCGATGACTTGGTCGTTAGCCTCGCCCGATCTGCTGCGGCAGGGGCGGCTCCGTTGCTGATCATGACCTTTGCGAGTTGGGACTGGCTGGGGAGGGCCGTCTACGATGCGACAGACGGTGAAATCGCCGCGGATGACACAGTGGGGCAGCTCAATTGGATTCAGGGAGACCTGTCCGCCGGCGCAGTTCTCCTGGTTCCGCCGGATTTCGCTGGCGTCAAATCACGCTTGCGCCTCATCACCGGGAGCATGGTCTACGAGCTGGCCGCATTCACAGACAAGAACACGACCGTAGCGACCTGGGAGATCGCTGTCTGTCGAACTGTTCAGACGCGCAAGGCGGCCTTGTCCGTGACCAACGAGGACGAGCACCGACTGACGCAGACGGTCAGCGTCGTTCAACGATTCGCCGAAGCCCAGTCTCTTCGGGAGCAACGTGCCGTTGACGTCGTGGATTGGAGTACGTTTGCCGTGCCGCGCACCGCGCGGGGAGTGACGGTGGCCACCGATGTGAGACGGGCGCTTTTGCTAGCTCAGATTCTCGAGGCCTTGATTCGCACGCTCGAAAATTATCCGGTCGAGATTCTGTCGAGAGCGAACGGGCGAGTGCGCATTCGAGCCGAGGATGAGAGCGAACGCGATGCCTTCGCAAAGAAGGTCGGGCTCGGTACGACGGCGGACGCACTGCATCGACTGTTTGATCAAGATCAGCGAGATGCGGGGATTGTCTGGCGCCTCGGGCGCTCGCCCAACCTCGGCGCTTCTACCCTGAGGGATGCCGAGGCGCGCTTCGTAGAGGGCTCGGAGCTACACGGCGCGATCGTCTACGAATTCGAAGTGGATCGCGATGTCGTGGTCGGAGATACCTACTTCCTTCGGCCCGAGCAGGAACTTGGGACCGAACAGGTGATCCGTCGTCGCCTCCGCAATCTTGCGGCGCTCGAGAGTCAGGTCGATCTGGCGAGAGCCTTGGATAACCCCTTGCGCGAACGAAGGAAAAGTCCCGAGCGGCTTGAGCTCGAGGATGCGGAGCTGGCTGACCTAGACCGTCCCAAGCAAGCGGCCCTGCGCGCGATCTTCGAGACCCTTCCCTCGTTCTTCGTAGTCGGGCCACCTGGCGTGGGCAAGACAAAGCTCGCGACTGAGGTCGTGCGTCGCAGCCTGCGGCTTGAGCCATCAACCCGAATGTTGATCAGCGCTCAGGGGCACGATGCGCTGGATCATTTGCAAACGGAGATCAAAAAAGCGCTCAATTTTGACGAATTTGAGCAAGTGCTCCTCGTGCGTTCGAAGGGGTCCGACGCACGTCCTACCAGCAACGACGATGTTGGTAGTGTTGCGCGTCGCACGGTTGAGCAGCTAGCCACGAGCGAGCTTTTTCGGTCGGCTCCCGAATCGCTTCGCGCGCGTGTTGAGGCTCATCGTTTCGCGGTGACCGCCGCCGATGCCAGCGCGGCGATCAACCGCGACCTGGCAGCCGAGCAGCACGCGCTCAAGAGCCTGATTTTGGACGCAGCCAACGTTTTCCTGTCGACTGCGAACTCGCAAGACGTGGAGCGCCTGGTCGACGCCCGTGAGCAGTTCGATTGGGTCATTGTTGAGGAGGCCGCGAAGGCGACCGGCCCTGAGCTCGTCGGCCCGCTCCTTCTCTCAGGTCGGCGACTCCTCATCGGTGATCACCATCAGCTCGCACCGATGGAGGCTGAGCGCGTGCTCAAGATACTCCAGGATCCAACCCTGGTCTCGGCCGCGCTGGCGCTCGCCAAGCGCCACGTGGCGCCCGTCTTTGGAGACACTCCAGAGCTAGACGAGCTTGCTGCGCATCTCGAGGAGCCGGCGGCTCTCGAAGCCACTGCTCGACGAGCCCGACGCCTGCTTGAGCCGTTCCGCAACTTCGTAGGCGAGGACGAGACAGGATCGCCCGACCGCGCCACCGGTCCGATCAGCGCTACCTTGACCGAACAGCGTCGGATGGATCCCGCCATTGCGCGCGTTGTATCCAGCGCTTTCTATAAGGGGAGGCTGACGACCGAAGCGGGCCGTGCGGCACGATCAGCAGATCCTTTGCCCTATGAAGTCCGCGGTCGAATGCCGCGCTCACCTATTGTCGTCATCGACTTCCCGCATGTGAGCCTCTCCGGGAAGCCTGAGCCAGTGGAAAGTGGTCGCCCTCGTTGGAGCAACAGAGGCGAGGTCGAGAGTGTCGTTGACGTCTTGTGTCGCATCCGGCCGCGTGCGTCTGGCCCCGCACCGACTCTCGCAGTGTTGTCCCCATATGCGGCGCAGGTGGCACGTCTAAGTCTCCGAATGCGGTACTTGGCGACCGGTCCGCTAGCCCACCTGAGTGGCTTCAGCAGCGTCCGTTCTGGGCGCCAGTTCGTGGGCACGGTGGATTCATTTCAAGGAAATGAAGCGGATCTCGTGATCCTGTCGCTCGTCCGCAACAACGCTTGGGTTGGTCGGCATGCACTTGGGTTTCTTCGAGATCGCCGACGCATGAACGTCGCACTCAGTCGAGCAAAGAAGCAGTTGGTGATCGTTGGAAGCCTCCGGTTTCTCGAGGAGGCCGTGCGTGGACCAAATCCGCGAGGAGAGCTGGACGAGCTTTCCTTCCTTAGTGACATCGTACAGACGCTGCGAGCGCTCGCGAATGAACAGCGTGACGATGGGATCTCCCTAGCCACGATATTGAGCCCGGCTGAGTTTCGGAGGACGACGTGAGGCGTCTCATCGCCATCCCGGTCTTCCATATGTCGTGCAAGGTTGGCATCGACACAGGACGCGCCTGGAGCGTCGTTGACGAGCTCTTGCTCTGGCGCGTGGATCGCGCGCCTGAAACCATCGCGGGCCTGGTAGCCGCATCGCGTCTTCCTCGCTCGTTGGTGGTCGCCTCTCTGGCAAGGATGATGCGTTTCCGACTGGTAGAGGTGTCTGTGACCGGCGGAAGCGCGGCTTTCAAGTCGAGTCAGTTCGGTAAAGCGCTGGTCGGCGAGGAGTTGCCGTACTTCCCGAAGCGCATTTCGCGCCGAGTAAGCTTTGTTGTCGAGCGCGCTACGGGTGAACTGCTGCGCCGACGTGATGTGCGGCTGCTCTCGCTGGCAGCGCTCCAACGCGAGCGTCGTGCAGGGATCGATGTCCGGCTCGTTCACGTGGAGGGTGGAGAGCCGCCAATGTCTCCCGAGGCGAACCTCGGGCGCCTCGCAGAGCTTGCAGTGCGCGGTCATGATGAAAGGCTCGCCAACGTCGATGCGACGACTGCGTCCAGGCGGGACAACGAGGTGCTGGTTGTGGACGTCGTCGACGGCGTCGTATCGGGGCTTCCCCTAGATGCAGGTGACCGATTGCGTTCGCTCGCCTCACGTCTTGCGCGTGAAAAGGCCGTTGGAGACACAACTGTCCGTTATGTGGGACCGACCCCAGTTGATTTGACGAAAACCGTGCGCATCCCCTGTGACGTTGTCCCGGACGACGTTGTCGTTGGCGGTGCGGCTCACAAGGCAATCTTTCTCGCGCTGCTTGAGCAGGCTCAGCGCCGCGTTGTCGTTCACTCGACCTTTCTCTCCGTGGAGAAGTTTGAAGCGCTTCGCGAGGCGTTCCGTGCAGCCTGCCGTCGTGGCGTGGTATTGGACGTTCTTTGGGGCGCAGAATCCGATGACGACACCATCGCCCAGAATGGCTTGTCGGCTGCGAAAATCAATGCGCTCATCCGCGACGAACCGGACCTGGTGGGACGAGCCAGGGTCCATATGCGGTCGACGGGCTCGCACGCGAAGATAGTCCTGAGCGACGGCCCCAATGGCCAGTGGTCGGCCGTTGTCGGTTCATGCAACTGGCTACTTTCTCCGTTTCGCTCGGTGGAGCTTTCCGCTGTCCTCCGCGCACCACACGCGGTTGCTGGTGTGGCGCACGCGCTCGCGCGCCTTGTTGGCCGGCGCGGCAACGCATTCGACGAACTTGGCAGTGAGCTCTCGATACTCGCCTCGAGCCTGCGTGAGCGTCCTGCCGCTTCTACTTGGACCGGGGGCGTGACGCTCGTGTCCGGCGAAGCGCATGAGCGCATGATGCGATCGGCAAGTGGTGCGGCGAAGCAACGCCTCGTCATCGGAAGCCATCGCCTAGGGGCGACCGCGAGGTCAGGTGCACTCCTTCAGGGAGTAGCGGCGGCCGCTCGCTCAGGGGCCAAAGCGACGTTGATCTACAGCACTGCGTCGGGCCCAATGACTCCCGCTGACGCTGACGCTTTGCGACGAGAAATGGCCTCTGAGGGCGTGACCGTGAGCCGCGCGGGATATCCTAGACTCCACGCGAAGTTCTTGCTTTGGGATGATGGCGACATCGTCGTGACGAGTTTCAATTGGGCGTCCGCCTCGGTCGACGCCACGTTTCCCGAAGCGGAGATCGGCGTGCATCTTAGCGCGCCTGGGCTTGCAACGGACGTTCTGCGGCGTCTCCAGGATCTCGTTCCTGAGCTGACGGACTGTGGTTGACCCAGCGTCGTAGTGCTGCGCCAGGCGCGCAGCGCGAGGGTCGTTGCCGCTTCGAGTATTGACCTCGCTTCGAAGCCAAGCGCGGCCATGTACCCCCTAGTCAATTTTCGAGTGCCGTCACGGGGAGACATGGATCGGCTTGCTCCAGGGATGAAGACGCGATCTGCTACTCGATCATGCCGACGAACACTCTGCTCTACCTGGGCCACTATGAAACCAGCTTCCATCGACTGACCGCCGACCAGGATAGGTATTGGACAATCAGCGGGCGGGTGGCCGACGACGCCGGGGCACAGGTCGAGAAGCCTCCAAGCAAGTTCGACGGCGGCATACGGTTCGGATTCATGCAGATAGCTGAAGGACACGTCATTGTTCGCATCAACCAGCTGGTCCTGCCCGCGCCCGTACTCTTTATTGGAGAACGGCACGGTCCGAAAGGTCCAGGCCCTGCGTGGTCGGAGATCGACCGAGACACGACCTTGAATATCTTGTCGGATACAATCGTTGCCAACCCGGCGTTTCGTGACCAGTTGATCCGACTGGCGTGCAAGGAGTCCCCGGGGCGATGAAGCTCCTGCGCTATCGAGAGCCAGTACGTTCTATCTTCGACCTCCTGGGCACGAAAGAGGACGATATGACCTACGCCCTCGGGTTCGTCACATCGCGCTCGTCGGCGTTCGCCTCACTGCTTGTCAGGAAGGTGGGGGGGCCCGCGGGCGTGATGAAGGATGGCCTAGTGCGGCTCCAAGAAATCGACGGAGATGGCCGTACTGACGTCGAAATCGAGTGGCCGAGCCGGTTTTGCGCTGTCTTCGAAGCGAAGCGCGGGCCTTGGCTGCCCACCGCTGAACAGCTTACGAAGTACGTCCCACGGCTTCGAGCCCATGCGACGCCTGTTAAGCGTCTTGTGACGGTGACAAACGCGCCGGCCGCGTACGCCTTGGCTTCATTGCCGCCCGCGATCGGCGAGATCCCTATCGCGCACCTCACGTGGCGGGATGTCTTTCACCTGGCTCGCGCCGCAAAGCCAGGCGAGGGAAACCGCAACAAGGCGCTGCTCGACGAGTTCTGTATCTATCTTAAAGGAATTCTAGGCATGGAAAACAGCCGCTCGAACCTCGTCTACGTCGTGTCGTTGAGCAGCGGCAGCGAGTGGGGCGTAAACGCTCGCGACGTGGTCAACAAGCACAAGCGGTACTTCTATCCGGTCGGCGGCAAGGGGCGTTGGCCGGATCCTCCAAACTACATCGCGTTCCGCTACGATGGGCGACTGCAAACGATCCATCACGTTGAAGCGTTCAGCGTACTCACCGAGCCAAAGATGGTGTTTCCAGAGGCGACAGCGGAGCTGGTACCGCCACACTATTTGCTTGAGCTTGGCCCCGAGATTCGGCCGGCAAACCCGGTCCCGACGGGCCCTGGCATCCCGCGCGCGAACCGCGTGTGGTGCATGCTCGACCTACTGCTTACTTCGGCAACCGTCACCGACGCGCACAAGGACACGAAGCGCCGGCTAGGCGAAGGAGCCCGCGAGATTGAGGTGGAAAGGAGCTGAGGCCTTCGTGGAGGTCCCTCGTCGTGTCACCCCGGCAGTATGAAATAGGTCAAACGCTGAACGTCACCGCCAACCGCCTTTGCGCTGAAGCCGCGGCAAAGTCCACCGCGACGTAGGTCGACAATGGTCTCGGTCTTCGCAATCAACGGGCCTGCTGCCGACCCTAGACGTACCTCAAGCGAAAGCCCTTCGCGCGCGAGCTCAGTACCCGTCACCGGTATGGAAGCCGCTGAGTTCGCCCCGTGCCCGCAGGCGTCGCGTTGCGACACGCAGGTTGCGGTTCCGCTACGGCAAACCCAGAAGTCCTTTCGCGTCCTGCACGGGTCGATGACCGTGCCGTCGGGAGCGCCTTCTCGTACGGCCGACAGGTGGAGCGCCCATACCTCGTCATCACCAAAGCGATCGTCACCGGCACCGGGAATGCAGGATAGGCCCGACGTGCACGCCAACGGTTTTGAGAGGCAAGCAAGGCCGCCGATGCATGGCGGTTCACAAGCTTGTCCCCGCAAAAGCGCCTGCCAGCCGCCGACCACGACTGGGGCTACCGTCTGGGCTGGCGTCGCAGGCACGCGTGCGTCGTCCGCGGCGGCGGGCTGCCCTGCCGCAGGTTGCTGACCCGTCGCGAGCAAGTATCCGCCAAATGTAGTCGCAGGCACCATCACCCCGCCCGCCAACAGAACCAATGCAGTGACCGGCCAGGGAGGCGTCGTTGCTCGCTGCCTGGCGGCATCATCGGGTGTTTGTGGCGAAGCCATCTCAGCCTACGATACCCAACTTAGGTCTGGATTGATCGACGTCAACTATTCCTGCACTTGAACGACAACTATTCTTGCAGAGCAGGGGCAGGGTTGGTTGGAGCGCCACGGCGACCAGCGGGCGTTTCCGAATCGGTTATCCAAAGGGTCGCGTAGTCATGGGTAATTGTCGTCGGTAGTTGTCGTCAGGCAGAGGGTTGGGGTTGGTCTTTGCGGCTTCGCTTTTTGGCCTCCTCGGCGCGAATGCTGGGTCCGTCGAATTCGAGGATGACGGAGTGGTGGACGATGCGGTCGATGGCCGCGGCTGTGGTCATGGGGTTTTTGAAGATTTGGTCCCACTCGCCGAAGACGAGGTTGCTGGTGATGATCATGGAGCGCCGCTCGTAGCGCTCGGCCATGAGGGTGAAGAGGACTTCGACTTCTTCGGCGCTCTGCTGCACGTAGCCAAGGTCGTCGAGGATGATGACGTCGAAGGCATCAAGGCGGCGCAGCGCGCGAGGCAGAGCCAGGTCGCGCTTGGCGGCGAGCAGCTCTTGGACGAGCTGGAAAGTGGGAGTGAACAGGACGGCGTGCCCGTGCTGCACGAGCGCGTGTCCGAGTGCGCAGGCGGCGTGCGTCTTGCCGGTGCCGGGCAAGCCGAAGCAGAGGACGTTGGCGGCACGCTCGAGGAAGTCGCCGCTCTCGAGCTCGCGCAGGCGCGGCAGCATGCCTTTGGGGAGGCGCTGTGGGTCGAGCGCGTCGAATGTTTTGCCAGGTGGCAGGTGGGAGCCGCGCAGGAGGCGCTCGCACCGGCGCACACGGCGCTCACCGAACTCTGCCTCGAGCGTTTCGCGGAGCACTTCGAGGGCGTCGTCGTGGTGAGCGTCGCGAAAGCGGCGGACGCACTCGGAGGCGAGCGTCGGCAGCTTGAACAGGGTGAACAGCTGCTTGATGCGGTCGTCGAGGTCACTCATGACTGACCTCCTGCGCGCGACAGGAGGTCGTTGTAGGCGGCGGGGTCAGGCTTTGGAATGCGCACGTCGGGCACGGCGGTCTGCTCGGGGGCGGCGATGGCTTTGACGTCCGCGTAGTCAAAGCGCGCGCCTCGGGTGAGCAGCGTTTGCAGCGCCGCTTCGACGCGAGACTCGAACGTGCTGGCGGCGAGGTGCAGAATCCGGACGTACTCGATGTCGGCGCGCTCACCGCGAGCGTCGACCAGCGCGTCGTAGGCCCGCCGAAACGTAAGTGACGGGAACATCTCCTCGCGATAGCGGTAGCGGGCGAATGCGCCAGGCTTTTTGACCAGCGACCAGATCACGTGGCGGTAGTCGATGCGGTAGGGTTTCTCGCCACGTAGACGCGGCATGGAGACGGCGAGCTTCTTTCGATAGTAGACCTCGACGATATCCGGGTGCTGGCGCACCTCCACCTCGCAGCCGATGAGGCGCGACGGCACGGAGTACGTGCGCCGGCTGAAGTGGATCGTGCTCCACTTGCGCACGACCGAATCGTACTTGGAGTAACCAGGCAGCCGCGTGGCTGGCAGCGCCTTGAGCCGCGGGACCTCCTCTGCGAGCCGGCCTTCGGTCGACTCATTGAGCCGAGAAACGAGGCCTTGGACGAAGGCCATGTAGTCATCGACGGTGACGAAGTCCCGGCTGCCGCGAACAATGAGGGCCTGGTCAATCGTGGATTTGAGCACATGATTGGCCTTCTCGACTGCGCCGTTTTGGTTGGATTTGCCGGGCTCGATGCGAGTCGACCGAAGCTGGTAGTGGTCGAGGACGCCGGCGAAGCGCTGATTGAGCTCACGCCCGCCTTTGGGCAGCTCGTGCGTGGCGGCGGACAGATTATCGCTGCGCAGCACCTCGGGCACGCCGCCGAGCCGCCAGAAGGCGTCCTGCAAGCCGCTGACGAGCGCCTCGAAGGTTTCACTGAACGCGAGCGTGACCGACCGCCAGCGACTGAACGTCAGCAAGAACTGGAACAGCAAGTGCGCAAAGAGCTCGCCGGCAATCCGAACACCGAGCGAGGAGCAGTCGGTGAAGTCGATGGCCGCCTCTCGACCAGGCAGGTGCTCTTGCTCGAAAAAGACCTCGCGCTCGGGGCCGTGCAGCGCGCGCCAGTCACGAACGCGCCGCTGCAGTGTCCGCAGGTGCTTGTCGGCGAAGCGTTGCCCGTGCTTGCGCCGCAGCTCGCCGATAATTGTCGTCGCCTCGAGAATGCCCTCCTGGTCGCGCTCCAAGAGCGGCACCACCTCGGCGTCCCAGACGGTGGCAAAAGCGTCCTCACGGGTGCGCCAGTGCCGCGGCTGCTTCGCCTGCGATGGCAGCGCCCCAGCCTTCCACGTGTGTGCGCTGCGCGCGCTCATTCCGGCAGCCGCCGCGGCGGCCTCAACAGTCTTTCCTTCAGTCATTTTCAGCCTCAAAAGCTGAACCTGCTTGTCCGTGACCATCGAACTCCCGGAGCGTCGGCTACCTGGCCGCAGCTCCTAGATCGAGACCATCGCACACGCCGTCAGCACGCCCCCGACTCTGCAAATCTAATTGTCGTCGACCTGCAGGAGTAATTGTCGCTGATCACTGGATGTCTGGGTACGACGTAACAGTGACGTGCGCCGCGTGCGGACAGGTGTTGGTGGTGCCCACCCATGACCTGAGGGCCGCGTTCGTTTGCCCGAGGTGCGGAAACGCGCAAATGGCGGGGGCGCTGGTTCGGCCTTCGACTCCACTGAGAGCTATCCCAGTTGCGCGGCCCGTGCAGCAACCTGCCGTGGGCCCGAACGCGGGGTACCAACAGCCTCCGCAACCAACGGCACCCGCGCCTCTGGGCGCAGGTCGTCGTGCCTGGTCGCTCGCGACGTGGCTGGCGACAGCGCTCGGCAACGTCGCGTGGTGGCTCGATCGCACTACCTACGGCAAACGCCTGTTCCTCCTCAGCGTCTTGGCTGGAGCGGTTTGGAGCGCGGAGCACTTTGCCCTTGAGTTGTATCCTTGGGCCTTGCTCGTTTACAGCAGCCTGCTGTATCTGCTGCTGTTGGCGCAGCTCTGGTGGATCCGCGACGACGATGGCAGTTGGACCTGGCGCAAATTTGCGGAGAGAAGTTTCGGCACGCTCGCCGCGTCGGCGAACGGGCTCTTTCGTCGCGAGGAATTCTCCTTCCGCGTGCTGCTGGAGGACGCCCAGCAAGTACTGATTGCGACGGGGCTAGGGCTCGTCGTTCTCGCGCCGCCGATCGCAGCGTTGGCGCGTTTCCTCTTCTCCAGCTCAGGCGCTTTCGGTGAAGGCTTCGTCGGGCTCCTTCAGACCCTACAAGCGCTGGGTGGCTGGGCTTTTCTGTTCGGCTCGCTTGCCTGGGCGTCGCGAAGGTTTGGGAAGAGAGCTCCGGTAACAATCGCGTTCAAGAGCGCTGCAACCGCGCTCGCCAAGCCGGGGCTAGCTCAACACTTTCCTTTCGTTCTCGACGTGCGAAATCCGGCGGTGTCCTATGATGCTCTTCCGCTGGAGCTACGCCCCCTTGCGGTGACCCTGAGCGAGTGGCGCCCACGCGAGCACGAGCGAGAAGCCGGTTACGAGAGTTCCTTAGTCAATTTCCTCAAGAAGCGGCTGCCCGGTGTGAAGACGAAACAGCAGCAGCCCTTCGAGGCCGAGGACGGCACAAGGGGAAAGCTTGATGTGGTGATCGACGACGTGCTCGTAATTGAGCTCAAGCGATCGCTCAAGGCCGCAGGCGAAGCCGACCGAGCTGTCGGCCAGATCTTCAAATACGCGGCCTCGTGGAAGAATGGCCCGGTAGTCCTTCTGCTGTGCGAGGCAAGATGGGATTTCGCGGAGCAACCGATCGTGCGACGCCTGGCTGAACTCCACGCGATGGGCCGCGCGGTGTTCGTCGTGGCTGCGGGCAGGGCGAGTTAAAGCAGCGGGAGAGTCGGTGATGACGGTTGCACAAGTCTACGCAACGCACGATGAGGTGTTCCCGGGGTTGAGCAGCGACTTCGGCGAATTCAAGCGGATCGTCAAGCGGCTGAGCCGTACGGACGCTCTACTATGGTGCGGTCGAATCAATCTACATCTTGGCTATCCGTTGCGACACGACGCGGTTGAGGTGCAGCGCGCTCTAGTTGAAACATTCTTTGAACCGGACGAGGTTGCTCGCTTGCGAGTGCTGGCGCGCTCGCGCGCCGGCGGCGTGCAGGTAATTTTCCGCGGACAGGTCTTGGAGCTGATCCGGTGGGTCGTGTTGCTCGCGAGCGACGCAGAATATGATGGGAAGTGTTTCGAGAATCCGGCCGCCCGGCGCGACTTCTCTCGCGCCGGGCTTATGGCGAGCGACATCTGGGCCCGACGAGTCTATCCGCACGACCTCTCGTTGGAAGGCGGTGTCGACAGGGCGCGCGAACGCGCACTCGAGAGTCTGCGTCGATCGACCATGGAGAACAGTTCTGGACCGCACCCCTGGTTGAATCTCGCCCGGGGTGCCCTTGTGTTCGAGCGAATGACGCAGGCAAGCGCCGAGCTACCAGAGATTTTCAATGACCAGGTCGGCCTAACACCGAAAGAGTATTTCTCAGCACTCGCGTTCTTCCTGCTCTTCGGATTCGGCAAGTCGCTGCATGACCTGAAGAATCCCGACGCCAGCGGCTTGCTTAATCTCGACAGCCTCGCGACATCGGCCGGTCCAATTGGCCGCATTACTTCTGGGTATTTGGAAAAGGAGGCGCAAAGTCCAAACGAGCTTCGCCGGGCGATGTGGGGCCATGCCACGGACGCAGACGAAGAGCGCGCCGGTGACTTTGATCTCAACGTTCTCAGGGCAAAGCCGATTCTTCGCGCGGGAGGCCGGGGTGTAATCCTCGACCCAGTTTTGTTCGCCGAAAGAGCGACTGCTGGCCCGCTCTTCTACTTGGTTTCGAGCGGTCGTGGGCACGGCGCCGATTGGCTGGCAAGATTTGGCGACGCGTTCGAAGCGCACGCGCTGGATGCAATGTCACGCGCGTTTCCGCCTTCCAGCGGTCCACTGCAGCGCTTCTTCCCCAGGGCTCCGGGGACGAACCGTTCGAAGCAGGACGTGGAGCTCGCGGACGGTGTTCTTCTCGATGTCCAGGATGCCGTTTTCTTTGAGATGAAGGCGGCCTGGATGAACGAGCGCAACGCCTCTGTCGTCGATTCCCCTGAATTGTACCTTGCTCAGATCCGGCGACGCTTGGCACGCAGGGGAACATGAACGGCGCATCCTCCTTCGTCGTCCTACCCGCTGCGAGGTAAGGCTGAATGGCACTGACGGCCTCTTCATCTGCCGATCGCCAATCGCTGGTTCGGCTAGACACGACTAGATGAAGTCGCGAGAGCACGGTCTCGAGCTCTCCGGATAGCGCGTTGAGCGCCGATGCCAGAGAGCGCCGCTTCAGTTTCGCTTCGTCGACGGAATCGAGAAACAACCAACCGGGCGCGTTGCCCCCGCTCCAGTCACGGAAAGCATCCCGCTGGGCGGGAGTGAAGGAACGATCCACTCCGGCTAGAGCAACGGCTTCCACCGGCAAGAAGAAACCGATTCCCTGCTTTTCGCTCACGACGGCGGCAGCCCGTCGAAACTCGGCAGTCTTGCCCGCTCCCGCCTCTCCGAGCACCACCGCGCACGGAAGCTGCAAGAGGTCGGGCCACCCCGCGGTCGCCGCAGGCAACCACATCGAGCGTTCCTCCCGCTCTCGCCAGCTCGTCTCGCCTTTTGAAACGGCAGCGAAGCGACGGCCCAGCTCGATCAGAGTCGGCCGCTTCATTCCTCACTCGACTCCCTGGAAAATGGCAGACCCCACGCTCGGTTCCGGTCCGTTCGTGAGGTTAGCGTTTGTGACGGACACGCAGGTGCGCACCACAGTGCGACAGCGGGAAGGGCATGTCTAGGGTGCCTTGGGCGGGAGCGGCGCCCGATTCTGCAGAGCTCCGGGGCTACCTCGCATGGGGTCAACCTTCGGCATGGCTGGTTCGTACCCCCGGTAGTGTCATCCCTGACTCGTCTCGCCCTCGAAGTGCTCCAGTCTCCCTCGGCGCCACCCGGTTTGAGGTCCACGGCCTGTTCGACCCTTCTCGCCGCGATGGACCAATCCGTCGAGGTGCCTAACGAAAGTCATATGGCGGTTTGGACGTACCTCCTGGCCAGCGACGCGAGCGCGGCGATGATGCACCGGCACGAACTGAGTCACCCGGACGTGGCGCGCGACGCACTGCGCGTGCTTGCCGACTCGGAGGCCGGCGAAGGAGCCCAGGATTTGGCTCTGGCCGTGCTGCGAGGGCCGAATGTGGCCGAAGTTGGCGAGCAAGACTTGGTTTCGCTAGCAGACCGCATTCTGGACGAAGGGCGGGTGCGACGCGTGACTTGGTTGGTTGAGCAGGTGCACGAGCAGCGAGGGCTCGAGCCGGGGTTCATCACCATGCTTCGGGATCGCCTTGTGAACTCAGAGAATGCTGCGGTTCGGGTTGCGGCGGTAACGACGGGTGCGCTGCTACCGCGGCTGGACGAGCACTTCGCGGCACGGACGCTTCTTGATTCCTCGCCGCTCGTGCGGACGGCCATCGTTGAGGTACTCGAGGGCGTCGGTCAGCGTGATCGAGAGAAGGCGCTGGTGCTGATCCGAGACCAGCTCGGCCGGGAAAATCATCGCTCTCCCCTCTCAGCACTCTATTGCGCGCTTGGCAGCTTGGTGCGCGCTGGAGGGCACCGTGGTCGGCTAGCAGCTCCCCCGGACGGCACGCATTGATTGGCTGCGGCTCGACCGGTGATTCTTTAGTAGCCCGCTACTCGTATGGCGAAGATCACCATCTCAGGCCCCCAGCATCAGCTTGCCCGACGCGCGAGGCAGCTCTCGCGACGGATTTTCGCGTCGCTACCCTGGGGATTTCGGCTTGCTCATCTGTTTTCAGTTTTCGGCGCGGACGCCGCCTCAGCACTGGGACGCAGCGCGTACGCTCTCTTCATTGCAGCGGCACTTCGAAACATGCCGCCGGTCGAGGGCCGCGACGCGCTCGACCTCGTCAGAGAGATACGAGGGCCAGAAGATGCCCACAAGCTTCCCGTCGACTACGGTGGGGTGTTCGGTGGACGGCTTTTTCGGTCGTTGCTCGCAAAATTTGGACCAGAAATTGCTGAAGAAGCGTTTGCGGAAACGTTGCTCAAGATCGTGCGAGGCAAGGTCAATGTGCGAAATGGAGCGAACCTCTCGGAAGGGGAAGCGCTCGTATCTACAATCGCTATCAATTCTGCGCGCGATCTAGCCCGCGGGGAGCAACGCCGACGTCGGCATGTCGACGATGGCGATGGCTCACTTGACCCCGAAGACCCAGAGGCGTTCGCCCAGTTGGAACGCGCCCTTTCACCAACTGAGATGGAGCGCGTCCTTCGCGACCTCGAACAGGTTCACCCGCGAGCGCGCAGTTTCGCCGAGGCGCTGCTGGACGGTGACACCAAGTCCGAGATCGCGGCCGAGTGGAACGTAACCCCGTCATATGTGTCTCGGTGGTGGCGCCAGCACAAAGACGACATGGCTTCGATTGTGACCCGGCATTTGCGAACCGCGCGCCAGTGCTACAGCTATGATCGTCGACAGCCGGACCAACGCGAGGCCGCGAATCAGCGGCCTCGCGTTGCATATTAGCGCTGAGTGGCGGCGCCGGAGCCCTCCGCCGCTAGGGGTTTCGCCGGTGACGCAGCGCGCAGCTCATACAGCTTCTGCAGCAGGCGACGAGTGGCCTCTTGGACGTCATCGGCCTCATCCGCCCACTTAAATGTCGCAAAGCCCGTCACGACGTTATCGAAACAGCCGGGCGACGCCGAAGAGTTGTCCACCACCATCTGCGTGTAGCCGTCTTTCGCACCCCCTATGGTGTCGATGCGTAGCACGTGTCCGGCCTTCACCAAATCAACGGCGTCCTCAAGGGTCTTCAAGTACGTCAACCACAGTCTTCGGTCGTCGTAGCTCATGTCGAGGATCCTTTCGCGGCCGTTGCCGCAGCATTGGCTACACCGCTCGGCGAGCTGGGCGGCTCGCTTTCCCTGACTTCTTCGCTAGGTTGCAAAAGCAAGTGTACGGCGGGAGCTCTCGCATGACCGATACTTGTCTGGTTGCATCGCTGCCGAAAGATCACAGGCATTTCGTGAATGATCATTGCCCTGCCCCGGAGCTCGGCCTTGATGTCGTCGAGGGCCGCGAGATCATGTCCAACCTCGGAATGAAATCGGAAGCCGCATCGAACGAGCAGGCTCACGAAGCCATCCTCGGTCATGTGGCGAGTGGCACGGATAGCAATCTCCGCAACTTTCTGGATCCAATCCGCTCGATCGAGCAGACCAATATCAGCGGCGTGAACATCAGTTCCGTAAAGTTGTGAGTGCAGCGGTAGCCCTCTAGTTGGCGGATCGAAGAAAACAAGGTCGGGCCGTTCGAAAGGGAGCTCGTCGTATGCCCGTTTTACCACCGGCAGGAACTGCTCGCGAACGTCCCAGCTCGTCGTGCGCGAGTCTGCGACGACGAGATCGAACGAGTCGACTTTGCACTGATGCACGTCGCCGAAGTAGTCGCGGCCAGTGCCCGAGCCCGCCGTTAGATCCCAAACGACAGGCCTAGGCTGTTCGAGACCCACGTTTCCGTCCTTGGATTGGCTGTCCAGCCAGATGGCGTGCACCCAACGCAACAAGTCGACCGGTGTCTGCTCGAGATACCGTGCGGCACCGAGGGTCAGGGACGTGGTCGGCCCATCTTCGATCGATAGCACCTGCGGAAACAGTAGGTTCGGCGGCTCCAGACGGTGGGGCAGAACCGCGAGCCTCAGTGGATCTGTCATCACCTCCCGCGCGTGCTGGCGCACAGTCTCATCTCTAAGCTGTCCCAGGAGCTGCATCGCGTGAGCTCGATTCGAGGGACGCCAGAACGCTTCCCATTGCAACTGCGCGTGCGATGCGTACTGCGGGAAGGCTTTAGCGACAACGTCGGTTGTTCGCAGCAACACTTGCTGCGCCAACCCCCGATCCCGACAGATGTTGTCGACGAACTCGACGAGACCTTCGGGGAGATGGCTGTCGTAGAAATGGTGATTGGGGGGTCTTCGTAGTTGTTGTAGCGGCATGCGAGCTCCTTCGAACAGGCGCTACACCGCGCAACCGCAACGGGGCTCTCATTGCTGCGAGGGAAATTGAGGTGTCCCTACTTTTTTTTCGGCCGCCCCCGCCCCCGCCGCCGTGTGCTCGTTGCTGTGAACAACTTCGCAGTTGGTACACCCAGGACGGCAGCCACGCGTACCATGGTTTTGATGCTGAGATTCTGCAGCCCGTGTTCGATGCGCTGATAGTTGCTCACAGTCATATCGAGCTCGTCGGCCACCTGAGCCTGGGTCAATCCGGCCGCTTCGCGTAGCTCGCCGATTCGGCGGCCAACCCTGGCCATGACGTCCTCGGCGTTTTCCACGCCGTTTGTAAGAGGCCCATTGCCTCGCAATAAAAACCCTCATAAATGATTTACATGAAGAAAGCCGCGAGAACGCCACTGCTCCTCCTTGGTTTGGCTGCAACATCGGTCGGATGCGTAGACGACTTAGACAGCGTCCTCCGATCCGGAAACGACCGTCCCGGCCCCCGCTGCAGCGCCAGTGACGACGGTCGGACGTGGCAGCTGGGGACTGGGCGTGTCGAAGACATCAAACGGCTTGCGCCCGGTTTCTTCACCGGTCGCAACGGTGCGTGGCGCCGAGCGGCGCTCGCGCCAAGTGTTGACGGTGTGACCGAGGTGCGTCCCGCGAACATTGAAGGTGCGGAAGCGTTCGAGATCGTCACCCAGGACGTCGCCTACCGGATTCGGGCGATTCGAGTCGATGACAAGGTCGCGATCCTCGCCACGCCGGGGGAGTGCCCCAAGGTTACCGCCGTGGATCGCTGCGTCGACGATAGGTTGAAGACTGAGGTACTAGTCGACGGGCGCGCGCCCTGCCTCGGTCCGATCACCGTTCCGAGCGACAAGGTGACGATCGCGATGGGCAACAACGAAGACAGAAGGGCGGAACTCGTCTTTGGGAAGCCACTCTTGGAAACGACGAGCTCGAGCTCGGTGTCGTTTGCCATCTACCTCAAGGGCACCAAGGAGCCGGCCGGGCATGTGGAGCGACGAGTGGACGATTTCTCGAAGGCCCTTCCGGAAGAAGTATTGGCTTTTCTGGGCTTGGGGCTCGAGCTGCCAGCCGGAATGTTGTGGCGCAACGTTCCGGAGGAGATGCGCACGCCAGCCGCCATCACCGGGATCGTCAAAGCGCGAGTGGCTGGCATAGTCGGCGCGGCCTCGGGCGTGACGACGCCGCTAGCGGTAGGCGACTTGATCAAAACACACCCCGCTGGCGTCCTCCCCGGTGACCCGGAGGTCAAAGATTTGATCGCCGAAAAGCTCCGGTCACTTGTTGCTGAGCGGGTCCGCGCCGAGCCCAGGCCTCAAGCCTTGTTCGAAATCGCCCTTTGTCTGCGGCTCATGGAGCCACTCACATCGGATAAGCCAGACGTATCGGGGCTCGAGGAGAAGTACGGCCCGTTGCTACAGCTGCCGGCATATGCTGACCCAAAGGTCGCCGGCTCTTTCATGCTGTTGCTACCCAACTCAACGTACACTCGGGCTCTGGAAGCCGAGGACGCCAAGTCGAACGACCAGGCCGCCGTCGATGCCAAGAAGCAAGCCGGCAGGGCCGAGGCAGACGACTCGTGGACCGAAGTGCAGGGTCGCGGCGACGAACTAGCGACGCTCGCGTTCAAGATCAAATTTGGTCGACAGAACTTCGCACAAACTCGTCACAACCAACGGGGCCTGGCGCAAATGGAGAAATACCGAGAAGGGCTGATCCGAGACGCATTTTGCCCAGCCAAGCGGACTTTCGTGCAACGAGCCGGAGCCGCGGAGTACAGCCGGCGCGCATCGGAACACTGCAGCAGCGAGGCGCCAACCGACGTGGGCGTGGGAGGCGTTGAGAAAACGCTCACGGCAGAATGTAGGGCCGCTTTCGCGACGGGTTGCTAGTCAACTCTGCCCCGGGCTACTAGCGAATCCGGTGGTGCAATGAGCAAAGACCCGCTCGAACTCGATGACCCAGAAACGTGGCCGCCTCTTGTCTTACCCCTACTGCAGGAGAACCTGAGCTTGCTGAAGGAGCACGCCGCGTTCGAACAACATCGGTACGTGCTCCTGGGCTCTGGTCCAACGGAGGGTGAGCTCGCGATGAGGCCGAACCCGTTAGAGGAAGCGCGCAACAGCCTGTTCGCCGAAATCGACCAATGCTGCCGCGATGACAACCTGCTCGCCTATCATTGCACGCGTCTCACCGACGACGAAGTCGCCGGTGTTCGTGAACATGGACTGCGATGTCTCAGTGATGCCGTGGTGTCACAGCGGCTTGCCCAGCGAGTTGCCGCCGGGGACCTCGCGCCGGAGGACGTGGAGCGACTCCTGGGTCGTATGCGCTCTTGCACCGCCGAAGCGCCGCATGGACGGATCGGAAAGATCTGGGCTGTTCCCAGCCCGCGCGCACTGTCGGACGAAGATGGACTCGGCAACCCCTTGCGCTACTGGGGCGGCGAGGCACTCCTCAGTCTTGACGGTTCGGACCGCGGGAAACTGGCAACTCTCGGAACAGCTTGCATCGTAGAGTTCGAGGCGCCGATCAGCAAACTGGTTTTCGCCTCACTGCCGAAAGACTTGGTTGAGCGATTCCTGCACCTCTACGCCGATGGTAGCGACGAATGCGGCGCTGACGTTTGCGTTCAGGGGAGCGTCCCAGCCAACCGGGTACTGAACGTCTTCAGGCGTGCCGACGATGAGTTCGAGCGGCTCACCGACTGCTCGAACTGGCGCGTCGAGTTGACTTGACCGTACGGCAGGATCCTACCCGCCCGATGCCAATGCTAATGCTCGGATTGTTCTTCGCTGTCCAGCTCGACAGCCTCCGCAGCTGCCAGGGGATAGGTACGCTGGCAAGCCGGGCAATGGACGTTCGTTAGGTACGTCGGACCGGCCGGGTTGAAAGTCGAGTAAGATGTTAGCCAGCCCTTGGCGGGCAAGCACTTGGTGTCAATGACATACAGGGGGAGCTTATTTTGTGCGCAGCAAGGGCAGCGAACCGCGTCAGACGTATTTGGTGGTAACGGGTGCGCGCGCCGACAGAGTACGATCACGTTCTCCTGCATGGCCATGAGCTCTTGCTGGAGAGTCTCGGCGGCTTTGAAAAGCTTGGCGAGGCCCGTGACTGCACGCCCGCGCTTGCGCCAACGCACAATCGCGTCAATCATTTCATCGCAGGTGACGTCGAGGTCGTCCTCTTCACCATCCAGTACGAATTCGTTCGGGTCGACCTCGACTGTCATCGGCCATCCAGCGGGCCGGCAGGCGTCGGGTACCGCGGCGTTGGTGTCGTCCGCACGGTGGGGGCGGAGCTCGTGCTTTCGGTCACCATTTTGGAGCTGCCTCAGCCTTCTATTACACCGCGGCATCGAGATTTGGCGGCGGGGTGAGGAATTATTTCTCGGTGTTCAAGCTGGGACACGAGAGCGCAGCGCGTCAACGAACGGGGCGCGCAGCTGCCGACCCTGGCCCGACCACAGCATGCAACGGCGCCCGCGCGAGACAGGGGCTTGCTGAAGCCCCTGTCGGCGCGGTGATTTGCGGACGCTATCTACGCCACCGCTGACTGTGCATCAGCCGCTCTTATTACCGATACATGCGACGGCACTGCGCCGGATCGTTGCGGGCTCGCCGTCGATTTCGGTCGTTTCGGTCGATGTCAGGACAATAGCTTCTCCCCGGCTCTCGATAGCTAGGGTGATGTCGCCACGCCGGCGTCGTCGGAACAGCAGCCCGAGATCGACGCCATGTAGGCGCAGATGACGATGGGGCGCCGTGCCTACGTAGGCTACTACATCACCGACCACGAATTCGCCGCCGGACCGCCAACCGAGCTTCGCCTCGCCATCTTCCATGTAGAAGTCGAACCAATGCTCTTCGCCGACCTCAGCGAGGATCCAGGCAGCACTCGTCGAGATCGCTTCGCTCGAGAGTACGAGCTGTTCGGCAGTGGAGGTAGCGGGGCGAAGAGGAGCAACCTCCGGTGCAAGGGAAGCGGGCCACACGACCCAAGATTGCTCCGCCGCGAGGCCGATCTTGGTCTCGTTGCCAAGCAACTCTACCTGACCTCGGACCAGCCGCAGGTAGCTCCGCGCGAGCGGAATGAGGTCGCCGGAAATGGCCCAGTCGAGCTCGGGTGAGGCGACGTCAATGGCGATCGAATGTTGCCGGTCACCGGCTGTGATCACGCTGCCGCGACGAGCTACGGCGCCCTTGCCGAAAGGTTCGCACAGCTGGAGCAACGCGCCCAAGTTGGCGGCTGACGCATTGCCGACGACGGGAGGCAGCTCAACTTCGGGGACAAAGGCCGCCAGATACGAGCCGCCCGAACCTGACGCGCCGCCCGCTGTCTTGTAAGAAAATTTTCCGTCGTCCGCCCGGAACTGGACGTTGCCGCTGAGGTATTGAAAGGCCTCGGCGCGGGCAGCGCTAATCGCGAGATCGAAGCTGGACGTGCTATTGGCCGCGCAGGTGATGCCTGCGGCCCCCCGACGAAAAATGGTCGCGAGGCGAATCTTGCCGTCCGTCACGGTGATTCGGCACAGCGGCGGTTGTTTGGCGGCATGAGCTAATAGCCCGAGGAACAGCACCTGCAAGTGCGGGTGCAAGTCGTCGGCGGCAAAAGTTACGGTGTTTGTTGACTGCATAGGTATTGGGTTCCTTAGTGCCGCAACGCGCGGCTAAGGGCCCTCTACACCGGTGGCCTGACTTCCTGTCGGGGCGGGGAAACGTATTGGCCCGATGACGATCGCCGCCGGCGCGATCGCATGGAGGCGCTGGACGCGTTGCATCATGGCGACGAAACGAAATTCCAAACCCGTTGGAGCAGAGCCTGGGGAGCCAGCTCTTTTCCATCGTGAACACGAGGCGCACGCCGCCGAGCAGGCTCGCGCGTCTCAAGAGGTGGTCTAGGACCGCGATAGCGGGTTGCTGGTGGCGATCGACCATCTCGAAGGCGCCCAGGCGGCGCCCCTCCGTCGAGAGGAGTTCTTGACCTGGCTCAGCTGTCTGATTGGTCTTCGCTGTCGTCAACGGCCTCGGCGGCGTTAAGCGGATAGGTGCGATCGCAACCTGGGCAGTGGACGTTGGTCATGTACGTGATGCCAGCCGGGTTAAACGTGGCGTACGACGTCAGCCACCCCCTGGAAGGGAGGCATTTGGTGTCGACGACATAGAGGGGGAACTCATTCTGCCCGCAGCAGGGACAGCGAACCGCGTCGGAGCGATTCACCGGCAAGGGATGCTCGCGCCTATGGCGCACGATCATTACTTCTTGCATGACCATGATCTCTTGCTGCAACGTTTCGGCCGCCTTGAACAGCTGGGGGGTGCCCTTGAACCTGCGCCCCCGCTTTCGCCACACTGCGATTGCGTCGATCATTTCATCACATGCGTCGTCCAAGTCATCCTCGGCGCCAGCCGTTTCCGCATTATGTGGATCGTACAGGGTGTTCACGAGTGGTCCTCCACTTCGAGCCAATCGAGTTTCGACGGATGGAAGTTCGCCGGTAAGTAGGCCGTGCTCGTGTTCGTTGTCGCCCCGACGCGATGGTGCCGGTAGAGCTTGGTGTAGGCGTTGCCGGCACGCGTGCAGCCGCACGTCGTCGCGCATTCTTGAAGGTTGGCCCCCTTCGGAATGCTTTTTAGGTTTCCCGTGGCTTCCTCAGGGCTAGGTACGACAGGGGCCGCATCGTTGTGATCGATGCCGATGGACGTTCTGCTCTTGGTGCCCATGGATAGAATTGCCTCAGCCTCCTATTTACACCGCGGCATCGAGATTTGGCCGGGCGCTGCGAATTTTTTCGGCACGCCGCCTGGGCTAGTCCGGAACCGCGGCGCCGGCCGTCACAGGGCCACGCGCGTCGCGCGCGCGCACCGGCCCGACGATGGCGACCCGTCGCCCGACACGATGGAGTTGGCGCACGCGCTGAAAGAGGCCAACTGAGCGCGGCTCACGGCCTTCCTGCAGGAGCAACTTGGAGAGCCAAGCGCCGCGCATGGCTACGACGACGCGCTGCCCGAACGTTTGGCGTAGGCGAGTGATCAGGTGCTCGAGAACGGCTGTCTCGGGAGGCATGCCCTCGAAGGTCATGGCCCAGGACCCGAGCAGGACCCCGAGCGCAGAGAACTCGTCGGTTTGGACGCGAGTCTTTTCGTTGACTGGGTCGTATTCGTGCGCGACCAACATCAGCCGCAGTTCAGAAACCCCGGGCTCGCCTGGAGGCGAGGCTGAGCCCTGGGCCGTATTCCCTGACGATTCACGGCTGTTGACCGATCCACGGGGGACAGCGGATAACCCGCAAGCTTCATTGGCTGAGCCAACTAGCTCGTTGACGTCGGATCCGGTCCAAGGTGGCCCATAGGGGTCCCCCTGTCCCGGTGTAGACCAAGAGGGCAAAGGTTCCTCGTTGGTCCGACGCCCCCAGGGATGGAGAGCTTGATCGCACAGCTCCTCATCGGCTGGGTCACTGGTACCTGAGAAGTCGAAGTCCCCGCTTTCACCCACTATGCCACCCGGAAACCCCTGCTGGGTCCCCGATATAACATCGCGAATGAGAGGGATGACCTCGGCCTGGAACCACCCTTCAAGTGGGTCCGCGGTTACGTCCTGATCGGCTTCACTGCCTCCTCCGATCAGGTTCACTGGATCGCCCAGTGCGGCGACCCAGAGCTTCTGGAATGGTCCCGCGCCAGACAAGGGGTTCATTGGGAACTCCTGTCTGGCGCGAGCCAGGAAGATCGTTGCTTCGCCCTGGTCCAGATCGAACCAGTAGCGGTGGAATCCGTCGTTGGACGCACGAATATCGGCCAGGTCATACGTGGCGATGCCCGCGCCTCTACGTCCCGCCTGGGCATAGCGACTGCGTCCAGCGACGAGCTCGGGGTGGATCGCGGCCCGATCCAATAGGTAGCGAACTTTGGCGAATTGGCCCTCTAGGACGTCTGAGGGAACTCGGATTCTGCCGACCTGGTCTATCTCGGCTCCCAAGAAGACGAGGGATCGCTCGTAAACGTCGTTGATCAGGCTCCGCGCCGACTGGTTCGGGCTCACGCCCTTCAGTGACAGCCCGACAGACCTGATCCAGCGCAGCAGCCTCGCAACGGCTGCCTCAACCTCGGCGGCTGTCTTCCCCAGGAATACGAAGTCGTCGCTGTAGCGTCTGTAGAGCACGCCCGGAAAGATTTGCTCCATTTCGCGATCGAAGGGGGCGCACAAGATGTTCACGATAGTCGACGACTCCGGCAGCCCCGCTGGGCACCCGCGGTCGGAATTTTGCTTCACCAGACGACCTTGGACCCGTCGGTAGCGAGGCGCGCTCACCGAGGACATCACCAGCTTGACGAACGTGCTGGGGTAGCCAAATTCCGTCAGCGCCCGAGCGACGGCCTGGCGCGGCATGGAATTGAAACAGTCTCTCACGTCGAGCTTTGCCCAGTAGCGATAGCCGTCGAGCCCGAACGCTGCTGCCACGCCCAAGATAGCCTCGTTCACTGCGTCCCGATTCTCGAGCCTATAGGCGATGGCGGACGACGGCAGGAGCGGCTCCGAGGTTTCTTGGAGGATGCTGGCCAAGTGATTCGAGAGGCACCGGCCGAGTACGCCACGAACAACGATGCTGCGAAGCTCAATGGCTGGCAGGTCCACAATCTCCCAGGGCTCCCTCTTTGGCACCAGCTGCACCTTCAGCGCGATCTCTTCGGGGTCGACGCCGACACGCAGTACCCTTTCGAGCTTCACGACCCACTCGTCCACGGAAGGCGCACCGTGAAACGCATCTGACACGAGCAATGAATCAACGCCGGTGCTTAGCTGGGAAGCCTTCTTCCACATCCTGTTTCGGTACGGATCGCAGGAGAAGCGCATGCGTTCGGGATCCATGACGAGGGCCATGGCGTCCGCCGGCCGCGCCCGCCGAGAGCGTGAGCCGTCGATCATAGAAAGACGTCCTCGACGTTCGACGCTTGGTTCAACAGAGACCCAGTTTGGCTGCGAGTGGCCAGCATGAACCTCCAGGTACACCGGCGCGTGACGAAGTACGGCTGTGGCTGCGGATTCAGTTCGACGATTTCGAGGTCACGAACCGTCTGCCACCCTTCCTGGGCCAGTAGCTCGGTGATGCCATCGGTCAACTCAGCGCTGGGAGCGTATCCCCACTCGGCGTACCTCCCACGTTGAACTACGGTGCGCACGCTCGTCGGCAGCACCAATGCCACTTCACCTTCGGGCAGGACCCTGCAAAGAACCTCACGCAGTAATTTGTGTGCGCGCCGACGCCATTTCCGAGGCCCAAGCCGACCAATATCCTCAATGTGAACCTCGGTCCCCGTTGGCAGCGCCAAGTCCTTATAGCGATTGCGGATGTTGTTGGCGTCCACGCCTGGCGGCGGCAAGTGGACGAGCGCCAGGTCGAAGCTACCCTCGGTGGGAAGGGCGGCCGATCGCCATCGGACGCAAGGCAGCGCTGGCGTCTGGCCGACGGTGTCGACCTCGTACACGGCCAAGTCGCGACGGTCAGGCGCCGCCGCAATGAGGGCTGCTGCAAGCGTGCTATGCAGCGCGCCCCAGTGAAGTAGGCGTCGAGTAGTTGAGTTTCTCTTGCCCCCACGGACGGGGCACCGGAGCAAAGTGCGTTGGGCCAGGGCCGCCACGACTTCTTCAGGCATCGACTCCGGCATCGAGCTGTTCGCAATGCCGAGCCAAGATTCCGCTCCCCACACCCCTCCGTGGGGGAGCGGGCATGCTGGCAACGCCGGCAGGCTCCGCGGCAGGCTGCCAAAGAGCCGTACGACATGGCCGTCCGCCTTGAGCCTCAAGGCCTCCTTTTCTAAAACGCGGACGAACGCCCTATCACCGGCCGCGGCCAGTAGGGCTGAGCGTCGATGAATCTCCGGCAAGTACGCCTGCGTGAAGATTTCGCCGGGAACGGTGATCTCTTCAAATTTGGCAAGGCCTGCGCGGATCTTTACCTCCTTCTCCACAAGCGCGAAGAGGTCCTCACGGTGCCATGTGGTGTGGAGTGATTGGATCGGTCGACGCAGTACCTTTGGCAGACGCCGAAGCTTGCGGTCGAGACTTCGAGCGTCGTTACTTTCACCTGGCGGAGCCAGGATATCGAGCACCCCGCCTCCAATCAGATGATCGAGCTGCAACTCTAGGGGGAGATCAGGGGGTGCCCAAGGGGTGAAGTTAGGGACAGTATCGACAAGACGTGTCGGAGGGATAGGCTCGGTGACGTCGAAGATGATTTTCTCGAAGTCGGCATCGAAGGGGTCGACGGCGTCGTCCACAGGGGCGCTGCTGTTCGGCGCGCGCGGTTGCTGATCGGCGCTCATCGCTTCCCCTTGGAGCCCGTCAGCAACGTGAGCCCCCTCTCGCGAACTTCGTAGACGCCGGTCTTGCCGAGGACGTCGCCTTGGGGTCGATTTTCCCAGAATCGAATCCGCATCCCAACCTGGTGACGCAGAGTTTTGACGATGATTCTACACCCCAACTTCTTGGTGTCGGGCTCGAACAGCTCGAGCTCGGGCGCATGAAAGAATAGGTCGTCCCCCAACGTCAGGTTTCGCCGAATCCGCTGGTTTAGGTCCTCCAGGTAGGCAGCGACCAGCACCAAACCGTACTGGTCGTGCTGCATGAGCCCGATGGCTGGATATCGGAGGATGAGCCGTTCATATTGTAGAACGAGGTGACGAGCTTGGAGCCAGGAGTAATCGGCTTGGTTTTGGCTCACGGGCGCGGGTGCTGGCGATGCGAGCGCTCCGCTGACTGGCACCGTCACCATGGTGGACGGCGTGGCGACCAAAGTCGGCCTCGCATCAGTGCTGTCCAGGGACTCCCCCAAGAGAGCGGCGAGCTCCCCGTCGACCTCTAAACAGGGGGGCTTTACCTCCTCAAAGAGTGCTGCCAGCTCAGCGTCGGTGAACACGGGATCAGCCATTGGACCCTCCTTCCTGACCACCGGAGTCCGATGCTGCCGCACCCTCGTTTTTGGCCGGACGCGCTTGGCGTCGGCGCTCGCGGCGCTCCTCGCCAATGGTGGCGAGCTCGCCGGCGAGTAGCGTCGGCTCGCCCGTCGCAAGCGCCAGCCCCAGCCGGAAGACAGCGAGGTGAGCAAGGTGGAGGGTGATTCCCGGGTAGGCCGCTGCCAGGTCGGTCAAGGTGGCGGCGTCATCGACATCGAGCGTAATGGTGTGTGTCATGCGTGGTTCCTCAAGTCGGGCTTGCCGATAAAGGAAAAAGTGGAGGGCAAGGCGGTCAAGCACTGACTCGAACCCGAAGTACACCAAACGAGATCCTTTCCGGCGCCGTCGCGGCGAGTTTTTCTTTGTTGCCGCGCTTCTAGAGATGGCCGCTATTCATTTTCGCGAACCTGGCCGGCCCCGTGCGGTGACGCCGCGACGCAGCGCGCGCGTGCAGGAGCGCGTCGCCGTGTACAACGAGGGCGAGTCTCGCTTCGTCGACGCCGACCACCTCTTCCGAGCGGCACAATCTGGCCACGACCTAGAGTCGCTCTATGTGGCGCGGGAAGAGCTCGCGCGCGAAGCCGCCAGTCTGCATTTTGCCCGCCTTCATGCTGTGCCCGGCTCCAGGGAATTGGGCCGACTGGCGACACGGCGCATCGCAGCTCTGCGTGAAATTGCGTCTCTAACCATCGCCATTGCCCGAGTTGACACCGCCACGCCTGCCCCGGAACGGCTGGCTCGCATCATGGCCAGCCTCGTTGAAGTAGTCGACGAAGCCGCCACCAGTGTCCTGCTACCCGAAGTGGCGACGACGTTTAGGGAGGAATGGCGCGCTCGTCTCGCTCCCCAATTCGACCAACTGGGCCTTAGTCTTCCCACCGGGGACGCGCCCCCTGCCGCCACGAACGAGTGACGGCAGGGGGCGTGAGCGCTGGCCTCGCCTACCGTGCCGTGCCCTGCATCATCGCTTCGGTCTCGCTCTCCCAAGGTAGGGGTAAACCGCGTAAGCAGAGTGCTCCGGCTTCCGACTATTCACGCGCAGAGCTTGGGCCTGAACCTGCGGTACTACGAGTTCCATGCTCTCTTCGGCAGCCGCAGCAAGACGGCGGATGCAAGGGTGCTCACCTTCGTAGATGGAGATGCGCGGTCGCGCGACCCGCAACTCCACCAGCGCGGTCACAACAGACCCAGCGTCAGCGCAACCGGAACAGCGTGGCACGTCATTCACGAGGTAGAACCATCCTCCTCCGCAGGCTGGGCAGCTCATGGGACCAACCACATCAGGCTGGATGTCGAGCCGCGCCATCAACTCGGGTGGCAAAATGTCGAAGGCGTCGGCGACGAGGGTCATCCAGTTGTGAGGTGTGATCAACATCTCGCGCTCCTACACCGCGAGCCTGGAGCGAGACGACCAGCGATGCCGGTTTTTGACTGGGTGCCCGTCCTCGGGCGGCGACCGAGAAAACCGAGGAAACTACTTTCACGCAAATGACCTGCACGATCTGCAGCCTATTTCCCACCCGAAAGAGTTTTCTCGGTTTCCTCAGTCGTCGCTCAGGAACACGTAGGGGTTGACCGTGTACGACGGCTTGCGCGGGCGGCCGGTACCTCCCTTGGTGTGCGCATGCTCGCGGAGGTAGTTGGCACCGATGAGACGTTGGAGCGCGACGTCAATCTCGGGAGCCTTCGCCCGCCCCGAAAAACTCGCGACCACCTCGGCGTGTTCGAAGGCCTGCCGACGTCCGGCCTGAATCCACTTCAGCAAGCGTCGCGGCTCTTCATCGAGAGCGGCCTGTTCAGACCGCTCGTAGGCAACCCGCGCGTGCTCGGACAGGTAGCGGCCGATCGTGCCGGCCTTGATCATCGTGTCCTCCGAAATCACATTCCCTCGGGACTCGGCCGGGTCGCTCAAGTGCAGGATGCCCGCGAGCCTGGCGATGAGGCCTCGTAGCTTTCCCAGCCAGAGACCGAAGTTCCTGTCGTTGGTAGCTGTGATCTCGCGATCAGCCGCCGCGCCAAATTCGGCGAAGGCTTGGAAAGCCGCCTCGCTCAGCGTCAGGGCGGTTGGGACCTCAGGGATAGGGCATTCGAGCAGCGTCACCACGAGCGAGTGGTAGGCGGCCAGCGACTCTGCCGACAAACCCTTACGCCTCTGTTTGCGGGCACCTTGCAGCGATCGAGGAAGCACGAAGGCGAACCGCGCTAAGAATCCAGTTGAGTGAAACGCGCTGACCCCCATGACCTTCGCAAACGGGCCTGGTTGCGTCGCAGCCACGATCGACAGCGCCGCCCCAGGAACGCTGATCTCACGGTGCGCGCTGTTGTTGGTGATCGTGGCCCCTGAATAGGCCTTCAGCATGTCGGCGATGTCTTCCGCCCCAACTTTCGCGCGCTGGCGAATCTTGGAGAACAGCTGGTCGCCCTCATCCGAGAGGAGGGCCAGCCGCTCGTTGTTCCGCTCCATCAATGAGATGAGGGCGGCCTGTGTGCAATCGCCCGTGGTGAGGGTGGGCAATCCCCCTCGGCTTCGGTCAAGCTGACTGCGCAGCTCCGTCGCTTGCGAGGTGAGTTCCTGCTTCGCTACAGGGTCAGTGGATGCGGCCGCCTGTCGCTGCAGCTTGCTCAGCTCAAGCTCAGTGATGCGTTTCTCCGTAGTCGCTCGCGCAGCCACGGCGCGAGCACCTTCGCGCAACGTCGCTTGAACCAGATCAAAGGGGCGCCGCAGCTCCTCGAGCAGCGGCGTCTTGCCATCACTCGGAGCCGAGATGCTTAATGTCCAAGTATTCAAGCGATGCACGTCCCCTTGCTGGACGTAGACGAGGGCGGTCTTGACGGCTGCGGCGCCGATCAGTCCCAACGACGCCACCGCGGCGGCGTCAGGGGCGATCTGGACCTGCTCCGCCAACTCGGTGACGAACCGCTGATGCCACCCACACAGGGTGTGCAGGGGAAACGCGGGACCAAAGACCTCCGTGAGGCCCAACGGTTTGGCCCAACCCTCGGTGCCACGCGTCAGGTCCGCACGGATTTGCTCGGAACCACTTGGGGCAATCGAACTGGCGTTGGTGCTCGAGACCCCTGTAGTCGGACGTTGCGGTGCCTCGGCCTTCGGCAGGTTGTGAGCGCTGCGTGCAATCTCACTCGTCAGCACCTCCTCCGCGACTCCCGGCGTCCGCTGCGCGTCTGCCGATGCGGAGGTGAGCGGGTCTTCTGCGGGCACGCCCAGCTCACCCCCTAGGACCACCGTCGGTCCGGGCTGCTCCTTGGAGGTGGGGGCAGCTGCCACCTCGACCACGGTGGCTCGCGCGGGGGTGGCTCCGAGACTAGCCGCCACCTTGGAGGTTGATTCCCGCTCCACCGTGACGGCTCCAGCCAAGCCAGCCAGACGTTTGGCTTCGGCGTTTTGATAGATCGCCAGGGCCATTTCCGCCGCCAAGACCTCTTCGTCCGAGGGGAGGGGATCCCTGTTCGGCCTATAGAAATAGTCGATAGCGTGCACACAGAAAGCGTCTGCCGGGCCTTTCACGGAGGTGTCGGCCCCCCCGAAGAACTCGGTCTTCGCGATCTCATCCAGTAGCTTCCGAACCCTATCGATCTTCATGGTCGCCTTCGTTGCCATTCTGAGAGCTGCTCCTTTGCGGGGATCTACACCGACGGCTCCGCCTTCTCGTTGGCGGTCAGCGCGAAAAGGCGTTGGCGACACGGACGCCCGACAGGCCGAGGAGGGCGCACCCGAAGCGCGTGGGTGCAAACGCCGCCAAAGTCGTCGTTCCTAACTTTCGGCGGCGAACCTGGCCAAGCGGTGCGATTCCTGGCGGCCGTGGAATTCGATGAGGACCCAGACTCCAGCTGTTCAGGACCCCGCGCCAGCAGCGCGCCCTTCGACGACGGCGCGGCGTGCCACCTCAAGTACTGCATACGCCTGCAAATCGGCCCAAAGGCGCGTCCGGAGCCATGGAGTGGGTGGTGTCCCAAAGCCCGCTCGGGCGAGCTGGCTAGCGATGCGCCCGATCCGCTCTCGGTCTCCGTCGCTGTAGGCGTTGGTTGCGGCGTCGAGGAAATCGGCGATCCGGTTCAGGGGGACCGAGTCGACGATGTCTTCGATACGACTCTGAACTTCGTTATGCACCTGAAGTAGGGCGTAGGGGACCTGCCACGTCAGGGTTGGCGCACAGCCATCAATTGGTGCGCCAAAGACCGTGATGCTGTCCACCTCGCAACGGCGGTGGTGACCGTGGTTCCAACTGGTCGACACCCAGGATGCTGGTTTGGTAGTGGCGGGCATCGACTCTTGTGGGTCGATGGTCGTCGTTCGAGCGGATGCATGGTTTGCCATGCACCCTAGAATGGGCAAACCGGTCTAAAAGTTCATAGCCAAGTCCACAATCTTGGGAAAGGTTGACTCGGTCGGAAATTGCCCGGGATTTGGGACTTCCTGTGCCACTTCTTTAGTGTGCCAACTCACGTCGAGCGGCTTGTGGAACGTAGTACCGGGAACCATTCGGACTCGCCCAGCGACTAAGAAGAGCACGACCCCCAAGACGTCTGGTCACCCCAGATCGATTCCTTCGACGAGAACAAGTCGCCGAGCTCCGCGCCACCTGGGAAGCGAAAGGCAAACTGGGATCCGAAAAAGTATTCGAGACGCCATGGTGGCCTTGGCGAGCCTTTGTTGTCGAGGCGGACGACATCCAAGTCGAGTTCAGTTCGCTCGGCAACGGTCGCGTCAGCGTTGGCGTCGAAGCTCGCGGTCACGGATGACCACGCGGCTGCGAGTAACGCCAACGACTGAACCCCCCGGCGCCAACGCTACGCGAGCGAGGCGCCTCAGCGTTGCCTGGCGAGACGCCGCCCGATCGGCGCGGGTGCTGGACCCCCACGCGCGGCGGCGAGGTAGTGGGGGCAAATTGGCTCTAAATAAATGCTTCCGACGCTTTCAGACTGTAAACGTCGCCAATTTGCGCCACATCGCTACAGAATAGCGCGGCGCCGCCTCACCCCGGCGGACAGGGTAGCAAACGGCGCGACGCCGGCCGAAGTTGGCGTTTCTCTATCAATACACCGGCGACCTCGTGTTTGGTCAGCGCCCCGGCAAGAAATCGTCTGGGCCCGTAGATTCTCGCCGTGCGGCGCAGCCGAGGCGTTACACGCGAACGGTGTAGCTCAACACATGGCTACCCGCACTAGGCGCCCTCCCCTCCGCATCGAAGAGCACACGCAGCCCGCCGGTCGCTGGTACGTGGTTAGCGACGCGGACGACGACGACCGGTGCACGTTCGAGATGGACGCGTATCTGGCCGAATTTGAGAACGGATCCTACCCAGACGTTCTCTTTGTAGTCCTCTTTCACACGACGCGAGGCTTACCGAACTTTCTTTACGCCCCTGAGGACGGGCTTGTCGGCTTGTCGGACGAGGTTGCCATCACGCAGGCGCTCGCGGCCTACCGCGCGGCGCATCCGGGCTTGATCCCCCCGCCTACGCTGCAAGATGCTTCCGAGGTGGAGCCTGACGGCCGATAATGTCGCTTATCGGCCCTCAGGAATCCGCAGGAAAGTGCAGGGAACGCGACCGGCGGGGAGGCCCCGAGCTCCCCGCCGCCGTGCTCGGCTCAGTCGTCGTCGAGCTCGTCCATCGCCGCCTGGACGTCCGACGGAAAGCCCGCCAGGTGCTCGACGCCAGCGCAGTAGATGTCGTCGTTCGACACGCCTGCGTCGAGGAGCCGTTGCCAGAGCTCGTTCTCGACCCCTGACGGAGGTCCAGTGAGCCGCGTGAGGCCAGCCAGGTAGATGTCGTCGTCGGTTACGCCGGCCCGCCGCAAGCGCTGCAGTCGCTTGGGCTCACCGCCCTCGCCTCGCCGCGCCTCGTGAACCAAGATGTGCCTTCCCACCATGATGTAGTTGCCGCGAATCCTGCTGAGGTAGTGCATGCCCTCCATAAAAATGCTCCAGAGCGACCACCCGTCGTCAAGGAAGCGTTGGAGCTCAGCGCCGACGGTCGTGACCGACACCGAGTCGTAGAGGTGATTCGTCCAGACGCCCTCGGCATCGATGATGAGGGAAATCCGCTGGGGTTTTACGAGCGGCGTCTTGCGCTTCATCGTTTCAGGGAGAGTGTCGGTCAGGGTCGGGATCTCTTCTTCGTTTTGGCTTGGTTCAGGCACAGTGACTTCCTTCTAGGGCGTTGCCCCGCCGGCCTTTACACCGACGCGAGCGACTGCCGGCGGACCGGGCGGTTCAGGCGCCTGCCGGCGGGCGCGTACCCTTTAAGCCCCCTGATGCACTAGCAAGCTTGGCATGCGTATCATCCCTTCTCCGACTGGACTTGATCCTGTATTGGCAGCGGCTGTCGCCCGCTACTGCGCCGCTGGGGTGTCGAGCAATACGGTGCGAGCGTACGCCTCAGCCTGGCGCTCGTTTCAAGCCTGGTGTGCCGAGCGTGGTCTGGCGTCGTTGCCGGCGACCCCTTGGAGCTGTGCTGCGTACCTGGCGGACCGGGCAGGCGCACTCCGTCCGAGCAGTTTGACGGTGCATTTGGCTGCCATTCGGCAAGCTCATGAGTGTCGTGGTCACGAGTCGCCCGCCTCGGCGCCCGAAGTCTTGGGGGTGATCAAAGGAGTTCGGCGTGAGCACGGTGTCGCTGCCCAGAAAAAGGCAGCGATCACCCCAGCCGAGCTCAGGACCCTCGTGACCAAGCTTGGAGCAAGCCGTCGCGATTCCAGGGACAGAGCGTTGCTGTTGCTGGGGTTTTGCGCGGGGTTTCGACGTAGTGAGCTGGTTGGGTTGGACGTGTCCGACGTGATCTTCAGGGACGATGGCCTGCTGCTCAACGTGCGACGTAGCAAGACCGACCAACAACGTCGTGGCCGCACTGTGGCCGTGGAATACGGCGCTGCTCCCACCACCTGCCCAGGCGTCGCCCTGGAAGACTGGCTCGCCCAAGGGGGCATCAAGGCAGGCCCCATCTTCCGATCCGTTGATCGGCACGGAAACCTGGGAGCGAGCAGGCTCGACGGCCGCGCGGTTGCCCGTGTTCTACAGGGTCGTGCTGCTGCGGCTGGTCTCGACACCCAAAACCTGGCTGGGCACAGCCTACGGTCAGGGCTGGCCACCGCCGCCGCGCTCGCCAAGGTAGACGAGCGTGATATCGCTGCTCGCACCGGTCACCGAAACCTCGGTGTGCTGCGCGGCTACATCCAGAGCGTTGACCCCTTCGCCACGGCGCTCACGCAGCAGCTCGGGTTCTGACCCCGTCGAAGCCGTCTTTCTATTTGTACACCGATGGCTCGAAGTTTGGACGCGCCCCGTCGAATAAAATCGTTTGCTGCGTCGATTTCTTGGTCGGAGCAGCGCCAGCGGCATCGGGGTGGTCAACCGTTACCGGGTGGGCGTCGTTCCAAGTAGGTGACCGGCGCTGTTCAGCTGATTCGTACGATCGGTGTAAGGGTGGGGGTGCCGTCGTCGCGCCTCCCCGCAAACGTGAAGCTCGAGCTTCAGCGTGAGCTTGATCGAATCCGCAGCTCCCTCTCCTTGATCGAGGCGCGCCTTGCCGAGGCCGAACGCGTCGGCGATGCCGATGCTCTGCCGGGTGACGAAATCGTCGACCAGAGAACGGTGCCGGCGCCGCGCGACCTCTTCTTAAGGCTCGCGCGCCGAGGCGCGTTTCCTTCCCAAAAGCACGGAAAACGGGTCGTTGCTCGCTGGAGCGACGTACAGCGAGCCTTGCTCGATCTGAGTCCGGGCGTCTGCAAGACCGGCCAACGGAGGGCGGGCAACGACGGTCCTCAGAGTGACGAGCACGATGGCCTGCGGCGGCGCTTGGGGCTCGCTCCCAAGGGGAAGTAAAGTGTCGAGGCGACCGACAGGTTCCGTTTACGAGTCTCGGGGGGCGTGGTTCCTCGCGCTCACCCTGGGCTCGCGCGTGCATTTACGGCTCCGGACTTGTCGTAGCCGACCCCAGGCTGAGCTGCGCCAGCAAGTCATCTGCAGGCTGATTGAGCAGATGCGTGGCAGCGGCCAGTACACTTCGATCGAGGGCATCTGCCGACAGGCGGCGGACGCCGACGATGAGGTGCTGCCGACGATTGTTCAGCTCGTGTCCGGGTTGGCTGCTGGAACCGAGCGACTGGCACCCCCCGGGTCGACACCCTCGCTCGCCGAAACTGCTTCGGCGGGCATGACGTTTCAGGAGCTTGCACGCGCTTGGACGTCGAACACCCTGGCGAATCAATATCGAGGGCGGGTACGGGTCGTCGACCATGAGGAAAACATTCGTCGGCTCGAAAGGCACATCTATCCCATCGTCTTCCGATCTCGCCCGGTCGCTGAGACGCCGCTCAACGAGTTCAGTCTGGACCTGGCCGACCACGTTCTGGCCCAACCGACCCTCCCGTCCGGCTCGTTACGACACGTTGCGCAGATCCTGCACAGGGTGATGAAGCTAGCCGTGTATCCAGCCAGGCTGCTTGCCCAGTCGCCGTTCCCTCCAGGGTGGTTACCGCCTGCAAACGCAACGCGAGAGCGCGGCTACCTCTATCCGAGCGAAGACGCCGCTTTGATGCAATTCACGGAGGTGCCACTGGTGTGGCGCCTTTTCTTTGGGTTCTCGGCGCGTGAGGGCCTGCGACGTGAGAACGCGGCGGCGCTGGAATGGTCCAACTTGTCGCTTGAGCTTGCGGCCGGCGTGGGTCACCTCGTGTTGGATAGGACCAAGAATGGTCGAGGCGCTTCCTGGGCTCTCGACGCCGGTACGACTCAGGCATTCCTTCGTTGGAAAAGCATCTGTCCTCCCTCCCGTTGGGTGTTCCCAACGGAGGCGCTGCCTCGCTTTCGACGGCGCCGTCACGGACAACCGCTGCACGTAGATCACGCGGGAGAAATCTTGCGCGCTGCTCTCAAAGAGGCCGGCGTGACTCGAGCAAAGCTCTTCGAGCGCGGCGAGCACCGGCTCCAGCTCCGCGCTCACGATCTCCGGGCCACGTTCGTGACGCTCGCGCTGGCCAACGGCAAGACTGAAGATTGGGTCAAGCAAAGGACAGGCCACACTTCGTCGGTCATGCTCGGTCGCTACCGGCGCGAAGCTGAAACGGCGAGCGAGCTTGGATTGGGCTGGCTCGAACCTCTGCACCAAGTCATCCCTGAGCTAGCCGCGGTCCGCCCTTGACGCGATAGTGGGCGATTTGGGGGTGGTCGACCTCGACGCGGCGGTCGCTATTTTGCAGAGAATCATCCTGCAGTAGCGGCCGGGCTCGAACGGTCTTCGGCCAGCGTATTTCTGAAGCCCGGCGTCAACGGAGCCAGCCGCCGAAACGTACCCTCTACGATGACCACGCTTTCCGACTCGTCTACGGCATCCCCCAACGGCGCTCGTACAGAGATCGCCAAACCGGTAACGATTCAGCTTAGGGACGACATCCTGCAGAAGCTGAAGATCGTTGCGATCTTGCAGGAAACGTCGGTAGGCGAGCTGCTCGCCGAAGCAGCGGCTTCGCTCGTAAAGCGTGATCTGAAGAAGCTGCTGGGGCGACTCGAAGCGTAGCGGGTGGGCGCGCGGCCCGCGGCAAGCGTGGTGCCGCTACCCAATCAGAGCAGAACTGGTCGATAAACCAAACCACCTTGGCGATAGGGCCGGGAATGGTCAGCTTACGCGACGCATGGCCTTCTTTGGCAAGTGGGGGTCGTTTCGTAAGAACACCCCCCCTCGAATTTTTACCCGTTTTTGAACCAGCTAGCGTTGGCTCGATCTCGAAAAATTTCTAGGCGGAATTTTTCTATGCGCAAGACCGGCTCAACGCTGTGGCGTGGCACGAAATACTTCCCCAAGTGAGGGCAGCGGTCATCCGCTTGTAGACCGTTTCGACTTCGGAGTCAGGCATAGCCTCCGGCTCCTCTTTAGCGGGTGCCGGAACCCTCGGGAGTCTCCGTGACCGGGCAGGTCTTTCTGATCAGGCTAGCGCCGTTGGGCATTGACGCGGCCGTCAGCTGGTTCGAGCGCGCAGGAGTAGCAGGAGGACCAAGCTCGAGGTCACTAGCGCCAAAAGTAGGCAAGCCCACATCACCAACCGCCGGCGCCATCGTTTGCTGCTCGCTCGCTCGATTGTTACCAGGCCCTGCGCCCGATCGTCACCAGTTGGTTGATAGCACTGCTCCTCCATACTTCGGATGAGTCGCGCTGCTTCCATTGCGTATTGGGGTACATTCATGGCGCATTCGCCCCGGGCACTCGCTGCGCGGTTACCAACTGGTCCCGCCGACTCCCGTCTGCAGACGGCTCAACCTCCGACCGCGTCATCGGCGTTCAAGACTAGCGGACTCCTGTCCTTGCAGCGTGACCTTTCAATGCGGGGGCATGCTCGTCGCTCGATGACAGAAATGGCGAAACTTCACGAGCTCAAGGATGCCAATGGTCTCATTTGCACATGTCGCTCCGCGGAGGCTCGGCGTAGGACCGCTCGGACGCGATTGCGCGGCAGGTGTCGACGCAGGGGCCCGGTACATCCATGTCGGGCGGCTTGCACTCGCGCCATGCTTTCGAGTCGGTGCTGGGCTCGCATCGCGGCGGGAGTACCCAGCACGTGCCCATGCCGCGTCCGCACATTGCACCCGGCCCCACCAGGTGACTGCAAGAGGCATAGGGCACCCTACAGTCGCTGCCCGTTTCGCAGGCGGACGCCGTCGTACGACACTGACCGAAGTCGCTACGCTGCGCGCGGCTTCGGAGCCGAATGCAGTCGTTCCAGTACGTCACCCCGTCGCAGCCGCAGACAGGGTCGGGGTCAGCTGAACAAATCGGCGGCCAGGGCACGCAGCTACCAGCGGTAGCAAGACACGCAAGCTTGTCGCACAACCACCCAGCGGAGCAATCCTCCTCGCCATCGCAAGTAGCGGGTAGCATTCCTTCTACGCCGCCAATGCCTGAGCCGACCGCGCCCCCGGGGCCGCGCTCCGAGGAGCTACCGCTACTCGAACCGGCATGTGCCGCCTGTGGCCCCGCCGTGTCCGCCGCAGCGCCGGCGCCAGCCGTACCGACAGTGTCGGTGCCCGCTTGGCCCTGCACGGCGAACACCGACACCTCGCGACCGTCACATGCCAGCACGGCGAGCGTTGCGCCGAAGAGTAACTGAAGCGGAGCCCCCCCTAAGTTGCGGCGCCCCAACCGCGAGAGCACGGTGTCGGATTCCAGCCGTAGCTCGGGCAAACCAATAGCTGGCACCTCGCGGCCCCTCAGCGATTCCGATTCGATTGTTGGGGGAGCGGAACGACGAATCACTCCCTACGTCGTAGGCCCGCGACGTCCACAGCGATCACTTCGCGGCAGACTTTCGTCGGCGATCGGAGGCAGCGTTTCCCGCGTTCCTTAGGCCTTGCTTCTTACTATCGACCATAGTAGCAAAGTCACGCCAGCAGGGGCGTTGCCTTCCCCCCGGCCGCTTCTGTTGGCACTTTCCACCTTCTGCGCTGAAGTGGGGCCATGTCTGCGTGCCTCATGGCGCAGAGGCCCCTCTTCGATCCGTATAAGCGAGTAGGCGAAGCGCGTTGGCGACGACTAGGAGCGTGGAGCCTTCGTGGAGCAGCACCGCAACGCCGATCCCGGCGTAGCCGAAGATGGTCGCCGGTATCAGGAAAGCTACCATTCCCAGGCTCGCCCAAAGGTTTTGCCGGATGATGGTGCGGGCGGCGCGGCTCAAGCCAACGGCAAAGGGCAATGCTCGAAGGTCGTCGGCCATGAGGGCGACGTCTGCAGTTTCGAGCGCGACGTCCGAACCGCCCGCTCCCATGGCGATGCCAACGGTGGCGTTCGCCATCGCAGGCGCGTCGTTGACGCCATCGCCCACCATTGCGACCCGGCTCGAGGAGCGGGCTAGCTCCACGATGGCGGCCACCTTGTGCTCGGGCAAGAGATCGCCGCGCGCACTGCGAATTCCGACGTGCTTCGCCACAGCGTCCGCGACGCGTTGATTGTCTCCGGTGAGCATGATGGTTTGCTCGACACCGAGCCGATGCAGCTCGGCGATGACGTCGCGCGCGCTGTCGCGCGGTGTGTCCATCACGCCAAGCACGCCGAGGAAGCGCTCCCCGGCCTTCACCACCATCACAGTTCGACCATCGGACTGCAGCCGTTCAAGCGACGCTGTGACCTCCGCCGGTAGCGCACCATCGCGCGTAAACAAACCTGGCTTGCCGACGAGCACGGCCACCTCGCCGACGTTCGCCCCGACCCCAAAGCCAATAATGCCCTCCACCCTGGTCGCCGCGAGCTCAGCCGTTCCAGGCGCCAAGCGCTCGACCGCACCTTTGACGATAGCGCTGGCTAGCGGGTGGTCGGATTGCTTCTCGACGGCCAACGCGGTTTGCAAAAGTTCGACCTCGGTCGCGCCCGGAGCCGGGACGACGTCCGTGAGCTTCGGCTTTCCCTCAGTCAGAGTACCGGTCTTGTCGAAGGCGATGGCCTTAACGGAACCGAGAGACTCGAGGTGCGCACCGCCCTTGACTAGGACTCCACCGCGCGCAGCACGGGCCACCCCGGACAGGACAGCGCTCGGAGTGGCAATGGCAAGCGCACAGGGGCTTGCCGCCACGAGCACCGCCATCGCTCTATAGAAGCTTTGGGCAAAGGGCTCGTCGATGACCACCCAAGCAAACAGCAACAATCCGACGACGGCAAGGATGATCGGGACGAAGATGCGCTCGAAACGGTCAGTGAAGCGCTGCGTCGCTGACTTCTGGGTCTCGGCTTCGGCCACCATCTTGACCACGCGCGCCAACGTGCTGTCCTGGGCTGCCTTCATGACCACGATCGTCAACGCGGAAGCGCCGTTGATGGTGCCCGCAAAGACGCGGTGTTCAGCGGGTAGCGCTGTCGGACTTGCCAACGCCGCCTTTTCGTCTGCAACAGGCTGCTTGTCGACGGGAACGCTCTCCCCTGTAATCGGTGCCTGATTGACGCTGCTTGAGCCCGACGAGACGAAACCATCCGCAGGAATGCGGGTGTTGGGTTTCACCAACACGTGGTCACCCACGCCCAGGGCAGCGATCTCCACCTCAGTCTCCTTGCCCGCGGCGTCGAGCCGGAGCGCGGTCTCGGGAACCAACTGAGAGAGGGCCTCGATGGCCTTGCGAGCGCGACTCATGGCGAAGCCCTCCAGCGCATGGCCGAGGGTGAAGAGGAAGAGGAGGAGCGCACCCTCCAACCAGTTGCCGAGGAAGGCGGCCCCACCCGCAGCCAGTAGCATCAAGAAGTCGATCTCGAAGCGCCGAGCGCGCAACGCGACCGCAACCTCTCTTAGCGTGAACCAAGAGCCCAGGGCGTAGGCGACGACAAAAAGAGCGGTTGGAATTACGCGCGGAACACTCGTATGGGTGAGCCCCCAACCAAGCCCGGTGAGGACGCCGCAGGCCAGGCTGAAGACTAGCTCTGAGCGCTCGCCAAATGGCCCGCCGTGCTCGTGCTCGTGCTCGTGCTCGTGCTCATGTTCGCCTTTATGCCCTGGCTCCGCCGCGTGGTCTTTCGACGCGGCTGGCGTCTCCCCGGCCTCCTTCCCGAGGGTGATGCCGGCCTTTTTGGCGACGCTCACCAAAGTCGCGCGCGACGTCTTTTTCGGATCAAACTCGACGTACAGTCGCCTGGAACCGAACGCGACGCCCGCGTGAAGGACGCCTGGCTGTTTGGTGAAGACGCCTTCGATGAGCCTTGCTTGCCGCTCGTGCCGTAGGCCCACCACGGGTACTGCCAGATGTTCGAAGCGGTTGCTAAGCTCCGCACCCGTCCTTTCCACCACAGCTTGAAGGTCTTCGATTCGAATGACCGCGGGGTCATAGTGGAGGCACAACCGTGGCTTCGCCAGGTCGGTAGTATCGACGTGAGCGTTTTCGACGCCACGTCTTGGGCGCACGGCCCGGAGCAACCGTGCGACGCACGCATTGCAAGCACCAGCGTCCGTGGGAAGGATGAGATCGAGGTCTAGCTTTAGCTTCTTCACTTTTACTCCGCGAACGCACGCCAGGGCAGGCCGTCACATCACCATCCCGAGCACCAAGAACAGCAAGAACCCGCCAAAAAACATGGCCGTCATTCCAGGCGTCTCCTTCTCCTCATGAGCTTCCGTCAGCAGTTCTTCGGTCACGAGGAACAATAGCGCCGCCGCGCCGAACGAAAGAACCAGCGTGAGCACGTGAGCCGAGACGTTGCTGAGCAGGGTCGTTCCGAGGCCTGCTCCCACTACGAAAGTGGCCGCCAGCGCACCAATTGCGCCCATTGCCCGGCGCGGCGTGATGGACTTACTCTTCAATGACGCACCGACCGCGAGCCCAAGCGACACGAGCTCGGCCGTCAACGCGAGAGCCAGCAAGCGGCCCTCCTTCGCCCCGGCAGCGAAACCAATGCCAATCAAAAGGCCATCCACCACCACGTCGACGCCAACTCCCACGAGCATGGTTAGCGGTAACTTCGGGCCATCTTGGGCGTCAGCTACCACGGTACCTGCCGGGAAGTCTGCCCCCATGAGCTGCTCGTCTTGGTGGGTCAGTGACCTAAGGCCGAGCATGGCTAACACGCCCAACGCGAAACCAATGACTGTCTCGAGCGGTTGGTGTTCGCGCAACAGGTCCGGAATGATTTCCACCGCCGTCACGGCGAACACCACGCCTGCGGCGAAGTGAAGAAGCCCGCTGCGCATGCGGGCCGAAGGCGTACGGCGCAGCGCAAGGACCCCGCTCGCGAGTAGAAGCGCCGGCGGTATTGCGATGTAGAGCAGCTGCTCTGTCGTCATCGGGGTCATGAAGCTTCTGAACGGCTAACCCGACGGCGATCAGGGCGACTCGCCGAGCGTGCCCCCACTGGCTGTCGCAAGAGCCCTCGCGCGAGCGACTACCTCATTCAACGCTTCGGGATCACGCGCGACGATGTCGGCCGCAAATGCCATGCCCGTTGACGTCACGGTCGTCTGAGTTCCCTCTACGGCGAAGGGACACATGGGTTCATGTGCAGCGACGAGCGACGGCTCGGGGCTATGGCGATCGCAATGCGCCAGGAGCGAGAGCCTCTCCGCGGTAATTCCCGATGCGGGACGCCAAACAATTCGCACGCCGACGACCTTGGCCTTGTGTTCTGCTGCAGCGTTCTTCAGCGGACTGGGTCGGGCGACGAACGGTTCCTCCTTGATTGTTGCGACCGACTCGATGTTCTTGCTGTCGAGCAAGACCCGATGGGGCTCGGCCCGGTCAACCCCCTGACACCTGTCCGCCGATGGCGCCTTGGCGGTGCTCGGTTCCGTCGAGCAGCCGGTGGTCAGCAACCAGCAGCTGAATCCTGCCTTGAAGAAAACATTCTTGAGCAACTCGTTCATTTGGTCATCCTTCGCGCTTGAGTGACGCACAGCGGGTTTGGTTCAGCCGGGTTCATTCGGGCTCTTCAACGAGGAGCGGGCCCTCATCGCGGTGGAACAGCCCGTACAAGACCGGCAAGACCATCAACGTCAGAGCAGTGGACGACAGGATGCCCCCGATGACCACCGTAGCTAGAGGCCGCTGCACCTCAGCACCGGTACCGGTCGCGACGGCCATCGGCACGAAGCCGAGCGACGCCACCAAGGCGGTCATGAGCACCGGACGAAGTCGGGCGATGGATCCCCGGAATATGGCGTCGTCGAGATTCGAGCCATCCCTGCGCATGTTCTCGATGAAGCTCACCATGACGAGCCCGTTGAGCACTGCGACGCCCGACAGCGCAATGAAGCCAATCGCGGCCGAAATTGAGAAGGGTATGCCGCGGGCCGTGAGGGCAATCACCCCGCCAGTAAGGGCGAGCGGCACACCCGAGAACACCAAGACGGCGTTCTTTACCTGCCCAAAGAACATGAACAGCAACCCAAAAATCAGGCCAAGCGCCAACGGAACGACGACGGCGAGCCGGCGCTGCGCGGCGATCAGGTTTTCGAACTGGCCGCCCCACTCAGTCCAATAGCCGGTCGGCAACTTGACGGACTTGTCGATTCGGGCCTCGGCGTCGGCAACGAAGCCCCCGAGGTCTCGCCCTCGCACGTTTGCTTGCACGACCACACGTCGCTTGCCGTTCTCACGACTGATTTGATTGGGTCCTTCTTCAAGGGCGATCCGCGCCAACGCGCCGAGCGGAACAAAGCCGGTCCCAGCCCGCTCGTTCGCCGTCTCTCCCGAACCCGGATCGCTGGCAGCGGTCCCACCAGGAAGCGGCACCGGCAACGCCCCAATCGCCGTAACATCACGCCGGATGGCGTCGGGAAGGCGTACGACCAACTGGAATCGGCGGTCGCCCTCGAAGACCTCGCCGGCGCTGACCCCACCGACGGCAGTCTCGACCACCGCCTGGACATCCGCCACGTTCAGCCCGTAGCGAGCGATGCTGGGCCGGTCGATGTCGATCGTCAGCACAGGTAGACCTGTTACCTGCTCGACTTTGACGTCTGCCGCTCCGGGCGTGGCCTTGAGCACAGCCGCGATTTGGGTGGCGCCCTTCAGCATGGCGTCGAGTTCGTCGCCGAAGACCTTGACCGCGATGTCGCTTCTGACGCCGGAAATGAGCTCGTTGAAGCGAAGCTCGATCGGCTGGCTAAATTCGTAGTTCTGACCCGGAAAGTTCTGCAGAACCTTCTCCATCTTCTCGGCGAGCTCAGTCTGTGTCGTCGCTTTCTTCCACTCCGAGCGCGGCTTGAGCATCACGTACGTGTCGGAAACGTTGGGACCCATGGGGTCGGTGGCGACCTCGGCCGTGCCGGTTCGCGCGAAGATGTGCTCGATCTCGTCGGGAAACGCCTTTCTGAGGCCCTGTTCGAGTTGAGACTGCATCGCGACGCTAGTCGTCAGACTGACGGATGGAATTCGAGCCGGCTGGATAGCGAGCGCCCCCTCGCCCAGTTTGGGAACGAACTCGCTGCCCAGCTGCGCAGCGAGTAGGGCCGATACGGCGAGCAAACCGACCGCGCCGCCGACGACGAGTCCGCGCTTGCGGAGCGCCCAGTGAAGCGCCCGCTCATACAGGCGACGGGCGGGTCGAAGGATGAAGTTGTCCTTCTCGGAAACCTTACCCCCGAGCACCAGGGCAACCATTGCTGGCGTAAAGGTGATCGAAAGAATCGTGGCTCCCGCGAGAGCAAGGATCACCGTTTCAGCCATCGGTACGAACATCTTCCCTTCAACGCCGCTGAGCGTCAGGATCGGGAGGTAGACGATGGTGATGATGATTTGGCCGAACAAGGTCGCCTTGGCGACCTCTTTGGACGCCTCATACGCAAGGCTGAAACGCTCCTTCTTGGTCAAGAGTCGCCCGAGTTTGTGCTGTTCCTCTGCAAATCGGCGAATGCAGTTCTCGACGCTGACCACGGCGCCGTCGACGATGAGCCCGAAGTCGATGGCACCGAGGCTCATCAGGTTGCCGCTTACCTTGCCTTGCACCATGCCCGAGATGGCAAACAGCATGGACAGCGGTATTGCCAGCGCCACAATCAACGCCGCTCGCAAGTTCCCGAGCATCGCGAACAGCACCGCGATAACCAAGATAGCGCCCTCGATCAAGTTCTTCTTCACCGTGCCCAGGGTCGCATCCACCAGGTAGGTGCGGTCGTAGACGGTCGATGCCTTTACCCCCTGAGGCAGCGTCTTGTTCACGGTCTTCATCCGCGCGTCCACGCGCTGAGAGACGACGCGACTATTCTCGTCCACCAACATGATCGCCGTCCCGATGACGACTTCCTTGCCATCCTCGGTGGCGGCGCCAGTACGAAGCTCTCGACCGCTGCCAACCTCCGCTACGTCTTGAACCCGGATTGGGATACCGTCGTGCGTGCCAACGACGATGCCTTTGATGTCCTCGTAGCTCCGCACGAGACCCGTGGTGCGTACCAGGTATTGCTCGCCCTTGTGCTCGATGTAGCCACCGCCGGCGTTCGCGTTGTTGTTCGCCAGCGCCTCCAGCACGTGGCGAAAGGACAGGCCGTAACCGATGAGCTTGGCGGGGTCTGGCGACACCTGATACAGCTTTTCGAAGCCGCCAATCGAATTGACCTCGGTCACTCCCGCAACCGTTCGCACTTGCGGGCGGACGACCCAGTCTTGGATCGCGCGTAGGTCCGTCGTGTCGTAAGGGGTGCCGTCTGCCTTGCGAGCGTCCGGCGACGCTGTCAGCGTCCACATGTAGATCTCGCCAAGGCCGGTGGCTACCGGTCCCATTTGTGGCTCGGCAAGGCCCGGTGGCAGGCTCTCCTTGGCGGCCGCCAAGCGCTCCGCAACCAGCTGCCGGGCCCAGTAGATGTCCGTTCCTTCCTTGAAGATGACCGACACCTGCGACAAACCGTAGCGAGAGATCGAGCGGACCTGCTCGACGTTGGGAATCCCGCCCATCGCCCATTCGATGGGAAACGTGATGCGTTTCTCGACCTCAACGGGCGACAACGCCTTCACGGGCGTGTTGATCTGGACCTGAACGTTCGTGATGTCGGGCACGGCGTCGATGGGCAATCGGCCAAAGTTGTAGGCGCCCAGAGCGAGAACGACGAGCGCCGCGACGATAACGAGCCAGCGGTGACGGATAGACGCGGCAATAATCTTTTCGAGCATTTGATCCGCCCTTAGTGCTCGTGACCCGCCTCGGATTTTCCGAGCTCGGCCTTGAGGATGAAGCTGTTCTTGGAGACGAAACGCTCGCCCGCCTTCAACCCATCGAGAATTTCCACGATCTGGTCCTGTTGAGGAGCCGAGCTGCGACCTTTGCGGCCCAAGACTACCGGGCGCAGCTCGAAAGCATCACCTTCCTGAATGAAGACCGCGTCTTTCGCTTCAACGGACTGAACGGCAGCGTCTGGAATGACGACCGGAGAAGTAGCGCGATCAACGACGACTTCTGCCGTGGCGAAGAGTCCCGGTCGCCACGCTGGCCCCGGTTCCTTCAAGACGACGCGCGCATTGGCTGAGCGAGTCTGTTCGCCGACGACCTGCCCGAGAAAAGCGATGGTGCCGTGGGCGGCCTCCGCAATACCTTCGGCCCGCACCTCGGCGATTTGGCCAACAGCGACGAGCGGCAGATCCTTCGCGTACACCGTGACGTTCACCCAGATGGTGGAGAGGTCCGCGATGGTGAAAGCGCGAGTTGTCTCGGTCAGGACCTCGCCGACCGTCACGTGCCGTTCGATGATCGTTCCGGCGAAGGGCGCAACGAGCGCGTAGCCGCCGCCACCGCCGCCGCCACCAATCGCTTGGAGCTTCTGTGCCGAGCTGCGCTGCTCGATGCGCGCTTCTGCCAGCCCCTGCTTGGCTTGGAGGTAGTCCTTTTCAGCGGAGATGTTCTCCTTCTGCAGCTGCTCAGCACGAGAGAATGTGGCTTCCGCAAGCGAGAGGCGCTCCTTGCTGGCGAGAAATTCCCGCTGCGCCTCGGCAAGGTCGCGACTGTCCATAGTGGCGAGAAGCTCGCCCTTCTTCACTGTGTCGCCGACGCGCTTGAGCACCTCGCGGGCGGTGCCCGCCACTCGGGGCGTCACGTGGGCGACAGCGTCGAGGTTGAGGGAAACTTCGCCTGGAAGTGAGAGGGTGACATTGACGTCGCCCGGCCCGGCGGTTGCTACCTCGATATCGGCGTTCTTCAGCGCCTCCGGAGTGAGCTTGACGTGACCTTCTTCGCCTTCTTCCTCGTGTTCGGCGTGTTCGGCGTGTTCGGCGTGCCCGGGCTCGTGCGTCGATCCAGAGCCGTTCGCGCTGGTTCCAAATGGGCTACCGAGATGCTGAACGGCAAACGCGACTGCAGCCATCAGCCCGATGAGCAGCAACAAGAGCAGCAGCACGTTCCGAAGAGTCAGCTCGATTCTGATTGCGCGTGTCATTGGGGAATCCGTCCTGCCAAGGTGAAAAGCTCGATCTTGACGACGGCGTGCGCGTGCTGCGTCTCGAGCAGCTTCTCTTCGACTTCGATCGCTTCGCGCCGGACCAGCAGAACGCTCGCCAGATCATTCTCACCAAGCTCGTAGCCGCGGGTCGCCAAATTGACGGCGCGGCCTGCCAGGGCGGCTGTGGGCGCCAGCGTGTCCATCGCCGCCCGGGTTGCCAAAAACCTCGCGTAGAGCTCCTTTACTTGTCCATCCGCCCGAGCGCGGCTCTGAGCCACCCTCGCTTTCGCCGTGGTGAGCTCCGCAGTGCTGGTGAGCACCTCGGTTCGATTGGCGTTCAGGACGGGCAACGGTACTGCGAGGCCGAGGAGTCCGATGTTCGCACCGTCGTCGCGCGAGTACTGCCCGAGAATGCTGACCGTCGGCCAACGAGCGGCCCGCTCGCGTTCTGATTTGGCCCGCGCCGCATCCACTGAAGCCACCGCCGCTCGGACATCCGCGCGTTGGCCACTCTGCTTCACCAAGAGCGCCAAAGCCTGCGGTTCGCCCTCGGGTACGAGCGCGCCCTCTACTGACGGCGTGCCGCTGAGTCCGAGCATGGTGAAGAGCAAGACCTCGTCGCCATCGCGGTCGCCGGCAGCTGTCGCCAAGGCCGAGGCGTCTCGTTTCTCTTGCATGGCCGCGAGCGCGACATCGAGCTCGGGCACGGTCCCGGCCGCCCGGCGGCGCTGTGCGGCCGCAAAAAGCCGCTCTGTGAGCGAGTGCCGCTCGGTGGCAATGGCAACGTGCCGGTGGTCACGCAGTACGGCTGCGTGCTGAAGCAGGGCGCCCAGAAGCAGGTCGCGCTGCTCGGCCTCAGCCAGTCCGACGGCCGCTCGATTCTCGGACTTCGCGGCATCCAGACGAGCGCCACGTTTGCCACCGAGGTCGACAGGCCAGGAAACGGTCGCCACGCCGTTGAAGGTCCGACTGCCGTCGGGGTTGAAGCGCACGCCGCCCAGCCCTGAAACGACCGGGTTCTCGAGCGAGATGATGCCAGCAGCCGTCACCGCAGCTCGCGAGACGCCCACCTCTGCCTTACTGACCTGCGCTGCTGGCGCGACCTTGACGAGGTCTGCCACGCGCTGTCGGGTCAAGGCAGGCGTCTGCGCGTGTGCGGAGCCCGCCAGCAGCACGAACAAGGCCGCGGCTGACACACTGCCAGTCAAAGATTTACGCCATCGCAACAACATACCGACCTCGAGTTTTCATGTTCACGACACACTTCCTGTCTGCCCATGCCCCAAGAGCTAAAGGGCGGCCTCGGCTTTCAACAGGCAGCTCAAATCGGCTGCTCCGAATCGTCCGACGTATTTCGTCCCGTCGATGAGCGTCGTTGGCGTGCCGCGCACGCCGGCAGCAATGCCTCTGGCGACGCTGGCACGCAGCTGCGCTTCGGTATCATCCGCCATCAAACATTTTTCGAACTCGGCCGGGACGAAGCCGTTGGCTGCGGCCAACTCGATGAGCCCCGCATGTTGAGTCGCCCCGTTATCGAACAGACGTGCCCCAAACTTCGCGCCGTCCCCCAACGAGTGGGCACACAACACAGCGCGTGCTTGAAGGCAGGCACCTGCATGAACCGTCGTCTCGACGCTGCTGTTGCAAGCAGATTCCAGCGGGAAATGCTCCTGAAGAACGTGAATGTGACGCGCGTGCGCGAAGCTCTGCAACGATTGATCGAGGGCACGGCAGTGGGGACATTGGAAGTCGGAGAACACCGACAGCGTCATGCCTTGGTCGCCGCCCTGCCGATGTAAGACCGCAGCAACCGCGCCGCATACTTCAGACCCAGCGACAGTGCCGGTAGCATAGACGTGCCGCGTCACTACGAGACTGAGCACACCAACCGCCATAGCTACCGCGCTCAGCGAAGAGCGACGGCGCCAGTGAGTCAGCTCTGCCCTGCAAGCAAAACGTATGGGCTCGCCGGTGCTGCGTACGCCGAACCAGGCGACGGCGAGCAACGCCAGGTTGACGAGGTGTAGCGCAGTGCACAGCAGACACACGGCGCCGATCACACTGGCCGACAGTACCGCCAAGACGAGCGAGGCAGCGGCGCCAACGCAAGCGAGCACGAGCACCAGCACCGCGGGAGAGCGTGGGAACTGCCCACGGTTACCGACCAACTCGACGACGACCGCAGCCAGGATGGCTAGGTAGAGGAACCCGCCAAGGACCGACAACGGTAGCCCACCCAACGTCGCAAGCGGGTTTAGCAAAACAGCGTCGCAGTTGACGCTCTCGCTCAGGTTGCACACGCTCTGCCATTGCGGGTCGCGATGGAGTCGATAGTGCACGTACGTCAGGAAAGACGAAAGCGACAACCCGGCAAGCGCGAGTAGCAAAAGGGCTCGCGCGGCGGCTCGCTTCATTGGCAGAGCCTTCGGGCTGGACGGGGGAGCCGAGCGGCGAGCGCGACCTGGAGGCCCCGTGAACGCCTCTCGCATACCCAGAAGCCCCATTAGCTCGACCCGACCTTTGGACGACGCGAAGACCTACTAGCTACGCTAGTAGGTTCGGGCGACGGAGACTGCTTGGGCTTGGGCGGCATGAGCTCACTTGCCGACGAACACAGCCATGCCGTGTTCGGTCGCTTGGTGCAGGAGGTCGAGCGGATCAGTTGGCGTGCCGTGTGGAAGGGCGAGCGCCGCGACTACGGCCGCGAGCAGAAGGGGTAACGTGGAACCGTGATCGCAGCGGTGTGGTTTCCGGTCGGCGTACGCCAACAAGAGCCCCAGGCGCAGCTTCACGGCCTCGACCTGCCCGGAGCCCAGCGCCGGACGCAAAGTCCGCCGCGGAGTTTTCGCTGCGACCACCAAAGCTTTGGCGAGCGCGGTCGCTGACGCCCCCGAAACGACCGCTTGGCGGTCACAGTGCGCCTCCCGTCCAAGAGTCCATCGGGCATGTTCGGCGCGGAGTAGCCAGCCACCGACCGGGTTCACCGCAAGCGCCCACCACGCAACGAAATAGCGCAGCGGGTCGTGATTGGTAAAATGTTCGAGCTCGTGATGCAACGCGCCGGCCAGGGCGTCGTCGTCAATCGACTCCGCAAACGCCGTCTGCACCACGATGCGCCGGGAGAAAATGCCGACGGTGACGATCGGAGCGCTCACCACGTTCGACACGACGACGTGGCCTGCCAAGAGCGAAAGCGCCGGCCGAGCCCCGATAATGGCGTTGAGACGCAAGCTCACCGCCGTTGCTGCTTGATCATGGGACCCTCGCATAGCCAGGCGATCTCGAAGCAACCGTGGAAGACCGATGAGCAGGGCCAGGCCAGCGAGGCCAAGCGAAAAATATGCCGACTCCACACAATCAGCGCCAGCATGCCGGGCCAGACACACCAACGCGCTAGTTCCCGACTCCGCTTGGTGCAGGCTGGCGGAAATGAACCAACACAGTGGCAGCGCGCTCGACGCGACCAACGTTGCGTAGCGAAAGGACTGATGGGAAGAAAGCCCCGAGGTGGAATCCAAGACGGAAACAAACCACAGTACGACTCGCGCCAGCAGCGCCGAAACGGGCAGCACGATCGCGAACACGAAGAGCGGCCCCAGGATCGGGAAGATGGCCTCGCTCACGAGCCCAGCTCCTTGCGACGGAGCTCGATGATGCGCTCGAGCTCGTCGAGAGCATCCGCATCAGCCGAAGTGATGGTATCGACGAGAAACGCCAACGATTCGCGCCCCGCGGGCTCGCCGATCTGCTGCAGCACTTCTCGCGCCGTCTGCTGCAGAAACTCCTCGCGCGTCAAACGGACGTCGTACAGGTAGCGTTTGCCCTCCCGCTCTCGCTTCAGCAAGCCCTTGTCGTGCAAGCGAGCCACGGTCGTCATCACGGTCGTGTAGGCGATGTCCCGGCGCTTCTCGAGCACCACCAACACTTCGCTCACGGCAAAGCGTTGAAGCTTGCGCGACCAGATCGCGTCCATCACTTCTGCCTCCAGCTCGTGGAGGCGAATGGCGACACCGCGTTTGCCAGAGCGCAGTCGGAAGGACATCGGTTTCAACGAGGACAACCTACTAGGCGCCGTAGTAGTACGCAAGGCCGGCCAAATATCCGCGGCTGGCGGTTGAAAAGCGGGTCGAAGCCGAGGGCGCTCACACTATTCCCGGCGCCGCTCTGCCCGGTATCGGGTGCGTTGGGATCGTCGCATGGGTGCCGTCTGACTCGCTATCAACGGCAGCATCCGAGGTGAGCTTTATGCCTTCTCGAATTTAGGACACGAATCCTGAAAGTCGGACGTGGTCAGTGTGTAGTCGCCTATTTTTCGGCGTTTGTGAGTTGGCTCGCGGGTTGCACCGCGGAGAAACGGAACGCGGTCGCTGTCCGTTCGGGACTGGCCGAGCCCGCTGTCTCCGAAGGAAGCAACTCATGAAAATCCGCCACTCGATCCGTTCCTCGCATTTCGCCGCGTTTGCCACTCTGTGCCTGGCCTCTTCGCTCGCTGCCTCAGCTTGGGCGCTGCCGAACGGTAGCGAACCCGCTAGCCCGGCCGCCGACGCCGGACGGCCAAGCCTGCCGGAACCCGTGGCCAACGATTCGGCCGGTTCCGACGACAAATCCCAGTATCACCTGTTCAAGCGGACTCCGCGCGCTCTGATGCGGGAGATGGCGACGGACCGCCCCGATACCACAGAGAGCCCGATTTCTGTCGATGCCGGTCACCTCCAACTCGAGACCGAGATGGTGAACATGGAACGCGATCAGGGCACGACGGACCCTACGTTCGGGTCCCTCAACCTCAAGCTTGGCCTCGCTTCGTGGACTGATTTCCAGATCGTCTTCGATCTTTTTCACCGCACTGGCGGTGAGAACGACGTTGGTGACCTCACGTTCCGCAACAAGATCAACTTGTGGGGCAATGACGGCGGCTCGTCGGCGCTGGCCTTGATGCCTTTCATTACACTCCCGGCTAGCCGCCTCGGCCCCGGCTACGTTGAAGGCGGCTTCATCGTCCCGCTCGGGCTAGAGGGACCTGCCGGCTGGGAGTTCGCTACGATGTTGGAGCTCGACGCCGTCCGGCGCACCAACGCGTACGGGATGGATCTAGTCGCTACCGCTACTGCTGGGCACGCAATCTGGGAACCCCTCGGAGGGTTTGTCGAGATCGCGAGCGTCACCCCCTTCGCCGACGAGGACGTCGTCCTCAGCGGAAACTCCGGGCTCGTGCTCGCCCTATCGGACGACGTCATGCTTGATGGCGGCGTGCGCGTGGGTCTGACCGACTCGGCCACCGATCTAGCCATGTTCCTTGGTGGATCGGGCCGCTACTAGCCCGACCGGAGCAAGGCGAACGTGGCAACAGAAACGCAGTGAGCAGGGAAAGCAGCATTATGAAAAGAAGCAGAATCGTTCCATTGGCCGGAGCCACGCTGATAGCAGCGGCAGGCGCGTGTTCGTCTGCAGCCACCGAGAAACCGCCAACGTCCGACTACCAGGCGGCCTGCGAGGGCACCACGCGGGCGACGACTCACGAGGCACTCCTGCAGGCGCAGGGGATCACTTCCGTAACGCCGCTGAGGGACAAGCCGTTCGTCGCACGGCCCACTGCACTGAAAGTAGCCGCAGCCGAGAAGAGGGCGAAGCTGCAAGGAGCGCGGGTCGTACTGCGCCCCAGCGCTGGCCTGACCGCGGAATGGCTGCAGCTCCTCGCTAACTGTGATCGAGCGATGGGAGCGGAAGCGGCTCCCTCGTCGGCCAGTCCGGCGTGCCCGTTCGAGCTCGCTCAGTCGAGCACGACCGTCAGGTCGACTGGTGACGGGTTCGCCCTGGATGTCGTGTCGGATGACCCTCGAGTGGCCAGCGAAATTCTCGAACGCGCCCGATCGCTAACGGCTGAAACCAAGTAGCCCGCGGGGGAGAGGCGTGTTATCGAAGTCGCAGGTCTAGATGTCTCCGCTGCTTCGTTCGGTTGCAACGCTCGCGGTTTCCCTGGTGACCGTCTGGGGCTGTTCCAGTGAAGAAGCGGCAACCCCGACAAATTGCGCGGAGGAGAGCGGTGAACCTCAAGGCAGCCCGAGCGGAGCCACCTGTCCAGCCGACTCCACGCTGGCCTACGACACCTTCGCAAAGCCGTTCGCCGAGAAATACTGCACCCGCTGCCACTCCAGCAGTCTAACGGGTGCTGCACGCCAGTGCGCTCCGCTTGATCACGACTGCGATAGCGAGGCAGGCCTCTTGGAGATTGGGGAGCACATCGACGAGGCGGCTGCCGCGGGGCCCGACGCTATCAACACAGCCATGCCGCCATCGGGACCAATGCCGACCGAGGCAGAACGACGTCAACTCGGCGAATGGCTTGCCTGCAACGCCGACGCCTGGGGCTCGGAATAGTCCACGGCCTGCGGCGGTCAGCGCGCCGCGCTGTCCGCGATCGTGAACGTGGCACCCAGCCCTGAGAATGGTCCGCCATTCAGGACGATCTGGTTGGCGCTGAAGTCGGCCGCATTGACGTGGAGGGTGATCTCCTCACCCGCGGCAGCGAAGGCGCTCCAGTCCTCGTCGCTCGGCGTGTATTCGTTCAGCGTCGTGAAGACGCGCGCTAGAGGGTCTCGCGTCGGCGTGGAGAACCGAAGCAGGAAAGCGACGCCCGCGAGCGCCGGCTCGCTTGCGGCGTCGGCGTCTTCGTGGACCAGCTCCGTCGTCCACGTGAACGTGAATGGCACCGCGCTCGGAAGCTCCGCTCCAGCGCTCGGCGCTCGGACAAAGCCGGCGCTCCAGTCCCAGCTCTCAGCCTCAACCGCGAGCATCGCGTCGAGAGCCTGGCGGGTCGCGTCTGCCTCGAGCGTGACGTCACTGCCCTGGTTGGCCGCCTTGGCTTCGGTTCGAGCGTCGCCGTCACACCCTAATTGAGCAAATGCAGCCAATATGATCAAACACGCGGGCCCTCGCGTGGGTCCGGTGCACAACACCGACTGATGCAGCAGCGCTTTGCCCATTGGCTTCAACCGACCGGAAAACTACTAGACGTGGTAGTAGTGGGCAAGCCCGAGGCCCGTCGTGTGCCCGAAAGGTTGCAGGTTGCCAGGTGATTCTACGAAGCGCGTTCGAGACTTGCAGCATGTGTCTGGCGGTGCTCGTTGCGGTTGCTGGCTGCGGTGACGCTCGCTCGGGCGCCCGGGGGCAAAGCAACGTGACGCCGACCGGAGGCAGCGGAGGTAACGGAGGCAACGGAGGTACCGCTGCGCTTGATCCGATCGGTGCCGGCAATCAGGCCGGCGTCTCGGGCGCTCCAGTCGTGGTTGAGGAGCCGCCCTACCCACGCACCTGGGCGGATGCAGCTCTCACTCAACGTATCGTCGAGGGAGAGGTCTCGCTGGTCGGCAGCGGGCTCACGGCATGTACGAACGAGCTGCCGGCCCCTGGCGATCGCTGGTGTGCGTTCAGCCGCGCTGGGCAAGCGGGTGCGACCGAGCTCTGGGTCGCGAACGTGAGCCAAGCCATCGCCAAGGGCCCGGTCTCGTGCGACGAAGCCAGCAAGGATTGCCTAAGACTCACGTCGAACCTCTGGACGGGCTTCCAGATCTGGGGACCGGGGCATCCGTACTCTCACCGGTTCGACGGCGACACGCTAATCTTTCACGCGGATGCGCCCGCCGACGTGCGCGAGCCCTATGAGGGCCCGGTCTACGCTTGGCGCCCGGGCTGGGATGCCGCGCGCCGCATCAGCAGCGAGCGAGGCGTGGTCTGCGGCGGTCATCGCCGGAGTGCCGCGGTTTATTGTGTGGACGCGCTCGATGTCGAAGTCGCGCCAGATGGGCCATTTTCTGCGCCTGTTTGGCATTCGTTCGACTTGCTCGCTGGCACGCTGGGCGTGAATACCGAGCAGCCCATGGTCTTGGTGGAGCGCATCACCCTTCCCACAGGTGACTCGCAGGCTTTCCGCGTGGATTTCACGCGGCAGGGCGACAAGCTCGCCTATTCCAGCGTGCTCGATGGCGACACGCAGCAAACCTTGCGCTGGGTATCCTTGACCGGTGTTGGGCCGTTCGAGCCGAAGACCGTACTCGCGGACGCGGCCGGGTGGGAGCTGGCCCACGACGGGGCTGCCGTCTATGTGCTGCGCGGCTACAGCCAAGAAAACCCGCTCGGTAACCTCGCATTGGCAGACTTCCCGTCAGGCGAAAACGTGCAACCCATCGCATCGGACGTCGATCACATCGATCTGGTTGGCGCGTTCGACGACCCCCTTGCCGACGAAGATCACGGCCTCGGGTACGTTCGTTGGACGTCCAGCGGCGAGGCGTTCGACTTCATCAAGGACAGGACGAATCTCGGCGAAATACAGAATCTAGCCTCCAGCACGCAAGGTCACGGGCTAGCGCCCGACGGCGCGCACACCATCTTGTTTCAAAGCCTGCGGCCCGACGACTATCCGGTAGCGCAAGTCGCCCGTAACGACGGCAGCGGCGCTTGTACCCTCAATCGGCAGCTAGGCGCGGAAACCTACGCTGGACGCTTCTCGGGGGACGGCAGTCGCGTCTTCTGGATCGAGTACGGGAGCAGCGGCTCGGAGGAGGGTTGGCTCGCCGACCCGGACACGTGCCAGCAGAAGGTCCAATTCGGCGACTGGGTGCTCGGCTATTCGCTCAGCGGTGACTTCGTGGTGTTCGAGGGCGGCGACGAGGCGGACTCGACGAGCTACATCCAGTATGCACGTTGGACAGCAGGCGCGGCGCCGGCTTCGCTGACACCACTCGTGGTGGCGGAGCATCCGCGGGGTCCGTTCCTCACACTCCGTGAGGGCGACGCTACCTACATCGTCTACATGCTGGCAGGCGAAACGCCTGAAAGCCAAGGACTGTTCGTCCACGGTCCGCTCGAGACCGGCTTCCCGGCGCCGTAAGTGACGGTGCAGGGCTCAGCCGCCAGCGCCACCTTCGCTGTGAGCGCCGCCTTCGCTGTGAGCGCCGCCTTCGCTGTGACTGCCGCCTTCGCTGTGACTGCCGCCGCCTTCAGCGTGGGAGCCGGCGCCGCCCATGCCCGCTTCCGCCTCACGCTTCGCGAGGCACACGGGAACACAATCGGCGAACGCCGGGATGCAATCAGCTTCTTTGCCGACATGGCCGACTTCGTGACACTCAGCGGTAGGCGTCCCCTCGTCGTTCAAGAAGTGACAGAGCTCTCCGAGCGCCTGGCAGTACGGATTGCTAACCGGAGCTCCGGTGCCACCTGCGCCGCCTTCGCCCGTCTCGCCGGCCACGCAAACGCTGATGCAACTAGCGAACTGCTCGGTACAAGCGTCGGCATCGCCGACGTGCCCCGTGTCGTGGCAGTCGCTGATCGGCCCTGGTCCAGAGTCCTCGTCGTGGCACAGGCTGCCAAGCGCCTCACACTCCACCGAGCCCTCGCCGTGGCCTTGACCGCCTTGCGGCTCGCCACCGTGGGAGGGCGTGCCACCTCCGCCCTGCGTTCCGCCGCGCCCACCATCTTGGGATGCGCCCGCCTCCGAGCCGCCACCTCCGTCATCGTCGTCGCCACATGCGGCGAGGATTAGGGCAGCGAGCAGGGGTGTCACGACGACGAGATGTTTGAATGCGCTCATGGCGGACCTACGAAGCAGTGAGGGAACCAGAAGCGCTCACCTACTACGGCTGATAGTAGCTCGCAAGGGCCACGCCGCTGGCGGGGTCCATCTGTTCAACGCAGGCTGGCCCGACATCCTGGTCGGCGCCATCATCGCCCTGCTGTTCTTTCGTTCCGCCGTTCACGTTTTGCGCGAGGCCTGGCCGCAGTTCCGCTTGAACAGGCCAACCGTTGCCGTCAGCCTGGGGTGACAGTCGGCCTCATAGGAACGCCAGTCATCGTTCTAGGTCCGCGCAGCTGAGTCACCCCAGGGCTAGCAATTGCCGCATTGCTTGTCGTTGTCAGCGGCGAACACCAAGCCAGCGGCGGTAGCGGAGCGCTTCACCGAAACTACGTCGTGGCCAGATCGGGGCTCTTGGCGCAGGCGGTCCGGAAGGTTCGCAAATTCATCGAGCACTGAGGCCGCACTCTCGTTCGCCCTGGTTTCCCAGTGCAATTCGTCGTCCACCTTCAGCAGGTCGAACTGAAAGAAGCGGCAGCAATCGGCTTCACGCTCGGCGAGCAGCTTCAGCTCTGCCTCTAGGCCCGGCTGAGCCCGAAAGCGCCAGCGAAAGCCCCCGGCAAAGCGATCGGTACCAACGAGTCGCCCGAAGGCGGCGCGGTAGCGGTCCATCTGCTCCTGTACGGCGGGCTTGTCCTGCAGGTCTGCCGTGCAAGCGATCGGTTCATCATCCGCCGCCCTAGTCGATCGGAAAAGGCTGGACACCCCGCCACCGCTCGGCCCGCAGCCGCAACTCGTCGCGCGCTTGCGCTGTCGCCAGCTGCTGATCGCCCCCAACGAGAGCGCGCCGATGAACACAACACCGCCAACCACCAACTCCGACCCGGGTCGGATGTGGGCACCGAGGCTGGCAAGCAGTCCACCACCACCTGCGACTGCCAGCAATGGCAGGGTACAGCAGGCGACACATCCCAAGAGCGCGGCCCCGCCCGCCCACGCCAGACGGCGTTTGGACAAGATCCCTTGGGGTTTAGAAACGGCTTCGTCTCCCATCATTCGTGGCTCCTTTTGGGCCGGTTCGGCGCGAGCCGGCGCCCCCACTAGGCCGCGGCCAGGGCCTCGTGACCGAAATCGACCACCGCCGCCGTCACGCCGCAGCCCCTCGCGCCTACTTGAAGCGGCCGAATCCCGCTGGCCGCTTCCGCCCCGCCCGAGGTAGCACCAAGAACGCATGAACCAGGTCGAGCGCAAAACCATCCACGAGGCGATGGTTCGCCTCGCAGACGGAGATCGCTCAGCGGTTCGCGCGCTACTGGACCAGCTCTGGCCCGTCCTGGTGCTCTTCGTGCGTCGTGGTGTCGGACACGAGCAAGACGCCGAGGACGTCGCCCAAGAAGCTTTCCTCCGTATCTGCTCCCGCATCGCAGACTTCGACCAAACGCGCGACGGTTTGTCATGGGCTTTCGGTATCGCCAAGTACGAGGTCATGACCCAGCGTCAGCGCCGGCGGCGGCACCGGGAGGCAGCCGCGGCCGCCGAGCTCGCGTTGCTCCAAGATCCGAACCCAACGCAGGAGGCCGCCCTCCTGGATCGTGACCTGTTGCGCGCCCTTGAACACGCCTTGGGCACGCTCACCCCGGAAGACAGGCAACTGTTCGCGTCGAGCGCGCAGGCTCATTCCGCAACTGTACGAAAGAGACGTCAGCGAGCGCTCGAACGCCTGCGTTCTATCTGGAGGAGGCTCTATGGTGAACTTTGAACAACTAACCGTGCGAGGGCTCCGAGCCTATGAAGTTGGGCGATTGCGGACGGCATCGCGCGTAGCGCTAGTACTCGTCCCTGCCACCCTTGTTTGCCTGCTCGAGGCGAGGACGCGTGAGTCCTGCGCCTGTCTGGCCGTCCTCCTGCTCGGGCTAACGGTCTGGCTTCGGTGGCGGGACCGCACCGGCTTCGACGCAGTGACGACCGGGCTACTTGCGGGCAGCATTCCCCTAGTCGCGGGCCTGGTCCTGTCGCGCCTAGACCTTCGCTGCGGCTCGCTCGACACAGCGCCGCTCTGCACGGCCTTCTCGGTGCTCGTCGGTGCCGCAGCCGGAGTTGTGATTGCCGTCCGTGAAGCCCGCCGGCAAGGACGCTTCGTGGGTGTCGCTGCCGCCGCCTCAGTATCGGTGCTGGCTGCCAGCCTCGGCTGCCTACGCCTCGGCATCGCGAGCGTGCTGAGCGTGGCCATCGGCATCGCCGTCGGCGCCGCTGCTGCGGCGATTGCTCAGTGCCGATGCCGATGATGCGCATCGGGTACGTGGGGGTGCTCATGCTCCAGCGGAGCGTGCCGGTGCTCATGACTGTGCTGCTCACCAGGTGCATCGCCTGGTGAGTGGGCATGGCGATGATGCTCGTCGTGCACGTGCAGGTGCTCATGCACCATCTCTTGGTGCACGTGCCGGTGTGCGTGCCGCTCGCGTAGCAAGGCCGCGACACCCAGTGCCATCAGCGACATGGCTGCGAGATCGAGCGGGTTGAGCGTTTCTCCGAGGATCAGGATCGCCGCGAGCGCTCCGACGAACGGCGCCGTCGCGAAGTAGGCCGCTTCACGCGCGGCCCCAACGAGGCGCAGGGCGTAGGCATCGAGCACCACGGACGCGCCATAGCTGAACAACCCAAGCAGCAACGCGCCGGCGAGCACCTGCGAGTGAGGAAGCCGCCCACCTAGGGCAAGGCCGAGCCCGAGATTGACGCTGCCGGCACACAGCGACTTGATGCGCACGATCGCGAACGGGTCGTGTAGCGATAGACGCTGGGTGAGATTGTTGTCGATGCCCCAGGCCAGGCACGCCGCCGCAATCGACGCCATGCCCCAAGCGTCAACTCCGAAGGCACTCGGCTGAAAGCGCAGCAACGCGGCACCCAGCAGCACACACCCCGCGGCGATAACGCCGTAGCGCCCCAAATGCTCGCGGAACACCAGGACAGCGATGCCCATCGTCAGCGGGCCTTCCAGGTTCAGGAGTAAGGAGCCAGCGAGTGCGCTCACGCGCTGGAGACCCACGAGCATGAGCAGCGGACCCAGGACGCCACCGCTAAGCACTACGCCGGCGAGCGCGGGCACGTCGGCACGCGTGAGAGGCGCTTCTGTTGTGCGGGGACGAAGGGCGCGCCAGGCGCTGAGACCAAGACCTGCGCCCAGATAGAGCAGCCCCGCCAGCACTTGCGGCGTCATTTCGCCCAGCAGCCGCTTGGCTAGTGGTGCCGAGAGCCCAAACAGCGCGGCGGCGAGCAGGCCGTACGCCGCGCCTCGTCGCCCATTGCTTCCATGCGTTTGCCTCGACTCGTCCATGCGTCGCTCGGGAACGAAACCAGCGTCGCACCCTCGCTTGACCAAATACTACACCGCGTAGTATGTGCCAAGTTGGATGTCGAAGGGACCGCGTAAACCGCTCGGAGAGCTTGAATCAGCAGTCCTGGGCGCCCTGTGGGATAGCCGCGGCAAGTTGTCGGTGCGCGAGGTTCTCGAATGTCTGGAGCGCAGCGGGTCGGAGCTCGCGTACACGACGGTGCTCACGGTGCTCGACCGCATGCACGACAAGGGCCTGGTCTTGCGTGAGAAAGACGGCAAGGCCTTCACCTACTGGCCGCAGCTATCGCGGGAAGCGTACCTCGGCGCACAAGCAGCGCGCATGCTCACCGAGGTGACGGTACCGGTGCAGAGGGATGTTTTGATGGCCTTCCTCGATTCTGCAGAGCATGCCGACCCCGCCGTTTTGGATGAGCTTTCAGCGTTGATCAAGGCCAGGCGTAGGCGAGGCAAACCATGAGCGTGGTCTTGCTCGTCGCGACCGCCGCTTCGCTCGTCATCGCTTGGGCGGCCGCCTGCGTCATGCTGCCATTGGGGCGCTATTCGCGCTTCCTTGGCCGCATCGGCCTAGGTTCGGCGACGGCGCTGCGTGCTGCATTCGTATTGGCCCCAGCTGTGGTTGGGCTGCTCGCAATGCTGGTCGTCCTGGTGCCAAGTCCGTTCAGTCATTGTCATTGCTTGGAGCACGGCGGCCACCATCCACACTTATGCGTCCGGCATCCCTGGCTTGCACTTCCGCTACTCACCCCGGCGGCAGCTCTTGCCGCAGTTTGGCTAGCGCAAGCCGGCTGGCGAGCTTGGGCCGTGCTTCGCGACTTGGTCCGCAGTGAGCGCTGGGCGCGGCGCCTAGCTCGCTTGCCCAGCGAAACAGTCGGCGGCATAGCGGTCCGCTTGGTCGACGACCTGGCGCTTGGGGCATTCACGCTGGGAATTTGGACCCCCGTCGTAGCAGTCGATCGCGCACTCTGGCAGGGCCTCTCACCAGAAGAGCGGCTAGCGGTGCTTCATCACGAAAGTGCCCATCTACAGCGCCGAGATGCCTTGACGCTAGCCAGCCTTCGCTTGGTGAGCACCCTGCTGCCGTGGCCTTCGAACGGGCCTTGGCTTAGAAGCTGGCGCGCCGCCAGCGAAGCCGCTTGCGATCGCTACGCAGCCATTCAGGTCAAAGACGCCACCTGCGTCGCCATGGCACTCGTTTCGGTCGAGCGCTTGCGAGCGCAGCTGCGAGCTTCGACACCGCTCTCTCCTGCGCTGGGCATCGCTGCGGGGACGGATCTCCAGGTGCGTGTTCATGCGCTACTTGAAGACAAGCCCGGCTCGGTGCCGCTCGCCAACGATCTGTTGGCGGTAGGGATCGCCCTTTTGGGTTTGGCTGTGCTGCTCGTGATGCTTCCTGGAAGCTCTCTGCATCACTTCGTCGAGAGCCTGCTCGGCCTTTTGGTTCGCTAACGCTCGTCCACTCTCGTTTCTTAGAAGAAGGGCACCGTCATGCAGACTGGTCGCTGGCTACCGCTATTTGTCCTCGTATGTCCGTGCCTCGTTGCGGGTTCCGCGCAGGCGGAGCCGCTCGCCGAAATGGCTGGTACGCAGAGCGTCTGCAGATCTGGACCTGACCGCGCGGTTGCCAAAGCTCAACTCCTTCGGGGCGAGGCGGGCGTCCTGTCCGCGGCGGTTCTGCCCAATCCGTCCCTCCACGTCGAGCACCAGCAATCAATGCAGGGCGCCACCGATCGCGAGACCATTGTTGGCATCTCGGTGCCGCTCGGCCTCGGCGGCCGGCGTTGGCTCCTGCAGGACGCCGCCGAGGCACGCCGTCAGCAGGCCCTCGCCGAGGCTCACCTGACCTTGTTCGACTCCGCGCTCGCGTTTCGTCAGGCCTACGTGACCGCGTCGATCGATCGCGCGCGCGTTGAGCTACTCACGGCAGAACAGGCAGCCCTAGATGCCGTCAGCACCACGATCGCTCAGCTTGCCAAGGGTGGAGAAGCTGCAAGCTACGACAAGTTGCGTCAAGCAACGCTCGCTCGCCTGCACCAGCAGTCGCTCGAACTAGCGAAAGCGCAAGAGCTTGCGTCACGCACGATGCTAGAGGTGTGGACGGAGCGGGAGGTGACGTTGCCCCCCCAAAGCTTGGCGGTGCTCGGCGGTGGGGCAACCGTAGAGGCGCTCAAGTTGGATGGGCGCGCTACACCCGACGTCGAGAGCTTGCGGGCGCGAGCACGCGCGGCGGAGCTCGAAGCACGGGCCGCGCGGCGACGCTGGGTTCCCGACCTGGGCCTATTCGCCGGCTACCGCAACGTCCGCGCCGGCTCCGAAACCGGGCACGGCGTCGGCCTGGGTCTCGAGATCCCGCTCACGTTCTTCGACCGTGGCCAGGGCGAGGCCGCCATGGCCGACGCCGAGCAACAATCCGCGCGGAGTGCAGTCGTGCGAGTGTTGCAAGGCAGAAAAGTTCAGCTCAAGGCAGCGCGCGCGAATCTTACGCGCCTCGAGGCGATCGTGAGCACCACGGAAGCAACCAGTCGTGACGCGCTCCTAGTGCGGGACAAAGCGCTCCAGCTGTACCGCGCCGGAGAGGCCAGTATCACCGAGCTGCTGGAAGCATTTCAAGTCGCCGAGGCCGCGCAGCTGGCCGCGCTCGAGGTGGCTCGAGAAGCCGCACTAGGACGCTTGGCGGTGATGCGAGCCGCCGGGACCATGTTCGACGCAGCGTTGGATCGCGAATGTCGAGCCCTGTCAGGAGGCGCGCAATGAGCACGCAGAGACTGCCAACGCTCACAGCCGCGCTATCGGTACTTCTCATCGCCAGCACGTTCGGCTGCCAGCACGGCCATGACCACCCCCACGGTGACGAGCACGCCGCGCATGGGCCGGCGAGCGAAGAAGAGGGTCCATCGCTGGCCATCACGCGCTGGACCGACCGCTACGAGCTGTTCGTCGAGCTTCCCGCACCCACTCCCGGTAAGCCGGTGCAGTACCACGCGCACGTCACGCGCCTCTCCGACTTCGGCGCGGTGACCGAAGGAACCTTCAAGGTGCGCTTCAAGACAGCGACCGGCGCGGCGAACGAGGCCGTGCAAGTGGGCGTGAAGCGCCCCGGCATTTTCGTGTTCGAGAGCGCAGCTCCTGGCGCGGGCACCTATTCGCTGGAGATGGTGTACGACCATTCCGGCGAGACCGACGTGTTCGACTGTGGCGCAGTCACGGTTGCCGAGAAGGCGGTCGCCTCGGAACAGGAGCTTCCTGGCGGAGCCATTACGTTCTTGAAGGAATCTCAATGGAAGATCCCGTTTGCCACGGCCTGGGCCGACCAAAGGCTGATGGCAAGGGAGCTGGAGCTGCCGGCTGACGTCGAGCCGGCCGCCAAAGATCAGCTAACCGTGGGCGCGCCCACGGGTGGACGCTTCTTCCACAATCCCAAGCTCGCCTTAGCCGAAGGCATGCAGATCAGGAAGGGCGACGTGATCGGTACCGTCGCGCCCACCGTCGCTGGGGACGACTACAGCCGATTGCAGTTTGCGGTGGAAGAGGCGCGGCTATCGGCCCAGCAAACGCAGCGCGAGCTCGAACGCATCGAGCCCCTCGTCCGGCAGGGCTTGCTGCCCGAACGCCGACTCACCGAGCTACGCAACGAACTCGAGAGTCAGAACGCTCGGTTGAAGTCCGCGGGGGGCCGGCTAGGCCGCGTCGACGCTCCGGGTGGGGCCGGCGGTTTGCCCATCAAATCGACGCTGGACGGGTTGATCTCGCAGGTGGTGGTGCCCAACGGTGAACCAGTCGAGGCAGGCGCCCCGCTCCTGCGCATCGGCGGTACGGAGCACTTGTGGGTGCGAGCGCGCTTCGTCGCCAAGCCAGCATCCCTATTGATTGACGCGACTCCAGCCGCGCTGCGCCTGGCTTCGGGTGAGCGTGTCGCACTCGACCAATTGGGCGCGCGGTTCCTGTCGACCTTGCCTGCAGTGGATGCCTCATCCCGAGTCGCGACCTGGATCGTGGACGTACCCGCGCCCACCAGCAAGGCTGGCGGTGGACCACCCAAATCGGCTGATTTACGGCCTGGCGCCAGCGTCGTGCTCGCCGTGCGCATCGGCAAGCCCGCCCTCGCGTTGGCTGTCCCGCGCCAAGCGGTCGTCGAAATCAACACGCGCCCGTACGTGTTCGTTCAAGCCGACGGTGAGCACTTCGAAAAACGACCAGTGACGCTAGGGCAACCAGACGGGGACTTCGTGCGAGTCGAATCAGGACTAAAGCAGCGAGACCGCATCGTGACCCGTGGTGGCTTCGACATTCACTTGGCGTCACTGCTGGGCACCATCGAGTCCCACCGGCACTGAGAGAGGCGCCACATGTTCGACTCCATCATCCGTGCCTCGCTCAAGCATCCGTGGCTCGTCGTGGCAGCCGCGCTCCTGCTCGTCGGCGTTGGGCTCTTCGAAACCTCCCGCATGCCGCTCGATGTGCTGCCAGAACTGGCTGCGCCTTCTGTCACGGTCGTGACGGAAGCCAACGGGCTCGCCCCCGAAGAGGTCGAGAAGCTCGTCACCGTGCCCCTCGAGCAAGCCCTGAACGGCTCTAGCGGAGTCCGTCGAATTCGCTCGTCCTCCGCTGTCGGCATTTCGTTGATCTGGGTCGAATTCGATTGGGAGGTTGCCCCACTCACCGCGCGCCAGGTCGTCACGGAGAAGCTGGCAGGCGCTCGCGCCTCCTTGCCCAAGAACATCGAGCCCGTGATGGCTCCGGCGTCCTCTATCATGGGGGAAATCATGTTCGTCGGCCTGACTGGAGCGCCGAGCGTGAGTGGAGTGGCGCTACGCGATGCGGCCGAGTGGCAGGTGCGACGCCGTTTGCTCGGACTATCCGGCATCGCGCAAGTGGTGCCGATCGGCGGCAGCGTCAAACAACTCGAGATCGTGCTCCTGCCCGAGAAGCTGATGCGCAACAAAGTCGGAGCGCAGCAGGTGCTGGAGGCGTTGGAGGGCATCTCCGAGAGCACCCCCGGCGGTTTCTACGTGGCCGGCTCGGAGGAATACTTGATCCGAGGCGTCGGCCGTGTCGGATCAATCGAAGCGCTCGGACGAACCATCGTGCGCAGTGAAGGCGGAGTGCCCACCCTGCTCGAGGACGTCGCCGACATTCGCTTCGGGGAAACGATTCGTCGCGGAGAAGCTGCGCTCGACGGCCAGCACGGTGTCGTGCTGAAAGTGCAAAAGCAACCCCAAGCCAACACTCTCGAGATCACCACTCGGCTCGATGCCGCGCTCGACGACATTGCCAAGTCCTTGCCGCCCGGCATCTCTTTGTACCGAAAGGGCTTTCGGCAGGCCGACTTCATCCGCGTCGCCTTGAGCAACGTCATGACCGTACTGCGCGACGGCGCGATCTTGGTCGCCATCGTGCTGGCGCTCTTCTTGATGAGCTGGCGCACCACGCTCATCTCCCTGGTTGCATTGCCGCTGTCGCTGCTGGCCGGCCTGCTGGTGCTCCGCTACAGCGGGGCGTCCATCAACACCATGGTGCTGGGTGGTTTTGCCATCGCGATCGGCGAGCTGGTCGACGACGCTATCATCGACGTCGAGAACGTCTACCGGCGCCTGCGGGAGAACCTGCTCTTGCCAGCGGAGAGCCGTCGGCCAGTTCTCGATGTGGTCTACGAGGCCTCCCGCGAGATCAGGAGCTCGGTCGTGTTCGCCACCGCCATCATCTTGTTGGTGTTCGCGCCGTTGTTCTTTCTGAGCGGCATCGAAGGCCGACTTCTACGGCCGCTAGGCATCGCCTACGTGACGAGCATCGCCGCTTCACTGTTGGTCGCGCTCACCCTCACGCCAGTGCTGTGTCTACTCTTGCTCCGCCACCTGAAGCTGAGCACGGCGGAGGAACGCGACGGCTTTCTCTCGCGTCAATTGAAGCGCGCCTACCGGCCTGTCGTGGGGATCACGCTGAGCTTGCCGGTTCCGATTGCCATCGCCTCGCTAGCTGGCGCCGTCGTAGCAGTGGTGACGCTGGGCTCCTTCGGACGCTCGTTTCTCCCTGAGTTCAACGAAGGCTCGCTCAACATTGCCGCTGCAACGGCGCCCGGCACGTCGCTCAAGACCTCCGATGAAATCGTCAGCCGTCTCGAGCAATACCTGGTGCACCACCCGGCAGTGACGTCGGTCATCCGCAGCACCGGTCGCGCAGAACGCGACGAACACGCCATGGACGTCAACTTCTCCGAGCTGGAGGTGGGCCTCAACCTCGCGGGTCGGGATCGCGAGGCGCTGCTCGCCGAGATCCGCGAGAAAGCCACGTCCATTCCAGGCCTCTCGGTCGCGGTAGGGCAGCCGATCAGTCATCGCATCGAGCATCTCGTGAGCGGTGTGCGCGCAAATCTGGCCGTCAAGGTCTACGGACCAGATCTCGATCGCCTTCGGGCATTGGCGAAGGAAGCCGAGGCCGGCATGAAGGCTATCCCAGGCCTCGTTGACCTGGCTGTCGAGCAGCAAACCGATATCCCACAACTGATCATTCGCCCGAAGTCGACCGAGTTGGCGGCGTTCGGCGTCCGCCCGGGCGAGCTGGCCAGGTTCGTGGAGATGGCTTTCTTGGGTAAGACGGTTGCAACTTGGTGGGAGGACGAGCGCGTCTACGATGTCGTCGCCCGCTTGCCCGAGACGTATCGCAGCGACTACGAACTGTTGCGCACGACGCCAATCGACGTACGGGGCGAGCGCTTTGCGGAGCTCGGCGCGGTCGCCTTCGTAGAAAAGACCACCGGCCCCAATCTGATCAACCGTGAAAACGTGCAACGTCGCATCGTCGTCACGGCCAACGTCACCGGTCGCGATCTACGCGGAGCCGCCGAAGAAGTGCAGCGAAAGCTCAACGCCAGCGGCAAGATGCCTGCCGGCTATCACCTCGAGCTAGGAGGCGAGTTCGAGAGTGAGGCGAAGGCCAGCCGGACCATCCTCGGCCTATCCGTGCTCGCCATCATCGGCATGGCTGCCTTGCTCTTCATGGCCTTTCGCTCGGTTCGTGACGCAGCGCTCGTCATGTTCAATCTGCCGCTGGCGCTCGTGGGCGGAGCCGTCGCTGTATGGATCGGCGGCGGGATTCTCAGTATTGCCTCGTTGGTCGGGTTCATCACGCTCTTTGGTATCGCCACGCGCAACGGCATCATGATGATCACCCACTACCGCCATTTGCTGACCGTCGAGCGACTGCCCATGCACGAAGCCGTCCTCCAAGGCAGCCTCGACCGTCTCATCCCCATCCTGATGACGGCGCTCACGGCCGCCCTCGCGCTCATCCCGATCGTGATGGCCGCGGGGCAGCCAGGTAACGAGATTCAAGCGCCCATGGCGGCCGTCATCCTGGGCGGTCTGACGAGCTCAACACTGCTCAACCTGCTTGTGCTGCCCACCTTGTTTGCACGGTTTGCCACGGCCGGGTCGGAGCCCCGCGCGACCCCTTCCGCCGCCGCACACGCCTGAGCGCCGATAGAGCCGGAGCTTTGCGCGACCGCGCTAGCCTCCACCAACTAGCGCTGCTCGATGCTCCCGGGACGGCCAGCTAGGCAAACGCGATGCATGCGGTGGGCTGACCCTTCCTCTGCGCCTGCTCGACACTCTCACTTCTGACATGCCCGAAAGCGGCGCCCGGACATCCTCGGTCGATTGGACTACTTACCGGAACAATTAGTTGCAACGTGCTCGGCAACCCCCGGTTGCGTCCCAATGCCCGCAGCTTGCAACGGCGTACCGAGCTGCGAATGCATTTGTCGCTCCTTCACCTTCTTCTGCACCCCCGGTGCGTTCGCCGTTCAATGTGGGTGCGCTTGACGCTTGCGAGCGCGGCTAAGCCGCCGCTCGTGCGGAAAGGGCGCTAGCGCGCTAGCGTGCGACGTGCATGACGCAGGTGCTGCGCGAGCAGAACCTGACCTGTAGCTTGCCAGCACGGACGCCGCACGTGGACGGCTGGGTGCATTCGGCGTGCACGGCAAGCGACAATGCACATCGTCGCAGCGCGTGCCCCCCGGGCAATCCGAGTGCTTGCTGCTTTTGCTCGTGAGGTAGCCTGTCGGAAAGACCCCGCCCGGCTGGAGACGGTAGCGAATACCGGGCGGCAAATCGGGCGTATCGACATAACCCTCGGGAGCGGCGATGGCAGCAGGCATGCCGCCTCTGAGGTGCCGGCGTTGTCAGTGGGCTGCCATCCATCGCTGGCTTCACATGCAGAACCAATGGTCGTGGTTTCAGTCTCATCTGACGGCATCGCGGCGGCACCGGCTGTACCGCGCTCGTCGGCTGCTTCCACGGCAGAGCACCCGCCAGACAGTAGAACCAAGCGAGTAGTAGCTCGGCTCTCATGGTTGGAGCTTCCTTGCAGCGTGCTTCCCAAGTGCGCACCGGCACCCCCGCGCTCGAACTGCCCCCCTCGGATCTCCCGCGACGCCTGCCTGCGAACCGCCGCTACCAGGAGTGCTCGTCCTGGTGGTCGTCAGCAGCCACAGGGGAAGCGTGATCGTGGCGCGCATGGGGAACAGGATACGGCAACGCCGCGGGCGCGAACTGCTTGCTAGTCGTTGCGCCCAAGCCCGATCCCGCGCCCGTCGCGCCGGTCAATCGTCGGCAAATCGTCGGCAACCTTGACCGATTCACTCAAGAATCGATTTTCGTGTCGCCGACTTTCTGAATCGTTTCGCTGTAGTGCACGAGGAGGGACTTGAACCCCCACACCTTGC
>Ga0164241_10000461_pt1 | contig 75537 bp, 61 predicted proteins | sample OricomyardsoilBY_FD_108780 | JGI IMG/M metagenome (GOLD analysis project Ga0164241, IMG submission 108780) | Backyard soil microbial communities from Emeryville, California, USA - Original compost - Back yard soil (BY) | ecosystem: Environmental > Terrestrial > Soil > Unclassified | place: USA... | reverse complement strand
GGTGGCGCCGTTGGACCACTGGTAGCTCTGATAACCGGCGCCCGCGTCGAGCGTCACGGTCCCGTCGGGGCAGATCCTGGTGGCGCTTGCGGCGATCTGCGGCCGTACCGCTCCGCCGAGCACCACCGATGTCGGCTCCGACATCCCCGTGCATCCCCCCTCGTCGGCCACCCATACCGAGAAGGTCCCGCTGTCGGCCACGGTGATCGTCTGCGTGGTGGCACCGTTGGACCACTGGTAGCTCTGATAACCGGCGCCCGCGTCGAGCTCGACCGTCTTTCCCGGGCAGAGCGTGACAACCGATCCCTGAACGATCAGCGGCTGCAACTGGTCGCCGACGCTCACATCGTAGCGCACGGCGCCGGAGCATCCGGAGGCATTGCTCTCATTCATCGTGATCGCACCGGCTCCGCCGCTCCCCCAGATGACGGCGACCTCCGGGGTTCCCTGTCCGCCGCTGATCGTCCCCCCCTCCACATTCCAGGTATAGGTGTGGCCCGGCGTGGAGCCAACGCTGTAGCGGATGGTGGAGTTGCGGCAGACCACACGCGGCCCCTGCACCAGCGGGAGCGGCTTTGGCTCGACGGTTACCGTCACGGCGGCGGAGGCGCCATCGCAGCCGTTGCTGTCGGTGACGACAACGCTGTAGCTCCCGGGCTCGCGCACGGTGATGCGCCTCACCGTGGCGCCATTCGACCAGAGATAGCGGGTATAGCCGGGGCCCGCATCGAGCGTCACGGTATCCCCCTTACAGAACGAGAGCCCGTTCGGCGTCGCAATCTGCGGCGCAGGACGAGGGTTGGAGGTCACGACAACGGGACGGGAAAGGCCGCTGCATCCGGCGGCATCGGCCACCAGAACGCTGTACTCTCCGGGCGTCGAGACGGTGATGGTCCGTGTCGTGGCCCCCGTCGACCACTGATAGCTGCTGTAGGTGCCGGCATCGAGCGTGATCGACTGGCTCCCCTCGGCGCAGAGCCGCAGCGACCGATCGGAGGTGATCACCGGTATCAGAAGCGTATCGACATGGATGGAGATCGCCGTATCGACCGCGCAGTGGGTCTGGTCGTTCTCGACGCGGAGGGAGAGAACCGCGCTTCCGAGCTGATCCCATTTCACCGTCACGCTGCGGCCATCGGTCCCGCCGATGATCTCCCCGGTGGGGCTGGAGAGGGTCCAGGAATAGCGCATGCCCGGCGTGGAGGCGACGTTATAGACAGCCGTGGAGCCGCGGCAGATGGTGACCGGGCCGTTGATCGTCACGTTAGGCCGCGGATCGACATCCACATCGACCACCTCCGACTGTCCCGGACAGCCGAGGTCATTGGCGACGGTCACGCTGTACAGCCCGCTCTCCTTCACGGTGATCGATCGTGTGCTCTCCCCGGTCGACCAGAGATAATAGCTGTAGCCGGCGCCCGCGTCGAGCACCACGCTCTCCCCCTGGCAGAAATGGGTGGGTCCGCTGGAAGTGACCATTGGCGCGGGGCGGGCGAACACCGTGACCTTCATATCGCTGAAGGCGTTGCATCCGTTGCTGTCGGTGGCGATCAGCACGTAGGCGCCCCCCTGGCGCACGGTGATCGTCCGGGTCGTGTCGCCGTTCGACCATCGGTAGCGGAGGAACCCGGAGGGGGCGACCAGCACGGTGCTATCCCCCTGGCAGAAGGTCGCCGGACGGAGAGGCGTTATCACCAGCTTCGGCACCGCATAGGCTCTGACGATGACGCTGTCGGCATCCGACCAGCATCCGTTGGCATTCATGACCTTGACTTTGTAGAGCCCGCTGTTCCTGGCATAGATCCGTTGCGTGCTGTCTCCCGTCGACCAGCGATAGCTGACAAAGCCCGGCCCGGCATCGAGCTGGACGCTGTCGCCGCCGCAGAATGTAAGCGGGCCATGGGCAATCGTCGGGGCGGCGCGCGAGATCACCCGCACCATCACCGTATCGGATCGTGCGCTGCATCCCCCCGTATCGACGGCGAGGACGCTGTAGGCGCCCCCCTGCCTGACGGTGATCGATGAGGTGGTGGCGCCATTCGACCAGGCATATGCCGCCAAACCCGGCCGGGTGGCGTCGAGCGTGACGCTATCCCCCTGGCAGATGGTCAGCGGGCCACGGTTGACGATGCCGACGACCGGTTTCGGCGCCATGCTCACCTGCACCGACGCGCTCGCGACGCACCCTCCGGCGTCCATGATCGTCAGCTGGTAGGTTCCGGCACTCTTGATGACGATGCTGCGGGTGCTCTTCCCCCCCGGTATCCACTGATACGTATACCCGTCGGGGGCGGTCAGCGTCAGGCTGTCGCCGGCGCAGAATGTGAGCGGACCACTGGGGGTGATGGTGGCCTTGACCGTCGGACAGGGATCACGGAATTTCGCGATGAACGCATCGCCCAGCACGCCGTTCAGAGCCGGCTGCACGCCATTGGCGGTGCCGGGAAGATTCAGGCTCTGGGTGATGCCGCCGATGATGGCGTTGCCAGCGCCATCGAGCACGATCGAGTATGCCTGATCGCTTCCGCCGCCGCCATAGAAGGTGGACCATTTCTGTGCGCCGGAGGGATTGAGCTGCACAATAAACGCGTCGGTCGATGAGGCAAGGGCCTGCTGATAGGTCTTCGGCGTTACGGGGAAGTTCGTCGAGTTGGTGAAGCCGGCAACGAAGATATCGCCGCTGGAAGCGCATGCCGCCCCGAGGGCGAAATCCGGATCGTTGCCGCCGTAGAGCGTGCTCCACTGCCGCGCCCCGTCGTGGTTGAGCTTGAGGACGAATGCATCGGCGGTGTCGCTCCCCAGACGCAACTGGAACGCGCCGGGAGTGGTCGGGAAATTATAGCTCCGTGTATGCCCCACAACAACCACATTCCCATCGTTATCGACGCAGGCGGCGTTCCCCTCGTCGGCGCTGTAGCCGCCGTAGTAGGTGCACCATCTGCGCGCGCCGGAGGGATCGAACATCGCGATGAACAGATCTCTGTCGCCGGAGAGGAACCCCTGAACGGCACCATTGGTCACCGGGAAGTTGATGCTGTAGGTGGCCCCGGTGACGATCACGTTCCCGCCGTTGTCGACGGCGATGCCGTAACCGTAATCGGTGCCGCTCCCCCCCAGATAGGTGCTCCAGATCCGTGATCCCGCGAGGCTGAACTTTACGATGAACGCATCGCTCTGCTGCCCCAGCGATGCCTGGAATGCCTGCGGCGATACGGGAAAATTGCTGCTGCCGGTGTAGCCGGTGATGACGAAGTCGCCATTGCCATCGGCGGCGATGCCGGCAGCCTCGTCGTTGCTGGTTCCGCCGTAATAGGTGGCCCAGACGCGCTTGCCGGTCGCATCGAACATCGCCAGATAGAGATCGTAGAGTCCGGCGTTGGTCTTCTGGTACGGAGAGGAGCTCACCGGAAAATCGGTGCTGTTGGTCCAGCCGCTGACGGCGAACATCCCCGGCCGTACCGCCGCGATCCCTCCCACCCCCTCGTCTCCGGCCCCGCCGAAGTAGGTGCTCCAGATCCGCCTGCCGTCCGAGCCCAGCTTGAAGATGAAGGAGTCGAAATCCCCTCCATGGAAGCTCGACTGGAATGCTCCGGCAGTGACGGGAAAATCGAGGCTCCGGGTGGCGCCGGTCATCGCGATCCCTCCGTCGACATCGGCGGTGATCACCGAGCCCAGCGTGGTGATCCCCTCGTTCTGTTCCCCTCCGTAGTACGTCGCCCACTGCAGCGTCGGGTCGATCACCAGCGTCCGGCTGCTGTCGTAGCGGTCCACCTGCAGCGCTATCGTCTCGCCATCGAGCAGATAGCGGGTCGGGATGCCCCGTGGGGCCTGTGCCGAGATGATCCCGCCATCGGGCTGGTAGCTGAGGGGGCTTCCCTCCTCGAGCGAACCGAACGGATTAGTGATCATCACGCGACCATCCTTCATCCGGAGCCCCGTGGCCCCCACATAGCGCAGCCCGATATCGGAGACGCGCCCGCCGGGACGGACGACGAAATCGTACTTCAGCCCCGCGTCGGTTCCGTAGAAGACCAGATCGATGGAAGGATAGACATCGTGGTAAACCAACCGCCCGTAGGCCTGCACCTGCGTGATCCCATCCGGACAGTGCTTCAGGTAGTAGTTGCTGTAGCCATCGAGGGCTGAATCGGCGGTGACGACGGCCGAGGGATTGCTCCCGATCAGCTCCATATCCATCCGGTAGCCGCTGACGCGAAGGGTCGAATCGGCCCGGAGATGGTACCGCGAAGGGCTCTCCCCACCGGCTCCCCCCTCGATGCGACTGTAGACGTAGCTGACACCGGTACGATGGAAGAAGAGTCTGACGCCCCCCGACGGAAGCGTATAGAGGATATCGGGACGAACGGCGCCTTTCATATCCACCACCTGCCCCCGGTTCTCGACGAAACGGATCTCCCCCCCCGCTCCCCCCCCGATGCCGGACATAGGGGTAGCCACCCGCTGCGCCGACGCGATCGAGGAGAGGAGAATGGCTGCCAGCGCAACCCGCAGGACCAGTAAAGAGGAATACGATCTGTTCATCGTCCAGGCTCAGGTCATTGATACATGAACGTTCAGACGCCCGGGGGCGTCATCAGACAGCCGTGTGGCACACCGGGGCGGCCAGCAGCAGGCAAGATCGGGGTGAGAAATCGTGCGGCACAACAGGGCTCTCGCCGTAGCTTTGGGCGAGGATCGACGCAACCATGGCATCGGCGATCGTCCGGTTATCCCGCGCATGGGGAGCCCCGCAATCGGCCGCCGCAGCCCATGGAGGTTGCGTTGCCATATAATAGGACGACCCGGCACGGAAAAACATCACAACATCTTGACACATGTGATGTTTGTGGCTGCTCGCACGTTATACTGGAAATCCAATTACGCTCGTGTATGAACAGGTACAGTCACATCCTTTCCACACGGACCGCTGTGAAGCCTGAAAGGGATTCATCGCGGCGGAAAGCTCCGAGCAATGACGTTGAGCTCTTCGCCCTGTTTCTGCGTGGCAACAACGCCGCGTTCGCCGAACTGTTCGACAGGCACAACCACCGGTTGTATCTGTATTGCCTGCAGTTCGTCAACGATCCGCAGCAGGCCGAGGATATCACCCAGGAGATCTGGGAGCGTATCATCAAGCTGCGGTCGGAAGATAGCACAGAAGTGCATAATCCGATGGGACTTCTGCTGACGATCGCCCGAAATCTTTGTATCGATGCGGTCCGCAAAGACCGCCATCATACCGCACTGGAGGATATCCCGGAAGCCTACCATCCGGTGTCGAACACGCCGGAGCTTTCGCATCTCGAGGAACTGGTGATTCTGGCGCTCCCCCATCTTCCGGTGGCGCAGCGGGAGGTTCTGGCGCTCTATGCTTATTCCGGCTATCGCTTCGACGAGATCGCCGAGATGCTGGGGGAGCCGGTGGGTGCCATCCGAACCCGCGCGTGGCGTGCCCGCGCCCATCTCGGACGGATCATATCGGCGATGATCGGGCTGGATGACGACAACGATACGACACAGGGATACGACATACCCGGAGGGAAATGATGAGTCGCGCAGAACAGGAACGCTTGGTCGAACGGTATCTGGGTGGAATGATGAATTCCGCCGAGGAGGAGGATTTCTTCATACAGGTAGCAATCGACCACGACCTACGACAGACATTGAAGTCATACAGGATCATGGAGAGCGCGATCAGGAAACATCGCGATACCGCCCCCGTGCATCACGCCGACTCACGCTCGCGCGTCATGGCGATGCTTACCGTCGGCACCATGGCGCAGCAGCAAACACAGTCGTCGAGCGGATCATCCGTGGGGACGACCGGCGGAAAGATGTGGGGAATGAGCTCGGCCGCGCTTCGCGTGGTCGCCACCGGCGTCGCGACCGGAGCGGTGATCATCGGTGCCCTTGTGGTGCTCCCTCGCATCCAGCAGATGCCGCAGCAGAACACCGACCCGATGCGCACCACCCCAGCGCAGCAGTTGGTCCTGCCGCACTCCGAACCCGCACAGACGCCGGTCACCGGCCCGGTCCGTTCATCCGATCAGCAGGGGGCGACCCCTCGATCGAGCAACGACCAGAGCCTCCGCACACCAACCACGGACATCCCGGAGTCCTCTCCGGAGCGTCTGTCCCGGACCGAGCTTCGTGACGCACAGCCCGAGAGTCCACGCCGGCAGACCCAGCCGAACGTGGTCGGCCAGGAGCGCGTCGGGGCTCCGGCCGTGCAGCCGGCGGCCAGCGGCGACGTGACCGAACCGAAGAACGGCGCCCCCTCGGCAACGACGCGGGATACGCCGGAACGCCCGCGACAGGTGACCGACAGCAGCAAGCCGGTCCGTTTCGACCTGGATATGCCGAACTAGTCAGTGATCGAAGCGCCACCCTGGCATCATTGCTGACTATGTATCCGTTTGCACAGAGAGAGTCACGGCATGGCTCGCAGACAGACCAATGGCCCGGAAGAGCAAGGCTTCCGGGCCATTCTTTGTTTATTTCCACCCATGACGCCCCCCGTTTCTGATCCCCCGGAAGCAGACCGGAAGAAACCGGAAGCATCGCTATCTTCGCGCGTTGTGCAACCAGCAGAATACACCCGCCGATCAGGGAGCCCCATGAACGATTCGCAATCGGAGGATGCAATGGATCAGGCCGGACAGCTCCATCGGGAGCTCGCCGAGATGTTGCGCGCCGATGGGAGCATCCGCTCGCCGCGTGTGGAGGAGGCGTTCCGTGCCATCCCCCGCCATCTCTTCCTTCCCGGCATTCCTCTGGAGAAGGCCTATCAGAACGAGCCGGTCATCATCAAGCGCGAGGAGAACATTCCCCTCAGCTCCTCGTCGCAGCCATCGCTGATGGCGATCATGCTCGAACAGCTCGATCTCCGCCCCGGCCACCGGGTGATGGAGATCGGGGCGGCAACCGGCTACAACGCGGCGCTGATGCGCCATATCGTCGGTCCGGCCGGCCATGTGACGACGCTCGATATCGACGAGGATCTCGTGGCGGGCGCCCGGGCCAATCTTGCCGCCGCCGGCTTCCCCGACGTCGAGGTGATAACCCACGACGGCGGCCGGGGCTGGCCCCCGGGAGCGCCGTACGACAGGATCATCCTTACCGTCGCGGCATGGGATATCGCCCCGGCATGGATCGAGCAGCTCGCCCCGGACGGACGCATGGTGATCCCCCTTACCCTCACCGGACAGGCACAGGAATCGATCGCGTTCGAGCGCGAGGGAGATCATCTGGCGAGCGTCTCGATGCAGAGCTGCGGCTTTATCCATATGCGCGGTGAGCACACGCAGCCGGAACGCCGGAGCGTCGCGATCCCTCCCGGGGAAGGGGCCACTGGGGAGGGGGAAATCCATCTCGAGATCAGGGATGGCAACGGACCCGACCCGGCGGCGATCAGCGCGCTGCTGAACGGCCCGCACAGCGACCAATCGCTCGGTATAAGCGCGACGCCGCGCGAGGTATTCCTCCGCCTGATGCCCTGGCTCGAGCTCCGTGTCCCGGATCTGGCGGCCATCACCGCCACCGGCCCGATGGCCGCGAGCGGGATCATCCCCTATCTTATCGGGAGCATCGATCGTTACTGCACCTCATCCGGGTATATCCACGAGCGTGGGGCGATCCTTCTGATGCGACGCCCCGGGGCGCCGATCCTGGATGGGCAGCTCGACTCGAAAACCCCGTTCGAGCTCTGGGTCAGGATCTACGGCGATCCCCCCGAGGGCGATCTGTTCCTCGAGACGATCCTCGACTGGGAGCGCAGCGGGCGAGGCTCCGGCGGCGGGGCGATCGGCGTGCGGGCCTATCCGCACGCGCTTGGCTATACGCCGAAGCCGGGGGAGCGCGCGATCGACAAGGAGCATGTGCGCCTGATCATTACCCGGCGATAGCACACGCCGTATCGCGAACCGAAGCCGCAATCAATCATCGACAGAGCCGCCCCGCAGGGCGCCCGAGCAATGCCAGTACGCCGTTTTCCCGATCCCCGTACAGCCTCCATTGATGGCATCGTCGCCATCGGCGGCGATCTCCATCCCGATACTCTTCTGCTGGCCTACCGGCAGGGGATCTTTCCCTGGCCCATGCAGGGGATTCCACTGACCTGGATGTGTCCCGACGAGCGGGCGATCCTCGACTTCGCCGAGCTGCATATCCCCCGCAGCCTTGCGCAGACCCGGCGCAACAGCACGCTCCGGTTCACCATCGACCATGCGTTCGCCAGGGTTATCGCCGCGTGCGCCCGGACGAAGCGTCCCGACCAGCCCGGCACCTGGATCACCGCGCCGATGATCCGTGCCTACAACAGGTTCCATGAGCTTGGGCACGCCCACAGCGTGGAGGCATGGGAGGGGGATGAGCTGGTCGGCGGGCTGTATGGAGTCGAGACCGACGGCGTCTTTGCCGGCGAGAGCATGTTCCATCTGCGGCCGAATGCCTCGAAGCTCGCCCTGCTTCATCTGATCGATCATCTGCGGGAACGGGGGGCCGAATGGATCGATATCCAGGTGATGACACCCCACTTCAAGCTGCTGGGCGCACGGGATATCCCCCGCGACGAGTTTCTCGCCCGGCTCGCCGCGACACGGGAAAAGGGTCTGCACCTGTTCCCCCCTCCCGGTCCCCTCACCCCCCATGAGGAGATCCCGGAGTGACGCCCCGCCGGCGCGCCCCGTTCATCCATGCCGGTCTTCACCGTTCCTGAAATCCCGTGGCGGCCATGATCTTCCATACGTTCCCCGACCATACGCTCCCCGATTTCAATCTCGACGCCCCGTGCCCGCGCTACGGCTGGCCGAACATGATCATTCACGCGGCCGGACGGAACGTGATCTATCCCGAGCACGCCGGCCCCCTTTCCATCAAGTGCGCCTTCGGCGGCCAGGAGATCTACGAGGTGGAGCGGAGGCGCCATATCGTCAGCGACGGGGCGTTCCTGATACTCAACGACGGGCAGCGCTATGCCAGCCGGATCGAGTCGGAGCGGGAAGTGGAGGCGCTCTGCATCTTCTTCCGTCCCGGCTTCGCCGGAGAGGTGCTCACCGGGGTGACGATCGCGACGGGACGGCTGCTGGATGACCCGTCGTGGCAGCGGGATGGCTCGACCACCTTCATTGAGAAGAACTATCCGCACAGCCCGCACCTGCTCCCCCATCTGACCGAGCTGCGCGCGCACTCGCGCGATCCGATCACGGCGGGATGGATCGAGGAGCGCTTCCATATCCTGATGGAGGGGCTGCTCCATCTCCAGGCCGGCATCTGCCGGGAGATAGGGAGGCTGCCGGCGGTGCGGATCGGCACGCGGATCGAGATCTACCGCAGGCTGGAGCAGGCGCGCGAGTTCATCAATGGAAATCTCCACAGAAGAATCACCCTCCCCGAGATCGCCGACGAGGCCTGCCTGTCGGTGCATCACTTCCTCAGGCTCTTCAAGTCGGCCTATCTGCGGACGCCCCATCAGTACCTGACCGAGCGGCGGCTGGAGCGGGCACAGGAGATGCTCGCATCGGAGGAGGGAACGATCTCGGAGATCTGCGCGCGGGTGGGATTCGAGAGCCTGGGCTCCTTCAGCTGGCTTTTCCGGCGGCGGGTCGGGATGGCGCCGGAGCTCTACCGCCGCGCCATCCGTACCGAACGGCGCAATCAGGCCATGGCAGAAACATCCGCCGAGGGATAGCCAGGCCGGCGCCGTGGGCAGGGGATAACCGCACGACCGCAGGATACTCTCCCCCATCCATCACAGCGATCGATAAATAGCAATTTCAAAGAAACGGGAGAGCCTGTTCCCGTCGTATGTTTGCGCCACTCCGCCGGTGTTCGGATGAACACCTCCCGGGATTTCGGCGACAAAGGGTCCGTTTCGGCGGCTCCGATAGCATTTCCGGGGGACCATGCGATACCGGCGACACAGAGAGGGAGGGAGTCGGATTCCCCCCGCACATTTCCGGAGTGGCACGTTGCGACCATGCAGACAACCGGTGACGGGCTGGCTTCGGAGCAATGAAACGTTCAAATTTCTTTGGAGAACATGATGAACCACGCAATCAACTGGTTTGAGATCCCGGTGGCCGATTTCGACCGCGCCAATACATTCTACAGCACGATCATGGGGACCCCCCTGAATGTTATGAGCATGGATACCGCATGCGAGGCGGATGGGGCGGACCAGTCCGCGCAGCAGTTCAAGATGGGGATGTTCCCCGGCACCGAGGAGAAAGGCACGATCACCGGCACGATCGTCAGCGGCCCGGGATATACCCCCTCGGCGACCGGCACGCTCGTCTACCTCAACGGCGGCGACGATCTGAACACGGTCCTCAACAGGGTCGAGGCGGCAGGCGGCTCGATCGCAATGCCGAAGACGATGATCGATGAGAACATCGGCTACATGGCGATCTTCAACGACACCGAAGGCAACCGGGTCGCGCTCCACTCGCGGGGCTGATCCGGCATCGGCGCGCTCCCCCTCCCATCATTGATCGTGGCCGGAGGGGGAGGCGCCGGGCTCGCCGCCGCATGACCGCCGCAGCCCCGTCGCGCACCCTCCCCCGATATTCCGCCGATCGAGGCGGACAACGATCCAACCCGCCCAGAGGAGATTCAGTATGGAGCCCGAGATTCATATGCTTCCGCAGCGCGAGGCGCTCTGCGTCACCCGCACCGGGATGAGCAACGGCAGCTTCAGCGGCGTGGCCCACGAGGCATTCACGGCCCTCACCGGCTATATCGCCGCCAATGGGCTGTGGGATTCGATGGCCGAATGCATCGGCATCTGCCCGGACAACCCGGCGATCACGCCGGCCGAGGAGTGCCGCTATCAGGCCGGGTTCATCCTGCGCGGCGATGTTCCCACCGGCGAGGAGGTGGAGCTCGTGACGATCGAGGCGGGACGATGGGCCGTGTTCATCCATGAGGGATCGTACGACACGCTGTCGGGAACCTGGAGCTCGATCTATCGCAACTGGCTGCCGACGAGCGGCATGGCGCTCCGCGACGTCCCCCCGTACGAGGTCTATTTCAACACCGTCGCGACGTCGACGTCGGAGGATTTCCGCACCGCCATCCATATCCCCGTGGCCTGACCCGCTTCCGCCTCCGGCCTCTCCGCCAGCCCGGCCGGCCACCATCGCGCGCCGGAGCATTCCCAATGCCCGCACATACTTCCTGCGATTGCCATTGCCCGACGATCCCCCGCAGGCCCCACCCTGTCCTCTCCGCACCGGCCGGCCACGATGCGGTGGATCGTTATCTCCGGATGAAGCGTATGTTTGCCGGGTCCGCTCGCCGCGGATGCTCATGGCAGAACAACGATACCCCTCATGCTCCAGGAACGGACGCTTCGCATCGTGTTTCGGATCGCCGCGGTTTACAACATCCTCTGGGGAGCGATCGTGATCGCCCGCCCTACGCTGCTGTTCGAGCTGGCCGACATCCCCCCGATCAACTATCCATTTCTGATGAGCGGCATCGGGATGTTCGTCGCCGTCTACGGCTACGGCTACTGGGTGGTGGCCGACGATATGCGGCGCTATCCGCAGCTCGTCGTGATCGGCCTGCTCGGCAAGACGCTCGGCCCGATCGGCTGGATCTACACGGTGAGCCAGGGGCTGATCCCGGCGCGCACGCTCTGGGTGAATGTCTTCAACGATCTGATCTGGCTCCCCTTCTTCATCGCCTATTTCATCTGGTACCGGCGCACCGTCGCGCAACCGCATGGATGATCCCCTCTACCGCCGGCTTCTGGGGGAGGAGTTCGAGAAGCTCGACCCCGCACTGCGCGACTTTCATGGCCGCCCACGGGGAGGCGAAGGCTCCGGGATCGTCTCGGTGCGATGCGGCCCCGGATTTCACCATCGGCTCCTTGCCCGGGCGCTCGGCCTGCCGAGGCCCGGCGAGCATGTACGGGTCGCGCTTGCCGTGACGGTGGACGGTGGCGGGGAGATCTGGACGCGAAGCTTCGACGGCACCACGCTGCGAACGATCCAGTGGGCCGAGGAAGGTCTGCTTGCCGAGCGCGCCGGGTCGGCAACGTTCCGCTTCAGGCTGGCATGCGATGCCGGCGGGATGCGCTTTCATCATCACGACACAACAATCCTCGGCATGCGGCTGCCGCGAACCATCGCCCCGAGCATCAGCGCCACCATCACCGCCGCCGAGCGCGGGTGGAATCTCGAAGTGATCCTTCGCGTCCCGGTGATCGGAGAGCTACTGTCGTATCGGGGATATATCGTCCCCACATCATGATCACAGCACTCTGTATACTGATCGCCCAGGGAGCGCTCGGCGCGCTCGATACGCTCCTGTATCACGAGCTGAAGGCAAAGCTCCCCTCCACCCTCGCCGCCCGGCGCGAGCTGCGGCTCCACGCCTCACGCGATTTCGCCTACGCGATCATCTTCGGGACGCTGGCATGGCGAACCTGGAACGGCACGCTGGGATGGGCTCTGATCGCGATCCTTCTGTTCGAGATCGTGATCACGCTCTGGGATTTCATCGAGGAGGATCTGACCCGCTCTCTGCCGGCGGGCGAACGGGTGATGCATACGATCATGGCGATCCTGTACGGCGCGTTCCTCGCCAATCTGATCCCGCAGCTTCTGCAGTGGATCGCCATGCCGACCGCCTTCGCTCCCGCCGACTACGGAGCCATATCATGGCTGATGACGGCGTTTGCCGTCGGCGTCCTTCTCTCGGGTCTGCGCGATCTTGCCGCCAGCTTCAGGTTGAAAGCGCTTCCGGCGCCATAGCGCCTCCCCTCTCCTTTTCCCACGCCGATACCCTATGCATGGAGCAGAAACGTCTGCCCCATGAACATCTTTCAAATACAATCTCCAGTAGGTCAGCATGACTACCAGCCCCCATACCGTCGAACTGATCCGGCACGAAACCAGGCTCCGGATGCTCCAGGTGACAGGTGTACGCCGCATCACGCCCCGCATGGTGCGCATTACGCTCGGCGGCGATCAGCTCGAAGGATTCATCAGCGGAGCGCCGGACGATCACGTCAAACTCTTTTTCCCTCTCCCCGGACAGGATCAGCCCGTGCTGCCGACGCCCGGGGAGCAGGGACTGAGCTTCCCCGAGGGGAGCGAGCGCCCGCCGATGCGCAACTACACGCCGCGACGGTTCGATGCTGCGGCACGGGAGCTGGATATCGACTTCGTGCTGCATGGCGACGGCCCGGCGTCGACATGGGCGGCACAGGCAGCGCCCGGCCAGATGATCGGCGTCGGAGGGCCGCGCGGCTCGTCGGTCGTCCCGAACGATTTCGACTGGTATCTGCTGCTGGGTGATGAGACGGCGCTCCCGGCGATCGGGCGATGGCTGGAGGAGATGCCGGCCGGAACCCGCGTGACCGCGCTCATCGAGGTCCACGACGCCAACGAGGAGCAGACGTTCGACACGCGGGCCGATCTGCGCCTGCGGTGGCTGCACCGCGATGGCGCCGGGGCCGGGCATGGAGACAGGCTGGAGCAGACCGTGCGGGGAATGGAGCTTCCGGCGGGCGATGGATATATCTGGGTCGGTGCCGAATCCTCCCAGGCACGCTCCATCCGCCAGCATCTGGTCGAGGAGCGCGGGCATCCCAGGGAGTGGCTGAAGGCGGCCGGCTACTGGAAGCATAATGCGGCCGATCATCACTCCGTGCATAAGGACTGAGCCGCAGGACCGGCGGCGCATCGGCGTGATCACGCATCCCCCATCGCCGGATGGGGGACGATTTCATGACACCGCTACATCGGCGTGGTCTGGTCGACCGGCGCCAGCGCGGCGGGAGATTTCACCTGCTCCCAGTCGATCCGTTTATCGACGCCGAGCTGCCGGAGCACCGGGGCCGCATCGAACATCCCCACGACCGACCATCCGTTGCCGTTGCGATGGAGCAGCGAGAAGAGCGGGCGGTAGTTCTCCGACCGGCGGGCGATGAACACCAGAAACCAGACATCATCTTCCGGGCTGATCCGAAGGCGCCCGAAGTAATGCCAGGGGTCCCCCGGCTCGTTCCCGTGCTCCCCGTCGAGCGGGGTCATCCCGGCGACGGTCCTCATCAGCTCGCAGGTCTCCGAGGAGCTTACCAGCACCGGTTTTCCCTGCAGCTGAAACGCCGTCGCCAGGAGCGTGCGGCAGGGGATATCGGCCAGCCGGCGCTGATCGCCGCGCTGATCGATATGGAAGTAGAGCCCGACAAGCGCCGCGGCCGCAAGCGCCACGATCACCATCACCGTCAGCTTTGACCTGTTCATGAGCGTCATTCGATGTTGCATGCCCCGGTCGTCCCGCCGGGTTTCGATGCAGGTACTCCGGGACGATCCGAATATCGGCGGGGCCGTCGCGCTATGCCGTCGCCGCAGTCTCCCTGCCCGCGCGCCCGACGAGCATCTCGGCGAACGCGCAGGCCAGCGCCAGCAGGAGCATATACTTCCACAGCTCCAGCCCGAAGCGCGACTCCACGACCGCCTTCCCGAAATCTCCCCCGCTGGGACGCAATATCGCCAGGTTGTCGGGCGATGTCATTCTGGCCGAAATGATCGAGCGAAGACGATCCTCGCTCATCGGCGTCAGATCGCTCTCGCCGGTTCCCATGTCGGCACTGAAGAGCGCGAGCTGCGCGCCGTTGGCCTCGACCGCGTAGATGCCGGGGACGTCGGCGCGACCGTAGGTGATCGATGCGCCCGAGGGGAGGCGGCGCACCGGCACGAACTCATCCCCTCCCGACGGCCTGACGATCTTCACCTGCTCGGGAAGCGTCGCCGACGGGGGAAGCGGAACGGTGATATTCTCGCCGACGATGCCATGCGGAAACGCATCGCGGTGCGCCCCGACATAGAATACCGAGCGGGTGGCGATCGGCACGAAGATCCCCTTCATCGGAAAATCGCTCCAGGCCCCGGTCGGCGGGGCAGCGACATAGATCACCCTCCCGTTGCCATGACGGAACTCGCTGATGAAGGGGCTTCCGTTGGAGAGTCTGATCACCGTCTCGCCGCCGACGGCCGGGAGCGACTGATAGACCTTCGGCGACTCGACCATATTGCCGGGATTGGCGGGATCGAACACGCCGCTGAAGATGGGGTGCTCGCGGTCGACCGCGGTGAACTCGAAGCCCTGCGCCCGGTCGGCGGCATTCCCGGCGGGGGCCCCCAGCGCGATGCCGAGCGCGGCGCCGAGGCCGCCGTTGAAGGTGCTCCTGTCGAGCCCCGGCCCGCCGTAGATCACCAGCCCGCCGCCGCCGGCGACGAACTCCGCCAGACGCGACGGATCGGATGGGTTGGCGTCGGCAAGCACCACCGCCGAGGTTCCCGCAAGGTCGAGCCCGGCGAGCCCCCCCGGCGCCACGCGCTCCACCGCCAGCGCGTCGCCGGCGATCCCGAGCGCCAGCCCGAGGTAGTTCATGCTCTCCGGCGATCCCGACAGCGCAACACTGGTGCGGTCGCCGAGCGGAAAGGCGAAGTAGCGCCGGTTGTCGGCGTCGAGCCCATCCCCCTCGATCTCGATGTAACCACCCTGAAGCCCCGGACGCTTCGGGGGTCCGGCGATCTCGACGACCTCGGTGGCGCCGGCGGCGACGCTCACGCCGCTCTGGGCCAGACGCTCCTTGTTGATGTACATCGAGACCGTCGCGTTGTTCACATCGCTCTCGCCGTAGTTGTGCACCCAGGCGCGGATCTCCACCGGCTTGTTCAGCTCGAACACCGACGTCAGGAGCCGGATCGAGTCGAGGCCGAGGTTCCCGCCGCCGACCGTGCTGCCGCCCCCGATCGGCATCAGATAGACGCGGGTGTTCTCGCCGAGGATATGGAGCGAGTCGATGGCGCCGGAGGCGTTGCTCTGCTGCGCATCGGTGATGATATAGAGCTCCTTGTTCAGGTTCTCCGATTTATCGAGCAGGGACGCGGCCATGCGGAGCGCGTCGTCGAGATCGGCGCGGCGATATCCGAGCGGCATCCCGGTCACGGCGTTCTTCAGCCCCTCGCGGTTGCGCGATGGCTCGGCATCGGCGGCGCTTCTGAGATCTGCCATCGGGACCAGATACGCCTCGTCGTTCTCCTCGAGCAGATCCACCACATCGAGCGCCGCCTGCTGCGCCTGCGCGAAGCGGCGCCCGAGCCCATCGCGCGCGTCCATCGAGAAGGAGTTGTCGACGAGGATCACCGCCGTGGTGGATGCATGCGCTCCGGGGAGCCCGGCCGAGCCTTTGAGCGCCGGGCGGGCGAACGCCAGCACCGCGAAGATCACCAGGCAGGTGCGAAGGATCAGCAGCAGAATCTGCTTCAGCTTCAGCCGGCGGATGCGGGTCTTCTGCAGCTCCTTCAGAAAACGGAGCGACGAGAACTCCACCGTGCGGAGCTTGCGCAGATTGAGCAGATGCAGCAGCAGAGGGATCGCCGCGGCCGCCATCGCCACCAGAAGAAACGGGTTGAGGAACGTCATAGAGGATCAATATTACAAACCGGCTCCCCGCGCCACAACGTGATTTTCGCGGAAGATCATAGATTGCCGCCATAACCGATACACGCCGGAGCACGCGGGGAACCGTTGCCAGGAAATTGGCTACGGTAATGACGCATCAGAACGATATAGTTGTTACGGATGCCCGGATCGAGGCTTCCGGATCGATCTCTTTTTTTCATGTCGCATGGATATCAAGGCATGGGCGCGACGGAACTCCCGCCCCATCGCGGGGATCTGGTTTCCGCTGGCGGCGGTATTTCCGCTGCTCCTCATACTGGATATCAGCGGCCTCACCCCCAAAGAGACGCGGGTGATCCTGGCGATCGCGCTCCCCTCGTTCGGCATCGGCGGCGCCATCTTCGGCCAGCGGGCCATGCACCGGGAGTGGGCCCCAACGCTGAGGAGGGCCGCCACATGGGGATGCTCGGCGATATCGCTGGCGTACGTCATCGCCATCCTCGCCGCGCAGTTATGGATGATCCTCACCGGGGGCTTCGCCAGCGGCTGGTTCATCATCCCCGTGCTCCTCAAAATGCTGTTCGACACGTTCGGCAGCGGGCTGTTCATCGAGCTTCTGATCATCGGCTCGGTCAGTGGGTTGATATTCAACCGGGCACTTGCCGACAGGGGTGATTCGTCTTCAGAAGATATCCCAACCTGACATCGCTCATACGAATCTTACGTCCGCATATATTCTCTATGTCCAAACCGAAACGTCTCTATCTCATCGACGGCATGGCGATCCTCTTCCGGGGATATTTCGCGCTGCTGTCGACGCCGCTGTCCACCAAATCAGGGGAGCCGACCGGCGGCACCTACGCCTTCTGCACGGCGCTCGTCCGCCTGCTCGAACAGCATAAGCCCGATCTGATCGCGGTGGCCTGGGACAGCGCGTCCCCCACCTTCCGCCACGACCAGTACAGCGAGTACAAGGCCAACCGCGCCGCGTTCCCGGAGGCGCTTGTGCCGCAGCTCAAGCGGGTCAAGGAGATCGTCGGCATGTACCATATCCCCTGCCTGGAGCTTCCCGGCTTCGAGGCGGACGATATCATCGGGACGCTCGCCAAGCGCGCCGAGGCGGCCGGCTACGATGTCTACTGCGTCACCCCCGACAAGGACTTCTTCCAGCTGGTCAGCGACAAGGTCTTCGTCTACCGTCCCTCGAAGCCGGGGATACCGGAGGAGATCATCGACATCGACGGCGTGCACAGAAAGTTCGGCGTCCTGCCGGAGAGGGTGATCGACGTGCTGGCGCTGATCGGCGACGCATCGGACAACGTTCCGGGGGTCAAGGGGATCGGCGAGAAGACCGCCATCCCGCTGATCCAGGAGTTCGGCTCGCTGGAGGGACTCTACGAGAGGATCGAGGAGGTGCCGAAGGCGGGGGTTAAGAAGAAGCTTCTGGAGAACCGCGACACCGCCTTTATGTCGAAGGAGCTGGTGACGATTCATACCACCGTGCCGGTGGATGTGACCTTCGAGCAGCTCCATCTCGATCCCCCCGACGTCCATGCGCTGGTGCGCACCTACGAGGAGCTCGGCTTCAGGACGCTGATGATGCGCTATCACGATATTGAGACCGCCACGCAGATCGCCGCCGCCACGGCCGCGGTGACCGTGCCGCCGCCGGAGCCGCTGATGGATGGGCCCGATATGCCGGAACTGGACCGCGATCTGGAGGAAGGGACGCTTCCGGCCGGGAGCGCCACCCCGGAGAACGACGCGCTCTCGTTCGACTTCTCGCTCGAGCAGATGAAGACGCTCGCCGACGTCCCCCACAGCTACTACATCGTCAGAACCGAGCAGCAGCTCGCCGAGCTTGCCGCGCACCTGCGGGGGGGCGCGATGGTCTCGTTCGATCTGGAGACCGACGGGCTCGACTGGCAGCGCTCGAACATCGTCGGGCTCTCCTTCTCGATCAAGCCGGGCGAGGCGTTCTACGTACCGATACAGCAGGCCGAGCGGACCACCGTCGAGGAGACCGGCACGCTCTTCGACGAGGAGCGGGTGCAGCGCGCCACCGAGGGGCTGCCGCTCGATGTGGCGCTCCGCCATCTGGCCCCGATCCTCGAGGACCCGGCGATCAGGAAGACCGGACAGAACGCGAAGTTCGATATGGTGATGCTCAGACGCTACGGCGTTGCGGTGCGCGGGCTTGCGTTCGACTCGATGCTGGCGAGCTACGTGCTCGACTCCGCCCGCGAGCACAACATGGACGATCTGGCGCAGCGCTTCCTCTCCTACAAGCCTATCGCGATCACCGAGCTGATAGGCCCGCGCGGCAAGGGACAGCTCAACATGCGCGACGTGGAGCTGAACGTGGCCGGGGAGTATGCCTGCGAAGATGCCGACATCACCTACCAGCTCTACGAGCGGCTCGGTCAGGAGCTTCGGGAGAAGGGGCTCGACGACGTGGCACAGCGCTTCGAGTTCCCGCTGGTGGAGGTGCTGACCGAGATGGAGTATTGCGGCGTCCATGTCGACGTGCCGTCGCTGAAGGATATCTCGGCGAGCCTGGAGGCGGCGGCGCTGCGGCTGGAGGGGGAGATCTACGAGCTTGCCGGCCAGCAGTTCAATATCGGATCGACCAAGCAGCTCGCGGAGATCCTGTTCGAGAAGCTGAAGCTGCCGACCAAGAAGAAGACCAAGACGGGCTACAGCACCGACCAGTTCGTGATGGAGGAGCTCGCGGCGATCCATCCGCTGCCGGAGAAGATCCTGGAGTATCGCCAGGCGATGAAGCTGAAGTCGACCTATGTCGACGCGCTGCCGGCGCTGATCAACCCCGAGACCGGGCGGGTGCACACCAGCTACAACCAGGCGGTGACCTCCACCGGACGCCTGAGCTCGAACAACCCGAACCTGCAGAACATCCCCATACGGAGCGACGTCGGGCGGGAGATCCGCAAGGCGTTTGTGGCGGGGATTCCCGGCGGCCTGCTCCTTTCGGCCGACTACTCGCAGATCGAGCTGAGGATCATGGCGCATGTCTGCGGCGACGAGGAGATGGTGCGCGCGTTCAAGGAGAACTTCGATATCCATACCGCCACGGCGATGAACGTCTTCAATGTCCCGCTGGAGGAGGTGACCCCGAACATGCGCCGCAAGGCCAAGGAAGTGAACTTCGGCATCATGTACGGCATCGGCGCGTTCGGTCTGGCGCGGCGTCTGAAGATCTCGCAGAAGGAGGCCAAGGAGCTGATCTCGACCTACTTCCAGAAGTATCCCGGCGTCAACCAGTATATCAGCAGCACGCTCGAGATGGCGCGCGACAAGGGATATGTCGAGACGCTCAGCGGACGCCGCCGGTATTATCCCAACATCAACGCCTTCAACCAGTCGGCGCGCTCGGCCGAGGAGCGGGCGGCGATCAACATGCCGATTCAGGGGACCGCCAGCGATATCATCAAGCTGGCGATGATCGATATCCATAACGAGCTGCACACGCGGTTCCCGCAGGTGAACATGCTCCTGCAGGTGCACGACGAGCTTGTGTTCGAGACGCCGGAGGAGTGCGTGACCGAGCTTGCAGCGTTCGTCAAGGAGAAGATGGAGGGGGCGTTCTCGCTCGGCGATGTCCCCGTGGTGGTGGAGACCGGCGTGGGGGCCAACTGGTTCGAGGCGCACTAGCCAGCGCCCGCATATCGTGGACATGAAGCTCATCGCCGGCCCTTCGACGCGCACGCGTCGAAGGGCCGGCCGCGTATCGGACCCGGAGATTGCCCCGGAACAGCGGGGAGTCTCCGGGATTGATTGCCGCGTGCTGATACGCCGATCCGGAGTCCAACTCCGGCCCAATATTCCACCAGACTGAGATACTGCCGAACAGCGGGACGATGTATGATGGACGCATCGCATCCTCGAGCCCATTCGAGCAATCCGGAAGAAGTTCCCTTCCCCGCCACGCTCTAGTTTGCACTCCATGAGACAGGCGCCCCGGAAGGGGATGGATGGACGCCGAATATCGAATCGCTTCGGGCACGTATGCCACCCGAAGAGCTTCGACGTCCGATGGACTTCCTCCAGCACCGAGCGTCTCATGACCAACCATCATTCATCGTTATTCAGCAGAGGATTCCATGACATTGCGCAAGATCGCTTCGGGACTCGCCATCGCAGCAGCCATGTTCAGCTATGCGGCCACCGTCAGCGCGCAGGAGAAGTGCGACCAGATCGTGCTGCCGGACGGCACGCTGCTCACCTGCCAGGTCGATGCCACAGGCCAGAAGGTCTATGTCGATAACGGCGGCAACAGTTATCCGGCGACCACCGGCGGCGTGGGGCAGTTCACCGTCGTCGACAGCGATACCCGTCCCTGCACCGCCGTGCTCGACGTGACGACGATCAACCTGGTCAGCAACAATCCGAAGCTCGGCACCATCAAGACGACGCTCGACAAGACGCGCAAGTCGCGCTCCTCGGTGATCCGCTCGAACCAGGAGAGCAGCGCATTCCCGGCGACCGAGGATATCTACTTCTACGCCATCGCCGAGGTCTCGAGCCTTCCGGGGCAGTACCGCTCGGTGCAGGAGCTGCATTTCAACAGCCCGAAAGTGACGTCGTTCAATCCGCATAAGAACGAGAAGTTCAGGCTCGTCGAGAAGGTCGACTTCGTGGATGCCAACGGCGTGGTGGCATTCACCCTCACCCAGGCGGACGTCAGCCTGTCCGGCAAGTAATTCATCGCATCACGCGCGACGATTATCACGTAACCACATGGCCCGTTCTCCTCGTTTGGAGTACGGGCCATCGCTGGAGTACGGGCCATCTCCCGCCGTAGCGGGACAGGCTGCGACAGCCCCCTGCGATCGCCATCATCACGCTTCCGGTCCCTCTCCCTGACTATACAATTGAATTGATGAACGGGAGCTTATCACAGCATCCTTTCATGGCGATGGCCCGGGCAGCCCGCGAGACGTTTTCCGGCTCATCGCAGCTCTAAGCCCGCGCCCCGGCGCTTGGCATCGCACAACCGCCGAAGATGCCTTCCGGAACGGTCCTCCATGTCATCCGGGAACGCTGCGATGTCCGGCGAACACCCGGACAGAGACACCGTATACCGTACCGACAGATCGTCCATCACGACCTGTCAGCCCGCCGGCATCGGCTCATCCGGCACAGTACCGTTCGTATACCACGCGGACCTGGCCGAACTTCATATTCATTCAGCGGAGGGATAGCATGTCATCGCGCACCATCGCTTCGGGACTCGCCATCGTCGCGGCCATCGTTGGCTATGCGGTCACGGCCAGTGCACAGGGGGAATGTCCGCAGATCGCACTGCCGAATGGCACGCTGCTCACCTGCCAGGTCAACGCCAGTGGACTGAAAGTATATATCGATACTATCGGCAACAGCTATCCGACAGCTATCAACGGCATTGGGCAGTTCGTCGTGGTCAACAGCAGCAGCACTCCCTGTAGCGCCGAACTGCTGCCGGTAACCATCTATCTGACCAGCAGCAACCCAATACTCGGCACGATACGAACCACCCTCGATCCATCGCGTCTGGCGCCTGTATCGAAGATCCAGTCTATTTCGCCCAACCCTTTTCCGGCGATTGAGGATATATACTTCTACGCCCTGACCGAGTTCTCGGGCATTCCAGGCAGAAAATACCGCTCGGTCACCCCGCTGCACTTCAGGAGTCTCAACGTCCTGTCGTTCAACCCACATCACAACGAACGCTTCACGCCTGTCGGCAGAGTTGAGTTCGAAGATGTCAACCGTCCCGGCCGCACTGCCTTCGTGCTCGTCGTCCCGGATATCATCCTCTCGGGCCAGTAATAGACTGGACAACCGATCGTTCGGCGATGGCCCGCGCACCTTACAGGTGGAGCGGGCCATCCTCGTTTTTCCCGCATCCTATAGGCAGCATCGCCGCCGGCCGCTCCGCAACGCCCATCCCCATGAACAGGACGTCCCTATTCGAGCATGCTTACCTCCCAGCCTCCATCTCAGCAATGTGGGAGAAGTTTCCCAGGGTCTCCCCAAGCTAGTTTGCACTCCATGAGATGCATGTGCCAATGGTAACGGGCAGCGGCATCCGGAAGGGATCTGCAGCGCGATTCGGGCAGACCGCATTCCAGCACTACTCCGCCATCGTGCAACTGTGTATCCGTATCCGATGGCCGTGGCTTCGTCCAGCCGGCACGCACTGTCTCACAACAGCAATTATCTTCTTTCACTCTAGTTGAGGAACAACATGTCGTTACGCAAGATCGCTTCGGGGCTCGCCATGGCAGCAGCTCTGTTCAGCTACGCCGCCACCGCCAGCGCACAGGAGAAGTGCCAGCAGATCACGCTGCCGAACGGCACCGTGCTCACCTGCCAGGTCGGCACCAACGGCCAGAAGACCTATGTCGATGATCTCGGCAACAGCTATCCGGCAACCACCGGCGGCGTGGGCGAGTTCACGATCGTCAACAGCAGCAGCAACCCCTGCACGGCCGAGCTCCTGCCGACGAACATCGACCTGCAGAGCAACAACCCGTCGCTCGGCACCATCAGGACCTATCTCGATCCGACGCGCACCCCGAGCCTGTCGCGCATCCGCTCCAACCAGGCAAGCTCCGTCTTCCCGGCTACCGAGGATTTCTACTTCTATGCCTACGCCGAGCTGTCGAGCCGTCCGGGCAAGCGCTATCGTTCGATCAACGAGCTGCATTTCAACAGCCCGAGGGTCCAGTCGTTCAACCCGCACAAGCAGGAGCGTTTCAAGCTCGTCGAGAAGGTCGCGTTCGAGGATGTCGACCGTCCGGGCCGCGTCGCCTTCACGCTGGCCGGCTCCGAGATCGTCCTCTCGGGCCGCTAAGATCCTGTAAGCGACTTCGATGATTCACGATGGCCCGCGCACCGGCATGGTGGCGCGGGCCATCCCTGTTTATCCCCATCCCGATCCGATCCCCCCCTTCCGATCACGCATCACGGCCGCATATTGCACCACACCTCCCATCTGTTCTCATTAAGATCATCTTAGCAATCTGGAAGAAGTTTTCCCTGCCGTCACCGACTACTTTGTCGGCACGTACAGCACATGCACGGCCGTCCAACGTTTCGTGCCAACCGTATCCTCCGCCGACCTGTCGCGGAGAGCGCCGGAATCCCCGATCCCGAGCATGTATGTGCCCCCCCCTTGTGGAAGCCTTATCCGTCCTCATCCACTTCTCATTACTGGGAGAACATCATGTCTTCACGGAAATTTTTCTACGGGCTGCTTGTGGCAGCCGGACTCCTCGGCTATGCCGCCGACGCCAGCGCACAGCAGTGCCGGCAGATCATCCTGCCGAACGGCACGGTGCTGACCTGTGACGTCGACGCAAGCGGCCAGAAGGTCTATCTCGACACCAACGGGGTTCCCTATCCGGCGACCACCGGCGGCATCGGCCAGTTCACCGTGGTCAACGGCACCAGCAACCCCTGCACCGCCGAGCTGGCGGTGACCAACATCGATCTGACCAGCACCAACCCGACGCTCGGCACCATCAGGACCCGTCTCGACCCGACGCGTCCGTCCAGCCTGTCGCGTATCCGTTCCAATCAGATCGGCAGTGACTTCCCGGCGACCGAGGATATCTACTTCCAGGCGAGAGCGACCCTCTCCAGCCAGCCCGGCAAGCTCTTCCGTTCGATCAATGAGCTGCACTTCAACAGCCAGCAGGTGCTGACGTTCAACCCGCATGTCAACGAGGTGTTCAGGCTGGTCAACCGTGTCGCCTTCGAGGATGTGCAGAATCCCGGCGTGGTGGCGTTCGTTCTCGATCAGGCCACCGTCCGTCTCAACGGCAAGCGTCAGTAATACCCGGCGTTCCCTGGCATCGTACGAATGGCCCGCATATCCCTCGGTGTGCGGGCCATTTTCATTTCCGATGCGATATACGTTCAGATATCACCCAATGTCCCTCTGCATGCCCGGTATATGGCATGGAGCATCGTGCAGTGGCCGAGCCGGCAGACAGCCGATGCGCACCGAAGCCCGATGTATCCGGCAACGCGGAAGATCCCACCATTCCACGAGGAGGGGGCCGGGCGATGCTCCCGCGAGATGATCGCCGCGCTGCTTTCTCACTCCCCTGACGAGCGATTGCAGATATACATGCGCACACTGCATCACCGATTCGAAACCGCGCGGTATCGCTCTCGATATGCCCCTCGCGTGGCGCGTCCAGTAACGCCAGCGGGGAAAAGATTCGCATCCCTTCCCCGCTGATCCACCTCTTCCGGCAGCTCTCGCGTTATCTCACGATCGTCACGCGGCGGACCATCGGTCCATCCCGGGTGACCGCCGTGACGATATAGGGGCCCGAGGGCAATCCCTCCAGATCGATCATCGCGTCGCCACCTTCGGTATGGTGGGCCGAGCGGAGAAGCTCTCCCAGAATGTTCCGCAGCTCTATCGCGCTCCCCGGCAGCAAATCTCCGCGCAGAGAGAGCACGCCATGCGCCGGGTTCGGGTAGACCGTCAACGAGCCATCCGCTTCACCAGGCCCGGGGCCGACGCTCAGCGGGCCGGGAGTCGTGACGATCACTCTGTTGGTGATGCCGGATTCGCCCAGATCGAAACGGGTCTCGGCATGGTTGAGGATATGCGTATAGGGCGCCACCGATTTCCTCAGCCGGAGCGAATACTTGAAGTAGACCTGGTTCCTCTCGAAATCCATCGCTCGGGGAGGAAGGTTGATAGTGTTGAACTCCCAGATGAGGACCGTGGTGACCAGGCCGGGGATATCACCGGGAATGTCCGCGATCCGCAGCGTGAAGGGATGGCTCGACGCGCCTAGCACCAGCGAAGCCGGATCGAGATGGATGCTGAGCGTATCGACCACGAGCGCGCGCGCTATCACATCGCTCCCGTTGTTCTGGAAGCGCACCGTATAGGTGAGCACCGAATCCTCCCGCGCCAGCAGGCCGACTTCGCCGGTACCGGACGGGGCGACGGTCATCGTGGCCGTCTCGACGAGGGCGCTCGCCGTCACGCAGCTCGAGTCGTGGTTATCGGACGGCGTCGCATCGGCGGGGTCATCGGCCTCCACCGCGCTGCAGATGATATCCCCCGGCCTGACCGTCGAGGGGATATCGCACCAGACGGTGATGGTCCGGGACTGGCCGACGGCAAGATCGAGATCCCACTCCAGACCTGATTCGATGAAGCGCGATGGCGCCGGACTGCTGTTGTCGAACAGGAACTCCGGGTTATACCGCAGCCGGATCGTGCTCCCCTGCAGCGCGACGGTGCCGGCATTGGTGCAGGTAATCAGAATGGGATAGGAGTGCCATGGCAGCGCCGCCACCTGGCCGCTTCCCCCCACGACGCTGACGCGGATATCCCGGACATCGGGAACCGGCGCGATCCCGAACCTGGCGTCGCCATGTGCAGCCGGGGCAACCCTCACGGCCCGGCCGCCGGGCTCGGGAGGACAGACCTGCGCCCAGTGCAGAGAGGGAGCCAGCTCGACCCTGTACTCCCCATTCGGGACGCTCGTGGCATAATACCCGTCGTTGTCGGTTATCGCGTGCCCGTAGAGGGCTCCATCCTGGCTGATGGTGATCATCCGTCCGGCGGCCCCCTTCTTCCCCTCATCCTGGTCGCAGTCATTCCCATCGGTCTGCACCACCCGGCCGGAGATTCTGCCGCAGAGCGCGCAGAGCCGCGCCACGGCGGAGGCCGGCATCCGGCAGGAGCTTGTGAACGCCCCGCCGGCGATCAGATCATTACGGTATTCGGTCAGCAGCGCGACATCCCCATTGAACGCCGCGAGCCTGTGCGCGACGGCGCCATCCCAGCGGACACCGTACCGTACCGACCGGCTCTCCCCGCGAACGTTCTGACGCACGATCGTGTAGACCTCGTCCCGGGCCACCACGACCGCCAGGTTCAGAAGCCTGCCGAGCGCCGGCTGGACGCCCGGGAAGAATCCCGGCACGGTCTGCCACGCCGTTCCATCCCAGCGCGCCAGCGATGCGGTATCATCGCTCCGGATTGCATAGAGCTGATCGCGATAGACGAAGACCATCCGCGCATGCCCGATCGATCCCACCGGCTCCCATTTGGTCCCATCCCATTTCATCACTCCGCCCGACTGGTTCTGCCCGTACTGGAATAGCCCTCCCGCGTAGAGCGCGCCGCGCCACTCGGCGAACGAGTGGACCATACGGGATTCCTCCGGCTTGCCTATCTCCCGCCATGCCGACCCGTTCCAGGCCATCACACCGTAGCGTTGCGCATTGTTCTGGCTCGCGAACGCCGACGATATATACAGCTCACCGCCGAACACCGTCATCGCGCCGATGGCGCTGTCGTACGGGACAACCGACGCCGATCCGTTGGCGACCCGGTTTCCGGGCACCGGCTCCCATCGCCCCTCCTTCCAGGCGGCCAGCCCTTCGGTTGCGGGAACGCTGTTCAGCGCCGTAAACCCACCGGTGAGATAGAGCTTCCCGTTGTAGGCTTTCAGGGCGAAGACATCGGGGATGGATTGCGACGGCGACGACATCCGCTGCAGGGTGAACTTCGACAGCCCGGTCCAGGATCGCCCGTCCCATTTCAACAGGGAGAACTGCGTATCGCCATCGCGATGCACCACATAGAGCGTATCGTTCCAGACGGTCCCCGCCACCACCATGCCGGGGAGACCATCGTTCAGTGGCAGCCATGTCTCCGTCTCGGAGCATTCGTCGAACGGAAGCTGCGCGCGGGACTGAGGGGGGACGAGCAGACAAACGCTCAGCACGATCAGCACGCGAAGCCGAAGCCTGGGCAGGATGGGAGAGAGCATCATATCGGGCCGGGGATTATTTCATGGTAGTGTGGTGGAAAGTATCGGCCAGGCATCGACAGTGGGGATGACCCGGGGATCATCGCCCGCCGCCATGAGATATGGCCGGGATGATGCGCCATCATATGTTCTGGGCATGCACATGGCGACGAAGATCGCCGCCGGGGCATCATCGCGCAAGCCCATTTTTCTCTCCCCCGCCATGGCCGGTAGTGCGTCCATGAACGACGAAGCGGGGAAGAGTCCTGGATCTCTTCCCCGCCCATCGATCGTCCATGATGCTCCGATTACCTGATCACCGTCACACGACGCGTGGTCATTCCCCCTCCACGCATTGGAGCGGTAACCAGGTAGGAGCCTGACGACACCCCTTCAAGATCGATCGCCGCGTCACCGCTTCCCTCGCAGCGTGCCGTGCGGAGAAGCTCTCCCAGAATGTTCCGCAGCTCGATCGTGCCCCCCGGCAGCAGATCCCCGCGCAGATACAGCGCCCCATGCGCCGGATTCGGGTAGACCGCCAGCACACTTTCCGCGGCGTCGGGTTCGACATCGACGCCCACCAATGGTGCCGGGATCGTCGAGAGAACACGGTTGGTGATCACCGACGTGTTGTAGTCGAAGTAGATGCTGGCGCGGTTCGGAATTTGCGTGCGCGGCGCGAGCCCCCTGCGCAGGCGCACCGAATATTTGAAGTATCCCTGGCTCCCCATGATATCCGATCGCTTACTGGGAAGTCTGATGCCGCTGAAGTCCCAGATCAGCGCGTTGCCGGGGGCGACATGCAGCCGGAACGGATGGCTCGACGCGCCCAGCACCAGCGTGGTCAGATCGAGATGCTCGCTCAGCGTGTCGATCACCACCACCCGGAAAGCCGTGTCGGACCCGATGTTCTGGAAGCGCACCCTGTAGGTGAGCACCGAATCGCCGTGGGCGATGACGCCCGAGCTTCCCGAACCGGCCGGCACTACGCTGATATCGTTCGGATCGAACGGCGCGCGCACCATCACACAGTCGGAATCGTGATTGTCGTAGGGGGTGATATCATCATCGGCATCTACCGAGGCGCAGAGAGTATCGCCCAGCTCGACGGCCGTGGAGATCGCAAACCAGGCGGTGATCGTCTGCGACTCGCCGACCGCCAGATCGAGGGACCATTCGAGGTCCGGCAGCGCCCCGGACGCGGGAGCGATGGTGGCGCTCGAGAACGTCATCGCGGGATGAGGGTGCAGCCGTACCATGCAGGCACTCACCGGCACCGTTCCCACGTTCGTGCAGGTGAAGGTGTACGGATAGATCCCCCCCACCCGTGCCAGCCCTCCCCCAAGCAGGCTCAGCCGAATGTCGCGCACGTTTGGAGTCGGCACGACCGCGAAGTTGTTCCCGGCGCTGGAGTCCTCCGCGCGCACGATAGTGACCGAGCGCGTCGCGGGATCGACCGGACAGGTCTGCACCCAGTGGCGGTAGGGGACCACCGCGACGGTGTAGCTGCCGGGCTCGACGATGGCGCGGTAGTATCCGGTGCTGTCGGTGACGGCATAATGCGGTCCCGGCGTTATCTCGATGAAACGGTCGGCAACTCCCGGCTTCTCTCCCGGGTTATCGCAGTCCCCGGCCGCATCAAGCAGAAGCCGGCCTGAGATGCCGACGCAGCTGCCGGACGGGCAGAGCCGCGCCATATGGCTCAAGGGAAGACCGCAGGAACGGGAGAACGATCCGCCGGCGATGAGCTCCCCGTTGTAAGGGATCATGAACCGCACGGTGGAATCCGGCATCGCCACACGATGCCCCGCCGTTCCATCCCATCGTATGGCGATATTGGTATGATCTTCATTATTGTCACCCCGCATATACGCTTTGTCGACAAACAGGTAGATCGCATCGTTGTAGACCGCGATCGCATCGTTGTAGAGGAGGAATGCCGGGTTAGGCCCACGGCGCTGCATCTCATCGAGCAATGGAATGTCGATCCTGAGCCACCGCTCTCCATCCCATCGATGGAGCGATGGCGACTCATCGTTGTTCTGTCCTCTCCAGTACCCCTTGACCGCATAGAGATCCCCCCTATAGATAAACAGATCCCGCACGGAGCGCATCGTATCCGGTCCGACCTGCGACCACGTCGTCCCGTCCCAGCGCATCACGCCGATAGCCTCGACTCCGTCGAACGTGATAAACCGACGGATGAAGCCTCCCACATAGAGGTCACCATGCCACTCGACCATGGATGTCACATAGGCTGAATCCATGGGGAGATCAGGAGCGGCGACGAGCGTACGCCAGCTCGCTCCATTCCATACAGTGATCGCCCGGCGGGATTCTCCATCACCCAGCGGATCGATGGCACAGGATACAAGCAGCTCTCCTTTATAGACCAGCATGCGGCAGGCCATGGCCGCTCTATGTACCCAGTCGCGCGCAAGCTCAAAGCCCCCACGAGCAGTGCCAAAGAATGTACCGGTCGTAAGCTGGTTGCCGGGAACGGCATGCCATGCGGTCCCATTCCACGCGGCGATACCGTCGGTGCCGGGCAGGCTATTCACAGCTCTGAACGGCCCGGAGATGTAGAGCTCGTTATTATAGACTTTCATGTCGGCGATATCACCCACCACACGTTGTTCCTGCACGATCGACACAGGCATGACGAACGTCGATATATCATCCCAGTCCGCCCCGTTCCATGTCGACAATGTGAACGTCGTGTCATTGGCGCGATGCACCACGTACAGAAGATCGTTCCAGACAGCGCTGGCCACAGCATGGCCTGAGATCCCCTTCCCCACCGGAAGCCATGCCTCGGTCGTTGAACATTCATCGAACGAAAACTGCGCGCGCAATGGTGATACAACGATACAGAGCAACAGCAGCACGCTCAACAACGGCCAGGGCTTGAGTTTCAGGATATCATTCATACTATCTCTCCGACATTATTCGATGGAACTCTATGGAATTGTGGCGAACCGGATCGTGGGCTCCTGCTGCAACGCGTGCCCACTATACGACAGCCCCGAAAAATATCCCGGCCGCCCGTCACGTCACTGTCCGATCCAAACAGCCAGCCCTTTCTATCGACCAACACGGAACTTCCATTTCCGTTGCAGCATACGACCGATCATCCATCAGTGAGCGGAGCGGTCACACAGGGAGATAGCTCTACAGGCCGATATCGGGGCGCGGCGAACGACAAGAACAAACAACGACGAGACGGGAAAGAGTCTTGCACCTCTTCCCCGCCCATCGACCATCCATGATTCTCCGCTTACCTGATCACCGTCACACGACGCATGATCATCCTCCCCCCACGCATCGGGGCGGTAACCAGGTACGAGCCCGACGACAGCCCCTCAAGATCGATCGCCGCATCGCCGCTTCCCTCGCAGCGGACAGTGCGGACAAGATCTCCGAGCATCGTCCGCAGCTCGATCGTGCCACCTGAAAGCAGATCTCCGCGGAGATAGATGGTACCCCGAGCCGGATTCGGGTAGAGTGCGAGCAGATGCTCGCCGTCAGCGTTCACATCGACGCTCGCCGTGGGCTGGGCGATCGTCGAGATCACCGTGTTGGTGACCACCGGCGCGTTGTAGTCGAAGTAGATGCTGGCGCGGTTCGGGATCTGCGTCTGTGGCGCGAGCCCCCTGCGCAGACGCACCGAGTACTTGAAATATCCCTGGCTTGCATCGGCGTTCACCGTGCTGTCGGGAAGAAGGATATTCCGGAAGTCCCAGATCAGCGCCCCTCCCTCGCCGATCCTCAGGGTAAACGGATGGCTCGACGCCCCCAGCACCACCGATGTCAGGTCGAGATGGCCGCTGAGCGTATCGATCACCACCACCCGGAAGGCGGTATCGTTGCCGGTGTTCTGGAAGCGCACCGTGTAGGTGAGCACCGAGTCGCGGCCGCCGAAGTCGATCGCCCCGTCATCCCCCGTGCCGGCCGGGCTGACCGCGATATCGTTGGGGTCGTAGGAGGCGCGCACCCCGATGCAGGCCGAGTCGGTATTGTCGGACGGGATGGCGTCGCCGGCCGCATCGGCATCGAGCGACGCGCAGAGCACATCGTTCATCCCGAGCGTGGTGGGGAGCGTCATCCAGACGGTGATCGTCCGCGACTCGCCGACCGCCAGATCGAGATCCCACTCGGCGCTCGGGGGCGCCAGGCGCGCCGGGGCGATGCTGCCGCTATCGAACGTGATCCTTGCATCGTACCCCAGCCGCACCGGGCAGCCGGCCACCGGGATGGTGCCGACGTTGGTGCACATGAGCGTATAACGGTAGCCCCAGCCCGGCCTGGCGATCGGTCCGCCGATGATGCTGACGCGGATATCGCGCACGTTTTCATCGGGCGTGACGGAGAAGTCGTTCATCACGCTCGAATCCCCCACGCTCCCCAGCGTCGCGGTGTGGGTGCCGGGCGCGGCCGGGCAATGGATCGTCCAGTGCAGAGAGGAGGCCAGCGCCACCGTGTAGGTGCCCGGCTGGACCATCACGCGATAGTAGCCGTCGGTGTCGCTGACCGCGTAGTGCGGTCCCGGCGTTATCGCGACGAGACGTCCGCCGATCCCATCGCTGCCGGAGCAGTCGCCCGACGTGTCGGCCAGCACGCGCCCCGAGATCCCGGCGCAGTTGCTCGCCTGGCAGAGCCGCGCCACATAGCTGACGGGCACCCCGCAGGAGCTTGTGAACGACCCGCCGGAGATAAGGTCGTCGTTGTAGGAGGCGAGGAATCTGACCGTAGCGTTCGGCATCGCCAGCGCATGGGCCTCGGTTCCGTCCCACCGCACCGCCCTGCGCCCTTTCTCCCCGGCATCGGTGAAGATGAAGAGATCCCCGCCGTGGACGGCCACCGCGTTGTCGTACAGAACGGTGCTGTACGGCGGCATCTCCTTGTTATCCGACAGCGTGATCGGCAGCTGCTCCCACTGCGTTCCATCGAGCCTGTAGACCGATGTGAGCACCGATCGCCAGGGGTTGAAGTTCCCGCGCAGCGCATGGAGTGCCCCGTTGTAGACGAAGAGCTGATGGGTGCCGGTCATGGTGTTGTCGCCGACCTTCGACCATGTGGTTCCATCCCAGCGGGCCACGCCGGGTGCGACAAGCCCGCCGAACTCGGAGTTGATCCCGCCGACATAGAGGTAATCATCCGTTGCGACCATGGAGGTGACAAAGAACGGATCGATCCCGTTGGTACGGTCGATCGGAGCTACCTTCGTGATCGTGCGCCAGCTCGAGCCATTCCACCCGACGATCGCGCGGCGCCCGTTCTCGGGATCATCGCGGATAACGCCCGCGACGATCAGCTCCCCCTTGTAGATCGCCATGCGCAGCCCCGCATGTGCCATCGGCGCATCCCAGCCGGTGAAGAACCCGAAGTTGATGATGGGATTGCCGGGGACGGCGCTCCACGTGGTTCCATCCCACTTTACGATGCCATTGGTTCCCGGCATCGAGTTGACCGATTCGAACGGCCCGCAGATATAGAGCTCATCGTTGTAGACGACGATATCGGATATCTCGGTATGCATCTCATCGGAGGACGATCCGTCGGGGAGCTCCGAGCCCTGCGCGGCGAACTCCGCGATGAATTTCCACTCGTGCCCGTCCCAGGTCGAGATGCCGAACACACCGCCTACCTCACGCCACACCACATACAGCCGGTCGTTCCAGACGGTGGCGGCCACGGCGCTGTCGGGGAGCCCTGCTCCGGCCGGCAGCCAGGTTTCGGTTCTGGAGCATTCATCGAATGTGAACTGCGCGTTCGATCGTGACGGCAGAGCGCAGAAGAGGATCAGCGCGGCAAGCACACTGAAGAGAAGTTTCGGTTTCATGGTATAGACCTTCATGGTGTCGATCCGGAATGTTCATGGAGCGCCGCGACGGATTGGAGGCCCGCGATCCGGCGGCGGCTGCATGCCGATAAAGCGAGGGGAGATTTACCCGAATGATCCCGCCGGGCTGGCCAGTGCCCCGGGAGCCCTTCACATCGACCAACACGAAAACCGATTCAGCGTTGCAGCTATTTTTCATACGGCCGATATCGGGAAATATCATCAGGTTGCCACTGCATCGTTTTTCCGCTTTTGGTGTTATTCCACTAACAGCCCATCCCCCGCATGGGGAAACGTTCCGCATAGTCCCCGAAGCATGCGTTTCCGTCTACTCACATCCAATCTTGCTGGCCGCTCCGATCAGGAGCTGTGCAGCATGCTGCGCCGTAGCAAAAGCGAGTCGGAGCGCGCCTTCAAGGAGCTCTACCGCCGCTATGCATCGCGCATCCATGCCTATTGCTACAAGATTCTGGAGAACAAGGAGGAGGCCGAGGATGTGTTTCAGGAAACATTCGTGCGGTTCTACCTCGGGGCACGCGAGGAGCGCCAGATGACCAATCTGACCGGCTATCTCTTCCGGATCGCGCGGAACCTCTGCCTGAACCAGCTGCGCGACCACCGGACGCTCGACTCGATCGAGGGGCTGGAGATAGCGTTCAAGCCGGGACAGACGTTCGAGGATGAGGAGCTTCTGGGGCTGATATCGGGGGCCGTGGAGCTGCTCGATCTGGAGTTCCGCGAGGCGTTCGTGCTGAGGGAATACGAGAACATGACCTATGAACAGATCGCCGAGCTGGTGGGCTCGACGGTCGCCAACGTGAAGTCGCGCGTCTTCCGTGCCCGCCAGAAGATCAAGAAGATGCTGGAACCGAGCATCAGGGAACTCGATTAACCGCGTCGGCAACCGATATCCGGAAAGCATCATGAGCTACGAACAACTGCTCCACGATTACGTCGACGGCTCGCTCGACTACCAGGATGAGATGACGCTCTTCAACGAGCTCGGCACCAACGAGGCGCTGCGCCGTGAGCTGAAGCTGCTGATCCTCATGCAGAAGTCGGCCCGCCACGACGTCGAGGCGTTCACGCCGGCGCCCGATTCGCACGACGTCATCTTCGCGCGGCTCGGCTTCGCGCCCGGCCTGGTCGAGCGCTCGGTGCCGCTGGCCTATGCGCGGCGATGGGGAATGGGGGGAGGATATCTTCAGGGGATCGTCGGCGGGGTGGTCGGCGCGATCATCACCGCGTTCATCCTTATCGCCGCCGACCGGTATCTGCCGGCGTCCGGTGGTCCGAGCGCCCCGATCTCCGGCAGCAGGCAGCTATCCGGTGGAACATCCGGCACATCGCTTACCGCGCTCCGGCCGGAGGGGGCGCAGGCCGCAGTGATCGGCAGAGCCGGCCCCGCAGCTCCGCCACCGGCTTCCCTGCGGGAGGATCGTCCGGCGGGGCTGCCTCCGGCACGCCGCGCAGCACCGAGCGTTGAGACCGATCGGTCTCTTTTTGCCGCCGCCGGAACGGAGACTGCCCCGGCGCGCTTCAGCGCGACGGAGGTGACGATGCGAAGCGCCGGACGCCCCGCGCCGGTGGCGGCATCACCACGCCCGATGTCCGATGCGCCCGCGGCGATGGCGGAGATAGAGCTCTCGCCGGAGCCGGCGACCGACGAGCCATCCCCTATCTCGACCGAGTACCGCGCGATCACCAGCCGCGATTTCATGGATCGTCCCGACGCGCTGGCGAACCCCTCCGACGCGCTGTTCCACAACCGGGCGGTCGCGGTGCAGTACCGGCTCGGCCGGACGCAGCGGATCGGCGTGGAGATAGGAGAGGAAAATTTCTATCAGCGGTTCGATGAGATGCTCCCCAATGGCGACCTGCTTCGCCACGAGCAGAACCCCGCGATGATATGGGGGGGGGTCAGCTTCACGCAGATCCTCTGGGATGGATCGACGCTGCGGCCGTATCTGCGGGGCCTGGTGGGAGGAACGCGGGTTGGCCCGATCGGACGCGTGACGCTGGGAGCATCGTATGAGGTGGGCCCGGCGATTCAGCTGTTCGCCGGAGGGGAGGCCAGCGCGCTGGCCTACAGGTTCGACGGTGGCTGGCTTCTCTCGCCGAAGTACGGCGTGACCTACGGACTCGCGCTTGGATTCTGATACCCGGGAGAAGATGGTATGAACGGACGAACTGTGGCGATGGCCGGAATGCTGCTGCTCCTTCTGGGATGCAATTCGCCGCTCGATATCGATACGAAGCGGATCGACACGCAGCTCACCAACCGGATCAAGCTCCGGGATATAACGGTGAGCGCCAGGATCGCCCATAACGAGGATACGCTGACCATCGAGCAGTGGGATCACCAGACCGTGGCGGCGAGCCTTGCGATGGATACCGCCGCCACCGGGGGCGCGCGGCTCTGGCTGCGGCAGACGCTCCGCTGCGCCCCCGCCGACAGCAGCAAAGCCACATGGCTGAAGGAGCTCGTCATCCGGCTGGATGATGTTCAGGCCGATGGCACCGTCACGATCGCAGGCAACCCGATCGAGGGCACCGGGGCATCGGCGACCGTCGTGGTGGATGGCGATGAATACGGCATCGGCGCGGGCTACAACGCGAACGGCGTGTTCCATTTCATCCGCCAGCAGAAGCAGGCCCTCCAGGGAAATCTGGTGATCGGCTCCGATCGGATGCCGGCGTTCTCCCTGCTGCTGACCGTCAATATCTCCGCAAGCCAGGATTGAGGCCCCCTGCCGGACGATCCCCCGCCATCCCACGCAACGCGATCCGGCCGTGTCTCAGTGCGATCGTCGAGCGCTGATACGCTGGGCCGGAATTGAACTCCGGCCTGCCATTCCGGCAAATCATCAACCTGTGTCGATAATCATCACCCACCCGGACAGATCGTTCTCCACTTATCTTTCCCATTGGGGACGGCCGAACCTTCACCTGTGGAATCGCGGCGCCAGCCGGCATCGATCATCGCACGACACGCTTCCTGTCACCGGCAATGCGGACAGGGCGCCGGAACCTGCATCCCCCGACGCTATCGCACCGCGCCATCGATCATCCATCCGTCCATGGTTTTCCCGTCCCGACGCTGAGCACTATCTTTATGGCGCCACGGTGACCCCCGCGATCCTTGTTCGCTCCTTCCGTCCCGCAGCCGAACGATATAATTTCCAACGACCGATCCGACGCCGATGAAACGACGCAGCTTCCTCAGAACATCCTCATTCGCGCTCTCCGCATTCTTCGTCACACGCTCGATCGGCGCGCGCGAGCGCATGCACGAGGCATGGATGAAGTTCGGTGGGCCCTCCATACTGAAAGGGGCACGCCCGATCCCGAAGTTCACCCCCATCACACTCGACCCCGGCCAGGGGATGCGATTCCTCGTGATGGGCGACTGGGGAACCGGGGGGAGCGGACAGGCATCGGTGGCGCGGGCGATGGCCGGCACGGCGGCGCACTCCGGGTGCGACTATATCATCTCCACCGGCGACAACATCTATCCGAAGGGAGTGCAGTCGGCCGAGGATGAGCAGTGGCGCAGGAAGTTCGTGGCGATGTATCACGACCAGGGGCTGAGGCAGCCGGTCTTCCCGACGCTCGGCAACCACGACTACGGCCTCAATCCCGACGCGCAGATCGCATACAGCAAGGTCAACCCGCAATGGCGCTTCCCGTCGCGCTACTACTCGCAGCGGCTGACCGCGGCCGACGGCACCACCGTCGAGCTGTTTTCGCTCGACACGCAGGTCGTCCAGACGGCGGTACCCGGCGCGGCCGATGAACAGCGCGCATGGCTCGACGGTGCGCTGGCGAAATCCGACGCGCGCTGGAAGATCGTCTTCGGCCATCATATGCTCTACTCGAACGGAATCTACGGCAACCTGAAACGGATCCGCACCGCGTTCGAGGATATTCTGGTCAAGCACAAGGTGCCGGTGTATTTCTGCGGGCACGACCACGACATCCAGTTGCTTCAGCCGGTCAATGGCGTCAGCTATGTAGTCTCCGGCGGCGGCGGCGGGCATCGCGATTCAGCATGGGGGGAGAACACGATCTATGCCGCCACCAACATGGGCTATGTGTGGATGGGAGTGACCGATGAGAATATCTACCTCCAGTTCCACGACGCGGAGGGAACGCTGAAGTACGCGCAGAAACTGATCTGAGGGCCCGTCGGCGTAGCCCGGCAATCGCTTCGTCATGGACAAGGCCGTCACGATGGCCTGTAATTACCAGCCATCGATAGTAGTGTTCCCGGGGCAGGATATGCGACAATCGCATATCCTGCCCATTTTATTTCATGTATTCCGTTATATCAATGAAACATTTCTCACCGCTCCCCATCGCACTATTGATGGGAGCTCTCACGGCAATCGGCTGCGGCGACAACACACCAACAGGCCCTACCAATCAGGGCCCTATCATGCCACTTGCGATCGGCAACACCTGGGCCGCGAAGAACACATTGTTCGCCGCCGACGGCACGGTCGAATCGATCAACTACGATACGCTCGTCGTCAGAGGTACCGAGGTCATCGATGGAGAGACCTGGTATACAACGAATTCCGAGATGATGTACGCGCTCAGGCCCGATGGGTTCTGGGGATGGGAACATCATTCGGCCGCGGGGCCGACGCTGGGCGGAATCTATCCGGCCTCGGTGAACGCCGCATTTTCCGAAAGAATCATCCGGGCAACCGACATGGCCGGAAACATGGTCGACTCGGTGCGTGCCGACGCGGTGGTGGGATCGACGAATGTCACAGTCGCCACGCCTGCCGGCATATATTCCTGTATTCAGTATAAAACCCGCTACAGATATATGGATGGCCGGTCATTTACGGGAGATTTTTATTTCGACGGCGATGAGGTGAATTATGCCGCCCCGGGGATCTGGTTCGTTAAATCCGAGGCATTCAGAAAATCCCCGACCGGAGCTATCTATCTTCGGCATCGCTCGGAGCTGACGGCAGTGACGCTGAAATAATAGCGCCGGCGGATTCGGTCGATCATTATTGTTCCATATATGCGAGGGGCCTGGCGACTGATACGCCGGGCCCTCTGTCATACGCTTCACGAATAATCCTCGACTACATTCAGCGGAATATATGTTAGACGCGGACAGTGGCCGGGCAGCCAGGTGATTGCGACACTCGCTCATCATCCGGCCCCATCGTGCACGACTCTGCCTCTCAGCTCCTGGCTCCGACCGTCACCTCCAGCGCCACGACCCCCTCGATCTCCGCATACAGCCTGTCGCCGGCGACGACCTGGCTCACCCCCTCGGGCGTCCCGGTGAAAATGCAGTCGCCCCGCTCCAGCGTGAAGATGCCCGAGAGATAGCTGATCATGGCGGGAATGTTCAGGATCATATCGCGCGTCGACCCATGCTGACGCACCTGGTCGTTGACCTTGAGAGAAAGCGTAAGGTCATGCGGATCGGCAATCTGATCCTTCAGCACCACTTCGCTGATCGGCGCCGATGTATCGAACCCCTTGGCGACGGCCCACGGCTCCCCGCGCTTCTTCGCGGCGCTCTGCAGATCGCGCAGCGTCATATCGAGTCCGATCGCATAGCCGAGCACATGTTCCATCGCGCGCTCCTCGGCGATATCCCTGCCGCCGCGCTCGATCACCACCACCAGCTCCACCTCGTGATGCATCTCCTGCGATATCTTCGGGATCAGCACGGTGCCACCACCATGCAGAAGCGCGGTGGCCGGCTTGATGAAGATCACCGGATCGGCCGGAACCTCCCCTCCCATTTCGCGTGCATGCTTCTCGTAGTTCTTGCCAAGACAGAGCATCTTCCCGACCGGGAGCGTGGTATGGGTTGCTTTGAGAATCAGATCGTGCATAGAGCCACCAAGAGTGAGTTCAAAACGATGAGCGCGGCGACCGGACCATCCGATCGCCGCGCTCGAAAGTATGAAAAATGCGTCCGGCGATCTACTTCTTCACGCCGGTATCGTGTCCGGCCATGCCGGCATGCGCGGCGCTGTCGTGTCCCGCAGCGGGAGTTGCGGCGGCCGTCGGAGCCGGGTTGATCCTGATCTCGCGCTCGGCGGTGTTGTAGGCGCCCGGCACAACCTTGCCATCGGGGCCGAGAAGCTCCAGGCGGATCGTGTGGCTGCCGTCGGCCAGCCCTTCGATATAGTAGGGAATCCACTCGGTGAGGGTATCCTTCACCTGCCCGTCGACCGAAGCGACGACCTTGTACTTGCCGGGTCCGAGCTCGACGTTCGATAGGAAGAAGTCGAGCAGCACGCGCTTGGCATCGGCGCCGCTGTAGTCCCCCTTGGGACGGCTATAGGTGAGGAGCGGTCCGGCCGGGTCCATCGATGGGGTTCCGCTCTTCTCCTTCACATAGAAATTATAGGCGACGAACGCTCCCGGCTTCTTGATGCTCTCGTGCCAGGAGCGGCTTGGAAACGCGCGGAGAGTATGGATGCCCGGCGTGAGCGCTCCCACCGAGAAGCTGTCGAGCTTGTACATCGCCATATATGGCTTGTCGTCGATGATCACATGGATATGCTGCCCCTCCTTCGAGTAGGCGATCCCCTTCGACTGCTCGCCGTTGGTCGGGGCGGTCAGCTCCACGCCCGACAGCTGCACCTTCACCAGAACGCTGTCGCCGGTGACGACCGCATCGGGGGCCGGGGCAAGCACCGCGAGCTTGGCCTCGGGATAGTCGGGGCCGTGCTCCCCCTTGACGATCCGTATTTCGGCCGGGCCTGTAGCCGTGGCCGTGGTATCGGCTCCATCGGTATCGGGAGCGGACTTGCCACAGGCGCCGAGAGAAAGGAGTGCGGCCGCTGTGAGCGGTACTGCCATATGCATCAATCGCATGAGAAGATCCTTGTCTAGAATGTTTGGGGACTGTTCCTGCAACGGAGGCAAAAATAGTACATAGAATGTCAGGTAGTGCCCAACAGGTAGTATCTCAGGTTGCCAGAATGTTGGGCCGGCGTTCAACGCCGCCCCAGCGTGTCAGTGCTCGACGATCACACTGAGACACTACCGCCCAACAACCACAGGCGTGATGTGATAGCTGTCTGACGGAACACAACGCTCTGCGAGAAGATCGGAACACAACTCGGACTCCACTTGCCCCGCTCGGCGCGGATACTCCTGCGTGTACCGCGCTCGACGCGCAGTATGGATGGGGCGTCGGCCAGCAGAAAGTTATGATCGATTCAATCAGGTCAAAGCAGGTTCCCTACATCGGCCGGACCACCGACAGCGCGCACACATGGCGAACGGTCTTCGTCGATACGACGCTCATCCAGGGATTCGGCGCGCTCGACTTCGCCGATTCGCTCAACGGGCTTGCCGGCGGCCACGAGGCTCTCTACCGCACCTACGACGGCGGCGAAACCTGGATCAATCTGTTCGATGTCTGGGGGATCAAGAACGAACCGTTCACCAAGGGCCCGCTCTTTCTGAGCTACCCCACGCGCGGCAAGGCATGGATGTTCAATGCCACGCTCGGCACCCTGATGTATACCGAGGATGAGACCGCCAACGCAGTATCCCCGGAGAAACATGGAGGCCGCACGATGCTGCTCAGCCCCAACCCGGCGCGGGGCGAGGAGTGTACGATCCGCTACTCGCTGCCGACGCGATGCCGAGGCCGCCTGAGCGTCGTCGACGTGATGGGACGCGAGGTGATGCTCATCGCCGAGGGGGATTTCCAGGCGGGCGAGTCGAGCTACCATATCCCGCTGCAGGGGGTGGCGACCGGACGATACTTCGTCAGGATGACGAGCGACAGGTGGGTCGATACATTTGGATTCATACGCGAATGAGACGCTCCGACCGCGCGACAACAGCTATGCCCATGAGATATCGGCGTTATTCGGCCCGAGCAGAGCCGATGACGATTGCGTATCCTGCAGTGGTTTTGCATCTTGTCGCGCTATGACAAAATCGGATATCATTGATCGCGTCGCCGATGGAACCGGTCTGACGAAACTCGAAACCGAAGCGGTGATCGACGGCTTCCTGAAAACCGTCGCCGAGGCGCTCTGCCACGACGAACATGTGGAGATCAGAGGCTTCGGCACATTCAGGGTAAAAGAGCGGGCGCCACGCATCGGACGCAACCCCCGCACCGGTGAGGTGGTGGACCTCGACGGACAGTTCGTTCCGCACTTCAAGGTATCGCGCGAGCTCCGCGATCTGGTCAACCGCGCCATAAAATCAGCGGCGGCGGATAAGGAGCCGAAGCTATGAGCAGCTATTGCCCCACCTGCGGCGCCGGCATCCACGGCGATCAGACCATCTGTCCCACCTGCGGCGAACCGATCGACGGCACGGCGCAGGCAGACGAGACATCGGCGCCATCGGTACAGGAGCAGCCGGCAGCAGTGCCCGCCGGCCCCGTGATGCCGTCACCGATGTCGGGCGCCGCGAAGTCCTCCGTCATGCGCGACTATATCCTGGCCGGAGTCGCATCGCTGGTGATCGCCGGACTGGCATTTATGATCGCCGCCCCCGACTGGTACGAGGCCAAGCCCGGCATGGCGCAGACCAACCCCGCAGCGGCCGGACATGGGGATGGGATGCCGCACGATCACCCCGAGGTGAACCAGCAGCCGCAGCAGATTCCGCCGGAGGTGGAGAAGCAGATCGCCGATCTGGAGAAATCCGTCGCCGGCAATCCGCAGGATCTCGCGGCAAAACTGAAGCTCGCCAACCTCTACTTCGACGTCGGTCGGCACGAGAAGGCGGTCCCGCTCTACAATGAGTATGTGACGGCCAATCCCGACGACGATGACGCCCGCACCGACATGGCGTTCTCGATGGCAAACACCGGCCAGATCGAAGGGTCGGTCGCCGAGCTGAAGCGGGTGATCGCCCGCAGCCCGAAACATCAGAATGCGGCCTACAACCTCGCGATGATGTATGTCTCGAAGCGGGACCGCGACAGCGCCGTCTACTGGCTCGAGCAGGTCTACGCGATCGACTCGACCACGCGCCAGGGGAAGTTCGCCTCGAACATTCTGGAGGGGTTGAAGGAGGAGCCGGCCCCCCCCAACGCGGCCGTGACCCAGTAGCCGCAGAGTGCTCCGCCGAGGAGAATCCGTAGCAAAGTGAATTCAATCACATTCATCCCACTGTCGGCTGCATGCGATTGCTTATATTTGTTGTCCAAAACTTTTTTAACTGATAATCCCCGCCTCGGGGATGAATCTCAACTCTCACACATCTATTCTGGAGCCGACAATGCCCTGTGGCAAGAAGCGGAAGCGCCATAAGATGGCCACGCACAAGCGGAAGAAGAGACTTCGCAAGAATCGTCATAAGAAGAAGAACCGCTAGTCGGCTCTTTGAACGCAACGATGTCAAGCCCCTACCATGGCCGCAAAAGCCGTGGTCAGGGGCTTGTCCCGTTCTGGCCCGCAGTGAGATCTCCCGCCGGGAGCGATCGTTGATACCGGGCCGCCAGCAACCGTTTCCGATCATCTCACTTATCCGTTATCATCATGTCTCTGATCGATCGTGAGCACAGACATTTCCTCCAGACCTACAAGCGCCTGCCGGTAGAGGTCGATCGCGCCGAGGGAATGTATGTGTACGCCGCCGACGGCACCCGCTATCTCGACTTCCTCGGGGGGATCGCCGTCAACGCGCTCGGGCACTCGCATCCGAAGGTCAACGCGGCCATCGAGCGCCAGATCCGCCGCTATACCCACCTGTCGAACTACTTCTATCAGGATGCCCAGGTCGAGTTCGTCGAAAAGCTCTGCGCGGCCAGCGGCTACGACCGCGCGTTCCTGACCAACAGCGGCACCGAGGCGACCGAAGGGGCCATCAAGCTGGCCCGCGCCCATGGCAGCCCGAACGGGAAGCATGAGATCATCGGCCTGAGCGGTGGCTTCCACGGACGCAGCTATGGCGCCCTCTCGATCATGGACAAGCCGCGCTACAAGGATGGGATGGGCCCGTTCCTCCCGGGAACCAGCGTGATTCCGTTCAACGACGTCGAGGCGCTGCGCGCCGCGGTGAACCGGCAAACCGCCGCCGTGGTGGTCGAGTTCCTTCAGGGTGAGGGGGGGATCCACTGGACGACGCCGGAGTTCGTCACGGCGCTCTTCGAGCTGCGGGAGGAGCATGGATTCCTCGTCGTCGGCGACGAGATTCAGGCCGGCGGAGGACGCACCGGACGCTTCCTCTCGTTCGAGCGCTTCGGCGTGCGCCCCGATATCGTCACCATCGCCAAGGGGCTCGGCGGAGGACTTCCGCTCGGCGCGATCCTTGCCACCGAGAGTCTGGCCCATATCTGGGGGAGCGGACAGCATGGAACGACGTTCGGCGGCAATGCCGTCTCCTGTGTCGCCGGAAGCACGGTGATCGACGAGCTGATGGGGGGGGTGATGGAGCATGCGCGCGCGATGGGGGAGATCCTCCTCGATGAGCTTCGCGCGCTCGCCGGGGAGTTCCCCGAGCTGGTGAGCGAGGTCCGCGGCGCCGGCGCCATCGCCGGCCTCGAGCTGACGGTTCCGGCCGGACCGCTCGTCGACGCGATGCTTGCCAAACGGGTGATCGCCAATGCGACGAGCGACACGGTGATCCGCCTGCTGCCGCCGATGATCTTCGAGCGGGAGCATATCACCGAGGCGATCGGGACGCTCCGGGAGTGCTTCCAGGAGTGGTACAGCGCAACGCCGACGATCTGATAAGAACGGTTCTCGGCAGGCCGGCGGGCGCGCCGGGATAGAGCAGGAAACAGCGATGGCTGAAGATCGAAGCCCGGCGATACGGGTGATCTTCAGCCATCTGTATTTCTGCCGCAGACCGGAGTGCCGGGAGGTATTCGCCGGGCCGGAGTGCATCCGTTGTGCCGGAGTTGAACTCCGGCACAACGGCCCAGCAACCTCAGTACTGCTCGTCCTCCTCGTCGAAGCTCCGTCCGCGCGTCGTGAAGATGGTGCCGAGCATATCGCTGTAGGAGACCATCGTGGTGACCTCCTCCTTGGCGATCTTGGAGTTCTGATGGAGTCCATCCAGAACGAACTCCATCGCGGTGGCGACCTCGTAGTTGTTGGCGGGATCGACCTTCATATGCTTGATCGCCAGATCGCGCAGCCCCGGCACCTTCTCGAGCTCCTGACGGTACGCCTCGAACTGCATCCCCTCCTCCAGCTCGATCGTGTTCCCCTGGCCGAACCATGTCAGGATGTTCGCGTAGGGATCGGGCTCCTTCTTCCCCTGCTTCTCGGCGTTGCGGCGCGGACGCTCCAGCGGATTCGGGAAGTACATCACGAAGACCTCGCGCACGGCCTTGTTGACCAGCAGACGGGCCACCTTCGCCGGCCCCTCCTGCTCCCCCTCGAACACAAGCTCCACCTTGCCGGTGATGCCGGGAAGCGCGTACTGCAGGTCGATGATGCGGGGGACGATGGCGTCGTCGCCGTTGACGATGGCGCGCCGCTCGGCGTTGGAGATCAGCGCCTCCATCGTCGCGATGGTCATACGGGCCGAGACCCCCGACTGCTGGTCGACGAACTCCGACTGCCGCGCCTGCACGGCCACCATCTCGACGATCTGCTCGATATACTCCGGCATGATCAGCGTCCCGTCGATCTCCCGCTCGCGCCATGCCTCCTGCCGGGTGATGGTCATCCCATCCTCCAGCGTTCTGGGATAATGGGTGAGGATCTGCGAGTCGATGCGGTCCTTCAGCGGCGTGACGATCGAGCCGCGGTTGGTATAATCCTCGGGGTTGGCCGTGAAGATGATCGCCAGATCGAGCGGCAGGCGGACGTTGAAGCCGCGGATCTGAATATCCTTCTCCTGCATGATGTTGAACAGTCCCACCTGGATGCGCGGCTGCAGGTCGGGAAGCTCGTTGATCACGAAGATCCCGCGGTTGGCGCGCGGCACGATGCCGAAATGGATCGCCCCCTCGTGGGAGTATGTCAGGCGCTGATTGGCGGCCTTGATCGGATCGATATCGCCGATCAGGTCGGCGATGGTCACGTCCGGCGTCGCAAGCTTCTCGCCGTAGCGCTCCGCGCGGTGCACCCACTCGATCGGGGTATCATCCCCCCGCTCGCGCACCAGCTCGGCCGCATAGCGGCTCACCGGCTCGAACGGATTGTCGTTGATCTCCGATCCGGCGACGATGGGAGTATATTCATCGAGGAGATTCACCAGCATCCGCGCGATACGGGTCTTGGCCTGGCCGCGAAGGCCGAGCAGGATGATATCATGCTTTGCGAGGATCGCGTTGACGAGCTGCGGAATCACCGTCTCGTCGAACCCGATGATGCCGGGGAACAGAACCTCCTTCGAGCGCAGCTTGCCGACGAGGTTCTTGCGCATCTCCTCTTTTACCGGGAGCGGACGATAGCCTGATGCCTTCAGCTCCCCCAGCGTCTGCGGTTTGGGTACTATACCGGTCATAGATAGTTCTAACAGTTTTATGTGTTGCACGAGAGCCCCGAAGGGGGGCGGAGCACCGCGATCGGCACGGCCACGCGGATGCCGGGTCGTTGGCCTGGCGCCCGGAACTCCAAAGTATGCAAACATCGGTGAAAAAATCCTCGATGCAATTTCGGGAGCCCCGGTCACAGAGCATTAACGTAACGGAGGGCGCTATCACTTACCGGAGCCTATGGCAACGTGTAACATATCATCTTGGCCCCTTCTCGGCCGGCCCCGGGAAAACCTCGATGCCGAAGCGCGGCGGTTGATTAGCTTGCGTGCTTTCAGCCGATATGGCGCCCGAACATCGTATGAGAATACTGGTAATCCGCTTCAGCTCCGCCGGAGATATCCTCCTGACATCGCTTTTCCTGCGGGCGCTGCGCGCGCGGTTCCCCGAGGCGGCGATCGACTTCATGACCAAGCGGGAGTTCGCGCCGCTGGTGCGGCACTCCCCCCGGATCACCCGCACGCTCGAGATCGAGCCGGGCGCCGGCGTGCGCGATCTGGCGAGGATGAAGTCGGAGCTGATCCGCGGGAACGGCGGCGACTACGATATCGTCTTCGATCTGCACAACTCCCTCCGCAGCCGCTATGTCCGCGCGGGAATGGGGATCGAGACCGCCGTACTGCGCAAGCCGACGCTCGATAAATGGCTTCTCGTCCACCGCAAGATCAACCGGCTCCGCCCGATCATCCCGATCCCCGAGCGCTATCTGGCCGTGGGAGCGCGCTACGGACTGGTCAACGACGGGCTGGGGCTGGAGCTGTTCACCGGCGGCGCTCTCTCGCCGATCGTCGGGCTGGAGGGGCGTCCCACCATAGCGCTGGCACCGGGGGCGCGCCACGCCACCAAACAGTGGATGCCGGAGAGCTTCGCGGCGCTCGGCACGACGCTCGCCCGGGAGCATGGAGCGCGCATAGCGCTGTTCGGGGCGCCGTCGGAGCGGGAGATCTGCGACCGGATCACCGGGATGATCGACGGCGAGACGATCAACCTGGCGGGACGGACGACGATGCTGGAGGCGGCGGCGGCGATGGATATCTGCGATGTGGTGGTGGCGAACGACTCGGCGCTGGCGCATGTGGCGGCGGCGAGGAAGCGTCCGGTGGTGGCGATCTTCGGATCGACGGTGCAGGAGTTCGGCTTTGCGCCGTACGGCGCCGCGTCGCTGGTGGTGGAGCGCCAGGGGCTCTACTGCCGCCCCTGCACGACGATCGGGCGGGAGAGCTGCCCGGAGGGACATTTCCGCTGCATGCGCGAGATCGGCGTGGAGGATGTGCTGCTGGCCGCCGAGCGTGCCGCCGGCCGGACGCGTCCATAAACGGGACGAGGCCGGAAGAGCTCCTCTGCCGGCCTCGCATTCGCGCTAACTGCTCGACGAACGTCCGCCGCCGCCGTGATATTCTCACGCGCCGGCCAGCGCCGCCATCTTCTTCTGAAGCTCCAGGATCACGTAGTGGAAGATGATCGTATGGATGCTCTCGGCGGTGCACATATCGTTCAGCGGGACATGCACCTGCTCGGCCACCAGATCCTTGAGCTTGCCGCCGGAGAAGCCGGTGATCCCGATCGTCTTCATCCCGTGATCGTTGGCGTACTCGACCGCGCGCAGCACGTTCGGGCTGTTGCCGGAGCCGGAGATCGCCACCAGAAGATCGCCCGGGCGGCAGAAGGTGCGGAGCTGCTGGACGAACACCTGATCGTATCCCTCGTCGTTGCCGAGCGCCGAGAAGAAGGCGAAGTTATCGGTCAGCGAAAGAGCGCGGATGCGGCGCTCCTGCTGCATCGACGCGCATGTCCCCTTGGCGAGATCCTGCGCCAGATGGCTGGCGTTGGCGGCCGATCCGCCGTTGCCGATCACGTAGATGGTCGCCTCGCGCTCGAACGCATCGTAGAGCGAGTCGATGAAGCGCGCAACCTCGGCCTCATCCACCGAATCGAGAGCACGCTGGGTATAGGATTTATACTCGGAGAAATTCATTCTGCTTACTTCCAATTATAGCGTTCCTGGTTGAATACGACCTTGCTTCCATGCGGCTCCAGCAGGAATGGCATCTCGCGATACTCGGCCAGCGCCTCGCGCACATTATCCTGGTCGGGACGTCGGCAATAGACCATAAGGAATCCCCCGCCGCCGGCTCCGGCGATCTTTCCTCCCCGAGCTCCCCCCTCCAGCGCCGCGTCGTACATCCGGTCGATCTGGCCGTTGCTGACGCCGTTGGCGAGCTGCTTCTTCAGCATCCAGTTGCGATGGAGCACATCCCCCACCGCGTCGTAGTTCCCGTTGTAGAGCGCCTCGCGGACCTCATGGGCAAGGTCCTTGATCTGATGATGGAACTCGACGGTATCGACGATCTTCTGGCTCTGTTCGCTGAGGATCACATTCGCCTGGCGGACGATATTGGTGAAGAACAGGAGAAGGTTGCTCCCCAGACGGCGCTTCGCCCCCGGCGGGATATTGATCCGCTCCATCGTCACCGAGTCGTCGGGGTTGAACGCGAACGAGCAGAGCCCGCCATAGGCCGCGATATACTGGTCCTGGCGGCCGATCGGCTTGCCGAGGATATCGATCTCGATGATGCATGCCTCCTGCGCCAGACGCTCGGCGCTCACCTGCTCGCCGCGGTACTGGTAGAAGGCGTTCAGCAGCCCGACCGTCAGGCTCGACGAGGAGCCGAGGCCCGATCCCTCCGAGGGGATATCGGCCATCATGGCGACCTCGAAGCCATCGGTCATGCCGGTCATGCGGGCGGCCTCGCGCACCAGCTCGTGCTGGATCTCATCGATCGAATCGACGATCTCCTTGCGGGAGTAGTCGATGTAGATCTTGTTGTCGTAGCGGGCCTTGACGATCACGAAGAGGTACTTGTCGATCGCCGTCGACACCACATAGCCGCCATGCTCGCGGTAGTAGCCCGGAAGGTCGGTTCCGCCTCCGGCGATGCTGATGCGAAGCGGCGTTTGCGTTATGATCATGAGTAATCAGTAGGGAAAATATGGCGCCCTCCCTCCGGAGGCGACCGGCGCCATGTCATACGTCATGCCGGCGGCAGGGCTCATCCGGCGATCGGGAGGCTATCGGCCGTTCCATTCCCGCTCGGCGGCGGCGAGGCTTTCGAGCGTCCCCACATCGCGGAGATAGCCATGAAGCTCGACGCCGTTCATCCTCCCGACAAGCCCCGGCATCACATCCCCCCCCAGATCGCAGGGACGGCGGTCGGGGTCGATGGCATCGAACAGCGTCCCCCGCGCGGCGAACAGTCCGGTCGATGCAAGATCGCTCTTCGGGCGCGCCGGCTTCTCCTCGAAGTCGACGATCGTGCCATCATCGCCGAGCAGCGCGATGCCGCGCGCGCTTGGGTTCTCGAGCCGCATCAGCCCCACGGTGAGCGGGGCGGGATGCCGTGCGTTGAACGCGATCAGCGGCGCCAGATCCAGATCCACGAGGTTGTCGGCATAGAGAATCAGGAACTGATCCTCCCCCTCCACGAAGCTTCTGTTGGCGTACAGCGTCCCGGCGCTCCCGAGCAGCTCCGGCTCCATCACCGTCTCGATCCTCACGGCGCCACGGTACTCACGCGCGAAGCGGAGCACAGGCTCGGGAAGATGATGCAGGTTGATGAGCACCTGGTCAACCCCCTGCGCCTCCAGCAGATCCATCCAGTAGCTCAGCAGCGGGCGGCCGCCGACCGGCACAAGACATTTGGGGGTCGTTTCGGTTATGGGGCGCAGGCGCGTGCCGAGACCGGCCGCAAGAAGGAATGCTTTCACGAATGAGGATCTTCTACACTGTTTGGTCGAGCCCCGGCAACGGGACGCATCGCCATGAGCCGGCAATCATGGAACTGCGCGGCAGCACCGGACGGGAAGGGGCCGCGCGGAGCGAAACGCCAATATACGCCATCGGCCCGATTGAAATTATAAGCCAGTGTGTCGGTAGTGTCTCAGTTCGATCGTCGAGCAGTGATACGCTGGGCCGGAGTTGAACTCCGGCCCACCATGCTGGCACACTGCGACACTACCGGTGTGTCACGCGGGAACGGCTCCGATGCCGCTTATGAGAAGATCGGGATGTGGCGGCCGGTCGGCGGCGATCATCGCGCCGGATGCGTCCCCTCGTCCCCATGCTCCGCATGCACCGCGTCCCCCGCGGCATAGACGTCGATCGCGGCCCTGTACTTCGCGGTCAGATCGCCCTGGCTTCCGACGCTGACCCCCAGGTCGCGGGCGATGCCGTCGCGAAGACCGTAGACCCAGCCGTGCACCGCAAGCTCCTGCCCCCGCTCCCACGCGCTCCGCACCACGGTGGTCTGGCAGACATTGGCGACCTGCTCGATCACGTTCAGCTCGCACAGGATATCCAGACGCTTGTCCTGATCGGTCGCGGCGAGCACCGCCGTATGCTTCTCGATCACATCCTGGATATGCCGCAGCCAGTTATCGATCAGCCCATGGCTTCTGTTCTCCATCGCCGCCTGGACCCCTCCGCACCCGTAGTGGCCGCAGACGATGATATGCTTCACCTGAAGCACATCCACCGCATACTGCATCACCGACAGGCAGTTCAGATCGGTATGGACCATCACGTTGGCGACGTTGCGGTGGACGAAGAGCTCACCGGGAAGAAGTCCCACGATCTCGTTGGCCGGAACCCGGCTGTCGGAGCATCCTATCCAGAGATAGGGGGGCGCCTGCTGGGCGGAGAGCCTCCTGAAGAATTCCGGATCCCGGGCGACGTTCCTCGCCGCCCATGCCTTGTTGTTGTCGAGAAGATTGTGTAGTGTGCGCATGATTGTTGTTCCTGGAACATGATGCTCCCCCCGCCGCGTGCGGAGATCGCTTCCCTGCTGGATTGCGGCTCTATCCCCCCGACTGCCGCACAACGTTCTGCTGCTTCATCGTCGCGTCGGCATAGGCGAGGATATCGTTGATATCGGTCTGTGCCTGCAGATACCCGATATACTCGCGCACCGAATCCTCTGCCGTGCGACGCGGCTCCCAGCCGAGCGCGCGGAGCTTGGCGATATCGGAGCAGGCATGGCGCGTATCGCCGAACCTGTAGCTCCCGGTGATATGGGGCCGAAGATGCTCCTTGCCGAACGCGCGCGCCACGATATGCGCGAACTCCTCCACCGTGTAGGGATGCCCCCCTCCCACGCAGAACGCCTCGTAGTCGGCGCGGGGATCATCCATCACCAGCACATTCGCATCCACCACGTCGTGGATATTGACGAAGTCGCGCCGCTGCTCTCCATCCTCGTAGATCGTCGGGGGGCGATCGAAGTAGTAGTGGAGGCAGAAGATCCGGCAGGCGCCGGAATAGGTATTGTGGAACGACTGCCGCGAGCCCTGCACGATCGAGTAGCGGAGCGCCACCGAGGGGATATCGTAGCGCCGCCCGAAACGGAGCGCCTGGAGCTCCTGCGAGTACTTGCTCATCGCGTAGGCATTAGCCGGGTTGGCGTGCGTCTCCGGCGTCGGCATCCACTGCATCGGGCGCCCCTCGGCGTCGAGGATCTCCCACGCGCCGCGCTGAAGCTGCTCGAGCGGCCGGAGCGTCGGCGTGGCGAGCGCCCCATCAGCGGTGCGGTAGAGCCCCTCCCCCTGCACGAACTGCGACGAGGCGACGATCACCTTGCGTACCGGCAGCCTCTCCTCGACGATCAGCTCGTAGATCAGCGCCGTCGATACGGCGTTGGTATGGAAGAAGGTCGAGAAGTCGGAGAGATAATCCTGATATGCCGCCAGATGATAGATCACATCCACGCCGCGCATCGCCCCCCGCAACGTCTCCTTGTCGCGCACATCCCCCTGGATGAACTCGATCTCCGGGGAGAGATAGGAGGGCTTCCCCGTCAGGTGGACCGGCTTCTGAAGATTATCGAGTACCCGCACCCTGTGCCCCAGCTCCAGGAGCCGGTCGGCGGTATGCGATCCGATAAATCCGGCTCCGCCGGTGATCAATACATGTGACGCCATCGAAAGTCCCGAATCGGGCCGGCAGCCGGGGCCGGCGGTGTACGCATGATGATAACGGCGCACCCGAGCGATCGGTCAGCCCCGATACGCCCGGCGTGCGGCATGGCGGCGGTCACCGCGCTGGCTCGGAGGCCCCGGAGGGATGCTCCACCACGCGGCTGTACCATCTGACGGTGGTCCTGATCCCCTCCTCGAACGAGGTGGCCGCATGCCATCCAAGCTCCGTCTCCAGCTTGGCCGGGTCGATCGCATAGCGCGCGTCGTGGCCGGGACGATCGGTGACGAACGTGATCAGGCTCGCGTATCCCCCCTGGGGACCTCCCCCCACCTCCTCGTCGAGCACACGGCAGATCAGCCTCACCAGATCGATATTCCGCCACTCATTCCGTCCGCCGATCACGTAGGTCTCGCCGGCGCGTCCCCCCTCGAACACACGCGCCAGGGCGTCGCAGTGGTCCTCCACATAGAGCCAGTCGCGTACATTGACCCCCTGGCCGTAGACCGGGATGGGACGTCCGGCCAGCGCCGTGCCGATCACCGTGGGGATAAGCTTCTCGCGATGCTGGCGGGCGCCGTAGTTGTTCGAGCAGTTGGTGATCACCACGTTCATGCCGTACGTATGGTGCCATGCCCGCGCCAGATGGTCGCTCCCCGCCTTCGAGGCGGAGTAGGGACTGTTCGGCGCGTACTGCGTCTGCTCGGTGAACGCCCCCTCATCGCCGAGCGAGCCATAGACCTCATCGGTGGAGACATGGAGGAAGCGTTTCGAGGGATCATCCCCCCAGAGCTGCCGCGCCTCCTCCAGCAGATTGAAGGTCCCGAGGATGTTGGTCAGCACGAACTGCTCGGGCCCGCGGATGCTGTTGTCGACGTGCGACTCGGCGGCCAGATGGAAGATCCCGTCGGGACGGGTCTCGGCCAGCAGATCGCGCACGGCGGCGCGGTCGGTGATATCGGCCCGCCGGAACGTATGGCGCGGCTCCCCCTCCAGTCCATCCAGATTGCGGATGTCGCCGGCGTAGGTGAGCGCGTCGAGGTTGATGATCTCCCAGGCGGGATTCCGCCGCAGGAGATGGAAGATCAGGTTCGATCCGATAAATCCGCAGCCGCCGGTCAGAAGGATGCGGCGGCGATCGCCGTTACTCATGGTTCCCCACAGGGTTTGTATGCTTCCCGATCCGCGATGCCCCATCGGTCGCGCGCCCCACGTGCCATGCGACGGTGCGCCCGATTCCCTCGGCGAACCGAACGCCCGGACGGTAACCGACCGCATCGCTGAACTTGCCGATCGCCGCGAACGTATGGCGGACATCGCCGGGACGCGGCGCCATATACAGAGGCTCGAGCGATGTTCCCAGCTCCCGGTTCAGCAGGCGCACCAGCCGGTTGAGCGTCACCCGCTCCCCGCCGGCGGCGTTGAACACCTCGCCAGCCACCCCGCTCTCCGCACCGGCCGCCAGCAGATTGGCCTCCACGATATCGTCGATATAGGTGAAGTCGCGCGACTGCTCGCCGTCGCCGAAGATCACGGGGCGCTCCCCTCGGCGCATCGCCCCGATGAACGCCGGAACCGCCGCCGTGTACCGGCCGGCGGGGTCCTGCCAGGGACCGAAGACATTGAAATAGCGGAGCGAGACCGTCTCCAGGCCGTAGAGCCTGAAGAATACCTGGCAGTACTGTTCCCCGGCGAGCTTCGAGACGGCGTAGGGAGATAGGGGCGCCGGAGGGAGCGCCTCGTGCTCCGGGAGCGTGACGGCATCACCGTAGACCGAGGAGCTGCTGGCGAAGATCACCCGGCCGGCGCCGCAGTCGCGCGCGGCCTGCAGAACGTTGAGCACCCCGATCCCTCCCACATCGTGCGTGGCGATCGGATCATCGATCGAGCGGGGGACCGACGGAAGCGCGGCCTGATGAAAGACCACATCGACGCCATCGACGGCGGCGCGGACGACGGCGGGGTGACGGATATCCCCGTCGACCAGCTCGATCCTGTCGAGGAGATCGGCGAGGTTGCGGCGGTGCCCGGTGGAGAAATCATCGAGCACGCGGACGCTGTCGCCCCGCTCCAGCAGCCGGCGCACCAGGTTCGTCCCGATAAATCCGGCGCCGCCGGTCACCAGACAGCGCATGGATCACCGCTCTCCGATCGCGGAGCCCGCCGCCGGCTGATGCGAAGCCGCAAACGCGGCGATCGTATCGACCACATATTCGATCTGCTCGCGGGTCAGCTCGGGATAGACCGGCAGGGCGAGAACCTCGGCGGCGGCCCGCTCGGCGGCAGGGAAATCCCCGGCGGCGTGGCCGAGATCGGCGAAGCACTCCTGCAGATGGAACGGAACCGGATAGTAGATCTCGTTGCCGATCGAGCGCTCGGTGAGCCACGCCTTGAGCGCATCGCGGTCGGCGGCGCGGATCACATACTGGTTGAAGATATGGTAGTCGGCGGCACCGCTCCGACGATAGATCGCCTGGGGAATCGCTATGGCGGCCCCATCGCCCACCATCCCGGTCTGATCGGCGGCGGCCAGCCCGCGCTCGATGAACAGGCGATCGTAGAGCTCGGCATTGCGGCGGCGACTCTCGCTCCATGCATCCAGATGAGGGAGCTTCACATTGAGCACGGCGGCCTGCAGCTCGTCGAGGCGGAAGTTGCCGCCGATCACCGAATGGTAATAGCGCCGCTCGCCGCCATGCACGCGCATGATCTTCATCCGCTCGTAGAGCGCCGTATCGTTGGTGGTGACCAGTCCGCCATCGCCGAACGCGCCGAGATTCTTCGAGGGGAAAAAGCTGAAGCAGCCGACCGTGCCGATCGATCCGACGCGACGGCCGTCGGCGTAGCGGACGCCGATCGCCTGCGCGCCATCCTCCACCACGGCCACGCCGTGCCGCGCGGCGATCTCCATGATCGGGGCCATATCGGCGCTCTGGCCGTAGAGATGTACCGGCACGATCGCCTTGGTGCGGGGGGTGATGGCCCGCTCGACCGCATCGGGAGCGATGTTGTAGGTGACCGGATCGATATCGACGAGCACCGGGCGCGCCCCCAGGCGGCTGACCACGCCGGCGGTGGCAAAGAAGCTGAACGTCGGGACGATAACCTCATCCCCCGGCTCCACGCCGAGCGCCATCAGCGCCAGCAGCAGCGCATCGGTGCCGGAGCTTACCCCGAGCGCGTGCGGCACCTCCAGATACTCCTCCATGGCGCGCTCCAGGCGGGTCACCTCGGGTCCGAGGATGAAATACTGGCTCTCGGCGACACGGAGCACGGCGGCATCGAGCTCGGCCTTGAGCGAAGCGTATTGTGCTTTGAGATCGAGTAATGGAACGGTCATCGGAAGGAGGGCGCCTCCGGGCGCCGGCAAAGAGTACGTTGATCGGAAGAGCGGCGACGGGAGAGCATCGCCGGGGAAAAGAGACCGGCGCCCCCGACCGGCGGGGGCATCCGGCGCTGTCCGCCACGACGCGGCGACGGACGGATCGCAAATATACTATTCCGCCCCACATCCTTCGCGCGCGGTTCCCGCCCCGGCATGCGGGGACTCTCCCCAGGCATCGCCATAATTATAGCGTCATGGATGATTCTCTCTGTATCGGGCGCAGAATGCGGTTAGCGATGCGATGAGTCTTTCGTATATTTAACCCTTTGCCGCGCGGATGTGGTGAAATTGGCAGACACGCAAGACTTAGAATCTTGTGCCGAGAGGCGTGTGGGTTCAAGTCCCTCCATCCGCACAGTTTTGCTCGATATCGCCGGCAGCCCTCCCGGATCCTCCGCCGGCGGGACTGCCCGTTCTGCGTCGAGCCAGCGCATCGTGGAGATCCCCCCTTCAGGACGCCCCCGGTTTCAGCATGGGTGAGAGACCACGCGGGGCAGATGCACAGATGATATTGATCGTATAGGCAACAGAAATTTTCTCTACGCAACTCTACATCGCATAATGGAATCAACGATTCGCCAGAACAGCAGCATCAAGCATGAGCTTGACATCACCCTGAGCAAGGATGAGCTGGAGCCCTATTTCACTTCCGTCTTCAAGGAGGCGCAGAAGAACATCAGCATGAAGGGGTTCCGCAAGGGACATGTTCCGCTGAACATGATCAAGAAGATGTATGGCGCATCGCTCGAAAGCGAAGCCGTTGAGGAGGCAGTGCAGCAGGAGTTCGCCAAGGCGGCGCAGAAGGAGGATGTCCGCCCGATCGGCACCCCGTCGATCACCCATATCCACCGCACCGAGAGCGGCGGCCTTCACTTCACCGTCGACTACGAGGTGATGCCCCAGGTCACGCTCGGCGAGTACAAGGGGCTTCCCGCCCGGAAGATCTTCCATGTGATCGAGGAGAGCGAGCTGCAGAGCGAGCTGGAGCGGGTGCGCGAGAACTTCGCCACCAACGAGGAGGCCGAGCAGATCACCGACGAGAACTACTCGGTGGTGATCGACCTGCAGCGCACCGAGGGGGAGAACCTCGTCGAGGATAACGCCATGCGCGATGTCCGGCTGTACCTCCGCCGCCCCGATGTCAACCCGGAGCTCAAGTCGCTGCTGATCAACACGAAGGTCGGCGACACGTTCCGCATCGATCTGCCGACCGGCGAGAACCAGGAGCTGAACAACTACGAGGTCACCGTCAAGGAGATCCAGCATATCATCCTCCCGGAGCTCGACGACGAGCTCGCCAAGAAGGGTCTCGGCGAGGAGGCGACGCTCGAGGATCTGCACGAGTACGTGCGCCAGGGGATCACCGCGGAGTACGATCGCCGCTACAACGGCTATTTCCGCGACGAGCTGATCAACGCCCTGCTCGAGCGCCACGAGTTCGAGGTGCCGGAGACGTTCGTCTCGGAAGTGCTCCGCTCGTTCGGCGAGGATATGAAGAAGGACAAGCAGCTTCCGAAGGACTTCGATCAGGCGAAGTTCAACGAGGAGATGCGTCCCACCGCCGAGAAGACCGCCAAGTGGGCGCTGCTCCGCGAGATGATCATCGAGAAGGAAGGGCTCCGCGCCGAGGAGGCCGATTACGAGGGGCTGGCCGATATCGAGGCTCAGCGCACCGGCATCGACTACGAGACGCTGCTGAACTACTTCAAGAAGACCGACAAGATCCGCGACCGCATCCTCGCCGAGAAGTCGCTGCAGTTCCTCGAGGACTACGCGACCATCCAGGAAGTCGAGGACCGCGAGCTGACGGCACTGGAAGCGCTGCAGGGCGGCGAGTCCGCCGGAGATACCGCGACCGACGAGGGGACGGCCGAGACGGCAACGGTCGAGGCGGGAACAGAGGACGAGAGCAAGTAATCCGCGCCGGGGCCCGCTCCCCGGCAACGGCTCCTCGGTCATAGCGAACGGCAGTCGATACTGCATGCATGGGCGATCATCGAATCGCCCATGCGGCTTCATGGGTCCGGGGATACCGAACCGATCGACCCGGCGCCGGATGCAGCCGCATCTTCCGGGGTTCGCAGATCCCCCCCGCTGTGCATCGGCGGGTGAGCAGGCGCAGCCAATAGCCCGGTGACGGGGCGGTGATACGTTCCCTTACCATGGGGGACGGTTTTCTACCCTGGGTATCGGCGCAACTTCGAGCATGTTCACACGATAGTACCCATTCCCCCACCGGTACCGTGCATGGGAGGGATATCTCCGTTTTCTGTATCATTCGGAAACCCTTTCCAGTATCGGCCCGCTTTTAGCCGTCACTCCAGTACGAGGATGAGGGCGCAGTGGATGGGAGGACCGCCCTCCGGCAGGAGAGCGTTTTACACGTAAATCAATTACGGAACAGTCTTATGATCATGCCTTATATCGTCGAGCATACGTCCAGGGGGACAATCTCCCAGGACCCGTTCACTCGACTTCTGAGAGACCGGATCATCATGCTCGATTCCCCGATCGATGATCAGGTTGCCAGCATCGTGATCGCGCAGCTGATCCTTCTTGAATCGGAGGACCCGACAAGGATATCATCATGTACGTCAACTCGCCGGGAGGCTCGGTGAGCGCCGGCCTGGCGATCTATGATACGATGCAGTATATCCGTCCCGACGTCTCGACGATCTGCGTCGGTATGGCGGCCTCGATGGCGCAGGTGCTTCTGTGCGCCGGCACCAAGGGGAAACGCCTGGCGCTGCCGAACAGCCGCATCATGATGCATCAGCCATCGGGCGGCTCGCAGGGACAGACCACCGAGATCGAGATCTATCTGAAGGAGATGATCCGCATGCGCGAGCGTCTGTATCAGATCATCGCGCTGCACTCGGGACAGGACCCGGAGAAGATCCGTCGCGATGCCGATCGCGACTTCTGGATGTCGCCGGAGGATGCCGTGGAATATGGTCTGATCGACCGCGTGCTGAAGAGCCGCAAGCTGATCAGCCAGGGGCAGGACCTCCCGGAGATCCCCTCGACGACGGGCGACCAGCGCGTGTTCATCGAGGAGGGAATCGAGCCGAGGCAGGAGAGCGCCGAGCCAAGGCCGAGCGCGCAGTAATCCCGCTCCACGGGCGATACGTTTCATTGCTATCACCGCCGGCATGGCTCCAGGTCATGCCGGCGGATGATCCCACATCAGATTCCCGCATACCCCAGGGAACTATCCCAAACTGACCCCCATTCCCGGGTTTATTCCCCTTCGCGAAGGGCTCTCTTCCGACATCCGATATGGCCAACGACATTCATACTCTCCCCTCCGATCTGGTCCGCTGCTCGTTCTGCGGCCGTACATCCGATGAAGTAACCTCGATCATTGCCGGGCCCAACGCGTATATCTGCGATATTTGCATCCAGAGCTCGGTGGATATCCTCCGCCAGAACGCCCGGCTGTTCCGCGCCACGCAGCTCGAGCGGCGGATGACCCCGAGCGGCATCCGTGCAGCGCTCGACGAGTACGTCATCGGACAGGATTACGCCAAGAAGGTCCTCTCGGTCGCCGTCTACAACCATTATAAACGCATCGAGTCGCAGGAGACCCTCTCCGGGTTCGATGATGTCGAGATCGAGAAGTCGAACATTCTGATGCTCGGGCCCACGGGCGTCGGCAAGACGCTTCTGGCGCAGACGCTGGCGCGGCTGCTCGACGTGCCGTTCGCCATCGCCGACGCCACCACCCTCACCGAGGCCGGCTACGTTGGGGACGACGTGGAGACGATCCTGGTCTCGCTGCTGCAGAACGCCGACTACAACGTCGAGCGCGCCGAGCGTGGGATCATCTATATCGACGAGGTGGACAAGATCACCCGCAAAAGCGACTCCGCCTCGATCACCCGCGACGTCTCGGGCGAGGGAGTGCAGCAGGGGCTTCTGAAGATCCTCGAAGGGACGCGCGCCAACGTTCCGCCGAAGGGGGGGCGGAAGCATCCCGAGCAGCCGCTGATCCAGATCAACACCCGGAACATCCTCTTCATCTGCGGCGGCGCGTTCGATGGCCTCGAGAAGATCATCGCCCAGCGTATGCGGAAGAACACCCTCGGCTTCGGCTCCGATATCCAGGAGAAGGTCGAGGAGAAGACCGAGCTGTTCCGTCATGTGGAGCCCGAGGACCTGATGCGCTTCGGCCTGATCCCCGAGCTGATCGGCCGTATGCCGGTGATCTCGCCGCTGGAGCCGCTGAGCGACGAGGCGATGCGCTCGATCCTGACCTCGCCGAAGAACGCGCTGGTGAAACAGTACCGGAAGCTGCTGGCGATGGAAGGTGTCGATCTCGAGTTCCGCGACGACGCCATCAGGGAGATCATCGTCCGGGCCAAGGCGCGCAAGACGGGCGCCCGTGCCCTGCGCGGCGTGGTCGAGGAGGCGATGCTCGAGGTGATGTATGCCCTTCCCGACCGCGAGAACCTCAAGAAGGTGGTGATGACCGCCGAGACGATCAGCCGCACCGGCGAGCCGATCTATTCCTACGGCGAGGAGCAGCAGCGGAAGACCGGGAGCCTGTAACGGCTCCCCGGACGGGGTCCGGCAAACGTCGGGATCGGCGATCCCTGCGTGATTCGGTCGATATGAGAGGTTGTATTAACCTTTTTCAACAATCGGCTTGCCTACCGGCCCCCTTCCGATGTATATTTGTCGCCGTACAACAGAAAGTTTTGGGGTCAAGTCCTGTGCGACCGCATCATACCCAATCCCGTCAGGTCCGGAAGGAAGCAGCGGTCAGTACTGAAGCGGTGCGATACAGATCAGCTTGGCCTCTTTTTTATTATTCACTCAGTCCACTTCCCGTGGCACTCTTCGGCGCCGTCTGGTCGACATTGCGCCAGTTGCTGAGCATGGTTGTTCGCGCTCTCGATCCGGTTATGATGATCGAATGTATGCGCGTCCCATTCGAGCTCGCACTCGCGCCCCAGGTGTCGAAAGGATTCGTGCAGCATATCGCTCCAATTCGCGGTTCTGCAGGCAGTTCGTTGCTGCATGTGACAATCGGTCGCAGCAACATCCGCCGGGAACGTTTCTCGCCTCCCACCCCCCTTGCTCGTTGGATGCGTCCGTCTCAGTCCGTCTCGCCGCCTGCCGTCTCCCTCTCGTCCTTATCCTGTCCCCGCCGTCTAGGTCCATGGGCTAACCAACCCATCCATGAAAAAAGAGATCATCATCAATGCGACCTCCACAGAGATACGCGTTGCCATAACTGAAGAAGACCGCCTCGCCGAGATCTTCTTGGAAGTTCCCGATAAGGAGCGCCATGTCGGCTCCATTTACCTCGGACGCGTCGAACGCGTCGTGCAGGGAATGAACGCCGCGTTCATCGATATCGGCGAGACGCAGGACGCGTTCCTCCATTTCTCCGATGTCGGCTCCGCCCTCGATGAGTTCAAGGATCTCCTCGATGAGAAGGACGATGACGACGATGATGATGAGGATGGCGAGCCCGCCGATAAGAAGGAGGACGGACGCCGCAAGGAGAACGGCCGGAAGGATGATCCACGCGCGAAGCCGCAGGACAGAAAGTCCCCCGATGACCGCAACGGCGGCCGTGGCGACCGCCAGCGCCCCCAGGAAGGAGCGCCGCGCGATGAGCGTGCCGACCGTGAAGAGCGACCGGCACGTGATGACCGGGGTAACGACCGCGATGGACGTGGTGGCCGCGCTCCCGAGGGACGCGCCGGCAACGATCGCCGCGATGGACGGCGTGGACGCGGCGATGAGCCCCGTGAGGAGATCCGCGAGGATTTCCCCCCAACGGCCGACCGGCCGGCCCAGTCCGAGGATAAGCGAAAGAATGATCGCCGCCGCGATGACCGCCGTGGCGACCGCAGGGGCCCCCGCGAGGAGCGCCCGGCCGAATCCGCCGACAACACCGCAGAAAATACCGCCGAGAACGCAGCACCGGCCGAGCGCCGTGAGCGCGACGACCGTCGCCGTGATGGACGCAACGACGAGCAGCGCCCCCCCCGCAACGATGCCCGCCCCCATGATCTTCCCCGTGACCAGGACCGTGATCAGATCCCATCCGACCCCGACCGTGATGACGAGCTCGACGGCGACGATGAGAGGATCGTGGGAGAAGATGGTCATGAGGAGACCCAGGAAGAGCAGCGGAAGCGCCGCAGGAAACGCGGTCGCCGGGGCGGCCGTGGCCGCAACAGAAGGCGCCAGGAAGGAGAAGGGGGCGAGAATCAGGAAGAGGGCTCCCTCCCCGCATCATCCGATGAGATAGGTGGCCGGAACCAGAACGATTACGACGATCAGGAGCGCGAGCGCCATCCCGAGGAGGAGGGCCGGGACGATGAGCGTGACGGCGATCGCCGCGATGAGAGCCGTGACGGTGGCGATCAGCCGCGCCAGGAGCGCCCGCGCGATGACCAGCGCGCCGATGGGAGCAGGGCCAGGGGACAGCGTGGCGGAGGACGCCGCGATCAGGAGCGCCGGGAAGAGGCGATCGACGATCGCCGCGACGAGAGCCGCGAAGAACCATCCGACGAGAACCGCCCTGAGGGGGGAGTCGTCGAGGAGCCACGTGGTGACGGCCGCCGCGGTGGTGACCGGGGTCGGAACAATCGCCGGGGCGAGGAGCGTCGGGGAAAGGATCGCCGTGATGAGCCGCGTGATGCTGAAGCCGCCACGGAGCAGAGCCCGGAGCCACGCGAGGAGCGTCCGGCCGAGAATATTCCGGCGCCGGGCCGGGGTCGCCGCGACGGCCGCCAGCGGAACGAGCGCCGCGAGCCCGCCGCGCAGCAGGAGACGCCCGGCGAGGAGCGCCCGATGATGGCCCAGCCGCCTGCTTCCGAGAGCCGGCCGGAGATGGAGAGCGCGCCCGAGCGCGGCAAGGGCAGGCGCGGATCGCGCCGCTCCGGTGAGACTGCCCCCGCGAAGCCCGCGGAGACGGCCGCCGACGATAGCGTCCGGAACGAGCGCGAGGAGCGGGCATCGGCGCCCCCCCCCGACTATGACGGCGCGATCCTTCCAACGGGCACACAGAAAGATATTCATGCCGACAGCGACTTCGCCGAGCGGCCGGCATCCCCCCGTCCCGACGAGGGAGATGCGAAGGCATCCGGCAAGGCTCCGGCAAAGCCAAAGAGTCGCCGTGGCAGCCGTGGACGCGGCAACGCCGACGCGGACGACCTGCCGGCGAAGGGTCCGACGATGGACGCCAAGCTTCCCACCTTCCAGACGAAGCGCTCCGGCGAAGTGACGATCGCCCTCGAAAAGGGACAGGACGTGATCGTGCAGGTCACGCGCGAGTCGTATGCCTCGAAGGGGGTGCGCGTGACGACGAAGGTGAGCCTGCCGGGACGCTTCCTGGTGCTGCTGCCGCTCGATCCGTCGATCGGTATATCGCGCAAGGTCCAGCAGATGAAGGAGCGCCGCCGGCTCCGCAGGATCGCCAAGAGCATCCTGCCGGAGGGGTATGGCTGCATCATCAGGACGGTGGCGCAGGACAAGGATGAAGAGGTCATCCGCCAGGATCTTACCAAGCTGATCGACAACTGGCGCGAGATCGAGCAGAAGATCAAGGCGAGCGAGGGCCCTTCCCTACTGTACAAGGATCAGTCGATCGCCAACACCGTGATGCGCGATCTGTTCACCCCCGACACCAACAGGGTGGTGATCGACAACAAGGCGCTCTACAAGGAGATCCGCGACTACGTGGCATGGGCCGCCCCGGCGCTCGTCGAAAAGGTCGAGTTCTATACCGGCCCGAAGCCGATCTTCGATCAGTTCGGCGTCGAGAAGGAGCTGCAGAAGCTCTCCGAGCGACGGCTCTATATCCCGTCGGGAGGCTATATCATCCTCGATCAGACCGAGGCGATGATGGTGATCGACGTCAACTCCGGCCGCTATGCCGGCAAGAAGGATCAGGAGCTCAACTCCCTTCGCACCAATATGGAGTCGGCGCGCGAGATCGCCCGGCAGATCCGGCTGCGCGACATCGGCGGCCTGATCATCGTCGACTTCATCGACCTGTACGATGAAAAGAACCGCAAGCGGGTCTACGACGAGCTGAAAAAGGAGATGAAGAAGGATCGCGCCAAGTCGGTGGTGCTCCCGATGACGCAGTTCTGCCTGGTGCAGATGACCCGCCAGCGCATCCGCCAGCAGGTCACCCAGACGATGTCCGAGCCATGTCCGGCATGCTCCGGCAGCGGCCTTGTGCAGTCGAAGAGCACCGTGGTCCGCAACATCGAGCGCTGGCTTGCCAGCTTCAAGGAGTCCTCGCGCGAGTTCCGTCTGACGCTGACGGCCAACCCGGTGATCATCGATTATCTGACCGATGAGTCGCCGAGCCGTCTGACGAAGATGATGCTCAAGTACTTCGTCAGAATCAAGGTGGTCCCGGACGAGTCGCTGCCGATGGATGAGTTCCACTTCTTCTCGCTGCGGAACCAGACCGATATCACCGATCGATTCCTGAACGACGGCAAGAAGGAACCGCGGGAACAGCGCGCCGAGAGGCTACTGGCGGAGCGCTCCACGCTCATCAAGGCCACGGAATACTGAACGGAAAGGCTTTGCAGCAGATAGCAATTCTTGGATCGACCGGCTCGATCGGAACACAGACGCTCGATGTGGTGCGGCGCAATCCTCATCGCTACCGGGCGTCGGTGCTGACCACCAACGGCAACATCGATCTGCTGGCGCGGCAGATCGAGGAGTTCGAGCCGGATACCGTCGTCGTCGGCGACACGACGGCCGCCGGAGCCGCGCGGGGAGTGTTCGGCGACCGGGTCGAGGTGCTCGCCGGCGCCGATGCGCTCAGCGATGTGGTGGCGCGTCCCGGCATCGATATCGTGATGAGCGCGCTGGTGGGCTTCGCCGGCCTGGCGCCGACGATCGCGGCGATCCGTGGCGGCAAGACGATAGCGCTCGCCAACAAGGAGACGCTGGTGGTGGCCGGAGAACTGATCAACCGGCTGGTGAAGGAGCATAACGCAACGCTGATCCCGGTCGACAGCGAGCATAGCGCCATCTTTCAGTGTCTTGTCGGCGAGACGCACGAGTCGATCGATCAGATCATCCTGACGGCCTCCGGCGGACCGTTCAGGGAGCTGCCGGCCGGGGAGTTCGGCGCTATAACGCTCGAGCGCGCGCTGAAGCACCCGAACTGGAGCATGGGGCAGAAGATCACGATCGACTCGGCGACCCTGATGAACAAGGGGCTGGAGGTGATCGAGGCGCGGTGGCTGTTCGACGTGACGCTCCGGCAGGTGGGGGTGGTGATCCACCCGCAGTCGATCATCCACTCGATGGTGCAGTTCATCGACGGATCGGTCAAGGCGCAGCTCGGGCTCCCCGATATGCGCCTGCCGATACAGTACGCGCTTGCCTACCCGGAACGGATCACCAACGATTTCGAGCGACTGTCGCTGGCGCGGATCGGCAGCCTCAGCTTCTTCGAGCCCGATCCCGGACGCTTCCCCTGTCTGCGGCTCGCCTATGAATCGCTGGAGCGGATGGGGACGGCCCCGGCGACCCTGAACGCCGCGAACGAAGTGGCGGTGGCGGCGTTTCTCGACCGGCGCATCGCGTTCACCGATATCCCCCGGCTCATCGAGCGCGCGCTGGGAGAGGCCACAATCGACGACGATCCCACGCTGGAAAATATCTTGGGAGCTGATAAACGAACACGCGAGGCAGTTCGTTCTTATCTTGTGGCGTAAGGCCCCTCCCACCCCGGGGTGCCTCTCCTCTTCGGAGGATGTCCCTGTATCGAGCGGGATATCCACACCGTATACTCCGGTTTCGGAACTCCATCTAGCATTCGTACTCCATGGTGACCCTACAGGCCATTCTTGCTTTCATCGTCCTGGTCGGCATCCTCGTGTTCATCCACGAGCTGGGACATTTCCTGGCGGCCCGCTGGTGCGGCATGCGCGCCGATGTTTTCGCCGTCGGCATGGGCCCCCGGCTGTTCGGCTGGAACAGAAGGACCGGCTTCACCTTCGGCAAGCTCCCCGAGGGGCTCGAGCTTGAAGGGGATACCGACTATCGTATCTCGGCCTTCCCGATCGGTGGCTATGTCAAGATCATCGGCATGGTGGACGAGAGTATGGATACCGATTTCGTGGGACGTCCGCCGGAGCCGTGGGAGTTCCGCTCGAAGAACACGCTGCAGAAGGCGTTCGTGATCTCGGCCGGCGTCATCATGAATTTCCTGCTGGCGATCGTGGTCTTCGCCGGACTCAATCTTTTCCGTGGCAAGGAGTACAGGGCGACGACGGTCGTCGGCCCCATCCCGGCCACAAGCCCAGCCACCGAGGCGGGACTGCGCGAGGGGGACAAGATCACCGCGATCAACGGCAAAACCGTGCAGTACTTCGAGGAGATACCGAGAAGGATCTACCTCGAGGAGGCCGATAACGATGTGGCGCTGGCGATCGAGCGTGGCGGCATGCCGCTGGTGATCACCATCCCGCGCTCGAAGATCGGCGACCCGGAAAAGAACGGGCTGATCATCCCCGTATCGGATAAGCAATCGGTCACCATCGGTGGCGTCGTCCCCGGTACCCCCGCCGAGAAGGCGGGACTGAAGCCGAACGATGTGATCCTCGCGGTTGATGGGGCCAAGACGATCAGCGTGACGGAGTTCCAGAAGTATGTCGGGGCCACCGGCGATCGCCCCATCGCCATGCAGATCGGACGGGATGGGACCACACTGGTGCAGAGCGTGACGCCGAAGGATGGAAAGATCGGCGTGGAGATCAGCGATAAGTACACCGGCTCCCGCGTCCATGTCAACTACGGATTCGGCGAGGCCATCGCCGCGGGGTGGGATGAGATGGCGACCGTCACCGCCGGCACGTTCGGCCTTGTGGGACGCCTCTTCACCGGCGGCGCAAAGCTCAAGGACTCGGTGGGGGGACCCGGCATGATCGCCAAGACGGCGCAGGAGTATGCATCGCGCGGCATCCCCGATTTCCTCAGCCTGATGGCGGTGCTCTCGGTGACGCTGGCCTGCATGAACATCCTGCCGATCCCGGCGCTCGACGGCGGCCATCTGGTCTTTATCCTGATCGAGGGTGTCACCCGCCGCGAGGTTCCCATCAAGATCCGCATGGCGGTGCAGCAGGTCGGCTTCGTGCTGCTGATCGTCTTCATGGCGTTCGTCGTCTATAACGACGCGGTAAAGCTGATCGGACGGTAAGCCCGCAAAGCTGGCGGTGTATCAGCTTGATTGTCAAGTGCCATGAGCCGGGCCGGAGTTGAACTCCGGCCCAACTCTGACCGGACGGGGAGCGGATGTGCGGAGGAGGGGAAGAAAAATTCGTATCATAGCGGTGTAATCCGCGGAAGCGTCGGCGGCATACCCGCCGGCGCTTTGTTGTAGGACTATTTCGCACAGCACGTATGGAGGATCTCAGTCGCTCGTCGACCTCGGCTCCCCTCTCACCCGCTTCCGATCTTCGCATTCTCGTCTCCAACGACGATGGCATCGATTCTCCCGGCATCTACGCGCTCGCCATGGCGCTCCGTGCGGTAGGCCATGTCGACGTGGTGGCGCCGAACACGCAGCAATCGGCTGTGGGACATGCGCTGACCGTGGCACTGCCGCTGCGCGCCACCCCGTTCGAACGGAACGGCGAGCGCTTCGGATGGTCGGTCAGCGGCACGCCGGCCGACTCGGTGAAGCTGGCGGTAAAACAGCTTCTTCCGGAGCGGCCCCATCTGGTGGTCAGCGGCATCAACCACGGACGCAACGCCGCGGTCTCGCTGATCTACTCCGGCACGGTATCGGCCGCCACCGAGGGGACACTCCTCGGCATTCCCTCGATCGCCATCTCCCTCGATGATTTCTCGAACGACGCCGACTTCAGCTTCGCGGCGAAGGTTGCCGCCTGGATCGCTCCACGCGTTCTGGAGCGGGGCATCCCGCGCGGCGTTCTGGTCAATGTCAACGTGCCGGCGATCCCCGAGGAGCAGATCCGCGGAGTGCGGATGGCGCCGCAGGGGGACTCCTACTGGGACGATCGCTATGAAGTGCGGCGTGATCCGATGGGACGCCCCTATTACTGGCTCAAGGGGGAGAACGTGATCCTCGGTCCCGACGACAGCGACGATCATATGATCACCGCCGGCTATGTGACGGTGACCCCGATCCACTATAAACTGACCGACTTCCCGACGCTCGACGCGATGCGCGGCTGGGGACTCGAGGGGGATGGGCCGATCACCCCGGAGGGGCGATGACGGTTCGCTTCCTGATCGCCGAGGGGATGGCCTCGCTCCGGCGGGTGGCGGCGGCTTCAGCGATCGGGGCGTTTCTGACGGGGGTCGCGCTGGTGATCGTGAGCGGCTTCACGCTGCTGGCGATCGCCTATCGCGCCGACCTGGCCGAAGCGCGGGCATCGGCGGCTGTCGAAGTTTTTCTCGATGATGGTATCGGGCCGGAGCGCGCCGCGGCGATCGCCGCCGAGATCACCGGCTTCCCGTCGGTGCGGAGCGCTCGCGTCCGTTCGCGCGAGGAACTGCTGCAGCTCTTCGGCGGGTCCGGCGATACCTCGATCTTCGATGCGGCGCTCCCCCTGCCGACCACCATCCAGCTCGAGCTTCCCGACGACGCGCGTAGCGCCGCATCGGTGAGCGCGCTCGGCGAACGGCTCCGAGGCATCGAGGGGGTCGAGGATGTGGCGTTTCCCAGCGAGCTGGTGAGCCTGATCGACGAGCGCTCCGACGCGTTCGTCAGGATAGCGATCGCGGTCGGCGTGGCCCTGGGGCTGAGCGTGATCGGCATCGTCGCGGTGACATCTCAGCTGACGGTGGTATCCCGGCGCTCGGTGATCCGCACGATGAGCCTGCTGGGGGCCGAGCGTCGATGGGTGATGGCGCCGTTCCTGATCCAGGGATCGCTGATCGGACTGGCCGGCGGAACGCTCGCGACGGCGGCGCTGTACGGCGCATGGCTGGTGATACCGGGGCTCGAGAGCCTGCTCCGCCGGGGAGATCTCGAATGGACCCCGCTTCTTTTCCCGGTGGCCGGCATGCTGCTCGGGCTTCTGGGCTCCGCTCTGGCGAGCGGGTATTATCTGCGACAGGAACATCTTCTCTGACCAACTTCGGCATGCTCGATAGAATCGACCGCTATATCATCAGGCAGTTCATTCTGACCTTCTTCTTCGCGATCATCGCGTTCGTGGTGATCTATATAGCGGTCAACCTGATGGAGACGCTGGACGACTTCGTCGACCATAACGTCACCACCGGGCAGATCGTCATGTACTACCTGTACTTCGTTCCGGAGATCGTGCAGCTGATCGTCCCGATCGCCATGCTCCTGGCGAGCCTTTTCACCATAGGGCGGCTCGACCAGTCGAACGAGCTGACGGCGATACGGGCATCGGGACGGAGCATGCGGCGCGTGGCGCTGCCGCTGCTGGGCTTCGGACTGATCGTCAGCTGCGCCATGATCTACTTCAACGGCTGGGTGGTCCCCGAGGCGAACAAGAAGCGCTTTGCGTTCGACCGGCAGTATCTGGGCCGGAACGTGGTCAGCGGCCTGCGCAACGTCTATCTCCGCGTCTCGCCGTCGGTGAATATGCTGATCGATTACTTCGATCCCAACCGGGGGGAGGCCTCGCAGGTGAGCATCGAGCGGTTCGACACGGCCGCCCCCGTGGTGATCGCCACCATCAAGCGCTCCTCCCCCGAGGCGTTCACCCAGAGCACCGACAGCACCATCACGCTGAAGATCACCGAGCGGATCGACGCACAGAAGATGCGCTTCGACTCGACGCGGAAGATCTGGATTCTCGTCAACGGCGTCGCCCGGAACTTCAACGATCCGAACAGCATCACCAGCACGGTCTTCGCCGAGCGCGAGATCGCATCGCTCCCGGTCACCCCCGACGAGCTGAACCTCTCGCAGCAGAATATCGGCGAGCTGTCGGTCGATGAGCTTCGCGGGAGGATCAGGCAGGAGGAGATCGGGGGGCGCGACGTCAGGCGGCTGATGGTGGACTACTATGCCAAGTACTCCTTCCCCTTCGCCGCGGTCATCGTGGTCTTCTTCGGCATCCCCTTCAGCTCCGGACGCCGCAAGGGAGGGGCCGCCGTGCAGATCGCCATCACCGCGCTGGTGAGCGCCATCTATCTGGTGCTGACCGAGATCAGCAAAACCTTCAGCTACGGCGCCGATATCCCGCCGGTCCTCACCGCGTGGATGGTGAACATCCTGTTCCTTATCGTCGGTCTGTTCAACCTCTACAGGATCGAGCGGGGATAGCACGGGAGCTCCCCGAGCGTTCACTCCGCGCGCCACCGGCCTCCCGCAGAGACCGGCGCGATCCATCTTATCCTCGTTCATCATGGCTCTAATCTCCTACAGCGACGCCGTCGCGATCATCCATCAGCATACCACGCGCGAGCTTCCCGTCGAGACGGTCCCGCTGGTCCTGGCGGCCGGACGTATTCTGGCCTCGCCGCTTGTGGCCGGGGAGAACATCCCCTCCCGGCCGAACTCGGCGATGGATGGCTATGCCCTGCTCGCCGAGGATCTGGCGGGCGCATCGGTAGAACAGCCGGCGCGCCTGCGCCTGATAGGGGAGGCGGCGGCCGGATCGATCTTTCAGGGAAGCGTCGGCCGCGGGGAGGCGGTCAGGATCATGACCGGCGGACTGATTCCCGATGGGGCCAACGCCGTCATCGAGGTGGAGGCGACGTCGGAGGCCGATGGCATCGTCGAGGCACGGCGGGAGGTGCGCCTTGGCGCGGCGATACGGCGCGCGGGGGAGGATATCGCGATCGGCCAGGAGGTGATGGCGGCGGGGCGACGACTGACACCGGGGGATATCGGCGTGCTCGCCTCGCTCGGCGTGGTCAATGTTCCGGTGCGGGTGAAGCCGAAGATCGGCATCCTCTCCACCGGAAGCGAGGTGATCGAGCCGTTCCGCTCCCCCGCTCCCGGTCAGGTGCGCAACAGCACGGCGCCGGCGCTCTACGCGGCGTGCATGGAGCTTGGGGCCGAGCCGATCGATCTGGGCATCGCGCGCGACGAGCCGGAGGAGCTGGAGGAGAAGCTCGAAGAGGGGCTGCGCTACGATATCCTTATCACCACCGGCGGCGTATCGGCCGGGGCGTACGATTATGTGCAGCGGGTTCTGCCGGAGCTTGGGGTGGAAGTACGGTGCCATAAGGTGGCGATCAAGCCCGGCAAGCAGATCCTGTTCGGCACGTACGGCGACGGGAACCAGCGAACGCTCGTCTTCGCGCTTCCGGGCAATCCGGTCTCCACGCTTCTCACCTTCCGGGAGTTCGTTGCCCCTGCGGTGCGCGCCATGCAGCGCCGAAGCGATCGCCCCATGCGGTTCGGCGCGGTGCTGGAGGAGCGCATCGAAAAATCGGATGATAAGCGATGGTTCATCCGTGGCGTGCTGCATCGTGATGATGAAGGGAAGCTGGTGGTGGGGCGAACGGGAACGCAGTCGAGCGGCGCGCTCAGCTCGATGAGTCGCGCCGACTGCATCATCATCCTCGATGAGGGGACGGGCTCGCTCGATCGCGGCGCGACGGTCGATATCGAGCTTCTCTGAGAGAAGCCCGGCATCGATGCGGTTTCCGTCGATGACAAAGAATGCGCGGGAAGATGGGCCGAAGGCGGGGTAGCGTCTCGGTGTGATCGCCGAGTGCTGATACGCCGGGCCGGAGTGTAATTCCGGCCCAACATGCTGGCACACTGCGACACTACCAACGGCGGATCTATCCCCCGCTCCGTTCAACCGATGCCGGCAATCGCGCTGATTGCCGGCATCGGCCGTATATGGCCCGGCGGCCACGGGGAGATGGGCGAAGCTCCATCGGCTCGCTTATGCCGGCTCCGCCGGGGTGTTCTCGCCACCCTCGGCCTGCTCGACCGGGACGATGACCTTCAGGCGAAGCGCCGAGTGGAACGAGGCATGGCCGCAGGAGCTGCACGTCAGGACGAGCGCCGGATAGACGGTTGCGGCCGTGGCGACTGCGTTGCCGCCGAACTCGCGCATCTCATAGATCACCGGCTCCAGCTCCCAGCCACCGACCGTGCCGCACATCTGGCATCCCTTGCTTCCGATACTACGATTGTTGAGCAGCGCCGTGATCTGCTCCTGCTGCTCCGTGGTCAACGTCATTCTATGCTCCTTACAGTTGATATTGATTGATGGGATCGATGCCGGCAATGGACCGGATGCCGCCCCTCTTCATGGAATGAAGAGTACGGTGCACCACGATCCCGGATGCCATACAAGCCCGCAGGAATTTACCATCAACGGTTGGATTACAGCTCCCCGAATCGCTGAAAAACGCCAGGCTACAAAGAACCACCCGTCACCGATGGAAGCGTGGCAGAGGAGTCGTCCGCCAGCGACGTGGGAATATGACGCTCCGGGATGCGATGGTATCGAACGATCCTCGCGGCCCTGAGCCATGCCGAACATCGCGGGACGGGCCGGATGATATCATCTCGTGCCGGCGCGGAGCCATACTTCGCGCCGCGTGTGCCGCGTTCCCCACGAAGGCGCTTCCCCCTTCATCGCGGCATAGTGGCCGCTCCCGGCAGATGCCGATCTCAGGCCTCGTAAAAGTCCGGACGGCACGATCCTTCTTTGTGCGCTTCCCCGCCCTTTTTCGCCCCATTGTTGCCATGACAGGGCCAGATGGGCACAATTCACATCGAGTGAGCCATATATCAGGCCGGCACCGCGAGATAGTGATATCTTCATAATATATTTTTTTTACGGGAAGGAATTACCCACCGCATTCAACCGCCCACCGATATTCACTGTAATAATCACCAGCATATCCAACGCCCGTTTCATTCATCCATTCATATTTATTCAGGCAGTTACTACACCGGTCTCAATGCACATCAATATAGAGGCAATGCGCCAACAATTGCAGGGGGTACACAAAGATGTACTGGCGTCGCGCCCACGGCAATGGTATTATTGCCACCGTCCCTGCGGCGATATAATTATCCCAATGTTTCATCTGCGGAAGCGTCCTTCCCGGCGCTCTGCACAGACCACTGCCAGCCCGTAGCACCCTTTGCCCGAACGATGGCGCCGGAAGACAATTCGCGACTCCATCAAGGCTGTGAAGCATTATATCCATAGCCGTGATTATAGCAATTAAAATTCAGCATCGAATTCAGCATCGAATTCAGCATAGCTTATCCGGCCATGCTGGGCACCACCATATCTATGCGCTCACAAATAAGCTTACTACAGCTCACGCGAGCATCGATATAAATTTCGCGGAAAAATAAAAAGACAGATATCTCGATCCCCTATTCACCATCATCTTCACCGTAAAGAGGGCTTACTATGATCTGGCGTTCCAAGTTCTTCCAGCGCACGTACGCACATATGGCTGCGGTTGCGATCATTAGTCTATTGACAGTATCAATGTCATTTGCACAGGGCCATGACCCCGATATGGTTATCAGAGATTGTCCTAATGACCAGGGAGGCGAGCCGGAATTCGACTGCAGCGACTTATGGGCCAGCCAGGATATCTGGATTCGTAACAATAATGATAATGGGACACTGCATCAAAATCCTATTTACGGGCAGCGGAACTGGATCAATGTAAGGCTTACCAATATCCGCTCCCGGCTGTTCCATAAGGGTACCCTCCATGTCTATTTCGCAAAAGCCTCCGCAGGCCTTGGCTGGCCGGTGAGCTGGTATAATCATTCGATTAACGGAGTACTCTATGGTGATGAGATTGGGACAGAAGATATCAACGACGTTCTGGGCGGTACATCCACGATCGTAAGGATCCCGTGGGATAACGTTCCCAACCCTCAGGACTTTAATGATGCTGATGCACGGCACTTCTGCCTACTGGCGCGCCTCGTCTCTCAGGAGGACCCCATGACATTCCCCGAAGGCTATGATCTTGGAACCAATGTACGATACAACAATAACATCGCCTGGAAGAACATTTCTGTTATGGACCGCGCAAATCCCCGCGGGGCGGTTGATATAGAAAACAATACCGACCGTGATATGCCGATCACGCTGCGCTTTACGGTGGCAGACGAGAAGAGCGCGAAGCTTCTTGAGGATGCCGGGATCACTATCAGAGTGGAATTACCCCCGAAGGTTCTGGAACAGTGGAAGGCTGCAGGGGAACCGGGAGAAGGTGTTAAGGCCGAGGGAGAAGGCCTTGTCATAAATGCCCATAATGCATGGATTGGAGGCATCTGGCTTGGCCCTGATGACCGTCAGACGCTCCACGTCGCAATAGGCTATCCTGATCACAATCTGGACGGAGAAGAGCTGGCAGCGCAGTGGGACATCACACAGCACGATGATGCCACCGGAGAGATTGTCGGTGGTGAACGCTATGATATCACCCTGTCGGACAAACAAGAGGGCGAAGGCAAGATCATGATCCTCCCGCCGAAGCACGACGAGCTCTCCGGCAGGTTCTCCCTCTCGACCTACCCCAACCCCATCTCCTCGATGGCGACCATCAAGTATGTGCTCCCGGCTGACACACGCGTCACCCTGACGATCTTCGATGCCAGCGGACGCATGGTCCAGGAGGTTGTCTCCAACGCCGACAACACGGCCGGCAGCTACGAGGCAGTCTGGGACGGCACCGCGGCCGACGGGACGAAGATGCCGAGCGGCACGTACATCTGCCGGCTGAGCACGCCGCTGGGATCGAGCGAGCAGCAGATCAAGATCACCCGCTAACGCGGCGATCGCAACGATAGCACAAACAGACGCCTCCATACGGTTCACACTGTATGGAGGCGTTGTATATCAGGCCTCTCCGCACATGCCAGTATGGTGGCGCACGGGAAACAAATCGGGTGGACGATCGGACGGCCGCCCCGCTGACGATCGGTATGGCGGAGAATAATGCCGGATATCATCGATGTCGTATGTTTGCGGCATCTGGTCTCCAGAACTCATTACTGCCGAATTGCCCGATCCCTCCGTCTCGATCCCTGGCCGCGCGCAAGCGTGACGGCCCGGACATCATAGCGCCGACGATTATTCCTCGAACGAGGCAGATCGACTGGCAGGCGCCGACCTATCCGCACGCGTACGGCGATAGCGGAAGCGTCGGCCGATAACAACAGCAGACTCACGTAACCACGAAAGGCACGTTCAGATGTGTACGAACTTCATGATCCCGGTCGACGCCGAACGCCAGTACGTCGTGACCGGACGGACGATGGATTTCGGCCAGGCGATGGACACGATCCTCCGCATGATCCCACGAGGGGAATCATTCCCCATACTCCCGCCGGCAAACGGATATCACTGGCAGAACACCTATGGCTTCGTCGCCATGACCGTCATGCTCGAGGTCGAGCACCTCGAGATCGACGCCCCCTACTACAGCGATGGGCTGAACGAGAAGGGGCTGTCGGCCGCTTCGCTCTGGCTCCCCGGCACGGCGTACCCGGAGCCGTCGACGAGCATACAGAACGTCTATGTGGCGGATATGTGCGCGCTTATTCTCGGCATGGCGGCCACCGTCGATGACGCGGCCACGCTGCTGGAGTCGGTCAACGTCATCGACTTCCCGATTCTGCGCAACACGAACTATCCTCCACTCCATTTCATCGTCTGCGATGCCAACGGCGATAGTCTGATCGTTGAATTTCTCAACGGCGCCATGCAGACCACCCGCTGCGGCAACGGCGTGATGACCAATGCTCCCGACTATGGGTGGCATCTGCTCAACCTTCTCAACTACGAGAACCTGACGGTGTTCAACAACACAAAGCAGTACGCCGGTCAGGAGATCAACGGCAGCGGCATGCTCGGCGCGCCGGGGGACGCCACCCCGCCGTCGCGCTTCGTGCGGATCACCTCGATGCTCGGTACGATCTATGCGCCGGAAAGCACCCAACAGTCGATCGGCCTTGCCTCGCAGCTCCTGCAGACCGTCGCGGTGCCGTACGGCACGATCGCCAACATCGACAAACAGAACCAGCAGGCGCTGGCCGATTATACGCAGTGGAGTGTCGTGCGGGACCACGCCAACTGCGTCTACTACTTCTCCACACCGTTCAACCCGACCCTGCAGATGGTGGATCTGAACCAGCTCGATTTCACGGGACCGAAACGTACGATCCCGGTGGCTCAGCCGGCATGGTATAACGACCTGACGGACCAGCTTGCAGCGGGTTGACGACGAGCACGGCCGGGGCGGGTGAACCGCCGTACGAGTCGATGTTTGCGGAGATATCTGGAGTCGCCCCCCGGGCCGAGCATCGGGGGCTATATCATCGATCACCAGGCGGATGCGGCCGGCGGGTGAGATACCGATCGCCCATGCCCAACGCTCCGGCGTCTCGTTATACTTCATGGCGAAGAGGATATATCCGATCGGTCCGGAGACGATGAGGAGAAGGTGCATGAAAGCACAGAAGGATGCTCCGTCTCCGGAACATCCTTCTGCGTGTCCACAACCATCACCATCGATTCCCAACACAACCACATCGTTTTATTCCACGGGGCCGGCGCATGATACCGGCCCGCCATGATCTTTTACTGATACTGCACCGCGACGGTGAAGCTGCCGCTGTAGACCCCCACCGCCTGGTTCGACCCGATCCCCAACCGACCACCAACGTTGAACTGCTGCACACCACCCTCGTTGTTCAACACACCGGCC